>Ga0163111_10003658_pt1 | contig 9975 bp, 8 predicted proteins | sample CRUFie1St18metaG_FD_109645 | JGI IMG/M metagenome (GOLD analysis project Ga0163111, IMG submission 109645) | Marine microbial communities from the Costa Rica Dome - CRUD Field 142mm St18 metaG | ecosystem: Environmental > Aquatic > Marine > Oceanic > Photic zone | place: Costa Rica: the Eastern... | reverse complement strand
TCCTCGTCGGTGAACGCGACCGGGCCGTAGAACTGCGAGAAGGGCGCGTACTCGCCGCGGCTGTGGCCGTAGAAGAAGATGCAGTCGCGCGGCGCGGGCTGCTGGGACGTCAGCCCAGGCGGGCCGCTGGCGGGCGGCCGCGCGTCCCGCACGGCCGGCGCCGGGCGGAGCGAGGCGCGCGCCGAGTTGGCGATCGCAGGGTCGAGCCGCCAGATCTTATGGTCGCCCGAGATCCGGATCGGGATCGCCAGCGTGCGCGGCTTGGTGCAGACGAACAGAAAGTCCGAGCCGTTCTCCTCGCGGCGCGCGGGGTCGGGCGTGGCGGCGGTGTACTGCGCGTTCGTGACGCAGTCGACCACATCGACGCAGCCGAGGAGCGCCGCCGATGGGTAGCTCGCAGGGAAGGCGACGGCGTCCCCGTACAGCGTCGTGTACTGCTGCTCGACCGCGGCAACCTCGAGCTCGTTGGGCGGCTGCGCCGTGCTCGCGATCCACAGCCGGCCGCGGTGGGGCGTCGGCCAGCTCCGCCCCTCGACCCGCTTGATCCCATGCACGAGCAAGGACGCCCACGGCTGGTGCATCGACAGCGCCTTCGGCTCGCCCTCGTTCGCGCCGTCGCCGTCGCCGTCGCCGTCGGCCGCGAGCCCCGGCGGGACGGCGCCCGCGGCGACGGCGGCGCGGTACGCGGCGTCCGCCTTCTTCCGCTGGCGCTGCACGTCGTCATCCGCCGAAGAGATCTCCGACGCTGCGAGCGCGCGCGCGAGCTGAGCTTCCTCGTCGAGCTCCGCCGCGCACGGAGGCTCGTCGCCGTACCCGCCGCCGCCGCCGCCGTCGTAGCCGCCGCCGCGCCTGCGGGCGTCCTGCGCCTCTTCGGCGATCTCCGCCGCCGTCGTGCCCGCCTCCTCCTCCGCCCGGAGCTGTGCCTCCAACCACGGGTTGTCGTGCTGCACCTTGGCCACCGAGTACTGCAGCCCTTGGCTCATCTCCTCGTGCTCTTCCGACGGCAGACCCGCGCCGCCGTTGGCGCCGCTGCCGTTGGTGCCGCCGCCGTCGGCCGACGAGCGGAACAGAGGGCGCTGCTTCAGCGTGGGGTTCGCTAGCGAGACTGGCCCCGAGAGCGACGCCGCCGCGCCGCCGCCGACGCCGCCGACGCGCACGCCGCCGCCGCCGCCGCTTCCGCCGCCGCCGCTAGCCGACTGCACTTTGATCGCCCGCCGGCTGCCGCGCGCCCTCTCGGCGGCGGCGTCGGCGGCGGCGTCGGCGGCGGCGAGGTCGGCGGCGGCGTCGGCGGCGGCGGCGTCGGCGGCGGAGGGCGCGTCGGCCGCCGCGTCGCGCACCACTTTCCCGTTGGCAATGTCGAGCGTGACGCGGAGCTCGCGGCGGCGGCGGTCGGCGGCCTCGTCGCGCGCCTGCTGGAGCGTCTCCGCCGCCGCCGTCTCGGACTTAGTCATCCACCCGTCGCTCGGCGCGTGCGAGAAGTAGTCGGCCTGGTCGTCGATCACCACCGTCCGCTTCTGCGACGTGCGGTCAAACTCGAGGAGCCGCGCCTTCCGGCGCTCGGCCTCGTCGAGCGCGGCGAGGAGCTTGCCGTCGGCGGTGTCGACGACGACGTCGGGGTCGGAGCCGCAGAAGAGGCAGGGCCCCTCGCCCTCCTGCGCGCACACCACCTTGCCGCACGACAGGCAGTTGTACAGCAGCGCGTGCCGCCGCGCGTTGCAGAAGCACGGGTGGCGCCCGGGCTTGAGCCGCCCGCGCAGGCTGTCGAGCCCGCCCGCCTTCGGCTTGCCCTTCGGCTTGCGTGCGGCGGCGGCCGGCGCCGGCGCCGGCGCCGGCGCCGTCGGAGTCGACGACGCCGCGGCGCCGGTGGGCGCGGCGGGCGGCGCGGCAGCATGCGCGGCGCGCCGCTTCGCCTTCTTCTCCATGCCGCCGTAGAAGGCGTCGGTGTCGGCGTCGTCGTCGCCCGTCTTCTTGTACGCCGCGGCCGGCGGCGGCTCCGGCGCTGGCGGTCCGGCGGCGGCGGCGGCGTACGCGCGCGACTCGTGCCGCGACGCGAGCAATTTTTTGGCGATCGCGGCCGCCTTGGTTTTATCTTCGAGGAACGCGTCGAGGTAGGCCGGCACGTCCTCGTCGCCCAGTGCCAGCAGCACCTCGTGGAGCTCGTCGGCCATGTCGGTCGCCGAGCGTAGGAGGGCGAGGAGGTCGGACATGACGACGGCGAGCGCCGCGTCCGGGACGAGCGACGCGAGCGCGGCGGCCGATCTCCGGTTGCGGCTGTGCCGCGAGCTTGAGCGTCGACTCTACAGCGAGTACTTGTACTCAGGTCCGATTGCGACGTCGCTCCCACACGGCCACACACGCTCCACTCCCTCGCTTCAACCCTCACAGCCGCCGCACGCTGTACCGCTGCGTCGTCGCGTTGTACTTGAACCGCGGGTCGTACGCGCCGGGGGCCGGCCCGAGCTTCTCGGCGCTCGAGAAGCGCGGCGACGTCGAGACGAACGCGGCGGAGCGCGGCTTGGCGCCCGCCGCCGCCATCGTCGCCGCGCCGCCGTGCCGCCGGATCTTGGCGTCGTCGTGCGCGCCCGGCCCGGGCGTGTAGCTCGCCTCGATCACGTGACTCTCGAAGGGGAGCTCGATCCGCCGCACGCCCGAGGTGAAGGCGGTCGACGCCGGCTGCGCGCCCAGTACCTTCCCCGTCGGCGAGTGATGCTCGTACTCGCCGGGGCCGACCGACGGTTTGGGCGCCGCGAAGCGCTTCGACGTCGTCCCGAACGACGCCGACCGCCGGATCCTCGTCCTAGCAGGACCACTATACGACCCCGGGCCCGGAACGGGTTTCTCGCTCGAGACGAAGCGCGGCGAGGCGGAGGCGAAGGCGGCGCGCGACGCGCACGCGCTCACGTCGTAGCTCCCGCCGACGGGGCGCGGGTCGTAGGACCCGGCACCCGGCGAGTCGGGAATGAAGAAGGGAAGCGCGCGCGCCTTCGACGTCGAGACCGGCAGCCCGGCGCGCGAGCCCGCGCCGCCGCCGCGCCCGCGCGCCGACAGCGCCGCATCCGCCGCGATCGCCTCATATTCGCCCGGACCGGGTACATCGCTCCGAGAACTGCCGAAGCGCTCCGACGTGTATCGAATCGAGGCGCCGCCGCCGCCCGAGGTGCGCATCGCGCCGCGCGGGCCTCGTGCGCTCGAGACGCGGCCGTAGGCGTTCGGCGGCGGCGAGTCGCCCTTGACGTCGTTCGCCTCCTCGAAGGGGAGCCGCCGGCTCGAGGTCGAGGCGAACGCGGCGCCCGCCGCCGCCTCGCCGCGCTTGTGCTTCTGCGGGTTGTACTCGCCGGGCGACGGCGACGGCTTCGGCGCGGCGAAGCGCGTGGAGGTGGAGGCGAAGGCGGCGGAGGGCTGGCCGCCGCGCCGCGCGCTCTGCGGCCGCTCCTGGCCGTACGCGCCCATCTTCGCCGCCGCCGACGCCGTCGGCTGCGCGAAGCGCGGCGTCGTCGACGCGAACGCCGCCGACGCCGTCGTCGGCCGCGGCGGGCGGAAGGTCGACTCGTTGAGCGGAGCGTACGCGCCGGGCCCGGGCATCGCGACGGCCTCGCGCTCGTACCCGGTCCACGGCAGCTCGCGCGCCGGCGACGCGTCGGCGAACGGCGCCGAGAGGTTCACCTCCATCATCGCCTGCAGCGGATCCGACGGCGCGTGCGATTGCGACATCCAGCACGCGCCGTGCACCTTGGACTCGACAAACGCGTGCGGAGTGCCGCCGGGCTGCTCGAAGAAGGGCGTGGCGACCTCGACGGGGTACTCGATGGGCTCGTCCTGGTACATGATGGGTTCGTCCTCGTACATGCCTTGTCTGTGTAGCGGGGTTTTGCGCACCGAAGGCGAAAACTGACAAACCGGAAGAGCTCCGCAAGGCCGCGGCCGAGCCAGAGACGCGCGCTCCGCCGCGGGGACTTCGGGTACCATGGCCGCCAAGCTGCGCACCGCCCTCGCGCTCTGCCTCGCGCGCGCCGTCACCGGGAAACCCGTGCGCTGCGCGTCGTTTTGCTCCGGCCAATCGTGCAACGTCGAGGGGTGCACCGACTGCGGCATCGAGTACGGGTGCGAGGGACGAGGGCCGACGCCAAAGGGCCACGCGTGCATGAGCTGGTGCTCGAAGTACACCTGCAAGGTGAAGGACTGCCGCGGGTGCACCTTCCACGAGTGCATGCCGCCGCCGTCGCCGCCGCACCCGCCGGGCTCGTGCACGCCGTCGGCGCCGCCGGAAGACCACGTCTCGTGCCTGAACACGGGCTGCTGCATGTCGGAGAACGAGAAGTGCTACCGCAAGTGGGGCAGCGGCAGCGACGGCTTCGCCTCGTGCCGCTCCTCGTGCTACAAGTCGAGCGGCTGGAGCTGTGAGGTCGTCCACCCACCCGCGCCGCCGCCGGCCAAATCGCCTCCGCCGGTCGTGCACTGGACGCGAACGGCGTCGCCGCCGCCGCCGCGCCCGTCGCCGCCGCCGCCGCCGCCGCCGCCCGCGCCGCCGCCGCCGCCGCCCTTTCTGCCGCCGCTTTCCATCTTGCTGGAGGCGGCGGGCCACCGCGGCGCGCCCTTCGACGCGGCGCTCGGTGCGCTGGGCGGCTTCGGCGCCATGCTCGCCGTCGGCCTCGCGATGACCGCCGCCGTGCGGAGCGCCTTGGGCCAAATGCGAAAATCGTGGCGCGTGCTGCGAGAGGTGATGAGCGCTCCCGGCGAGGAGGACGAGATCCTCGAGTAGGCGATTGGACGGCGCGTAGAGACGTTAAATCTTAAGATCACTTCACTTCGTTCGGGGGAATCACATCTCGGGGACCGTAGAGCGGGGAGGGGAATAGCACCTCGAGGCCGGGAAAACAAGCGTGTGGTGTGGTGTGGGAAGAGCGGGAGGGGTGTGGGGACGGGAAGGAATACGGGAGCGGGAGGGGGGTCCGACACGTCGACAGAGAGAAAGAGGCCCGGTAGTGCGAAAAGGGGCGGTCGGGAGGGGATGGGGCGGGTGGAAGAGGGGTAGGAAGAGGATTAGGATGATGAGGCAACCGAAGAACTTCGAAAGGGAGGGCGCGACGAGGCCAGCCAGTCGCGGCTCGAACAGGAGGGAGACCCGTCTAGTTGACCGGCTCGACGCCGTCGATGCGCGCGCGTTTCGACGCCGGGTCCTCCTCGGCGGCGACGGCGGCGACGTCGGCGACGGCGGCGACGTCAAAGGGCACCTGCGCCACCGTCGGCGGGTACGCCGCCATGAACGGCGGCGCCGCCGACGCGGGGTAGCCGGTCGCAGCAAACGTCTGCGCCGCGCAGATGACCGGCGCCGCCGCAGCGGCAGCCGCCGCCGCCGCCGCCGCGGCGGCCGCCGGCTGGGCGCCGCCGCCGCCGCGGAGGGTGGCGTTCTCGGCCTCGAGCGCCGCGTTTCGCTGCTGAAGGGCCTGGAAAAGCGGAGGGCGGTGGCGGAGGTCAGAAATGCGGAGGGCGGTGGGTGGTGGAGCGGGCGCGTGTTGGGCACGCTGGCGCGTGTACCGTGATTTGCGTGACGGCCTCCGAGAGGATGGAGGCCTTGTCGGTCTTCTCGCAGTGGAGGAGCGACTTCAGCCGGTCGAGCTGCATCGAGATCCGCCGGCGGCGGCGCACCTCCACCTGGTTGTGGCTCAGCTTGCGCTGCGCGCGCGGCGAGAGGTCGCCGCCGCCCTCGACGTCGGCGTTGTCGTCGAGCGGCTCGGCGCCGGCGACGGGCGAGAGCTGCTGCATCGCGAGCGCCGCCGACCGCTGCTCCATCGACACCGACGCCGCGAGCTGCGCCGCCACCGGCTGCGCGTACACGGCCGCCGCGGCGCCCGGCTGCGTCGTCGCCACCGCCGCCACCGCCGCCGCCGCTGCCTGCGGGTACGCAAACCCCGCGGGCGGCGCCCCGGGCACGGCCTGCGCGAGCGCGGGCGCCGCCCGCGGCGCCGCCGCCGCGGCCGGCGGGAACACCAGGTGCGGCGCCGCCGCCTGAGGCAGGTAGGGCTGGACCTGCGGATTTTGCACCGCGTGCGGGAACGGCGCGTACGCCGGCGGCTGCGCCTGCTGCGCGTACATCGCCGGGTTTGGGCTGCCGTCGGGATTCATCGTTGGAGGCGCGAGCGGTGCGCGGGTCCCAGAATTGGACGCTGGATGGCGGCGTCGAGCTCACGAGCGCCGACGACGCACGATCCACCACGTGATGCGGCGAACGAGGTCGCACGTGATGCGGCGAAGGGTCGGGCGAGAGTCACTCTTCTTTGGGGCCGTCTCGAAAATCGCCGATGCCACGCAAGCAGCGGCTCAAGGACGAGGACGGCGAGGACGACGAGCTGCCCTCCGGCCTCCTGCCGAGCAAAAGAATTGCGCGAAAACCGCGCAAGCAGCGGCTGAAGGACGAGGACGAGGAGGAGGACGACGAGCTGCCCTCCGGCCTCCTGCCGAGCAAAAGAATTGCGCATACGGCGCACAAGCAGCAGCTGAAGGACGAGGGGCGCTGCACGCGAGATCGGAGCTCGGGCGACAGCCGCGCGAGCAGCCGGCGCTCGTCCTCGAACAACAGCGACGTCTGGCGGAGCTGCTGGAAGTAGCCGCGGAGCTCGCGGCGGAGGTCGGTCGGGATGCGCATCTGCTCCATGTACCTATGGAAGGGGAGATGTGGGGTGTGAGGTGTGGGGTTTGGGGCGTGACCCAATCGCGGATCTGCTCCACGTACGTGTTCAAATAGTCGAGCCGCTGCTCGAAGTCACGTGACGCGCGGTCGGAGTTGGCGATGGCGGTGACGACGTTGGTGATGCCGTACGCGAACACCACGTTACCGAAGAGCATCACCAGGCACGCGAACACGCGCTCGAGCACGTTGGTGGGAGAGACGTCGCCGTAGCCGATCGTCGACATCGTGGTGAGCGCCCAGTACCACGAGGTGAAGTACGCCTCGAACTCCTTCGAGTCGTCATACGACGAGGTCCCCGCGATCGCCTCCTGCCGCAGAACTCTCGACCAGGTCGGCAAGCCCTCGGCGGGCATCCAGCCGAGGGCGAGCCACACACAGGCGCACCAGTGGTTGACGAGCACGAGGATCGAGAAGAAGCGGGCGGTGAGCGCGACGTACGAGTTGACCGAGTACCGCACCTTGAGCAGGTCCCACCACTTGCCGTAGTTGCCGCGCAGCAGCTTGGGCACCTCGAGCAGCTTGAGGAGGCGCATGGTGGCGCCGAGCCAGTGGAGACCCGTCATCACCGACCACGGCAGCACGGTGACGAAATCGAGGAGCGCCCTGAGGAGAGATAGAGGACGCGCTCAGGACGATGCGCGGGGGCTAGCAACGGGGGAGCTGGGGCGGAAGCGGCGGCGGCCAAATCGCAGCGGTGGGGGCGGCGACGGGATGGTGGCGTGGGTGATGGCGGCTTCGACGCACCAGCCGTGAAAGGGGGAGAGGTACCACATGGCGACGCGGAGCGGGCTCATCACCAGCGTGCGCTCGATCACGATGCCGGTGCGAAAGTTGACCAGGATGTCGATCGTCAGCCACGCGGTGAGCACGATGTCGAACGGGCCGTACGGCGCCGCGCAGTTCTCGTCCGACAATGACGCGCCGCCGCGCTGCACAGCCGCGAACGAGCACGTGGTGGTGAGGCCGAGGCCGAGGCGGACGGGCTCGCCCACAGCGATGTAGATCATGACCAGGAGCATCCCGAAGTCCCACGCGCGGCGGAGCGCCGACTGCGGGTGGAGCACCAGGTAGCGTGGGCGCGCGTCGGCGTCGTCGCCGCCCTCCTCCTCGATGAGCTCGTCCGAGATCGAGTTGCGCGTGTTCGCGTCAAACGCCAACGAGCCGAGCTGCGAGCCGAGGTTGCCCGAGGAGCCGCGGCGCGTGAGCTCGCGCCGTAGCCCGAGGCCGAGCCCGAGGTTGCCCGAGCCCCGCCGCGAGCCCGGCGTGCTCGACGGCATCGCGCCCGCCACCACCATGTCCTGCGCGATGTTGGGGTTCGAGTTGCGCCGCTCGTACGACATGCGGCGCTCCGCCGCCTTCGACGGCAGGCAGGTCGACTTCGCCTTGGAGAACGAGTGCGACTGCAGCGGCGCCGCGCTGGTCGACGCGCGCCGCGGCGCGTGCGAGAACGAGTGCGGGTGCTCCGGCTTCACCGAGGTGCCCGTCGAGCGCCGGCGGAACCACGGCGAGCGCGGTGCCTCGGCGGGCGCCTCGGCTTCCGAGCCAGCGCTTCGGCGCTCCGCCGCCACCCCGGCGTCCACGCTTGGCGCCCGCCGCTTGTTGATGGTGGGCCACGCGGCCTTCTCGGCGGCGGGCGCCGCCGCTCCGGCGGGCGCCGCCGCCGCCGCCGCCGCGTCCGCCAGCGTGAGGTCGGTCTCGACGTCGCTCTCGTCGCCCCACCGATCCTCCGTCATCGCCGTCTCCGGCGCCTCCTCGCTGACGCGGGAGACGCGCGTCGAGACAAAGAAGGGGTTGCTGCTGTCGAGCTCCGCCGCGGGCGCGGTCTTGGCCTTCCGCCCCATGGCGAGAGGCCGCCGCGCACCTAGGCTGCACTCCGAAGGTTGTTTCAACCCCCGCCTCAAGTTTGCCAGGCTGCGCGGGTGTGCTGGTCACCGCCGGCGCCGCGCTGCGCGTCTCTGAATCAAAATACCCCGCTATCTCTCTCTGTTTGGCTCTCCCTTATATCGCCTGCGTCCCGGGCCCGCCAGGGTCCAGGTCTGGCGGGCCGTCTCGGCGCTCGCGCTTCCGCCCGGACGCTGTCGCCTCGGGCGCGAAATCTTCCGTCGCCTCGGGCGCGGGCGCGGGTGCGGCGGCGCCGCCGCCGCGGTTCGTGAACATCGAGTCGAGGTCCCCTTCCTCGCCGAGCGGCGTGAGCGAGTCCCAGCCGTCGACGCCGCCCGCCGCCGCCGCCGCCGCGCTCGCGAGCGGCGAGTTGCCGGCGGCGCTCCCCCGCCGCGACCCTGCCCCGCCGCCGCCGCCGCCGCCGCCGCCCTCGGCGAGCAGGAAGTCGATCGCGTGGTCGAGGTCGAGCGGGCCGCCCACCGACGGCGCCGACGAGCCGTCCGAATTTCCGCGCTCGCGCGCCAGTGCCGCGAGCGGCGGCGACGGGAGCTCGTCGCCAAAGGCGCCGAACGCCTGCCCGCTCACCGGCGGCGGCGGCGGCGCCCTCGCCCCGGGCAGGCTCACGTGGGGCCTCGCGTGTTCGGTGAGGAAGGGATTGCCCATCATCGCCGCCGCCGGAAGGCCCGATCCCGCCGACGCGCCGTACGCCAGCGGCGACGGCTCGGCCGGGTGTGGGCGGCGCGGTTGCCGCTGCGGCGCGGGCCGCGGCGGCCGCGCGGCCGGCGGCGACGGCGCAGGCTGGGTGGCGGCCGCCGTTTGCACATTTGCGGCCATCGCCGAGGCGACGTCGCCCATCGCCCGGGGCGGCGGCCGCTCTGGGTCTGGCCTCGGTTTTCGTCGACGCTTCCGAGTGCCGCCCGGCGCCGGCTCCGGCCCGGCGCTGCCGGTGGAATCGTAGCCGGAAGAGTCGCCTCGTGGTGACGACCCGGGCCTCCGCGCCGTCGGCCGGGGTAGCATCCCAGGTTGCAGAGTGGGGTATCCGCAAGACGAATGACACTCGACTAGAAATCGTCTTCACGGGGATTTCGGCGACACCGGCGGCGCCGTCGGACCATGAACACCTCGGATCACGTGCGGGCAGCACTCGAGTGTGAAGCCCGGGCGAAGGCCTCGGGCCCAACTTTTTTTAGCTCGACCGGTACGCCGGCGCCTTGAGCAGCAGCGGGTCGATCACCTTGGTCCAGTCGTCGAGCGTCCAGCTCGGCGTCGCGTCGGCGACGGCGACGCCGTTGAGCAGGAAGGTCGGCGTGCCGGTGACGCCACGGCTCGCGCCGTACTTCCACGAGGCGCGCGCGGCGCCGTCCTCCTTGGTGCCCCACTGCATTTTGGGCACAAAATCGACCGCC
>Ga0163111_10003657_pt1 | contig 9977 bp, 3 predicted proteins | sample CRUFie1St18metaG_FD_109645 | JGI IMG/M metagenome (GOLD analysis project Ga0163111, IMG submission 109645) | Marine microbial communities from the Costa Rica Dome - CRUD Field 142mm St18 metaG | ecosystem: Environmental > Aquatic > Marine > Oceanic > Photic zone | place: Costa Rica: the Eastern... | reverse complement strand
GAGCGCCGCCTGCGACGACGCGCCCGCGCCCGTCTCGAGGAAGGCGGCGGCGGGCGGCGCCAGGTCGGAGGAATTGTCCTCGGTGCTGCGGCGGTTCGGAAGCGGGATGTGCAGCACGGTGTCGTCGTACGCGTCGGCAGCGGCGGCCGCAGCTGTCGCCGCGACGGCGAGCATTTGCGCTGCCAGCTGCCTCGCACGGCTCGCACCGCTTGGCCTCATCCGCGCGGCTCGCGCCGACCTCCGAGCGCAGGGCTCTCCTCCGGCGGCGCTTCCCCGCTTTTAGGCGGATGTGGGTCAGATTATTTTCACTCCCAAACCGTTCTCTAACCCTCTGCCCTTCCCCTTCCCCTTCGCCTTCGGCTCCGGCGGCCTTCCCTTCCCCTTCGCCTTCGGCTCCGCCCGCCTGTCGCGGGCGGCGAGCACGCCGCTCACCGTGCCCCCCGAGTGCTCGGCGCCGAGGGCGAAGCCGCTCTTCTTCAGCCAGCACGGCTCGGCCTTGAGCTGCGCCGGCTTGATCTCGGGCGCGTGCGTGATGTACGAGAAGGCGGCGCAGCCCGCCGTCTTCCGGCACCACTCGTAGCACGCGCGCGCGTCCCTCGCGTACCGCACCGACTTGAGGTCGGAGCCCACAAAGTTGAGGTGCGCCACGAACTTGTCGACGCCGCCGGCGGGGTCCCACGCCGGCGCGCGCTTCTTCGGGCCGACGAGGCCGGCGTGCATCGCCGTCGCGTTCCGCGGCGCCACCGCGCGCTTCGCGTCGAAGCGCGAGTACTTGAACGCGGTGGCGTACGGCGACGGCAGCCGGTAGTCCTCGACCGTCCCCTCGATCGCGCCCTCGGCGGCGGCGTGCGTCGTGAGCTCCGAGAAGCCGTGCGGCTTCTTCGTGTACGTGTCCTGCCGGCCGTTGAGCGGCACGCCGTCGCCGTCGAAGCCCTGGCCGAGCAGCCCGTGCGGCGCGACGGCGCTCACCATCCGCGAGCCGCCGGAGACCTTCGAGATCTTGACGTTCATTCGCAGCTGCTTCGGGTGCGGCTTCGCGTCGGTCGCCTCGACCGTCGTCAGCCACCGCCGGTCGCGCACGGTGAGAATGTGCTTCTTCCTGTCGAGCGCGACGCCCACGCCGCCGCGCTCGTACTTGAACGCGCTGCCCGCGTACGCGTCGGGCGCGCCGCCCTTCCCGAGCGTGTGCGCCGAGACGCGGCGGCCGCCGCCGCCGAGCACCTCGAGCTCCGCCTTGCCCCTGTGGCGCGCATCGTACGCGACGCGCAGCAGCTCGCCCGACCGGAGGCGGAGGACCCAGAAGGCGGCGCGCACCCACGAGCCGTGGACGAGCTGCTTCGAGTACGGCGTGGTGAAGTCGTCGTGCTCGAAGCGGACGGCGAGCGAGAGGCGCTGCGTCGACAGCAGCGAGTAGATGCCGCCGTCGGCGCCCTTGATGTCGGCGTGGTCGCCGTGGGCGCCCGTGATGTGCGGGTCGCCGGTGAGGGCGGCCCACTCGGCCCGACTATACCCAAAGAGCGGGAGGGTGAGGCTGCGGGGGTGCCACCACTTGAGCGTGAAGGAGGTGTCGGGCACCGCCGCCGGCGGGTCATCCACCTCGCACGGCGGCTCGTCGTTGTTGCACACGAAGCCGTCGTCGGGCAAATGCCACCCGTTCGCCTGCCACGTCGGCGACGCGAGGCCCCTCGCGGGGAGCCCGGCGCCGTCCGTCTTGTACGGGTAGTTCCAGTCCTGCACCTCGTCGAGGTTGAAGGCCGAGATGTCCAGCTGCTTACCCTTCCAGATGCGAAGGTCGGCGAGGTGGAGGAAGCTCGCCGACTCCACGAAGCCGTAGGTGGAGCTTCCATCGACGCTCCCACCGAAGACCCCCTCGTTGAGCGACCAGGTGTACGCTTCTGAATCTGCGTTATAGGCCACGCTTGGCGCGCCTTCGTCGACGTCGGACTCCGTCGCCTGCCCATTGATGTAGATCTGATGCCCGCCGCCCGGGTCCCGGACGGCAAGGAAGTGATTCCACTCGCCGAACGCATGCTCGGCTGAAGCAGCATGCGCATGCTCGGCTGTGGGGTCCTCCGTCATCCAGATCTGCTCACTCCCCTCGCTCGTCTTGTACTCGAAGGAGAAGGCGTCGGCGGTGCCCATCGCGTACCAGGTGTACGTGTCGTCGCCACTGACGCAATGCTTTTGGCGTTGAAACACGCACTTACCCTGGCCGCAGATTCCGTCGTCGCCACTCGACTGGCCACTGCAGCAGCTGATGGAGGTGTCTGCCTGAGAATTTGTGACGCCGTGCCCAAAGGCTTCACAGCCCGCGAGGTGCTCACACATCTGCGCGCACTCCAACGCCGTATAGCCATATTTTTCTCCATCTGCGTCGACGTCACACTCGGCCTCGGAAAGATCGTCGCAGAGACCCTGGCAGGTGGCCGTGCACTCCTCGTCCGCATAGCCGCGGTCGTCGGTGTCTGGAGTAGCGCTGCAGCGGCTGTGGAACGGCCCTCCTGGAAGGTATTGGTCGCAGTACGTCTCGGTGCATTCCGCCGGATCCCCGACCGTGGCCGTGAAGGTGTACGTGCCATCGTAGGTCCCCCCTGGGCGGCACTGGTTGAGATCGCAGCGGTCGCAGGCGCCTTGACTGCATTCATTATCGTCGCAGGTGCCGTCCTCGTCCTCGAGTGGGTAATACCATCGCTTCCCGGTCGACACCGTCAGCGAGCCGCCGTCCGGCCCCTTGAGGTCGACGACGCGCGACTTGGCGGTGCCCAACGCGTACCAGTCCCAGCACGCGTCGGTGTTCTGACAATGGCTGTCGCAGTACCTGGTGTTCTGGAACTGGCACTTGCACCTCCCAGGGGAATTGTCGGGATCGCAGCACTCACCGTGCCCAAAGCCCTTGCAGTCATCGAGCTCGGAGCACAGCTGCGCGCACTCCTGCACCGTCCGACCACCAGACCCATCATCGCATTGGGTGGGGTTCGCGGCGATATCATCCTTCGAGGGGGCGCTGCACGTTGAATCAAAACAGTTTGCGGACTTGATGCACCAGCCGTTCTCATCCTTGAGAGAATAGAACTTCGGCCCGGTCCGCTTGTACCAGAAGCTCAGCGCGAGCTCCTGGTCGGAGGGGATGTCGCCGAGGTCGTCGAAGAAGGAGGTGTCCCGGGGCTGAAGGAGGTGTCCTGAAGCGTCCACCCCGCCGTAATTATCGACCACCCCGCCGTACTCGGCGTCGGGCATGATCTTCTCCTCTCCATCTCCGGCGACGTAGGCGCTGCACGTGCACGGGTAGTCGTCGTCATTGTACTTGCAGGTCTCGGGCGTGTCGCCTTCAACGACCGTCGCGAACGGGTAGTCGCCTTCAACGGCGCGGCCCTCGACGACGCGGCCGGCCGAGCCGGCGAAGAAGTTTATGAATGGCGAGTTCTCGGTCAGCACGGCCCCGTTGCAGCCGCTGCCGTCGTACTCGATGAACGCGCTCATATTGTCGGCGAGGTAGCCCGAGCGATCTACGCCGCCGAACTCGTAGTTGAAGCACCGCGGAGAAGCTCCTTCTTCCGCGGAAATCCACATCTCGACGAGCTGGCAGCTGCAGCCGCCGCAGCACCCGACCGCTCGTTGGTCGACGTTGGGGTTGAAGCCGGCGACGGGGCTGGACCCGTCCACGCAGGAGGTGCACTGGTCTTCCTCCGGACCGTCACACGTCGCACAGCGGTGACCTGTCACCGGACCTTCGTAGCAGTCGCCGCTATACGACCCGGTCGCAGGAGCAGCAGAAGTAGTATAGACAGCCTGGACAGTCTCATCTAGCCGTCGCCCGCCGGCGCGGCGTCGGCCGGCCGCCAGACGGCGATGGCCGTCGTCGTGGGCACACTCGATCCCCGGGCAGACTTCGAATGCAAACCCGACTCCCGGCTCGAGGTCGGTCGCGACGGGGCAGCTGTCGTCGGGGAACGGCGACGGCTTGACCGCCGGCTCCCAGCACAGGCTGTCGAGCGTGCCGCCGTTAGAAAGATAGTAGTACTGGTTGTCTGGATCCGTCGACGTGTACGGGCTGCTCTCGCAGCACAGATCGCCGCACGAGTGTACCCCCCACCCGCTACCGGCGCATTGGCAGGGAGCGGAGTCCACCTTGGCTACGAACCCGTTCGGAGGCAACGCGTTTTGCCTGACCTGCGGATAAACTGCTCCGAACAGGTTCGTGCTGAAGACGGTGTAGACCTCTCCTCTGCTCCAGGCGGGGCACGCGAAGGAGTCTTGACATTGGTTGCCGTCCTCGAAGCAGCGGCACTCGCCCCACTCGTACTCGGGCGGGCTTGGAGTCCACTCCGCCATGATGTACGTGTTTTCGTCGTAACCCTGGCAGAGGCGCCAGCACATCTCATACGACGACGTCGAGGTACCTTGCCACCATCCCTGGTGCTCGGGGTACTGCTCGTCCGTCTCCGGCTCCACGTAGTGATCGAGATCGACCTCACCATTTTCGTTGGCCCGGCGACAGAGCCCGCCGCCGGCGGAAGTATGCGCGATCTGGCCAGCCGCGAAACCAGCCGGAGGGGCGGAGCACTCGTCGGTTGCGACAACATCCAGCCCACACGCATTGCCATTTGGCACATATTGGGCAATATTGCCACAACAGAAGTCCTCTCCAATCTCACAGCAGCCGCTCCAAAGGGTGCATTGGGCACTTCCTGCGTCATTGTACCCGAACTGCACCATCACGCAATCGGGATTGGCTGCGCAGGTCGCAGTACACAGCTCTAATGTGTCAGCCCCTGCGACGGGATTGCCACCCTCAATTCCAAGAATTGTTTGGTGGTTAGTGCAGTGAAGATTGCTCCCAGCAACGCGAGACCACCCTGCGACAGCAGGCGGCGCCTCTGGGGCAGGTGCCGAATCACCTATGTCGTAGTCGCTCTTATCGATGAGCAGCTCCGAACGGCCGCTGAGCGAGTCGCACGAAAATTCCTTGCACGTGTAGTGGCAGTAGCACTTGGTCTCGTTCCGCACATCGCCGTTGACGGCTGTCTTCTCCCGCCACTCCGCGGCCTTGAACCCGTGCTGAGAGAAGCCGTCATGATCAGGATCGTCACTCACCCCCTGGCACTTGGCCCAGCAGTCGTCGACGGACACCGCCTCCCCGGCGTCGACCGGAAGGTCGGGGAAGCTGGACCTGCAGAAGGCGCCGTACGGCGAGAGGACCGCCGTGCTCGACGGCGTCTCAGCACTGGCGTCAGAGAAGAGGGGGAGCAGCATTCGCTCGGGAGTCCACGACAGCAGCCGGATGCGATTTCCATTGACGTTGTCGCTGCAGGTGCAATCATAAGTGCCTTGCTGGGCCAATTCCGTGCACCGGTCCTGCGTGTTGAAATTGAAGAACTCGAGGCTTGCACCTGCAGCCTGAACACGCCCGTCAGTTTCGTCAGAGACTACCGGCCCCGCGCAGTCGGCCTCGTCGTACAGTCGCCAGGCGCTGAGGTCGGTCGCGATGAAGCCGGAGACGGTGCGCGACGCGCCTTGGTTGTCCTGTTGCTGCCAGTTGAAGCAGCGGTAGCTGCCCGCCCCGTTCACGTCGCGCGGTGGCGACACGAACTCGGAGACGGTCAACGTAGTCTGGTAGCAGGTCACGCCGTTGCCGGATGCGTCGGGCGCGTGCACGCAGTCGAAGTCCACGTCGGTGGCGAGGGCGCCGTCGACACGGAGAACGCAGGTCTCCGCCGTAAAGGTCGCGCCGGGGTGGAGCCGGTCCTGCGCGCACGCGGGCCCTGCGAGCGCCAGGAGCGCGGCTGCCCAGCTGCCCCTCGACCGCACGCGCGGCGCGCCTCCCATCGTGCACGGCGCGCGCCGCCGGAGAGCTCGCCGCGAGAGGCCGCCGGGGCGGCGGGCAGGAGCGCCGCGAGCGCGCGTGCGCGCCTCCATCATGGTACGTTGCGCGCCTTCCCGGCGCCCGGCTTTACGAGTTACTGTACGACCGGCCCTCACTCTACCTCGACCAGCGAGTGCATTTCCGTCGCCGACCACGCGCGGCCGCCGCTCGGCGCCTTGACCGACGACGACGCGGTGGACACCGGCGGCGACTCGGTGCCGCCGTCGCCCCCTCCGCCCACCAACACCGTCTCCTCCGATTCCCACCACGACGTCTCCCGGCGGCGGCTTCGGCGGCGGCGGCGGCGGGTCGGGCGGCGACGCCGGCGCCGGCGGCGGCGGCGACGCGATGCCGCACGCGCACTGGTGCGCCGTGCTCGGGCACGGCTGAATTTCGGCGTTCGTCATGAACTCGAAGCCCTCGTCCGGGTACCACTGGATGCAGCCGCTCTCGCCGGTGCCGCTGCCGTCGTGGACGCCGTCGAAGGGGACGCCGAGCGCGATGGCGTAGCCCTCGCACTGCGTCGCGGTGAGCTCGAGGCCGCACTCGTTGATGAAGGAGTTGCGCGAGTTGATCAGAGGCATCGCGTCGGAGCTCCGCGCAAAATTCTAGGAGAAGAAGCCGCCGCCCGCCGAGCGATCTCGGCGAGCTCTCGTGCCGCGAAGACTTCGTTCGGCGCTGCTCCTCGGCGCCGCGGGCCTCGCGCCGCCGCCGCCGCCGTCGTCTCGCTCCTCGCCTGCTCGTCGGCGCCGCCGCGCCGCGCCGCCGCCACCGCCGCGGCAAAAATGCGGTCGCCGCGGCTGCTCGCGGCCGAGGGCAACGGCGCGCCCGCGCCCGCCCAAGCCGACGGCAAGGAGGAGAAGCAAGGGCCCTTCGAAAAGTACTCGGTGCAGACGCGGATCGCGATCTTCATGACGGCGTGGTACGTGTGCAGCGGCGGCACCTTGTTCGGCAACAAGCACATCATGGCGACGCTGCACGCCGACCCGAGCACGCTCGCGCTCTCGCAGATGACGATGACGGCGGCGTTCGGCGCGCTCAAGATGTACGGCCCGTGGCTCACCGGCGTCGGCCCCGTGCAGCCGAGCCCGCTCTCGTCGCAGCCGCTCCGCTCGTTCGCGCTCGACATGGCGGCGGTCGGGCTGATGCGCTTCGCCACCGTGATGCTCGGGCTGCTCTCCCTAAAGTACGTGGCGGTCTCGTTCACGGAGACGATCAAATCGTCGGCGCCCTTCTTCACGGTGGTGATCGCGCGCTTCATGCTCAAGGAGCGGACGAGCCCACAGGTCGCGCTCTCGCTCGTCCCCGTCGTCGCCGGCCTCGCGCTCTGCTCGGCCACCGAGCTCTCGTTCAACTATATTGGCTTCTGGGCGGCGGTACGCGCGACGCCGCCCGCCCGCCCGCCGCTTGCCGTGCGCGCCGCCGCCGCCCACCCCGCCACCCTCGCGCAGGTGCTCAACAACTGCATCGACTGCCTGCAGAACGTCTTCTCGAAGAAGTTGCTGTCGACCCACTACAACTACGTCAACCTGCAGTTCTACACGTCGGCGGCGGCGCTCGTGGTGCAGCTGCCGCTGATGCTCTACAACAATCTGGGCCGGTGGATGGCCGAGGGGTCGACGCTCTCGCTCGAGCTCGCGTTCTCGCTCCTCGTCAACGGACTCTTCTTCCACATGCAGGCACGACGGCGCAATTCGGGCGCAATTCTGCGCAATTCTTTCCTGACACGCGTCTTCTTCCACATGCAGAGCGTGATGGCGTACGCGGTGATGGGGCTGATCTCGCCCGTCACGCAGTCGGTCGCGAACACGCTCAAGCGCGCGCTGCTCATCTGGCTGTCGATCCTCTACTTTGGCAACCCGGTGACGTGGCTCTCGGCGCTCGGCACGGCGGTCTGCATCGCCGGCGTCTTCGCGTACAACCACGCGAGGAGGCACTACCCGTGGCGCCCGTCGCCGAACGAGAAGGAGCCGAGCTCGCTCCCGCCGAGCCCGCGGAGGGAGGGAGAGGAGATGCGAGCGCTCTTGCCCCACCACCATGGCGGCGCCGCCAGCACAAACGGCCCCGCCAACGTGTGATGTTTGCGTGTGAGTGATTGCACGCACACGCTTTTCCGCGAGCTCGCGGGCCTGATATCGCCGGAGTCCTCCGCCCTCTCGCCCCTCCCCACGCCTCTCCTCCCACGCCGTCTCCAATTCACTTGCACGGGCAGCCCGGGCACGGGCAGTGCGTGCGCAGCTCGTCGCGCCACGTGGTGCGCGCCACGTCGGTGGCGCGGCCGACGACGCCGGCGGCCGCCGCGGCGCGCGCGCCGACGGCCGCCGTCGCCACGCTCGCCACACCCTTGGAGGCGGCGAGGGCGCGCGCCGAGCCGCGCGCCGCCGCCGTCACCGCGACCGCCGACGCGCGGCCCGTCACGACTGCCGTCGCCGCCGCATAGCGGCCCGTCACGACTGCGCCCGTCGCGGCGGCGCCGCCGGCGACGCGCGCCACGTCCGTGGAGACCACGAGCGCGCGCGCCGCCGCGCGCCCCGCGAGACGCGCCGCGACGCGCGACGCGGAGTAGGTCGCCATCGAGACGACCGCCGTCGCGTGCCCCGCCTCCTTGGCGCCGTCGGCGAGCGCGCGCGCCGCCGCCTTCGCCGCCGCCGTCGACACCGCCGTCGCCAGCCGCGCCGTCACCGCCGTTGCGCGGCCCGTGTGCACCGCCGTCACCGCGAGCGCGCGGCCCGTCGCGTCCGTCGCGCGCGGCACCTCGCGCCGCGTCGTCGCCGCCGCACGCGCGACCACCTCGCGCACGCGCGGCGCGGCCCACACGGCCGCGGCGCGCGACGCGTTGCCGGCCTTGGCGCCCGCCTCCGCCAGCGCACGCGCCGTCGCGTCGGCCGCGCCCTTGGCCAGCCGCGCGTTCGAAGTGACGCCCACCGCGAGCCACGGGCCGACGACGGCGGCGCCCTGGCCGAGGGCGGCCGAGCCCTGGCCGAGGGCGGCGGCGATGAGGGACCCGACGGCGTTGCCGGTAACCACGATGAGGTCGCGGCTCTGCGGCTGCGGCGGCGGCGCCTGCGGCGGCGCGGCGGCCGCCCAAGCGAGGAGGAGCACGAGGGCGAGGGCGAGCGCGAGCAGCGGCACGAGCACGAGCTCGCGGCGGCCCACCAGCGACGGCAGCGCGAGCGTGGTAGGGGTGGCATCGAGACCCTCGACCGCCTGCCGCACCTCACGCCGAAGCACCGTGTCGGGGACGTCGGGGGTGCGCGGCGCCGACGTGACCGACGCGGGCGACGACGCCGACGTCACCGACGGCGGGGAGTCGGCGGCGGCGATGGGCCCGGCCGTGCCCTTGGGCGAGAGGATGTTGACCACCGACGAGCGCCGGCCCTGGAAGCCGCCGATGTGCGCCTCCGCGAGGAAGGTGCGGAGGACGGGCGTGTCGGCGCCGCACTCGGCGACGAGCGAGCGCAGGATCGCCTGCACCTCGACGGCGCGCTCGGCGAGGAAGCCCTCGTCGTGCGGGTTGCCGATGCGCCACGCGTGGAGCGACTTGAAGTCGAAGGCGCCCGCCTTCGCCTTCTCGGGGAACAGGTTGTAGCATTCGTCGACCAGCGCCTTGAGCAGGCTCCAGCGCACCCACACGGAGTACTCGACGCCGTCGAGCTCCGTCACGACGTGGTACGCCGCGTACTTGCCCTGCGGGTTCTTGAAGACGTTGAACTCGTTGACGCGCAGCTTGCAGCCCTTAGTGGGCGTGGTGAAGAAGTCCGCGAAGGAGCGCTGCGACTGCATGAGAGCGAAGGCGCGACCGGTGCGCGGCTGCACCTTCAAGCGAATCAAGCGACGCCGTTCATCGCGCCGAGCTCTCGCGCGAGCCGCAAAGACAATTTGCAACAACCAAAATAGAGGTGAGCGCACGGCGCCAAGGAAACACTCAAAACATGGCGGACAAGTCCGAGCTCGCGAAGCAAGCAACCTTCCTCGTCTCGAAGGTAAGCAAGGACGTGTACGGGGTCGACACGATGACGGGCAACCTCGAGGCGGGCCGCTTCAAGATCGGCGCCGGCGCGACGGAGAAGAAGATCGGCGGCCGCATCACGCCGGGCACCAAGCTCGGCGGCAT
>Ga0163111_10003656_pt1 | contig 9981 bp, 1 predicted proteins | sample CRUFie1St18metaG_FD_109645 | JGI IMG/M metagenome (GOLD analysis project Ga0163111, IMG submission 109645) | Marine microbial communities from the Costa Rica Dome - CRUD Field 142mm St18 metaG | ecosystem: Environmental > Aquatic > Marine > Oceanic > Photic zone | place: Costa Rica: the Eastern... | reverse complement strand
TTTAATTAAACAAATACCAAAATCATGTGTAAACAAGTATGAAAATGAGCAAAATTCACCTTGGAATCTCCTCAAAGGTTATTCATGGGATTTGGAACTTGACGAAGATAGAAGAAAGCAACTTTCAGAATATCTAAACGATCTCAGTTCACATAGAAACTTGTCGAGTAAAGAACAGTATACAGAATTCTACCAAGCTTGTTATAGTAAAACCCAACTCATGAACATTTTTTACACCAATCTATCAATGGTAGAGAATAAAAGAGACACCCTAGATAAGTTACTTCTTGAGACAATAATCTCCAATAAAGATAATGTAAAACAATTCAATGAAAAATCAGTTGAGGATGATTTATTGGATTCCAGTTGGTATATTCAGTTCTTTGAGTCATTACTTACTAAACTGATAATCGATTCATCACTAGAATTACTTAGTAACGAGATTGATTCAGAAACTCACCTTAATGCTTCAACAATCCATAGTATATGGGATAGCCTTTGTATGGATTATTACAACTTGAGAATGCCAGTTGAAAATTCTGAGTTAGATGAAACATTGCCAGAGGTAAAAGACGATGATATTGGAAGAACGATTTTAATCCAAACTCTGACCACATTAGGGATACTTAGGGAAGGAAGTAAATTCCGACATCGAGACTTTGCCGTAGTTGCGTATCTGCATGGTTGTAGACTACACAATGATTCGATGGAACTCAAGAACAATGAAGCAGAAGATATTCTCTTCTCGTTCTTGAATCCAATAAAGAAATTGACTGCCGACGGTAAAGAGGAGAACGATGTCGGGGCCGTTGATGCAGTAAATGATTTTTTGAGGCGTACAGGTAATATAATTGGATATATCAATCCCGTAAAAGATTTGGCAGTTAACAAAGATATAGAGTATATTATTGCTCGACAATCTCTAGCTCACAAGGATGATTCAGATTATAGTCAATTAGCAGTTACAAATGATGACGAAGAAGCCACTGGATTGAGTGAAAAACAAACCAAGGCACTTGGGTTGTCAGAGGGTCGCCGCTCAATTATTTTGAAAGGATTCCCTGGCTCTGGTAAAACTTATGCCGGTGTTGAGAGAATTATATTCCGTCAATCTAAACAACATTCTAGAGGTATAACAAATTCTAAATCGATAATAGTCTCATTAAATGATCAACTTGCAAATAGTATTCGCAACGAACTACATTCTCGACATAAAAACTCAAAATACTTGCTTCAAGAAACGAAGTCACTCAAGGAACGTGAGTACATATTGTATAATATTGAAGTAAAATCACTGAAGAGTGTTATACAAGAATGGCTACCCGAAGTCAGTAAATTAAATGATGATTGGCATTTAGGAAAACAAGAAACCTACGAAATCTTCACTAAATTGAAAACTGAACAATCCATAGTCGAAGAAAAAGACTGGCGGAAATTAGAAGAAGAATTCCAAAATAATATGTTTGATGATACATCAGGAAAATTGGTTTCCGTCGATCAGTATGTGAATGAACTTGCTATAGAATATGAGACATTACAGGATAAAGAACGTTGGGAAAAAGTACGAAGGTTGTGGCACCAAAGAATTGCCATCAGACGAAAAAACGGGCAAGTTTCAATCATCGAAGCAAGCACAGTTTTGCGAAATCAATTGTTATGGTATGAACATCAGAAGTCAGCACTACCAAATGATCAATGGAATTCTGATTTCCATACATCATTAAATGATGAGACAATTGACGAAGCAGCGTTAATTGCTCATTTTGATGAAAAGTTCAGTAACGGCAGGTATGATCAAGTGATGGTCGATGAAGTCCAAGATTTACCAGCAATTTCTGTTATCACACTTTCCTTCCTTTCACCAAATAGAACTGAAAATAGGTTTGTCATTGCAGGAGATAGAGACCAAACAATAAACGGTCAGCAGTTTGATTGGGAACTTTATCTAAAACGATTAGCATATATTTCAAGGGAAGTTGTTGCGAAACATGTAAGTCATATCTATATTGATAGTGACAATGAACCAGTATTACATCACTTAAAGGGACTTTCATGGGCAGACGATGAAATTAAACAAGTTATTGATTTTCATCTGACAGAAAATCACAGAAATCATCCGAGAATTGTCAAATATACCAAACAATCTTGGAAGAACTGGCCGATTGAAGGTTATGCCGAGAACGATGACAAATCAAGGAACTATCCTTTGAGTAAAATGAAATCAACCTGGAAGAAATCGAGTGATGAACAAAAAAAGGTCACGAGAATCATGGAGATTAACACCGATGATACCGGTCATTTCAATGATACACTTGAAAAACTTCTAAGATTTTTACAAACAAGAGCAAGGATTTCGCTTCTAATCCCTAATCAATGGTTAAGAACACACATCAAAGAAGAGATAATGGGCAAAAAGATTGAAACCAAATTAGATTCATATGATGCATGGACAATAAAAGGATTGGAAAGAGATGCTGTAGTAATGATTTGTCCTTATACAGCATCGCCTAAGGATTCAGATTCAGCCATTTTAATGGGCGGTATTACTTCAACAGGAGCCTCATCAGAGGCAGAAAAGAAGAAAGCAATAGATTTGATGAGAAGAAAATTACTCGTTTCAAATACCAGGGCTGTAGAACAGATGATTCTATTGCATCCGCCGAAAAATACTGTCACAAATTTTGGTGGTAAAGATCAGAGCATCAAATGCTTAGTCCCACCTTTAGTAGTCGGTACGAAGCAGGTGGATAAAAAAAGAGATATCAAAGAGGAATTGGAACGTTTCTTTAGGTACTCAGGAATTGATGAGAAGGGCCTTGCAATAGCTACATTATCAGAAGGAATTGACCTCTTTACTCGAGCGCAATCGGATGTTAACCAAGCTGAAGAAATTGACTATTTTATGTCGAGATGGAATAACATTTCAAAGGCAGATCCTAACGATTCTAAACTTAGAAGGACATTAAGTGATATCATAAATTATAGTTCAGAAACGTTGGAAAAGTGTTTAATTATCAACCATGTTCTTAATGAAAAATTCTATTCAAATTCATCCATTAGCGAAAAAGAAAGAAAATTGACTTCGAAAAAGGGCGATGATTATTCAACCATGCTCGACAATATATCCAGTTATGAGAAGTCAAAACCATGGTCAAACGAATCTTTCGATAACTTTACACAAGCATACAAAAATTATCGAAAAATTAAGGACAACATAAGAGACACTCGTAATGATGTTGAAAAACTGGAAAACCAACAAGGAACAATTGTAGACTTATCTAAGTTGTTTAACAAAATTGAATTTATAATAAAAAGACAACTTAGTGTAGTGAACGGCAAACTGGCAAAACAGGCTAAAGAATACGATGTAAAGGAAATTGCTAGGTTATTGTTTACAGATCAACTGAAACTTAACAAATTTCTTCCGCTAGTAGAACAAGTATCTGATATAGATTACGATTTTTCAAAGATATTAATCGATGCGTTTTATGAGGAATTAAGATTAACAGACAACGGATTTGTTGCAACCGTTTCAGAGGGTAAATTAAACCAAGAGCTGTGGCAGCAATTCATATTCAGTTTGGCATCCTTGGAAAGTAAAAACAAACTTGATGATTATGCGGGTTTTGTAATAGAATTATGTCGCCTGTATTATCAGAAGTTTTCAGAATTGTCCGAGAATAATAAACCATCTCGAAGTAAACTCAATAGAAATATGCACAAACCATTCTTTGATATCTTGAGAGTATTAAATTCTCTAGAAGATAAAGAAATCAACAAAAGTATAAGAGATATAATTGCGTTTTATTTCAATAATATTCACTCAGAATTTTCCAGTGACAATGATAACAACAATGATGATACCTATGCCAGACTCGCCACGGAATATCTTGGCCAATCACTAGAATTAGATTTATATGTTCTTGACAAGGTGAAAGATGAATCTGTTAGCAAATGGAAATTAAGCGATTTTACTACTTTCGTTAAGTATTTGGGCAGTGAAACCCAAAAGACTGCATATGCAAAGAGAATTAACAATCTGGTAATTGAATCTGGAATATTCGATAAAGAGATTATTAAGCTAACAAGAAATATAGTTGACAAATCAATGTTATCCCAAGAACCAAAGTTAATCACAGAAGACAAGTTGTTCTCAGAAATATATGACAAATTAGATTTAAACCCTCAATCAAAAGATGATATTGGATTTCTTCTTGGTTTTGGTATGAGATACTTAGCCGAAAAGTTAAACAAAAATCCATTGCACTTTGAAGAAAATGAAGCCTCATCTGCATTCTTTGGCAATCTAATGATTCTTGATTATATATTGAACGAGAGAAATCAAGATTTCAGTTTCCTTCCAGTAGTTAATCCTAATGATGATCCTGAAGATAAAGCCAAAAAAGAAGATTATAAAAAACAAATTTTATATCTATATCAGAATGTTTTTGACAAAATCGGGGTTAATCAAACCGTCTATGCGAATAAATTTGATTTAGTGTCGTCTCAATTATCCGATGCCTTAGCCGCAATGAAGTCAAGAATTAAAAATCAAAATGTATCATTATCTGATCAGACAAATAATATTACAAGTAGCGAATATACATCGATATTAACTAAATTAAGATTAATTAACATTCTTTCTTCTAAGGCATTGATAAGCAGCGAGAAATCTAAACAGTATCGCGAACTTATTGTATCTAATCCTGCTTTAGTACAGGTGAGCGGTAAGATTTTTTCAGATTTATCACATTACAGTAATGATAATTTAGAATACATTGGTGCGGTGAAAGAAATTTATGATAACTGGACATTTCATTCTATGCTAAATAGGATAGTCGAAAGAACCCACAAAACGGTTGAGAATTTCCGTGTTCCTTACGAATTGGGTTGTAGTGGTCTGGATTTGAGATTTGACTATTGGGTGTCAAATAATGATATTCTGCATAAAAGTTTGAATGAAAATAGAGATGATGTGATTCATTTGTTTGACAGATTTGATTTAAAATCAAGAATACAGAAATTACTTGCGGTTTCACAAAAAGCCAAACAAGTCATCTACAAAAATCGTTCTAAGAATCAAAACGTAAAAACAGTATTTAAAAATTTGATAACCTCTTCTGAGGATGATGACTTATTTGGGGTTCATTCTAAGTTCTTAAGAGCGAATCGTAATTATGCCAATTCGAAAAGACACGATTTCTACTTTTGCGTACATGGAAGGGATGGTGGAGAATTGTCGTATTCTTCGGATAGGAAAGGTAAAATTAATTTTGTAAGAGGAATTTCTTTCAAGCCTACGGAATTATATCAACTACTTGATCAAATAGGATGTGTTATTGATGGCAAACAAGAGAAAATCAATAGGGAAGAAAGTATTCAAAATCTTGAACAATCAATTGAGGAGTTTACAAAAATTCTCATGATTCTAGATGAAACTGAAAAATATCAAATCCTTAAAGAAATAGAAAGCAAAGTTGAATCACTAGAAAATAAAATAGCTCCTAGTAAGAAAGACAAAGAGATTACCGATATCAGTGACGATTTTAGCAACGAAGAATGGGAAAATCCACTTGCAGGTCTGACACCATTATCTACAAATGAAAATCCACTTGCTGGCATGACTATTGAGAATAGTCAGCCCGATGAAGAATCCGTATATACGCATTTTAAATTAAGTACAAAACAATGGAGTAGCCTCTCTAATGAGGCTAAAGACGGTTTAATTGAACTATTCAAAAACCGTAAAGTATGACACAACAAATTATGATTCGCTCTTTGGGCGATTCATAGTTAGTGTCAACTTTAGAAATTTAACATATAAAGGTGAAACATATGCTTGAGAAGAAATTACTACTTGTCGAATTTCCATGGGGTCGTGATAAGGATCCTCGAGTGCCTTTGGGTCATGCATCAATTCTAGCTATGGTAAGTACCATCGCTGATATTAAATGCAAATCTTTCGTCAAGCCAATTAACGCAAAGGATTTCAATTTAGGACAAGTAAAAAGAGAAATTTTACAAGAATTATCAACACTAGGCAAAAAATCAGATATTGCTTTTGGGGTTTATGTTTGGTGCGAGGATGTGGTAAAGTCAATATTGTCATTTCTCAGATTAAATAATTTTGAAGGGAGAATCATATTGGGAGGTCCGCAAATTTCTTACTCGGAGGCTGGGCTAGAACAGATTTATCCAGAAGCAGATATCTTTGTTAGAGGATATGGTGAATTTGCTATCGCAGAATTAATGACAAATCCAAACAAAATTAACCACACTGGAGTACACTATGCAGGAGAATCCGATAAAGTAGAACAGACAATTGTGGATTTAGATCTGTGTCCTTCTCCCTGGTTGGAGGGAATTATAAAACTTGAGAATCAGTCTTTCATCCGATGGGAAACCCAGAGAGGTTGTCAGTTCAAATGCAGTTTTTGTCAACATAAAGAGGCTGGTTCTAGATTGCCAAAGCACATGTTTCAATTTAATAGAATCGAGCAAGAAATCGATTTATTCTGTAGAAAAAAAGTTGAGGATATAGCAATCCTAGATCCAATTTTTAACTCTGGAAAACAGGCTATAAAAATACTAAAACGTTTTTATGAAAATGAGTATGATGGTAGGCTCTCAATTCAGTGCCGAGCTGAAATGATCACTGATGAGTTTATACAATACGCATCTAAACTTAATGTGCGTTTAGAATTTGGTTTGCAAACAATTCATGAAAACGAGGGAATCGCCATTAATAGACGAAATAATTTCAAAGTGGTTCAACGAAATTTGGCCAAGGTAAAACAGGCAGGAATTAATTTTGAAGTATCGGTTATTTATGGTCTTCCAGAACAAACATTGGAGTCATTCAGGGATACAATTGATTGGTGCTTGTCAATGAAAATACCAGTAATTAAGGCTTTTCCGTTGATGTTATTGAGGGGTACAGAAATAGAAAAACAAAAACATTTGTGGGGACTTATTGAATCCAATGATACTATGCCAGTGGTTATTGAATCCAATACTTTTACCAACCATGAGTGGCTTCAAATGGGTAATATTTCACAGGTTTTGAAAGAATCTGAAAATACACACCCTAGATCAATTGAACTCTTGGAAGAGATGATGGATGAATCAAATGAATTACAGCATGAACGGTTTCAACCAATCATCAGTGGAATAGAGAGTCCAGTGCTTGTGAAAATTAAAACTCCGTGATGAAACTATACTAGCGGACTTCTCTCCAAGTCCGGAAGTAATGGCCAACATGACACCATTAACAGATTGAGAAATTTACTCATTGATTTGTCAAAAGAAGCGCTTGGAGACATGAACATCGGTCGTAATCAGCGAGCCAAAAGATTGCTTAACTTGCTATGTAAAGTTTAAAATTAATAATTTTAAATGCTTATTTACTTGCGTGGTTTGGCAGATATATGAAATCAAGATTAGTACCAATATTGATGTTTTTTATCTTATTTTCTTGTAGTTTTCAAGCAATGTCAAACTTGAATACGGGAAATGAGATATCAAAATCTAATAGCAATCAAAATGTGCCTTCCAATCATTCTGGTTTTGTTATTGAAGTTAATCCAATTACTTGTGAAGTAAAAGATTATTTTGGCATTGATAACACTACGGTTTTTTACACGGCAGCCTGTGGATTTCTTTCCGAAGTGACGAATATATTTTCTATCAACGGAACTACAGAAACTAACTTGATGACTATTAACGTTTGGGAATTTGAAGACGCAGTATATTTAGACAATGGAACTATACTATTTGCTCTAAGCAAATCTCCAGGTGCATCACCACCAAATATGTTGCCCTTTTCTGGCAGTAACTATGATTCTACGACATTTATAATCGGATATTTGTTACCAGATGGAACTATTGGAGAATTACCAAACAGTCTTGATTTTTCAATGGATGTGAGGGTTAAATTTGATATGTATGGCAACGCATTTTTGATAGGTTCTGCATCGGACCGCTCACAGTCTGCAACATTAGGCTCAACTAGTTTAGGTTGGACTAGCGTTGCTGGTGGAACTGGATGTTGGTCAGTAAGTTGGATATCTCCAAAATTTATTGCTCATTATAATTACACTTCCTCAAGTTTTGATTGGGTATTTACCAGTAATTATGTAACGCCTGATTGGCAAAATGGTGCAGGTTTAGGAATAAACAAAGCAACATCTGTTTTGTTCTTTGTTGTATCTGGTACTGCTCAGGTAAGTTACACGTGTGGAAGTACGCCGGGAACTCACACTTTTGGTTCACATACTACATCTCAAGGGCAAATAATTGGCGCAGTAGATGGAACTGGTAATTTTCTTTACGCATATAACCCGAATATAAACATACAATCGCTTAGTCATCCAGGGGATTATTATTACGCGCAACCAGTAGGCCCGGATAGTTTTGTCACAGTTTACGACGGAGGTAATTATTACGCTCGTTGGGCTTTTTATAATTCATCAGGTGATTTTACCATTCCATCCGACGCACCATCATCTTGTAATCATCAAACGAATACCTCATACCTAATTGGTGGAAACCATACTAATTACTCAACAGATATAATCTCTCAAAGTTCTAATTACCACACAATTCATGTGGAAAAGACTAGACAATCTCCAGATCATTTTGTATCATGGTGTTTAGCATCTTCTTCCTCTATGCTGGTGGTAGATAAAACCTCACCCTTTCCCGAAAATTATGATACTTTCACTTATATCTTGATGAATGATAATGACAATGATGATTTTGCAGATATTATTGATGAATTTCCATCTGAAAGTACACAATGGACAGATAGCGATGGTGATGGCTGGGGAGATAATTGGGCTCAAAGTAGTTGGAATGTAACCCGAACAGGCGGTATTGGCGAATGGGTGGACAATGCACAGTTAATTGATGAATGCCCACTAACACCTGGGACATCACAATTTGATAGAGGCGGCTGTATAGACGGTGATGGTGATGGTTATTCGGATCCTGGTGACGAATATCCAAATGAGCAGTCACAATGGGCAGACTCAGATGGTGATAGTTATGGTGACAACCAATCCGGAATAAGAGGCGATTCATGTCCAAACGTATATGGTGAATCATCAAGGAATTCGACTTACGGGTGCCTTGATGGCGATTTTGATGGTTGGGCAGATTTCCAAGATGTATTTCCTTACGACTCTAGCCAATGGAGTGATTGGGATGGTGATGGTTTTGGTGATGAGTTAATCGGTTATGAAGGAGATGCATGTCCAAGTCAATACGGCAATTCAACTAACGATCGCTATGGTTGCTTGGATGATGATGGAGATGGTTGGTCTAATGGTGGTGATGATTTCATCAATAATCCAACACAATATTCAGATTTAGATGGTGACGGATACGGGGATAACCAATCAGTTGGAGCAACTATGTCGGATGCTTTCCCGAATGATGGAACCCAATGGAACGATACCGATGGAGATGGTCACGGCGATAACCCGTATGGCAATCAAGGAGATAAATTCCCTAATGATTCAACTAAATGGCAAGATACCGATGATGATGGTTATGCAAATGAAGACGACGCCTTCGTAAATGACCCAACTCAATGGAATGATACCGATGGTGATGGCTATGGCGATGAAGCTGACGGTAACAGACCCGATGCATTCCCTAACGATCCACTAGAATGGCAAGATTCTGATGGTGATGGTTACGGCAATAATGCTGATGCATTCCCAGTTGATGGAACTCAATGGAATGATACTGATGGAGACGGCTACGGCGATAACCCGTATGGAACTCAGGGCGATTGGTTCCCTAACGACCCTAACAGATGGCAAGATTCTGACCAAGATGGTTACGCTGATGAAGATGATTTATTCCCTAATGACATATCACAGTGGAATGATACTGATGGCGATGGTTATGGTGATAATATCAATGGAACTAATGGTGATGTATTCCCTGATGATTCTAATGAATGGAAGGATTCAG
>Ga0163111_10003655_pt1 | contig 9981 bp, 10 predicted proteins | sample CRUFie1St18metaG_FD_109645 | JGI IMG/M metagenome (GOLD analysis project Ga0163111, IMG submission 109645) | Marine microbial communities from the Costa Rica Dome - CRUD Field 142mm St18 metaG | ecosystem: Environmental > Aquatic > Marine > Oceanic > Photic zone | place: Costa Rica: the Eastern... | reverse complement strand
AGAATTATAGATGCAAGTTTTGGTTATTTTATAATGCCAATTATAAGCGTATTGTTAGGTTATATCTTTTTCAAAGAAAATCTCAATAAAAAAAGAATATTTTCTATCTTACTTGTTTTAATATCAATTATAATTCTAATTTTATTTAATCTTAAAAGTTTACCATGGGTAGGGTTAGTTGTTGCTCTAAGTTGGGCTTTTTACAATTTAGTAAGAAAAAAAATTAATGTTGATACAGATGTTGGATTATTAATTGAAAGTTTATATATTTTACCTTTTGCAATTGTTGTTTTTTATTTAATTATGAAAACTGGTTATAATGATTTTAGTTTAAAGAATCCCGGATTAAGTTTGTTACTGTTGTTAGCAGGTCCAATGACCGTGATTCCTTTATTTCTTTATGTAAGAGGCGTTGAGCTCATAGGCTTAGGGCCAACAGGAATGATCTTTTATATTACACCTACATTACAGTTTATTTTAGGTTATTTTTATTATAATGAAGCATTTTCAATGGTTAAATTTCTGAGTTTTATTATTATTTGGATTGCTGTAATCATATATCTTAAAGATCTTTATGAAACAAATTAGCATCTTATTATTTTTTTTAATATTTTCTTGTACAAAGTTATTGGCAGAAAATCATGAAAAATTTTTAGAATGGAAAGATAATTTTAAAATTTTGGCTTTAAAAGAAAATATTTCTGAAAAAACTTTTGATCAAGTTATGAGACATGTCAAATTTTTACCTAATGTAATAAAATATGATCGTTTCCAACCTGAATTTTACGAAGATACAAAAACATATATTTCAAAAAGAAGTTCCAAAAAAAAAGTTGAAAAAGGTTTGAATTTTTATGAGGCAAATTCAAAACTTATTGATGAAATAGAAAAAAAATTTGAGATTGAAAAAGAACTTCTATTGGCTTTAATGGGTATTGAAACAAACTATGGAACCTATGTAGGAAAAATGGACATTTTGTCGTCATTATCTACATTAAGTTTTGATAAAAGAAGATCAGAATTTTTTACTAATGAACTTTTAATTTTGTTAAAATTAATAGACAAAGATCAAATTGATTATAAAACTTTATATGGATCATGGGCTGGAGCATTTGGTTTTTTTCAATTCATGCCATCAACTATTAAAAATCATGCAATTGACTATAATAACGATAACTATATTGATCTTAAAAACCCCATTGATGCATATGCATCAGCAGGTAATTACCTAGGAAACATGGGTTGGAAAAAAAATTCAAATTGTTTTTATAAAATTAAGTTAAAGTCTGATATCCCAAAAAAATATTTAAATGTTTCTGCTAAAAAATTAATTAATAAGAGAAAATTAAGATATTTTAAGAAATATATTATTGAAAATGAAAATTTAGAAAATATTGATAATAATCTAAAAGTTGCAATTATTACGCCTGATAAAGATATTGTACCAAATGCCGAAACTTTAAACCCAGCGTATATAGTTTTTGACAATTATGAGATTATATTAAAATGGAATAGATCTTTAAGATTTGCTTTAGCTGTTTGTACACTGAAAAATAGAATAGATAATGAACTATAGATTTTTTTATATATTTTTTATAATTTTATTTCTTTCTGGCTGTAATCAATCAACAAATAATAAATTTTCCACATTAAATAAAGGAATAGAAAAAAAATATAAAAACTCTGGTTTTGCTTTAATATATAATCAAGATTTAGATTATATTAAAAAGTTAGAACCAAGATCGTTAAATATTTATCACAAATCTCTTAAAAAAAAATCAATCGTAAAAATTATCAATCCCCAGAACAATAAATATTTAATAGCTGAGGTAAAATCTAATCGCATAAATTTTTCTAATTTTTATAATTCTGTTTTAAGTTTGAGAATAGCTGAAGAGCTAGAATTAGATTTTAATGAACCTTTTATAGAATTGGTTTTAGTTTCAAAAAATTCAACTTTTATAGCAAAAAAAGCTAAAATGTTTGATGAAGAAAGATCTGTTGCTGAAAAAGCACCTGTTGATGGTATCCAGATTAATGACTTAAATAAGAAGAAAGTTAAAAAAAATAAATCCAAAAACAAAAAATTTTCATATTCGATAAAAGTTGCAGATTTCTACTATAAAGACACTGCTAAAGTAATGATGAATAGAATTAAGAATGAAGCTCTTATTAAAAATCTTTCAATAAAAAGACTATCTAAAACAAAATATAGGGTATTAATAGGACCTTTTAATGATATAAAAAGTTTAAAGGACTCTTTTGAAAAAATGAATTCTTTTAATTTTGAAAATTTAGAAATTTTAAAAAATGTTTAAAAAAATTATAACTCTTTTTATATTAAATTTATTTTTTTATGGACAAGCTTATTCAAATATTGAAATAAAAGCCAGAACTGCAATTTTACAAGATTTTTTATCAGGTGAAATTTTATTTGAAAAAGAACCTGATAGATCTATTTATCCAGCTTCTATGACAAAAATCATGACCAGTATTATAGCATTTGATTTAATTAAATCAGGAGATTTACAATTGGATGAAAAATTTATTATATCAGAAAAAGCTTGGAGATTATCCACAGCTGGATACTCATCAATGTTTGTAATGGTTAATGATGAAGTTTCAGTTGAAAATTTACTTAAGGGCATAATTGTTGCTTCTGGTAATGATGCATGTATTGCTTTAGCCGAAGGTATTGCTGGAACAGAAGAAGAGTTTGCAATAATGATGACATCTAAAGCTCAAGAAATTGGTATGTCTAATACAAATTTTTCAAATTCATCAGGTATTAATGATCCTGATAATTATTCAACTGTTAGAGATATAATGCTCATGTCAAATTATCTGATTAAAGAACATCCAGATTTTTACGAGTGGTTTAGTGAAAAAGAATTTACATGGGATAGAACAGGAGGGGATCCAATAACACAAGGTAACAGAAATCCTCTTTTGTATAAAAATTTTGGAGCTGATGGGATTAAAACTGGTTATTTAGCTGTAGAAAGATATTCTCTTTCTTCCTCTATAATGAGAAAGGGGAGAAGACTAATTGCTGTAGGAAGTGGCTTTGAAACAAAAAATGCAAGATCAAGAGAAAGTTTAAAATTATTAACTTATGGACTTACAAATTTTGATCTGATTGAAATTTCAAAATCTGATTTACCTTTAGATAATGTTGAAGTTTGGCAGGGAAAAGAAAATACAGTTAAAATATATACAAAAGAAGACATTTTTAAAACAATTAAAAAGGGACAAAAAAAGAAGCTTAAAGTTAAAGTAGTTTATGATGGGCCAATAGAAGCGCCAGTAAAAAAAGATCAAAAAGTTGCCAAGTTAAAAATTATTTATGATCAAGATTTAATAGGTGAATACGATTTATTAGCTCAAAAAAAAGTTGATAAAGTGAACATTTTTTCTAGATTAATAAAATCTTTAAATTATTTAATCTGGGGCGATGTATAAAAAACCAGTAATAGTTTTTGAAGGGATTGAGGGAAGTGGAAAAAGTTTTCATAGTAATTTCGTATCTCAATATTTAAAAAAAAAAGGAGTTAGCCACATTAAAATTCGTGAACCAGGTGGTAATAGGAATTCAGAAAAAATTAGAAATTTAATTCTTAATAAAAAATCTAATTTTAATAAAAATACTGATTTATTACTTTATCTCGCATCAAGAAGTGAGAATATTCAACTTATAAAAAAACATTATAAAAAAAAAATAATCATCATAGATAGATTTGTAGATTCGACTATAGCTTATCAACATTTTGGTTTTGGAGTAGATCTAAATTTAATTAAATACTTAAATCAATATTTATTAGGTGATTTTAAAGTTAATTTTACTTTTTTAAATATTGTAAACAAAAAAAATATGACAAAAAGACTTTTTAAAAGAAAAAGATTAAATCGTTATGATAAATTTAATACAAATTTTTATGAAAAGGTTCAAAAAGGATTTTTAAAAATTGCAAAAAAAAATACAAAAAAATATAAAATTATTGACTCAAATTTAGATATAAATATCAATCAGAAAATAATAATTGATAAAATACACAACTTATTAAGATGAATTTAACCCCAAATACTCAAAAACATCTTTATGGAATGACTAATGAATTTAATTCATTTGTTAGTTTATTTAAAAAAAAAAATTTTCCAAACAAAATTTTATTATCAGGTCAAAAAGGAATTGGAAAATGCACACTTGCACTTCATTTAATTAATTATATTTTGTCAATAAATGAAGAATTTCCTTATGATCTTGATAATTTTAAAATTAATGACCAAAATAGATCTTATAAATTAGTCCTAAACAAATCTCATCCAAACTTTACTTCAATAGACATTATGCCAGAAAAAAAATCTATTGATATATCACAAATAAGAAATCTTATATTAAATTTAAATAAATCTTCATTTAATTCAAAACCAACTTTTATTTTAATTGATAATGTAGAATTTTTAAATTTAAATTCGGCTAATTCATTATTAAAGATTCTCGAAGAACCAAAAAATAATGTTAACTTTATATTAATAAATAATAATAAGAAAATTCTACCTACGATAAAGTCTAGATGCTTAGAATTTAAAATTTCAATGTCAAATAAAGCTGCTCTTACTGTTATTGATAAATTATTAGATGCAAATCTATTTGAATATATTAATAATGAACTATTAGATTATTATTTTACGCCAGGTAAAATTTATAAACTTGTCAAATTTTCAGAAGAATTTGAAATTAATCTAAAAGAAACTACATTACATGAATTTATATCTTTAATTATACAAGAATCTTATTATAAAAAAGATAATTTTATAAGATATTTGATTTTTGATTTAATTGAGCATTATTTAGTAGATAAAATTTCACTGGAAAACACAAATTTGTTCAATTATTTTTTTAAAAAAATTGAAAATACAAAAAAATTTAATCTTGATGAGGAAGCATTATTTATTGAGTTCAAAACTAATTTTTTAAATGGATAAAAACTTTTATATTACAACTCCTATCTATTATCCTTCAGCAAAACCTCATATGGGACATGCTTATTCAAGTATAGTTGCAGATTTTATTGCCAGGTTTAAACGTATTGATGGTTTTGATGTTCACTTTTTGACGGGAACTGATGAACATGGTCTAAAAATTCAAAGAGCTGCTGAAAAAAAAGGTGTTGATACACTTAAATTTTGTGATGAGATTAGTGAAACGTTTAGAGATTTATCTAAAATACTTAATTTAACAAATACAGATTTTATAAGAACTACAGAAAATCGTCACAAAAAATCAGTTCAAAATTTATGGAAAGAATTAGAAAAAAATAATGATATATATTTATCAAAATATTCAGGCTGGTATTCTGTTTCTGATGAAGCTTTTTATACTGAGGATGAAATTGAAGATTTAGAGGGAAAAAAAGTAGCCATATCATCAAAATCACCTGTGGAATGGATGGATGAAGAGTCTTATTTTTTTAGACTTTCAAAATGGGAGAAGCCTCTTTTGGACTATTACAAAAATAATCCTGATTTTATAGCTCCTAAGTCTAGAAAAAATGAAGTTATTAGTTTTGTTAAAAATGGATTAAAGGATTTATCTGTAAGCAGAAAAAGTTTTTCTTGGGGGATACAAGTGCCAGGTAATAATGAGCATGTTATATATGTGTGGCTTGATGCATTAACTAACTATATTAGTGCTTTGAATTATCCAAGTATGAATAATAAACTTTTTGAAAAATATTGGCCTACAAATGTTCATTTAATTGGTAAAGATATACTAAGGTTTCATGCTGTTTATTGGCCAGCTTTTTTACTTGCAGCAAAAATTCCTTTACCAAAAAAAGTTTATGGTCATGGCTGGATATTATCTGGAGAGGAAAAAATGTCTAAATCAAAAGGTAATATTTTAGATCCAATTGAAATAATCAATCAATATGGACTAGATCCATTGAGATATTATTTAATCAAAGAAGTGTCTTTTGGTAATGATGGAAATATTTCGCAAGAAAGATTAGAAGATTGTATTAATAGTGATCTAGCTAATAATTTTGGAAATTTATGTCAAAGAGTAACTACTTTTGCTATTAAAAATTGTGAAGGTAAAATTCCAAGCAATATTCAATTTGATGATGAGGATTTAGTGATTTTAGATAAATTTAAGAATAATTTAGATTTAATTCGTAACAAAATTGATTCTTTGGATTTAAATTTTTATATTGAGTTTATTGTTAATTGCTTATTTGAAACTAACAAATATTTTAATGATCAAGAACCTTGGAAAAAAAAAGACAATACTAAGAGACTAAATACAATTGTTTTTACAACATTAGAAGTTGTCAGAAAAATTAGCGTAATGCTATATCCAATAATACCTCAATCATCATTAAATGCTTTAAAAATATTTTCTATAAAAGAAAATGAAATTAATTATTCAACAATAGATAATCATAATTATCTTAAAAGTGGCAATACAATTAACCAAATAGATATTTTGTTTAAAAAAATTGAAAAAAATAATGATTGATTCACATTGTCATTTAGATCACGAGCCTCTTTTTAATAATATAGATGACGTTCTAAAAAGAGCGAAAGAAGCTGGTATAGAAAAGTTACTTACGATTTGCACTACACTTAAAAGTTTTGAAAAAATAAAGATTTTAATTAATAAAGACGAAATGATATTTGGTACCTATGGTATTCACCCTCATGAGGCTAAAAATGACAAAATATCCTCTGATTTAATTATAAAAGAAATAAAAAATAATGATAAGATAATAGGTATTGGTGAAACTGGTTTAGATTTTTATTATAATCATAGTGAAAAAGACGATCAAATCAAAAGTTTCGAAGAGCACATAAAGGCTTCAATTTTACTTAATATCCCTTTAATTATTCATTCAAGAAACGCAGAGGAAGAAACTCTTGAAATTTTCAATAAATATAAAAATGATAAATTGAAAATTCTCATGCATTGCTTTACTGGATCGAAGAAATTTGCAGAAGATTTAATATCTCTAGGAGCTTTTTTTTCTGCAAGTGGAATTGTAACTTTTAAAAATTCTTTAGAATTACAAAAAACTTTTAAATTTATTCCATTAGATAAAATTCTTATAGAAACAGATAGTCCTTATTTGGCTCCAGTGCCTAATAGGGGTAAACAAAATGAGCCTTCTTTTGTTAAATATACAGCTCAAAAACTTGCTGATATAAAACAAATATCTAATTTGGAATTAGTACAAAAAACAACTAAAAACTTTAATACATTATTCAAATAATGAAATTTATTATTCTAGGTTGTGGTAGCTCGATGGGTGTACCAAGACCAGATGGATTTTTTGGAAATTGTGATCCTAATAATAAAAAAAACTACAGAACAAGATGCTCTGCCTTGATTAACACTACTGATGAAAATATTCTCATAGATACATCGCCAGATCTCAGACAACAACTTTTAAGACATAAAATAAAAAAAATTAGTAAAGTATTATTTTCACACATGCATGGTGATCAGACACATGGTATAAATGATCTGAGATCATTTTATATAAATAGTAAAAAACAAATTGATGTTTATGCTGATAAATACACATCTAAATATCTTAAAAATACATTTTCTTATATATTTAAAAGTTTTTCCAAGGAATATCCAGCAACTTTAAAACTTAATGAATTGCCAAAGAATTTGTTTACAAAAAATAATAATAAAAAAATTGGTATTCAGTCAATTTTGGTTGAACATGGAAAAGTAAAATCAAATTGTTTTATTATTGATAAAAAATTAGCTTATATAAGTGATGTGAGTAAGATTTATAATAAAGACATAAGATATTTTAAAAATCTTAAATATCTTATAGTTGATTGCCTCTGGTATAACTTTCATCCTTCTCATTTTAATTTAGAAACCTCTTTGTTAATGATAAAAAAATTTAAACCCAAAAAAGCAATCCTTACAAATTTATCACCAGTTCTAGATTATAAAGAACTAAAAAAAAAAATACCTAAAAATGTTATTCCAGCTCATGATGGATTAACTATAAACTTATAAAATATCTTCTATTGTTTTTACTAACTTTTTTGACATTGGTTTTGTCATTGATGCAAATGTATCTTCTATCTTGCCTTCTTTATTAATTAAAATTTTGTGAAAATTCCATTTGGGAACAGCTGATTTACCATGATTTTCTTTTGCCCATTTGAAAATTTCATGAGCATTTTTACCTTTAACTTCTGTTATTGTTGTCAGTGGAAAGTTAATATTAAAATTTACTTCACAAAATTCTTTTACATCAACATTGTTATTTTTTTCTTGATTAAATGAATTAGATGGAACACCAAGAACAATTAAACCTTTTTCTTTATAGATATCCCACAACTTCTGTAATTCATTATATTGCTTTGTAAAACCACAATAACTAGCTGTATTAACAATTAAGATAACTTTATTTTTGTATTCTTTAAAATTTATTGTCTCACCAGTTATACTTTCTATACTGAAATCATAAATTTTTTTTTCATAGTTTGCGGTTACTGAAGTTTTAAAAAAAAACATAATTATAGATAATACAAATATTACTTTTTTCATTTGTTAGGTTTATTTGGGGTAAGTAATATCAAAAAATAACCAAATAAAGTGGATAATAAGGACCCAGTTAGTACTCCAATTTTTACACCATCCATATATTGTATGTTTTCAGCAAAAGCCAAATTTCCTACAAACAAACTCATTGTGAAACCAATTCCTGTAAGAACTCCCACACCATAAAAATTATACCAACTTGTGTCATTTGGCATTTGAGCTATTTTTAATTTTATAGATACATAAGAAAATATAAAAACACCCAGTTGTTTACCTAGGAATAGTCCTAACACGATACCAAGGGGAACCTTATTTAATAACGAAGCAAAAGACAACCCTTCTAAAGATACACCCGCATTTGCAAATGCAAATAAAGGCATTATTCCAAAAGCAACATAAGGGCTAATTGCATGTTCTATCTTTATTAATAATGAAAAATCTTTTTCTTTTTTTCTATGAGGGATTGTCATAGCTAATAAAACACCAGCAATAGTAGCATGAATACCAGAGTTATGAGTGAAATCCCAAAGGAAAAGTCCAACAACTAAATAAGGTAGAAACTTTTTAATATTAAATTTGTTAATTAATAATAAAATAATTAAAGCTAGTAGCATTAGAATTAAATACTTAATACTCAAATCTCCAGAGTAAAATAGGGCAATTATTACTATTGCTCCTAAATCATCAATAATAGCTAGTGCAGTTAAAAATACTTTTAAAGATAAAGGAACTCTTTTACCCAGCAAAGATAAGACTCCTAAAGAAAAAGCAATATCCGTAGCTGATGGAATTGCCCATCCATTTAAAGTTTCACTATCACTTAAATTTATGAAAACATAAAATAAAGCTGGAACTAACATTCCTCCTACAGCAGCTATTATAGGTAATAAGGCTTGCTTAATATTAGAGAGTTCTCCTTGCAGAAATTCTCTTTTAATTTCTAAGGTAACGAAAAAAAAGAAAATTGCCATTAAGGCATCATTGATCCAATGTATTACAGATAATTTTAATCCAAAATTATTGATACCTATAAATAAATATTTATTTAAAGTAGAAAAATATAATTCTGCTAAATCAGAGTTACTTATTATCAATGCTATTATTGCTGCAAATAGTAGGACTAGCCCACTAGCTGCCTCTAATCTAAAAAACCATTTAAAAGGTTTTGATATATAATTAATCATTTTTTATCAAATCTTTAATAAATAATTCAATATCTTTCAATGTTTCATAAAGATTATATAAGAGCGTCTCTAGATCAGGAAATATTTTATAAAGTGGAGTTTTAAAAGTATCCAAAACAATAACCAATCCTATAAAAGTAATAATCAATACTAAAATTAAAGATAAAAATTTACCAAATGTAAATTGATTTTTCTCTTTAAATTTTGTTAATTCATATTTTTTTT
>Ga0163111_10003652_pt1 | contig 9984 bp, 10 predicted proteins | sample CRUFie1St18metaG_FD_109645 | JGI IMG/M metagenome (GOLD analysis project Ga0163111, IMG submission 109645) | Marine microbial communities from the Costa Rica Dome - CRUD Field 142mm St18 metaG | ecosystem: Environmental > Aquatic > Marine > Oceanic > Photic zone | place: Costa Rica: the Eastern... | reverse complement strand
TGTACTAGTTGGAGATTATCTACTAGGCAAAGCATTTGAGATGATGGTAGAGAGTGAATCTATACCTGTGCTAGGTATATTAGCTAATGCTGCGGCAACTATTAGCCAGGGTGAGGTACTACAGCTACAAACAACAGGCCAACTAGATACAACCATAGAACAATATCTCAAAGTAATTGAGGGCAAAACTGCGGCTCTATTTGCCTGCGCTTGTGAGGTAGGTGGGCAAATTTGTGATAATAAATCTGCTGAGGCAAAAGCCTTACGTGATTATGGGCTTAATTTTGGTATGGCGTTCCAAATAATTGATGACGCTCTAGACTATAAGGCAAACCCCTCTGATACTGGTAAAAACTTAGGTGATGACCTGCAAGAGGGTAAAATAACATTACCGGTGATATATGCCTATGCTGATAGCAACCAAGCTGAACGTCAGTTTTGGCAAAGAGTAATCGAGGATGAAAACTACAAACCTAACGATAACGATTTACAGCAGGCGATACAGATAATCACAGATAAGAGTGCAATTGGTAAATCTATAGAATTTGCAAACGAGTATATTAAAGCTGCGCAACGAGCTTTAGATATATTTGATAATAGCAAACAAAAAGAGGCCCTACTAGGACTCCTAGATTTTTGTGTACAGCGAGGGCACTAAATTTTCTACCTGTTAGTAATTACCCAGCCTATAAATTACACCTAGCTCTATATTATGATTACTAAAACCAGTCTCTATGGTTTGGCTTGAGGTATCCACTTTTGCATCAGTAGTGTCAAAATAACGATAACCTAATTTAGCACTCATTTTTTCTGATACCACATACTCCAGCCCAGCCATACCTTGCCATGCTAGCACTGTATCGCTTTCATCAGTTGTTATGTCGTCTAATGTAACTCGTGCTACGCCTAATCCACCACCGATATATGGTACTAGCTTTACGTTATTTTTAATTTTGTAATAACCGTTTACCATAAACGCTGTAGCTGATGTTTCACCATTAGTGTTAGACGTAACACCATCTAGCTTATCAACATCGTTAATACGGTAAGATATCTCTGCCTCAGCACTTAAATCATCAGTAAAGTTATAACCTATTGCTGTACCTACACCCCAACCCCATTTGTAATCTATTACATGGTTACTAGGTACGTTTGTTACCTTCATATCCTCTTCACCTGTGTGTACGGCAAAACCACTTATAGCAACCTTTAGATCCCCTGTTTTTGCACTGGCAAACCCAGTTAATGATGTTGCAATTAAAGCAGATAATAATAATTTTTTCATTTTAACCCCTTGATTATTAACCTCTGATATCATTTATACAGTTAATGGCAACAAATATCCAAGTTTTACCACCTCTGGTTGTTAATCGTATAGCAGCAGGTGAGGTTTTAGAGCGCCCAGCGAGTGCTATTAAAGAGTTGGTGGAAAACTCTATAGATGCAGGTGCAACCCAAATAGATATAGAGGTTAGGCAGGGAGGTAAAAACCTAATTAGTATATCTGATAACGGCAAAGGGATGAGTAAGGATGAGCTACCATTAGCAGTAGAGCGCCATGCAACTAGTAAATTACCCGAGCATGATTTGCTAGATATCAATTTTTTAGGCTTTAGGGGGGAGGCCTTGCCTAGTATAGGTAGTGTATCGCGGATGACTATTATCAGTAAAGCCGCTAATAGTAATGAGGCTTGGCAGTTAGATATTGAAAGCGGTAATAAAAGCCAGCCACAACCAGCTAACCGCCAAAAGGGTACAAAAATTACAGTTAGTGATTTATTTTATGCTACCCCAGCTAGGCTGAAATTTTTAAAATCAGATAAAGCTGAGCTTATAGCTATTAATGATATAGTAAAACGCTTGGCAATGGCCAACCCAGAGATTAGCTTTACCCTAACTAATGATGGTAAAACTACTCTAAACTATGATGCCCGCCAGGTAGAGGCTAATTTTGAGGAAGCGCAAAAAAAACGACTTAATGATATTTTAGGTAATAGTTTTATTGATAATGCTATCCATATAGATATCACTACCGAGCAAGGCTACCGTATGTATGGCTATGCTAGCCTGCCTACTTATAACCGTGGTACGGCCGATAACTTATACTTTTTTATAAATGGCCGCGCGATAAAAGATAAGCTAATGCTAGGTAGCATAAAAGCTGCTTATCAAGATTTTTTAGCACGTGGGCGCTATCCTAGCTGTGCTTTGTTTTTTACCATGCCAAACACACATGTAGATGTAAATGTGCACCCAGCAAAGGCAGAGGTGCGCTTTAGGTACGCGCAAGAGGTGCGTAATTTACTGGTTAGTGGCGTTAAAAATGCTATTGCTAAAGCTGGGCATAGGGCAAGTACAACAGTGGCAGATTTTACCTTAAAAGCTATGCAGCCAAATATAGCACCTAACATGCCGCAACAAACTAGTTTTGTTATGCCAAAAATAGGTGGTAACCGCAGTAGTTTAAATACTTATGCTAGTGTTAATGCGCCTAAGACACAACTGGCAGAAGAATTTACCCCAATAGCGTCACAATCTCCGCAATCTGTGGAACCGCAGCCAATTAATAATAATTATCCGCTAGGTAATGCTAAAACTCAGTTATTTGAAACATATATAATAGCCCAAAATACTAAAGGCATTGTAATTGTAGATCAACACGCCGTGCATGAGCGCCTAGTTTATGAGCGCCTAAAAAAGCAATGGGCTGAAAATGGCATAGCTACCCAAAGTGTTATTATACCACATATTATTGAGTTTGAGGATAAGGCACTGCATAAGCTGATGAGTATCCAAAATGAAATCAAAAAATTTGGCTTTGATTTTGAAAAGTTTGGCAATAACGAAATAGCAGTAACCCAAATACCAGCATTACTCGCAGATGAGGATATAACAAAACTGTTTAAAAATATTGCTGACGATTTATTAGAACATGGTGAAGCACTAAGTTTAAACAATATTTTTGAGGACATATTAGGCACAATAGCATGCCATAATAGCATTCGTGCCGGACGTAAACTTAGTATAGAAGAGATGAACGAGATGTTACGCCAGATGGAGGCAACTCCCCATAGCGGGCAATGCAACCATGGCCGCCCAACATATGTGGAGTTTGAACTCAAAGATGTAGAAAAACTTTTTGGCCGACGCTAGCAGAGACCAATCCAGTAATATATATTATATGGCAGTCAAAAATCCACGTACTTCGAACCCAGTATTACAAGGAAGTAAATGAAATACACGAGATGTTACAACCAATACTTGTTATTTTAAATATTCCTAATAGCGCAGATTTTGTATAGATTAAGGCATGGCTTTTGAATGTTATAATGATTTACGAAAGGCGCTGAAAGAAAAAGGGTTAGCAGACTTTACTAGCTTTAAACAATCAAACGGCGGGCTTGCTATACTATCGGGGTTAAATAAGCCCCCCTACCCAGATGGATTAGACGAACGCAGCAACACGTTAACTGTAAATAACATACTGGCTAATAGTGGCATCCACTTCAATAACTTGAGTACTTCAAACAACTTTAACAATACACCAAGCGACTGCGATTTATCAGATATGGCATCAAAACTGGATAAAATTGAAACGGTTAATTTTGATGCGTTTATTGAACGATTAGAAAAAATTGTACAATGTTTTACACAGCATGGCATTAGCAAGGGTGAGTTTGAAGATAAAATGGCTTACGAATGTGGGCAGATTATCGACGAATTATACCAAAGCAAATTAACCGATAGCGAAATTGAACAAGCTGAAATTAATCTTATGGGGTTCGTAGATATCTTAATTAATACAAATACATATAAGCAAAATCAAAGCATCACGGACTGAAATGCTAGATACCATAGTACTAAAACTAAACAGCAAGCAATTTACAATAAGCGACCATAGTAAATTCACTGACAACACTAAAAACCTGTTTGAACCGCCTTTTAAGGCGTTTTGTGGCAGCAAATACATAAAATCAATACAAAACCCTACAAAAGCACAAATCGCCGCACACGGCTATTTACCGCGCCTTACAGTTATTAAAGCTAAAGCTAGCGATGGCTTTTTAATTACACTAAAAATAGAATTGTCAGCACCTAAGCTGATGTTTGGTAATAATTTTGATGAACTGGAAGACAAGCACTTTGATATGTTTTGTGTTTTGCTAAAGCAAAAGCTAAGTTTAATGGCTGTAGAAGTCACATTAGATGCAATACGGCAAGCAAACATAGTAGCAATACACTATTCTAAAAACATCGTACTAACAGACTACACAAGGTGTGCTACTTATCTTGATAAATTACATAAGTCAGATATCAGTGCTGCCCTTGATATTAACCAACGTGATTATAGAAATAAAGGCCACGCATTAAAATATCATGCTAATAGCTATGAATTAACTTTCTATGACAAGCTTAAGGATTTAGCTGCATCAAAACGTAGCGAAAAGCGAGCGATTGAAAATGACAATTTTACACAACATGATTTTTTAGAAGAAATAAACAAAATGCCTAAAAACGTCGAAATTTTACGCATGGAACTAAGACTAAACACACCAAAAAAGTTGAACGAAATTGTAAAAAAAGTAACAACAAACAAAACACCATTAACTATTAAAAATCTATTTTCACAAGAACTTGCACAAAAGGTGTTACTACATTATTGGTCAATAATAGAAAGCAACTTAAAGTTATACACCATATCACAGCATAAACCTGATGATTTAATTTTTGCAATTGAAAAGCAAAGCAAAAAGCTATCAATAGCAAAAACATTAAAGCTAGTTGGCTTAGCCACCCTAATTAAGCAACATGGTATTCGTGGTGTGCGTTCGCTTTTTGGGCAACACTTATCATCTAGCGCTTGGTATAATTTAAAAAATGACACTTTAGATATCAAAGCTACTTTAGATGAATACCAACCTGACAAATACATGCAGGTAGTAAAGTCAGCACTACAAGACTTTCAAACTGTAAAAATGACAAATCACCTTAACAGCAAAGCGCAACAATAATCGTCACCCTCTACTTTTTGGCTATGTAAGCTTACCACGCTATAATAAAGTAAAACGGCGGCTTATACGGCGGCTAGCAGATAAAAACAGGTAATAATTATGGAATTAGTAGTAGATAATAAATGCAGTGAATATATGCGTAATCTTGGTAAATCCACCCAATTTAAGCCTGGTAATCAAATGGCAAAGCTTGCTATCGGCGTGCCAAAGCTAGGGGCGATTGGCAAGCTGGCAGCACTAGGCCACGATGTAGATTCCATAGCAGGTGTAAACAAAAAGGTGCTAGCTAAAATGATTAGTATAGCCCTTGGTAGCCCGCTTAGTGAATTAATGAAATACCGTGCAGATAACGAAGTGGCTACGCTAGTAGATGACGAAACACCTATAGCCTTTGCTTGTATAATGAAGATACTATTACGCCCTGATGCACGCACATTGAAGCTACTATCTGAAATCGCACACGGTAAGGAGGCCATACAAACTGATAAGCCTGACGTTACTGCCATGACAATAAAGCAACTGTTTAAACATGGGGAAGAGGATATTTAGCCCTACAGTTCCCCCTGCTTATACTTGGCTATAGCTTCTTGTAGCTTGGTATCAAATTCATGATTGCCATTCATGCTAACGGCCTCTGGCCCTGTTAGTTCATAATCGTAATATTGGTAGCCGTCCTTATAGCCGTAGGTAATCCATACGCTAAAGTTGATACCCCACATCTCTATGCTTGTGTAAAATTCTTGCATTACTAGCTATTTACAGCCTGTAAAAAGCCCTTAATGTAGTTGGCTGGCACTTTGATAAACAAATCGTCTTTAGTAGCGCCAGTAAGCCTTAAATCCAATCCTTTGCTTTTATGGCTATCTAGGTAGTGCTTGGATATGCTAATACCTACAGATTCCACATAATCGCAAAAGCCGCTTACATGGCAGCTTGCTACTTTGGGGGTGACGGTAATTACTTCAAACTGTTTAGCTGTTTTATCAGATGCGGTATCATAGCGTTTAACATCAGCAGCAAAATATTTGATATTAACGCGTAACACATAGCTAGTATCTCCATTGGCTTTATCTTTTATAGCTACTAGCTGATAATATTCAGAATTTTTCAAACTCATGGCATCTTTAACGGGTAGTACAACGCCCTGGGCTGTGTAGGTTATATCGCTATCATATTCTGTGTTTTTAATATCTACGGCCTTAGCAATGGCTGATGCACTAAGTTTTGATACGCTACTTAGCGAACTGTGCTGCATATTATTAAACACAGTAGCGCAAGCAGATAGGCCAAGCAGTGCTACCCCTGCCACAATAGGCATAGCTTTGGTTTTTAGGTTATACTTTAAGTTTAGTAGTTTTTTCATAGGTTTCTCCATTTGGTTAGTTAAAAACAAAAACCACCATCGCTGGTGGTTGGGGTGTTAGAAAAACCTGTACTTAGAAAGGTTCGCAGCATATTTAGCTTGCGCCTATTGTATTAGCTGCCACCCCAGCCCTTATTGCTAGGATGACAATTTTATTTACACAGCCCTTGCTAAAGGCTGCTAAGTACAAGGGTTTCTACGCCCACACGTACCTGTAGATACGCATTTACATAAATATATAGATATAAACTAAGGGCAAGGGTTTTGTTTTTTTAACGCTTAAAATTAATAACTTATTAATGCGCTTTATGTTATAATTGGGGCATATCTTTACGCCTACGGGGTCTAATATAACTGGCCTTATGGGCGTTATATTGGGCAACACACCCCGTGACAAGGCTACAGATATAGACGCGTCAAAAGGGGGCAAAGCGCGCTTACACGCCCCCAATTACAGAAAAGACCTAGCTATAAGTGTTGAACGGCTAGGCATATAGGAGGTTCCACATGAAACGGTGGTTCCTAGTATTCGCAATGCTGCTTCTTTTAGCAGCCTGTTCAGCGGTGGAGACACCCGTTGAACCAGGCTGGGAAGGATCGGCGCAACAACTGGGGGGCACGGCTCTCGCCCCTGTTGTTGTTTTAACGCCAACGGCCACGGATGTGGCACTGTTGGCAGAAGTTGAGCCGGCCGAATTCTTGCCCCCTAGTCATTCTGACTTGATGGCGCTAGCCCGTGAGACGTTTAATGGCAACCAAGCCGTTAATACGTTTCTGGATAGTTGCCAACAGTTAGGTGAAAAGTTGGGTGAGGCAGGGTTTACGCTATGGAAGTCATTTTGGTGCGCTAGCGTACCAACCTGGTCTCAGTACCAGGAAACCCATATAGCTTGCCCAGACAGCGGCCCTGGCTGGACGCCCACGCAGGTGGTTATTAATGACCCTAACAAGGTCGGACATAACTTTGCTGGTGTGTTCTGCTTCGCGCAGTAATATGCGTTAAGTATTTCGGTAAGGAGGTCACCATTGATTTGGTGGCCTTCTTTTTTTATTATTTACCTTAATCTAAACTAAGCAAGGTGTGGCTTTACAAAATAACCTTACAATACCTACAAATTTTACTTACCAATAGCGACGTTATAAAAAATAACCTACGGTAGTAAAAACCCCTTACATAATTATGCACCACAATAAACATAAAGCTAAAAAAGCTATAATAATGGCCCGTGTTTCATCGATTGACCAGGCTGATAACTATTCGATTGCTTCACAAATCAAAGCAATGCAAGACTACTGTAAACGTGCAGGCCTTGAAATTATAAAAGAATATAAGTTAGTTGAAAGTTCCACAAGGGGTGACCGCAAGCAGTTTATGCAAATGATTGATTTTGCCAAGCAACAAAAAGAAATTACTGCAATTATATCATATGCAGTTGATAGGTTTCAAAGACGTCAGGATGAAACAGTGATGGCAAATCAGCTATGTAAAGAACAAATTATTGAATTATACTTTATACGCGAAAGCCTATTGATTAACATTGAAGCTAAAGCAACCAATATCATGCAATGGGGGCTTGCAACTATGATGGCTGAAAACCAGGTGTTAATATTGTCAGAAAACGTAAAGCGTGGTATGTCAGCTAAACGTGAATCTGGTGAATGGTGCCACCAAGCGCCATTAGGCTATAAAAATATTCGGGGTGACAATGGTAGGCCTACCGTTGTTATAGATGAAGCACGTGCATTAAATATTAAACGCTTATTTCAAAACTATTCTACTGGTAACTATTCCATGAATACGCACTTAAAAGATATGGCGAAGCAATGGAAGTTAACTACTAAGCAGGGTAAGGGCTTATCTACGTCTGTAATTCAAAACATATTAACCAATCCGTTTTACTATGGCTATATGCGTGTAAAAGGGGAATTATTACCGCATGTACATGAAAAAATTATAACGAAATCATTGTTTGATACATGCCAGGCGGTTATGAATGCGCGTTCAAACAGGCAAAAGCCACGTGCCAGCAAAAAGCACAACTTTATTTTTAACGGCCTGTTAAGGTGTGCAAACACCCAAAGGGTAGTTACGTGCGATATAAAAAAAGGTAAATACACCTATTTAATTTGTTTTGATGAAAGCGGCAAAAAACGCTTTATACCAGAACCTAAAGTGCTTGAACAAGTGGAAGAAGTGTTTGAAGAAATTGCCGTACCAAAAAAACTACTTAAAGGCATATATGATACGTTGAAACAAAGTAGCAAGGCAGAACAGCAGCTGTATCAATCAAGCTTAAAACAGTTAGAGAAACGAAAAAATAACGTAAAATCAAAAAAGGATAGGCTGTTAGATGTTTACCTTGAACAGGGTATTACACAAGAACAGTATAACCAAAAACTGGAAGCTTTTAATAACGAACTAGAACTTATCGAAGACGACATAAGCCAACTAAGCGCGGCCGACGACAATTTTTACCATACTATCTCTAGCTTGGCTACAATACTTTCACAAGCAAGTACAATTTTTAAAAGTTCGAAAAACGACAAAAAGCGCGACCTAATAGGCTTTGTGTTTTCGAACCTCCAACTAGACGGGCCAAACCTCTGTTATTCATTAAGAAAACCGTTTGATATGCTGGTAGAAATAGATGACTTTACAGCTTGGCAGGGGCAGTAGGAATCGAACCCACAACCTTTGGTTTTGGAGACCAACGCTCTACCAATTGAGCTATACCCCTTTAGGCCGGTAAGGCTTATATCATAATCAAATTATATTACATCCAAAATATTGGGATAATTATACTAGCTGTTATCCACATTAATATATTTAATGGTAGCCCTACCCTAACAAAATCTACAAATTTATAGCCGCCAGCTTGGTACACAAAAGTATTGGTTTGGTAACCGATAGGGGTAGCAAAGCTACTACTTGCCCCAAACATTACAGCTACTGCAAATGGGCGTGGGTCTACCCCCATTTGGTTGGCTATGCCTACTGCTATACCAGTTAATATAATAGCTGAAGCATTATTACTTAAAAACTCAGTCATTATACTAGTAAGTAAATAAATGGCAGATATCACCACCCATGCAGGTTGGTTTTGCACTAAGCTCATTACCCCATCTACTATTAGTTGGGCTGTACCGGTTTTTTCCATCGCTATGCTAATGCCCATCATACCAAAAATTAGCATTAATATGCGCCACTCTATACTGCGGTAGGCATCATCCATATCTAAACAACCTAGCATTATTGCTGCAATTGCACCTACTAATGCTAACCCGGCTATAGGCATAATATTAAGTGCAGCTAGCACCATTACAGCGCCTATTATAGCTATAGCTATTGGCGCACGCCTTCTACGCAGTGGTTTTTCCTCTGGCTGATCTAAGTTAATTACATCACCACTTTTAAATAGCTTAGCAATACCAGATGGTAAGCCTTGTATCACAATTACATCACCAAACTTTAGTGCCACATCATCTAAATTTTTACGGATATAACCATCGCGCCTATGTACTGCTAATATAACTAACTTATAACGATTTCGTAAATTTAGCTGCCCTACTTTTTTACCCACAAAGCGTGAGCGCGGGCCTACTATGCCC
>Ga0163111_10003646_pt1 | contig 9990 bp, 4 predicted proteins | sample CRUFie1St18metaG_FD_109645 | JGI IMG/M metagenome (GOLD analysis project Ga0163111, IMG submission 109645) | Marine microbial communities from the Costa Rica Dome - CRUD Field 142mm St18 metaG | ecosystem: Environmental > Aquatic > Marine > Oceanic > Photic zone | place: Costa Rica: the Eastern... | reverse complement strand
TTTAGATAACCTTTCTAAGTGACTTCCCATGCCTAAACTAGAGACACCACCAACCATTTGTTCGTCCAGATTTTGGGTGTTGTGGTTAATCTCTTTAAACCTACTTAATTCTTCTAATAATTTTTTTTCTAATTCTTTAGCCATTTAACAATTGTTTTACCTCTCCAGATGGAGACTCTACCTGTACTTTACGATTTACTCTTATGCTATTTTCAACTCTTTCTATTAAACCATCTCTACTCCTAATAGTATAACAAATACCAGTATCTAAATCACAAACTTGTTGTCCTTGTTCGTTTGCACCATTTTCTACAATATTATCTGTTTTTTTGCCTAAAAAATTACCTAGTTTTTGTCTTAAACTCTCTGAAATCATGATTCTTTTTTTATATAAATATCATTAAAGTTAATAATAGTCAACTTAAACTATAAATTATGTTGGTTCTGGTGGACGATAACTAAATAAGAAGTGTTTAGGGTTTAAAATATGTTCTACAACACTTCCGTCTTCTTGACCAACACCTCTCCTAATTTCTAAATGTAAATGTTGTCCTTTAGATTTTCCAGTGTTACCTAATTTACCCAATCTTTTTCCATTCATAATATTACCATCAAACCTACCTATAGCATTTTTATTTATTACCGATTCTGCTCCATTATTTGCTGCTACTAAAATACCCTCTCTTAAATAAGAATACGTAACTTTATAGTAAGCTGTTTCATCAACAACAGGATTTTCTATTAACGTTTTTGTTATTTCAATAAAATTACCTCTAGCACAATTTTCATTAGTATTTCCAATTATACAACCGTCTATAACATCTGTTACCAAACCATCCATTATTGGGTACACATCTATACCGGTTTCACTTGTAGCTAATTCAGTAAATTCTATTTTTGGAGTTAAGTCTACACCTAGATGTGGTTCTAATGGATTATCCTCTGATATATCCACTAAAGTTGGATTTATAGCATCGCCCCAGAATATATTATCTTCAGATAAAGAAACGTAAGTTGAACCGCTGTCTATATACCCATTTTGATTTGGTGTTAGTTTCATTTGTTGTGGTGTAGCTGTTAAGTCGTCATAATAATAATTTGGTTGTTTAGTTTCTCTTAGATTTGCTTCCGCTTCTTTGTATAAACTTTCATTAACTCTTTGAACTAGGTCATCAATTCTTGGTAATTTAGGTATTGGTACTCTAACACCTTCAAAACTAGTTTCTATTGTATTTGGTCTTATATCATGTTCTACATTAATAATTAAGTAAGGGCCATTAAACATAGGTAAATATCTTAACTGAAAATATTGTGTTGGTTGGATTGTTACATTACCCATACAGGTAATTTTTGCTGTGTATGACCTACTAGCATAAACATTAAATAGTGATAGTGACGCCATAGTTGTGGCTCCACCCCCACCTGAATTTGCCATTTCCTGTAAAATTTTATAACTCTCAGCAGTGTTTTGGTATTGTGACTGGTCGAGAGTTACCGATTCAAATATATTTTGGTTTGGTATTCCAAAATCTACGTTGAATCCCATTACTTTATTGGATAAATTTCTATCCCCACATTCTTCAGCTAGTAATGGATTATTAGCTGTGTTATTAACATTAAAAGTATCTGTACTATATCCATTATTTGATGTTTTAACGTCTAGTTGACTGGACGTTTTACCAACATACTGACAAAGAAAAGCTGGTCTAGAGTCTAGATAATCAACCGTTGTAAATGTACCAAACATAGCATTACCTTGTAATTGTGAATTATCACCTTCTACATTAAAGAAGTTTATGTATGATGGTAATGGTATAAAATTAAAATAATTGTTGGCTAAAATAATACTCAGATAACTAGCTATGCTTTGGGTTAGTGTTTTAGAACTCGCGTCTGCAAATGGTGAATCTAAAGCTAGAATATCCCATATATTAACAATCGCTTCATTACCTATATCTCTATTGGCTCTATCTAAAAATAAAAACCTTTCAAAAAGTGTACCACCAGTAGCTGTTAAATTAATTCCTGAAACCCACCTATCATTTAAAGTTTTAAAACCACTATAAAGTTCTAATTTTAAATCATCTGCCTCCACATCTGGTCTATCAGTTGGTTCTTTTAACTTATTTAGATTTTGTTCTTTTTTAATTTTTTTCTTAGTCTCTTTTAGTATAACATTAACATAATTTTCTTCTTTATTATTTAAAACAGCTAATTCATCAACTAGAAGTTTAAAATATTCATGAGCGGGTATATTACCTTGGGTTACACAATGTGTACCATACATTCTAATTATAGGTGCAAATGCTTCTATATTACTACTATTAAAAGTAATACCATTACCATCAGGTCTTGCTGTAACAAAGAAGTTATAAAATGGATTACTTGTATCTGTTGGTACTAGTATGTCAAAAGCATTGTTGTTTGGGTAGTGTTCTCCCACATTAATTTGCATATCTATATGTTCTGGTGTTAGAGGTGGAAAAGCCCCACCTGGTGATGTTGGTATTGTTATATTTGATTCTAGATAATTTCCAAAATCATAATCTGGATTATTATTGTGTAAACCCATTAAATTTTGCATAACAGTAGACCCATTAACAATCATATCTAGATTGGTAGTTGAGTTATGAGCGTAATTAACATCAGTATATAATAATTCTTTTACTTTTTGAGTAAACTTTTTTTCTTGACCTATTAATAGTTCTTTAGCATTTATAGAATCAACCAATAAAGTTAATGGGCTTAAATTATAATCTTCTATTACAGTAATTTCTTTTATAAATTGTTTAAATGTACCCCCCTTATTAAGTGGGTTATCTAAACTAGCGTAAGCTAAAAACATTTTTTCAAACTCGTCTAGTTGATATTTGTTAAACACGCCTCTTAATTCTTCTATAGTAGAATAATTAGGATTCTCAATTAAAGACCATGGTGTAGACTGTAGATTAGTGTTGGGGTTTGTTTCTTTAAAATATCTATTACTTAAGGGTTGGTATGCTGATTTATGTTGGAAGTATCCTTTAGGTGATGAGTGCCATAATAGTCTTGCAGCTCCATTATGTAATGAGTTTACGTTGTTACCTGGAGTACTTGGGTTCAATGAACCCTCGTCTTCAAAGGCTGGTGCTTCAGTCCAATTTATTCCACCACAAGAAGGATATAAAATAAAATACCTCTCAGGTTTTATCTGATTACCAAATTTAACACCTAAACTTTCATCGTTAATATTCTTTGAATCTAGATAAACATTATAATAATTTACTTTTGTACCATTACTTGTAAATGATAGATTTGTTTCATTTTCAATTGTTAAATTTAAATCTACGTTAGGAAAAACTAATGGGTTAAATATAAGATTTAATGGTTGTCCAGCTGGTGGTGGTGTATAACTAGAAACGTTATTTGTTGCTATGTATTGAATTGCCTCTATTAACCCTGGATACACACCAACACTCACACTATTGTTAGTTGTATCTTCTGTTATATACTGATAGGATACACCGTCTGTTGAACCTGTAAAAGTAAATTGTGTATTTAATGAATTATTAACGGGGTCATAAACTGTAGCTGGATTGGTACCTATATTGTTCCAAATACTTGTTATTGGGTCTATATCTGTTTTTACTGTACTTTTATATCTCCACCATATAGAACCTATTTTTAAAAGTAAAGAAACTGGGACCTTATGTAATGCAGGCATTTGGTTAAACATAAGTGCTACATAATCACCCATATCATCATTAACTTTAGAAGTTACCCTGTCTCTAAAATTTATTAACGGTAGTGAATTTAAAAATAGATATGCACCTAAAGTATATGGATTTGCATTCCCAGCTCTATCATTTGTTACACCATCTAATAAAGCATTTATAAAATAAGGTGTATTTAACATAGATGTTAATCTTTTAATTGTTTGGTCTATGTCTTGATTAAATGATGTAGGTGGGTTTACTAAGTTTATTGGGGTTAAGGAGTTTTGTATGTCTCCTTCCGTATAAGATAGTTTACTTATATCCTCTAATTTTTCTTTATAATATTCGTTAACAACACTTTTTTCACTAACTGGACCTACAGGTGTAGATGTTCTCCAGTTACTATCAACAAAACTTTTATCACCAATCAAACTACTAGTTAAGTAACTAACGTCATCACCATCTTTTAAGACACCAGTACGATTTACATCATAATATAAACTAGTTCCTATTTTATAAAATTCACCAGGACCACCTAATAATTTACCACCAGCAAAATTATTGGTAACCCAACTTAACCCTATAGATGGATTATCATAAATAATTGGTGCTACATCAAAAAATCCTGTTATTTTGGAGATATTTAAAGCTTCACTATTTAAAGGAAAGTTTTTTGATATTATCTCAAAAGGATTATTAGGTATTGTTTCAATTTTAAAGGTTTGTTGATTAAATGGTGTTATGATACCAAAATTTTCGTAAATACTAAAATTATATGGTGATGTTGATTTTAGTTTTGCTTCTATATCTTCGAAACTATTCAAATTACCTATAAATTCTTGTAGTTGTTGATTTTGTTCTATTTGTTTGTTTATGTTTTGTGCTTCATACTCTGCTAATTCATTTAAGGTTTCACCGATTATACTTTGTGATGATATTTTTTGATATCTTGTCATAACACTACCAAATGTTACGGCAGCTTGTGCTCTATCTAGTATTTCAAATAAAAATTGTACGTTGTCTTTGGTTTGGTATGGTGTTGTTGTGGATGGCCAGTCTCTAACATTTATAGGTGTGTATTCTTTTGATATTGCACTATTTACGGTAGCAAACTTATAGTCACTAATACGATATGTTGTACTTTTTACATATTCTTCTACAAACTCTACTTCAGGCCAATATATTTTATTATTACCTTGTGTTACGTCTACAACATCTTTTGCTCCTGGATATTTTAAAACAGCCGATGTGATACCACATTCACCTTCTTCTTCAACAACATAATATTGTGGCCAAGGATAACATATTTCATTAGCCGCTGTATTATTTTTAGGTGTATCATTAGAAGTATTTGCTACATTTAATCTATTCGGATTATTTCTTACCTTCATAGCCTTTGTGTGTGCGTCATCTAAAAGTCTTAAAAAAGTATCCGCTCCGGCCACAATAACAGCAAAAACATTTCTTATTGTTGGTTTAAACCCTAAATAGTTTTGTAGTCTTTCATTTAATTCAGCTGAAACGACTTCTGACATTTCTTTTGCTTTTTTATCAAAATCTTTTTTTTGTAAATTCCATTTACCGTAAAATGATTGTTCAGCTACATTAATTATAAACCAGGGTTCTAAATCAGGTGTTTGATTACCATCACTATCAGTTGTTGGTTTTAATTTTTCTGTATTTTCCACCCTAATACCTTTAGGGCCATTAACTTTCATTTCTTCATAAAGTTCTTTTAAATCTGTATTTTGGTTTGGCATTAGGTAATTATTAACTTTGTAGTCACCAAAAAAACCAAAACTATTATTTTCGTCTAACTGTAAAATGGGTGGTACACAAAGTAATGATAATGCTACTGCTGCGTCCTCTTCGGCCTTAGTTAATAATTCACTCCTGTTGCCATTACCTTGTTTAACTTCTTCATTAATATTACCAATAGCTTTAAGTGGGTAGGCGGTAGTCCATACTTTTTTACTTACAGCGTTTCCTTGTCCGTCAACCTCACTAATTATTATTTCTACATCTTCACCTAAACTAGTTTCTAAATACTCATTTACCCAATCAGTTTTAAATTGTTCCTTTAATTTATCTAATGTTTCTTCATATTTTAACTTATCTGTTGTTATTGTTAAATTTTTTTGTCCATACAATTTTCCTAAGTCTCTATCCAAAGATTTAATCTTATCTATTAACTCAACTATTGTATATTCAGGCATGTCCTGTGGTATTAAATTACTTCTTTTGTATATACCATAGACAGTATGCATTACTTCTCTACCTTTTGTAGATGTTATATTTTCACCTTCTACTCTAGTTGGGTACATATAGGGTGCTGTAACACACTGATGCATATTAATATCTCGTAATAAAGCAATATGATTACCTTTAAAATCACAAGTAACCAAATAATCACCGGTTCCTGGGTCAAATCGTGATGTAAACTTTTCTAGAGTTAGTTGATATTGTACAGCTTTACCGTAGTATCCTTTAAGTGTTAAAAAGAAGGTTGGGTAGGGTAGATGGAAAAAAGCTGTGTAAGGTGTATTTGTTCTTGCTTGTTCAAAAAGTGTTTTACCCCTAACATCAGTAAAATTTATAGTAACTTGTGGTATATATGAAGAATTAACTTTAACACTTATAGATGTTATTCCAAACCCACCAAAATCTTTACTATTATCAAAAAATTTAGATGGTTGTACACCATCACTACCTCTTTTTTTACTTTTAGCAAAATCTGGGTCTGTAAAACCTTCAGTCCAATCAGAATCAAGAAATTTTTTACCACCTGGTTTTAAAAAATTTAATTCACCATCAAATAATTCTACTTTTATTTCGTCTCCTGCAGATGCACCAGCTATAATTTTACTTCTCGGGTAAATTCTGGCTGATAAATTAGCGTACATAACTAAATCCTCTGCATTTACTAACCTATCCACAGCTTGTCCATTTGACCCAACTACTTTATTGGGGTCTACAACAACTAGGTTGTTACCAACTGGGTTGGTTAAGATGTCTCCTGAATTTAATTTATCTGCCATAATAGAGGAAGTATTGGTCTAATTTTGTTTTATAGTCCTCTAGTGATTGCATTAATGGGTAAGGTATTCTTATTATTGCACCATCTGGTATGTTCCATTCTTGACCACCAAATGATGGATTTGCTTGCATAATTAACCAACCATAGTAAGGTGACCCGTAGTATTGTTGAGAAAATTTATCTAATCTGCTTTTTCCAACTTTATATACTACTTGCCTATCACTGGATTTTTGAGTGATTTCTATGCCTGGTACCATTATATAATCACCATTAACAATAAATTCATTATATCTATTATAGTAACTCATAATTTTTAACTAATAATTAGTTGTCTTTCTAATTTAAAATTAAATTTATTATCCGATACACCGTTAGTTCTTTCACGTAAATTATTTCTCAATATATTTTGTGCCGTTGCACCTGTAGTAGTACCAAACTCAATGTTAAAATCACTAGTATATGTAGATAGTTGACCGTCTAGAACTTCGTATCCGGCTTCTATTCCGTTTGTAATCCTAGGTTTAAAGAATTTTAAATCATAAGCAATCCAAGGTATAACTATGTTCTTTAAAAGTGGTTCGAACCCTATTTTAGTTTTTAGTTTTATACCTTTAAAACCATTTTCATCAATTTTTAACAAATGATTATAAAGTTGTCCATCTCTAAATCTTATTAATTTTTTCAACTCTTCTTGATAACTATCATTTATATACCCATCAAAAGTAAACGATAAACTATTATTTGTGTATACCTGATTAGAAAAGAATAAGTATTCTATTCCTCTTATTAATGTTGCTGCGGGATAATTTCTATTAAATGTAGGATTTACATATTCACCAATAAAATTACTTAAACTTAAACTATCACCAGTATAAGCTTGTATAAGTGTTGTTGTAGAAGATGTTAATTGTTGTACAGTAACTAACCCACCAAATGTATTTTGGTAGTATCCATCATAACTATTTAGTGTTATAAAATTTAATTTATCGACAACTTTTGTTAAATCAAATTGTGATTTTCTTAAACTATTAACAACTTCCATTAAGTTATTATTTATGTATTCAAACTGTTGGTCTAATGTTTTATTTAGTACCTCTTTTATGTATAATTTTTCATTATTTGTTGGTGATAGTGTATTAAAATTTGTTTGTATCGAGGTTGTTTCAGCACTAATAGCTGTTTTAATTGTTGTATAATAATTTATTATTCTTTGGAATAGTTCTTTTGGTACACCTACTAGATTAGTAGTTAACCCACCTATGGATTCGTCACCACCTAATTTACCCAAATTAAATGTTCTAGAATGCATAACTTCTTCAACTAAACCCATATTATTAAATAAAAATAGGTTAGTTAGTCTGTTTTTAACATCTAAACTATAGGCTTTGCTATTATCTACAAAGTTATTTATAGTGTTTTTATAATTAGTTGTTCCTGTCATAAACTATTTTTTAAGAAAACCAATCATTTATTTTATCGGTTGCTTTATCCTTAATCCAATCAAAACTATTAAATTCTTCTTCTTCTCCTGAATTAACTAAACTATTTGGGTTATACATTTCAGTGTTAGCAAAATAATTATTTGATAGTGCATTTTGTAATTGTGATATTGGTCCTTTTAATCCTTGACCACCTATATATTTAAAGTTGATTGATACGTTAGCTATCATAGGTTGTACACCAATACCTTCAGGGTTTAAATCATATATTAAAGGGTCGTAACTAAAACTTACGGAATCAATAGCTATTTTAGTGTGGTAAAAATCACCTACTCTTAATACACAAATAGGTGGTGGTCCAAACGCTGTGTTTTCCGCATCGACATCAGCTACACCTTCTTCTGTTACTGTTGGTATTGTTTTTCCTGGTCTTACACATTGTAATAGGAAAGATAACCTACTATTTAATCCTTCTGGTGTTGTTGAGTGGAATGCTGGATGAAAATATTGTAATTTTCTTTTAAGTGAACTATAAACAAATTCATCTGTTGTTTCTAAATGTTTAAAATAATTTTGTTCACCTAATAACTTACTCAGTATTTTAGTCCTTAGTTTGGCCTGATTTTCTTCTTGGTTATTTAAGTTATTATTAATTGTATTGTTAAAATCAGTTGCTTCACCTAAAGCACTAGATTCTGCTGTTTCTACCCAAGTATCCCAAAAAGTACTTGGTGCACTAGAGTTGTCTTCATTAGATTCTACAGCGGTATCAGGCCCTGGATTAGTATTTGGTGGTGGTGGATTATTTTCATTACTATTTATAACTTCATTTATTTCATCAGGTGTTAAAAATTCGTATCGTTCAGCTAATTCATATACATCATATTTTTTACATCCAGCGAAGAAAGACTCTAAAGCAGCATCTGCAACACTGTCTGGTGTATCAACTAATTCTTTTTGTGCAATTACATTTAGTATTGATGGGTGGTCAACTACAACTTTAAAGTTGAGTGTTCCAATTCGTTCAGTATAATTATAAGCGTAAACTGGTTCTGGTCTTCCCAAAAAGTTTATAGAGTTCCATTGAGCTGAATTAGTATCACCTATTTGTAAGTCATATGGTGGAAACCACATAATTCTACCACCATTTGGTCCTTTTTCTGCTTTAGGTAATCCTAGTAGTTCTTCACTACCTCTCCAAGCTAAATTTTCAATAGAAAACATGTATTTTTTTACATTTTTTTCTTTAGCTTCACTATCAACATTAACCCCCATGTTAGGTGCTATATTTAGGTTGAATGTATTATCTAGTACCGAGCTTTCTTTACCTAGTTGATTACCTTCAAATCTAACCATATTACTAAATTTATAATATGGATTGTCTTTTGTCCAAGTACGGCAAAATTCTCTTGTTTGTAACGCACCAAATATTCCTTCATCAACAAATCTTGCACCCGAACCTTTAGAGATTTGTTTATAACCATCATTAAAAATTTTGGAGGTTTGGTCTATAGCATGTCCCGCGTGTTGTCTACGAGCTCCACCCATAAGTGGTGCCGAATCTATAAGTCTTTGTGTTTCATCTAGTAAACCACCTTTTCTTTTAGGTTTTTCTGAAGATTTTGTGGTTAACATTTGTGGTGGTGCATTTAAAGACGCAAAAGATTTATTACCAAACCATGTCCAACCACCAGATAGACCACCACCATCCATATATGTTTTACCTAACAAACCAAAGGTTTGAAATAACCATAATGCTCTACCATTTACTGTTTCTAATTCTTTTGCTACAGTTGATGGTCCGTATACAATAGCACCT
>Ga0163111_10003645_pt1 | contig 9990 bp, 1 predicted proteins | sample CRUFie1St18metaG_FD_109645 | JGI IMG/M metagenome (GOLD analysis project Ga0163111, IMG submission 109645) | Marine microbial communities from the Costa Rica Dome - CRUD Field 142mm St18 metaG | ecosystem: Environmental > Aquatic > Marine > Oceanic > Photic zone | place: Costa Rica: the Eastern... | reverse complement strand
GGGGAAGACGCTGAGCGAAAACGATTGGTATCGATTGACGCGAGCGTACGAAATCGTGCGCACGAGCGGGCAAAGCGTCAAGGCGTTCGCGCGCGAGAATCCTGAGGCGCGGTTTGATTTTAGGTGTTTCTTTTTATCTTCGCCGCGCGTCGAGCTGTATCGAAAAATTGACGCTCGCGTGGAGGGTATGTTTGTAGATGGAATCATGGACGAAGCCGCGTGGTTATTGAATGCTGGAATCGCGCCGGGAGAAAACGTCCCGGCGCGGTCCATCGGTTACCGGCAGGCGATGGAGTACTTGGCAAAGGCTCGGGCGAAGGAGATCAAAGTCGACGACGCGTCGTTATTGGAGCTGGTGAATGATATTCAGATGCTCAATCGCGCGTACGCGAAACGTCAATTCACGTGGTTTCGCGGCGAATCGCGCTACGCATGGATCAACGTCGACGACGATCGCGACGCAGTCGCTCGACGAATTTTGAGTGAGTTTGATCGCGATGAACATCGAGCCGGGGGCGAGGAAATCGGCGACTTGAGCAAGGACGAGTTGAACTTATTAAAACGGTACAGACCCGCGTTGACGGTCTTGAGCGACAAACGCGCGGTGAAACGCGTTTTAGATAGCATTAGCGCTTTAGTTTAGTTTGGTGCATCCTCCACGTTCTCCGCATTCGTAATCGATTCGACAGCTTCCTCACTCGCGGGCGTCACGACGGGTGGTTCTTCTTTTTGCTCTTCCTCACCTGCGTCCGCGTCGACGGGCTCTTCGGCGACACTTTCGCACTCCTCGACGCGCTCATCGGGCTTATCGACGACGACGTCGACGTGTGCGCCCTCCTCTGGCGCCATGAGATGTTGTGCTTCGTCCGGTATCTCGCCCTCAACGGCCACGTCCTCGATCGCCTCCGCGACGACGTCGGTCGCCTTCGCGGGGACGTCCTTGGGTGACGTCAGCGGCGCCTCGACGATCTCATGTTTTTCATCGATATCTTCAACGACAACATCGTGCGCGCCGTCTTCGTCTTCGTCCACCGCCACGTTCGCGCTCGTGATCCCATCCTTCAAGTCTACGAACGCGCGCGCGTGCGTCAAACTCTCCTCTGGGTACTCGCTCGCGAGGTACTCCAAGATGTACGTCACCGGCGCGCTCGGTCGTTTCTTGAAACACCCAGTCATCATATCCCGGAATAAATCATCCACTTTGCTCTCCTTCGCGTACGCTTCCAATTCTTCAATCATCTTCCGCGCGCCGCACGTCGCTGAATGCAGTGCGTGTTTTATTTTTAGCCGAATCGTCTTTTTTCTCAGTCAAAGCAAAGTCCAAGGTCTTTGCGTGCGTCGTCGCGCATTCTTCGACGCGGAATGACGTGCGCAGACGACGGCGAGGATGGCGCCGAGGAACCAGATGCGCGCGTCGCCTTTATACTTCGTCTCGCATCGTCGTGCGTCGACGCCGACATCGACGAACACGTCGTGGGGTTCGGTGACGGTTCGCGCGCAAAGACCTTGGACTTTCTCGATTGCGGACGCGAGGACGTGCTCGTGCTGCGGCTTCGCGCGACTTCGACGGTGAAAGCGAGGGCGAAGACGATGAATGGATTCACGTTGTCCTCCATCACTTCGCACGCGCTCGCGGACTCGACGAACGCCGGCGTCGTCAAGAGTGATGGAGGCGCGCGGGAAGACTCGCCTCGGCGACCTCGGCTCGAGCTCGTCGCGGACGGCGAGTGCGATCCAAAACAGCCTGTGTTGTTCATCGTGCGTCCGGACTGCGTGAACGACGAAAATTCGATCGGAATCGATGATTTGCAGAGTGCGATGTACGGCTTCCTTCCGCACGGGGCATCGATGGACGAGCTTCACGCGACTTTACAGTGCTCATTCGTATCCGCGTTCGAGTCGAGTGCGTCGACGGAGAGTCAATCCTTTGCGAAGCATGTGCGGGAGTTTTTGGATGGGATTCAAGGCGTAAACGCCCCAGTTCAGAGTCCAGAGGCGTCACTGAAAAGCGTCGTCAAGGCGGGCGGGGCGTCGGGTCGTGCACTCTGCGACATCGATCCCGCCAAGGCGTGTGAAGACGAGGCTTTCGTGCGTCAGCTCGAAGCTGCGGCGGTTGAGTGGTGCGCGGTGATGTCGGCGGCGAAGACGAGGAACGAAAGCGAAAGCGTGATCACGGAAGAATGTGCGGGGGAAAACGAAGGACCGCTAGTGGAGATTCGTCTGTGGCGCGCGCGACATAACGACTTGTCAGGTTTGGTGACGCAGCTCTCCGATCCGAGCATGGACATTGTGTTGGACGTGCTGGAACGATTTGCGGCGAAGCACACTGCTTCTGTCGATGAATTTTCGTCTCGCGTGCGCAACGTCGCGTCGGCGTTTAAAACGCTCTTGGGAGAAATCACACACTTACACAGCGTGAGTGCTGACAACATCAAGTTTTTGTCCACGCTCGAGAGTCATTTCAAAGTGTTGAGTGAGGCGCTGTTGCCGGACGTGCTCCGCGCCATCGCGCCGACGCTTCGCGCACTTCGAATGGTTTGGGTAATTTCGCACCACTACAGTGACGACTCTCGAATGGGTTCGCTATTAGAACGCCTGTCAGATGCGCTCATTCATCGTGTTCGCGAATCGGTAAACTACCAGGAACTGTTTGCCCAAGCGTCGAGCGGACTTGGGGCGCACGCCACGTTGCGCGACGTACAACTCTCAAAGTCGATTATGGAATCTTGGAAGAGCGAGTATTTGAACGCGCGAGAAGAAATCGAACGTTCAAATAGGGATTCAAGGTGGGAGTTTGATCGCGAACGCTTGTTCATGAAGTCGGATTACGTTGCGGACGTTTGTGCGGAATTCAGCGAAATGGTTATCGTAGTGAGTGATTTCCGCACGTTTCTCAGTCCGCGTCTCAAAGCAGTGACTCTCGATGCCGACGGCGTGGACGAAATCTCTGCGCGAGTGGATGCGCTTTGCCTTACAATTGAAATGTCGCAGCTAGACATCTTCGACTCGGCGAACGCAGCGAGTTGGAAGGCGATGCACAAGTCTTTCGTGATGGAAAAGACGCGCATCGAACGCGCGCTGTGTAACTTCATCGACGCATGCTTCAAGAGGTTGCGCAGTAGTGCGGGAGCGTTCGCGCTCGTTCAAGAGCTGAAAAGTACAATGCACGCGGACGACGACGAAGTACTGTCTGGATCGACGCGTATGACACTAAACAGTCAAATTCTTGGCAAGATGCAAGACGTCCTTGAGCAATTTTCTCGCGAGATCGATTCGACCCGGCACATCTTCAACAGTCACCGCCGCTCACCACCGCTCAATCGCGACCAACCAACCGTAAGTGGATCGATTCATTGGGTAAGATCACTGTTTTACAAGCTGCGAGTTACCATGAAATCGTTCAACGCGTGCGTCGAGGATCAACGAGGTATTCGCGACACGCCGGCGGCGCAAGAGGTGAACGCAAAGTTTTTAGCCTTGGCAAAACTTATCATGAACTACGAGAAGCAGCGCGTGTTAACTTGGAAAGAAGAAATAGACTCTACTTTGACATCATGCCTTATGCAACCTATATTATCGAAGAATGAGAGTGGGGACGACGTGATTATGAATTTCCACCCAGCGCTCACAAGCCTAATCAAGGAGACTCGAAATCTGGAACGACTTGGCTTCGACATCCCAGCAGAGGCGCGTGGCGTGGCATTGCAAAGCGAAAAATACAGCGCTTATAGATGCACGCTTAGTAAAATGCTCGCTCATCGTCGCGACGTACTCGATTCACTGTCACCACTGGAGCGTCAACTCTTCCGCACGCGCGTGGCGGTACTGAATAGCGCGTCTCTTCATCGAGGACTGAAGACGTATAATTGGAACTCTTTGGGTATTCCTGACTTTGTCGCGGCGTACACAACGGAACTTAAGGACTTTACAACTGTTATAGATGGCGTGCGAACGCACGCTGGCGATCTAGAGCGGTCAGTGAAAAAGATCTCGGTCTCATCATTCGTCGATTGTGAAGCACTGTCAAAATCCGGCGTTGAGCGCGAAAGCGGCGAACTGTTCGCTCAACTCGCCGCGCAATGCAGCAAAACGGCTTCGGTAGTGCGAGAGGAATACGTCAACATCATGAATCTTTTGCTTTGTGTCGAAGAAATCGTTTTCGGCACACGCACCGGGAAGGTTGTGCATTTGAGGGAATACTATGCCTATTGGGAGAGCGAGATTTACGACGCTCTCGTTCTCGCTGCGGAGCGGAACATTCTTCGATTAAGGGAGTATTTTGACAAGTCGCTCCCTTCGAACATCACTCTGTTTAAACTAAACATAACTCTGCGAGCGGGAGAAATCGTGTGCGAACCGCCGTTGAAAGAGCTCATTCGATCCATTGCATACGCGGCGAAATCCATTGCAAATGCCGCCTCAGTGCTCGGCCGATGGATGGACGGCACTTGTGTGGGGATGCCCACGCGGCGAGCAACTTCGAGCTCAGATTTGAGCCTCTCCACTTTACTTGCCATAGAACTCGACGATGACGCATCAAACACGGTGACTCATGCGTTCAACTTTGGGAATGAGGTTTCAGCGAACGAACGCGTGTGCGACGCGATGAGCTCTTTGAGCAACGTCTCACATCTCTTTGCGGGTGAAATCCGCCGCCAGATGGAAGTGTGGAAGCGATATCAAGCCGTGTGGAAAGACGACAAAGATCTCGTGATCGAAAAACATACGGAAAATATGAACGCATTGAGTCTTCAACGCGCTTTACTTAGATACGAGGACGTCATGAAAGCCATGGATGAGGACGCGAGCGTGGACATCGGCGCTGTGCGGGTGCGAGCCGACAAATTGACCACCCTCATTAAGAACAAGAGCGCTCAGTGGATCAAAGACATCGGTGCCGCGACGTATCATGCTGACGTCAAACTCCTGAATGACCTTTACGAGCACATGGCGGCATGCGAGAATACATTTTCAGTCGACGCACGTGATTTCCTCACCATGAAGAATCTGGTAAAGACGGTCAGAGATGTGCGCGAAAACACCGCGACCGAAGTGACGGCAAGTGGAGTGAACGATCGATTTGCCGTGAGAATGAAATACAGGATAGAACACGATCCCTCTGATCTTGAGCGCGCATCGGCGACGATTCCATCTTTTGAAAAGCTCCGCGCGCGCGCCGAACGTGTTTACGAAGGCATGACGTTGAAGATTTCAGGCTTCAAGACGGAACTGAAAAGAACGGCGCGCCTATTTCAGGAGGAATGTGATGGCTTCGCGAACAGGCTCAAGGCTGAAGGCCCGACGTGCGCCGATCTTTTGCTAAATTTAGACGCCGGCTTCGAAAGTTTTGAGACGTTTAAAGAAGAAATTCTCGGTAGATTGGATGCATTGGCCGATATTAGAGACAGTGAGCGCGTCTTTGGCGTCGATCAATGCTCGTTTGAATCGCTTGAGCAAGCAAAAACTGATTTGGATTCCATGGCAAAGATATACGAATGTCAACGAGCGTATCGAGGTCAGTTGCGACAATTTTACGAAACGCTCGTTCCAGAGTTGGTCGTCGCGAACGTGTACGCCTCTGTCGTGGCTTTTGGTCGAACGCAGCTCTCGACGCTTCCGAAGAGTCTTCATTCGCATCGCCTCTTTGCGGCTGTCCGGGAAGAAATTGACGACATCGAAACTGATTTGAACCTCATCGAAAGCTTGAAAGTTGATGCAATTCGACCTCGTCACTGGAAGTCTGTGTTTCAGACTGTTGATTTTGGCGACGAAACCGTAAAGAGCGCGCAGCTCTCGATGCGACACTTGAGTGAGATGAAACTTCACGCGCACGCGCAAAAAATCATGGACATTACAGCGGCGGCAGAGAAGGAGCTAAAAATTGAAAACGACTTAATCGCGATCGATCGATCATGGCGAGAAATGCGCTTTGATCTTAGACCTTACTCCAAAGGCAAAAGCAAGAAGCACGCGCAGCCCACGTACGTGCTTTGCGCCGTGGAAGAAATTACGCTCGCGCTCGAAGACACGGGATTAACTTTGCAGAGTATGTCGGCAAGTCGGTATGCTGATCCGCTCATCGAAAGCGTGCGCGAGTGGGAAGGAACGCTCGCATTAGTGGCCAATGTTCTACAGGTGTGGATCGACACGCAGCAACGTTGGATGTACTTACTCAGCATTTTTGGTGGCTCAGACGACATACGCACGCAGCTTCCTGAGGAAGCTGATCGTTTTGACAACATCGATACTGAAATACGCAAACTCATGGCGGAAACTGTGAAGACTAAATTCGTTTTAGACATGTGCAAATCCGAAGGGCGCTTAGAAACGCTGAAGAACCTTCGCGAGGAGCTGGAGATATGTCAAAAGAGTTTGAGTCAATATTTAGACACAAAGCGGGACGCGTTTCCGCGCTTCTTCTTCATCTCCGACGAGGAGCTGCTTTCAATTTTAGGTGCTGCCGATCCGACACTAATTCAGGAGCACATGTTGAAGCTGTTTGACAACTGTGCAAAGCTGACGTTTACGTCTGATAAAGCGTGCGTAGTCGGGATTACGTCCGCAGAGGGGGAATCGTTCAAGTTCAAGTCGCCCGTAAAAATTCAAGGCCCTGTTGAGGATTGGATGTCTGCCGTCGAAGAAGAAATGCGGGCAACCTTACGCGCGTTGTGCAAGTATGGAGTCGCGCGATACATGACGTGCGATCGTGAAGAATGGATAAAAGAACAGCTTGGAATGATCACCCTTGTGGGGTCGCAAATTTGGTGGACGTGGGAAGTGCAAAACGTATTCAAATCGATTCGCTCGGGCGATAAACTCGCCATGCGGAATTACAGCGACAAGCTCTCGTCGCAACTCGAGGTTCTCACGAAAATGGTTCGAGGCGAGCTTAGCTCGTGCGAACGAAAAAAAGTGAATACGTTGATCATCATTGACGTCCACGCGCGAGACATCATCGACTCTTTCGTTAGAGATTCTGTTTTAGATGAGTCAGATTTTGCGTGGGAGTCGCAACTTCGTTTCAAGTGGGACAAGGCACGCGACGACATCGTCATCAATCAGTGCAGTGGTGAATTCAGATATGGTTACGAGTACATGGGTTTGAATGGGCGTCTCGTAATCACTGGTCTAACTGACCGCTGCTATATCACGCTCACTACGGCGCTGACGTATAGACTCGGCGGTGCCCCGAGCGGGCCCGCGGGCACAGGAAAGACGGAGACCACAAAGGATTTGGCAAAGTCCATGGCTTTGCTTTGCGTCGTGTTCAATTGTGGTGAAGGATTAGACTACAAAGCTATGGGGGCCATTTTTAGTGGTCTTGTGCAGTGCGGCGCGTGGGGATGCTTCGATGAGTTCAATCGCATTGAGGCTGAGGTGCTGTCCGTCGTCTCATCGCAAATTAAGCAGATTCAAGAAGCGTTGAAGCACAATTTGTCACGATTCCAGTTTGAAGGAAAAGAAATCAATTGCGACGCACGCACCGGTATTTTCATCACTATGAATCCTGGGTATGCGGGTAGAACCGAACTTCCGGATAACTTGAAGGCTCTGTTCCGCCCCGTTACTATGATTGTGCCGGATTTGGAGCAAATTTGTGAAATTATGCTCTTTAGCGAAGGTTTCAACGCGGCGAAAGCTCTCGCGAAGAAGATGACGATACTGTACCGCCTGGCTAAAGAGCAACTTAGCAAAAGATCGCATTATGATTTCGGTTTACGCGCGCTTAAATCGGTGCTCGTCATGGCTGGCGCGCTGAAGCGCGATGCGCCCGAGCTCGCCGAAGAGGTAGTTCTCATGCGAGCGTTGAGGGATATGAATCTGCCAAAGTTTGTATTCGACGATGTCCCACTCTTTTTGGGTCTGATCGCCGATTTATTCCCTGGACTAGACTGCCCGCGTGTTCGATATCCTACTCTCAACGATGTCATTGAACAAGACTTGGCCAAGCATGGCTATCAAGTGTTGACGCGCCCGGGCGAGCAAGTGGACAAAATTATTCAGTTGTATGAGACTATGTTGACGAGGCATACGACGATGTTAGTCGGTGAGACTGGTGGAGGTAAGTCTGTCATGCTTGAAACAATCGCTCGCGCGCAAACTACGATGGGTCGAAATACGAAGTTGTACACTCTAAATCCAAAAGCGCAAACGGTGGCCGAACTCTATGGCGAATTGGATCCGGATACGCGAGATTGGACTGATGGTCTTCTTTCGAATATTTTTCGCGAGTGCAACAAACCGATGGCTATTGGACGTGAGAACGACTTCAAGTATGTAGTATTTGATGGCGATGTCGACGCAGTTTGGGTCGAAAATATGAATAGCGTAATGGACGATAATCGCCTACTGACGTTGCCAAACGGTGAGCGGATTCGTCTTCAAGACCATTGCAAGCTTTTGTTTGAGGTGGCCGACTTAAAGTATGCTTCTCCAGCCACTGTAAGTCGTTGCGGAATGGTGTACGTAGACCCCAAGAATCTCGGCTTCAAACCGTTCCTCAAGACTTGGTCCGAAGGTGTCGGCGCCAAGCACCGCGAAACGTTATTGCGTATGTTTGACAAGTACATGGATAGAATGACGGCATTTTGCTACGACGGCACGGAACTTGACGGGCGAATGATTTCAATCGTGCGAACGTCGATCGATCGACCGGTGATATCTGTGGTAAAACAGTTCACCATTTTGATGCAAAGCTTTTTGGAAGCTCTCGATGACTCCACCAGCGACGTGGAGACGAGCCAGGATGATGACTACGTTCGGGCGATCGAATCGGCTTTTATCTTCTGCTTAGTGTGGTCATTCGGTGCGACTATCGTTGAAACGTCTGGAAACTCTGATCGTGCGAGATTCGATGACTTCGTTAGGCGACTCGCCAATTTCGGCAACGTTTTGCCGGCGGGCGCGACGTTGTATGATTATGGCTTTGATATCACTCGTAACACGTGGTACGAATGGAAAAGTCTCACCACTCCACTCGAGGTGCCACCAAACACTCCATTTTCGTCGCTCTTGGTTTCAACCGCGCACACGGTTCGCACAAACTGGTTAATCGACCTCATGTGCTCTTGTGACGCGCATACGCTTCTCACCGGCGATAGCGGAACAAGTAAAACTGTTGTCGTGAAGAACTATTTACAAAAGAGATTGCAAGATGGAAAGACGAACACGGTGACGATGAATTTCAGTTCTCGTACGACCGCAAATGATGTGCATAGCTCGCTCATGGATGTGCTGGACAAGCGCACGAAGGACACGGTGGGTCCACCCGTCGGCAAGCGTTTATTGTGCTTCGTGGACGATTTGAACATGCCTGCCGTCGATAAGTACGGTACGCAACAACCAATCGCGTTGCTAAAACTCATGATTGGCCGTGGAGGCACGTACGACCGCGGACGTGATTTGAATTGGCTGCAGATGAAGGATATTCAGTACATCGCAGCCATGGGGCATCCCGGCGGCGCACGAAGCGTTGTGGACCCACGCTTTGTTTCAATGTTCCAAGTATTCGAAATGCAGACCCCGGATGAGACCAATCTTAAGGTAATTTATGGTTCAATCATAACGAATACGTCAAAAACGCTGGCTCTCAAGCCCGGGACGCACGAACTCGTCGTAGATATGACTTTGGATTTATATAAGAGCGTCGTCTCCAAACTTTTGCCGACGCCGAGCCGATTTCATTACATCTTTAACCTTCGCGACTTAAGTCGCTTGTTCGAGGGCATGTCGAAAGCGACGTCAGCAAAAGTTCGAAACACCCCAGATTTCTTGCGCCTGTGGCGAAACGAATCGATTCGCGTGTTTCACGATAGGTTGATTGCGGACAAAGATCGCGACTTCGTACTGGGAAAAGTATCGTCACTTATTCGCCATGGGTGTACTGATGACACTTCGCCGATCACATCCAACCCGATTTTATTCGCCGACTACAGTCCACTAAAACAAATCGATGGAAGTGGATCGTCAGATGAAGTCGATCCTTCTAGT
>Ga0163111_10003643_pt1 | contig 9996 bp, 6 predicted proteins | sample CRUFie1St18metaG_FD_109645 | JGI IMG/M metagenome (GOLD analysis project Ga0163111, IMG submission 109645) | Marine microbial communities from the Costa Rica Dome - CRUD Field 142mm St18 metaG | ecosystem: Environmental > Aquatic > Marine > Oceanic > Photic zone | place: Costa Rica: the Eastern... | reverse complement strand
TTTGTTTTTGTTTAAATGTATTTAATAATTTTAGAGTTATATGTGTATTAGCTAAAGCAATTAATTTTTGAGTTTTTGGTTCATAAACTGGTTTTGATAATATCCTACCAACAATTTGTTCATTATCTAATTTATTATCATTTTCAATTATAAATGAAGCAGATGGTAAACAATCTTTTTCTCTAATAATAATATCTTGTGCAATATCAATTAAACGACGTGTTAGATAACCTGAGTTTGCTGTTTTTAATGCCGTATCAACAATACCTTTACGAGCCCCATAACCAGACATTAAATAATCTGTTATTGTTAATCCTTCACGAAAATTCTTTTTAATAGGTACACGCATAATTTCACCACTAGGGTCAGCCATAAGTCCTCTCATACCTACAAGTTGACGGACTTGTGATAAATTTCCTCTAGCTCCTGAAAATGCCATTATATAAACCGAGTTTAAAGGGTCATATGTTTTAAAATATGTTACGACGTTATCTTTTAATGATTCACTCGCAATACTCCAAGTGTCAATAATTTTTTGAAACCGTTCTACATCTGTAATTTTTCCTTTTAAACAAATTTTTTCTGCATTTAAAATATCTTGATTTGCTTTTTCTAACATTTTGTTTTTTGTTGCTGGAACTTTTAAATCTTCAATGCTAATAGATATACCAGCTTGTGTTGCATATTTAAATCCAAGATATTTTAATTCATCGGCTAATAAAGAAGCTTGCATCGAATCATATTTTGAAAAACTCCATGCCAATAATTCTTTTAATTGTTTTTTATTAATAAGTGTATTTTGATAAATATAATCTTTCATAATTCTTTTATTTAATTTTTTTTAAAATCCAAATTTTTTAAATCACTAGATATTAAGATTTAAGGTTGTTTGAATTGTGTAATTTAAAAGAACGCGTCCAGTTGTAGTTTGTAAATATTGAACAATAGTTTTATTATTTTTATCTTTACGAACTTGAAGATTTTCATAATATTCAATATAGCTTCCATCTTTAAATTTAATTTTTTTTATAAGATTTGAAGGTTTAAGTATTTTATGTTTGTATCGAACCCAGATTGAAGTATGAATTTCTATTTGATCTTGATTATAGGCTAATATAACATCATTTAAATCAGCAAAATAATGATTTGCACCTAGTAATCCAGTAATATTATTTACAGTTAAATAATAACAACCTAATACCATATCTTGGCTTGGCATAATAATTGGATCACCATTTGCCGGTGATAAAAAATTATATGGTGCTAACATTAACATATAACATTCTGCTTGGGCTTCTAATGAAAGTGGAACATGAACAGCCATTTGGTCTCCATCAAAATCTGCATTAAATGCTGAACAAACTAAAGGGTGAAGTTTAATAGCACGACCTTGAACAATAATCGGCTCAAAGGCTTGTATTCCTAATCTATGTAATGTCGGTGCTCGGTTTAAAAATATGGGATGATTTGATAATACTTTTTCAAGTACTGGATCAATAATAGGTTCATTTTGTTGAAGCAAATTTTTTGCAACCTTCATATTACTTGCTAACCCTTGATTAATTAATTCACGAATTATAAATGGTTGAAATAATTCAATTGCCATTTCGTAAGGTAAACCACATTGATTTAATTTTAAACTTGGACCTACAACGATAACTGATCGTCCTGAATAATCTACTCGTTTTCCAAGTAAATTCTGACGAAAACGTCCATGTTTTCCTTTTATTATATCGGATAATGACTTTAATGGACGATTACTTGCACTTAAAGCAATTTTCCCTCGTTTTCCATTATCAATTAATGTATCTACTGCTTCCTGTAACATTCGTTTTTCATTTCGAATAATCAATTGAGGAGCATCAATTTCTAATAATCGAAGAAGACGATTATTACGTGTAATTATTCGTCGATATAATTCATTTAAATCAGAAGTTGCAAAACGCCCTCCTTCTAATTGAATCATTGGTCTTAATGCAGGTGGAATAACAGGTAGTATTGTTATAATCATCCAGGCTGGATTTGCGCCGGTAGTTAATAAATTTTCTAGGATTCGAATTCGTTTAATTGCTTGATCTCGTAGCTTATAAATCCGTTGGTATTCCCATTTTTTAGACCAATGAGAAAAATTATAAAATGGTTGTTCTTTATGAAGTACTTTACTACAAAGGGTAATAAAATTACGTGTTTTGATTATCTCTTGATCAAGATTTAATTTTTCTAATTCACGTTTAATTAAAACAGCACCAATTAAATAATTTGGTGTTGATCGTAGTAAATATTTTGGTGTATTTCGACGCCGATTATAATATTTTGAATGTGGTTTTAATGGATAACCTGTAAAGCCTAATTCTCGACAACGACGATATTGCTGTAAATCCCAATGAAGTCCATAAAAAGCAATCTCATCTTCAGCAATAAAATAAGCAAGAGATGCTAATTTTATTCGTTTTATTCTTTCATCATAAAAATTTACAATATTCGACTTTTTTGGTTTGGATTTTTCTTCAAGAAATAATTTACAATTTAAAAGTGCTTTTGGGTTATTAAGATAATTACGGCATTCCGTATCTGAAGAGAGGCATTCAAAGATATCTTTATTATCTTTTTCTTTATTCTCTCTTATATCGGCAAATTCTATCCACCCAGTATCAAGTCTTTTTTCACATTGTTCAACTTCAAGTAATAACGCTATATAATTGGGGCGGCTGTTTGTATACCAAACATGTGTAACTGGGTAAATTAAATTAATATGACCCATCCTATGGCGTCGAACACGTGATTCAGTTAATTCAACGCCACAACGCTCACAAATTAGTCCTTCATACCGAACTCGTTTATACTTACCACATGCACATTCTAAACTTTTACTTGGACCAAAAATTCTTTCACAAAACAAACCATCCATTTCAGGTTTGAATGTTCGATAATTAATAGTTTCAGATTTTTGAACTTCTCCAACAAATTGTCCATTAGGTAATTTTCTATTAGACCATTGTAATATTCTTATAGGAGAAGCTAACTTTATTTTTATATAATCAAATTCTTTTTCAGAGCGTATCATATCAAATTTTTAAAATGAAATATTATTTATATTTGAGGTATGAGAAAATGTTTTTAGTAATGGATTATATTTTTCGATTAAATTTAATTCAATTTCATAAGATTGGTTTGAACTAAACTCATCAATTCTATAAGTACTTAAATCTAACCCAATTGATCGTAGTTCTTGGACTAAAACTTTAAATGATTCTGGTACCCCAGAAGTTGGTATTGATTGACCTTTAATTATAGAATTCAAGGTTTCATTTCTTCCTTGCATATCATCCGATTTAATTGTTAAAAGTTCCTTTAATGTAAATGAGGCACCAAACCCTTCAAGTGCCCAAACTTCCATTTCACCAAATCTTTGACCTCCATGTTGAGCTTTACCCCCTAATGGTTGTTGAGTTACTAATGAATAAGGACCAGTTGCTCTTGAATGCATTTTATCATCAACTAAATGAATTAATTTTAGCATATAGGCATTGCCAACTGTAATTGGATTATCAAATTCCTTACCTGTTCTTCCATCTATAAGTACCATTTTTCCTGGAGAATAAGGATTAAAAATCCAGGCTTCATCATTTTCAATTGCAGCTTGTCGCAACTTTTTATTAATTAAAATTCTTGAAACTTCTGATCCATACATTTCATCAAACGGTAAAATTTTAAAACGACGATTTAATTTATGACCAGCTAACCCTAATAAACATTCATATAATTGTCCGACATTCATTCGCGATGGAACGCCTAAAGGGTTTAAGATAATATCAATAGGGGTACCATCTGGAAGAAAAGGCATATCGTGCCGAGGTAAAATACGAGAAATTATTCCTTTATTTCCGTGACGACCTGCAATTTTATCTCCTACTTGAATTTTTCTTATTTGTGCAATAAAAATTTGAATTTTTTCAAATTTATATGCTAATTTTGTTCGTCGATTAAATGTTAAAGTTTCAATAACTCTTCCATATTCTCCTTCAGGCATTCTAAATGATGTATCGCGAACTCCTTTCGCCTTTGCTCCAAAAATTGCTCGAAGCAATTTCGATTCTGGTAATTGTTCAGAATCATCTTTAGGGATAATTTTTCCTACTAAAATATCGCCTGGTTTTACAAACGTGCCAATTGTAACAATTCCATCTTCATTCAAGTTTTGAACATCAGAAATATTTAAATTTGGAATATTATTAGTTGTTTGCTCAGACATTTCTGCTGTTCTATCAATTTCAATTTCATATCTTTCAATATGAATAGATGTAAAAATATCTTCATAGACTAAACGTTCATTGATCAAAATTGCATCTTCAAAATTATAGCCTTGCCATGGCATATAACCGACTAAAACATTTTGTCCTAAAGCAAGTTCACTAGATATTATTCCTGGTCCATCCGTTAACATTTGACCAGATTTAATTTTTTCACCTTCCCATATTATTGGTCTATGATTAATACAAGTTTCTTGATTTGAGCGTTGATATTTTTGTAAATCATATTTATGATGTCGTCCTGAATTTTCGCGGATAATAATCTTATTTGCTGTTACTGATTCAACGATTCCATCTTGTTGTGCATTTATTACGATACCAGAATCTAGTGCGATTTGATTTTCTAAACCCGTCCCAACAATAGGTTTTTGTGGCAACAATAATGGAACTGACTGTCGCTGCATATTTGAGCCCATTAGAGCTCGATTGGCATCATCATGCTCAAAAAATGGTATTAGCGATGCAGCAACAGAAACTACTTGAATTGGCGAAACAGCAATAAAATCAACTTCAGATGGTGTAACAGTTAAAAAATCTTGCTTGTAACGGACCGGTATTAAATTTTTTATTAAATAATTATCTTCATTTGTAGAAATATCGGCAGGTGCAATTTTATAAAAATCTTCAATATCAGCTGTTAAATAAATAGGAGATCCCGTTTTAATAATTTTCCCATTAAGAACTCGCCAAAACGGTGTTTCTAAAAAGCCTGATTCATTTACTCGGGCACATGTTGTTAATGAAGCAATTAAGCCTACATTCTGTCCTTCAGGTGTCTCAATTGGACAAATCCGTCCATAATGACTTGGATGAATATCCCGAACAGCAAAACTAATACGATCTCTATCAAATCCTCCAGGTCCTAATCCACTAATTCTTCGTCTATGTGTCAATGACGATAATGGATTTGTTTGATCCATATATTGAGATAATTGACTTGTTCCAAAAAACTCTCTAATAGTTGCACCAACTATATTGAAACTTGATAATTGACTTGAATATGTTTTATTTGTTTGACTTCGTAGTTTTCTCAGTAGTCTTTGAAATCCAATTCGAAACAGATTTTGTAATAATTCGCCTACTGAACGAACTCGTCGATTTTTTAAATGATCAATATCATCACTGATTTGTTTAGAGGTAGATAAGATTATTAATTTATCAATTATTGCAAAAATATCATTATATGTAATTGTAGTAATTCGTTTGGATAGTTTTATATTTAATCTATTATTTAATTTTGAACGACCAATTTTCCCTAAACGATAATAAGATGGATCAAAAATCCTAGAAAATTCTGAAATATTTTTATAGTAATTTTTGGTTAAATTAAAACGTAATAGTCTATCTGGTTGATATATTGAATGAGTTAATATCGGATTATTAAAATAGAAAAATTCAGAATTTTGTAAATTTTGACAAATCTCTAAATCAGTAACTCCCATTTCTTTTAATAAATGAATAATTGGTTTTTGTGTTACTTTATCAAGTTGAATAATAATTTCGTTTTCTTGATTTTTTATAGGATATTTTGAAATATTAATTTTTGTATTTTTCTGAAAACCAAATCTGATCCATGACCCATATTCAGGAATTAAAGTTGCAGTATATAATTCCTTTTCTTCATATTTTTTTTTATAAATATCTTTTATTAAATGATCTTCTTTATATTGAATAATTTTAGATTTCGTTTTTAAATATTTCGTTTTATTTTTAAATATTTTTGTCTGTGATTGGCTTCTTCTTTTATCTTTTTCAGTTTTAGTAAAGTTATATTTAAATTTGATAAGTTCTTTGAAACTATTAGTAAAATATAGATTGGATTGTACCTTATAATTATTAATAATTATATTAATTTTTGGTGTGATGTTTAATTTTAAAAAGTTAAAGTTATTAAGTTGAGTAAAATTGTCTAAATCTCGAAGCAAAATCCCAAGTAGTTTTATATTAATATTTAAGTTTAATATTGTTACTGAATTCTGAAGTGTCTTATCATATAATTTTTTAATTTGTTTAAGTTTAGTTAATTTTGTGCTATCTGCATCATTATCTCTCTTTTTCAAAATTTTATACTTTGTAATTATTTTTATTAATAAGTTAAAATAATTAACAATTAGAAAAATTCTATGCTCTTTATCCAGTAATAAGAATTTTTCATTATAGACTAACCATTTTAAAAAGATTTTAATTTGTTTTCTCTTTACAGAGAGATTTTGTATTGTGAATAAATTTTTATAAATTTTAAAGTATTCAATCAATGAAGAACTAAAATTAATTTGATAATCTTTTAATTGTTTAAATGAATAAATATTAATTGCTTCTCCTTGCCAATTCCAATCTTCTTCTTTTTTAATAAACTGTATTTTCTTTTTTTTATCATTAATTAACTTTTTTTTAATAGTTGGTTTTAAAAAATATAATCGGCTCTCTGTAGGAAATATTTCACTTGGAGGAGTAAAGCTTTTTAATTTTCCAATTTCACTTGATATTATTTTCTTAATTTTCTTATTTTTTTTTTGGTGCTTATTTTTTTCAAAGTAGACACCAGGACTTCGAATAATTTGACTAACAATAACACGTTCACATCCATTAATAACAAAAGTTGCAGAACTTGTCATTAAAGGTAAATTAATAATAGGAAACTTACTATGATATTTTATAATATTTGTTTTCTTATTTCGAACTTCTAAAGGAATAACGAGTTGAGCAGAATAATTTGCTGTATACTTTTTAGCTCGGACAATATTATAAATAGGCTTTACTAAACTATATTCTTGTCCAAATAAGACGTATTCGGTATTTTGACTAAAGTCATAAATTCTTGAAAAACTATTTAATTCTTCAGTTAAGCCTTGAGCAATAAACCAACAGAAACTTACTCGTTGCATTTCAATAAAATCAGGTAGAGCAGTTGTGTAATTCATCATATAGTAGTTTAAAAGGTTTATTAGTAAGTTATTTTAAATTTAATAATTACTAAGTTATAGTATGGAAATTCATTCATAAACTAAAGCAAAATTTTATTTTTGTTATTAATTATAAACTTTTATAGTGGTGGTAATTGAAGTTAAGAGTTTTACATTTAAGTTTATTCTACTGTATGGTTATTAGAACGAATTTTAATTTATCTTTAGGGGTAAATTTAATTCAGAAAGGTTGATTTTATTAATTAGTAATATTAATAAAAAATTTTTAGATAAAATAACCTATTTAAATTTAGGTTATTTTAAAGTGTAAATAATATTTTTTTCAATTATTTTAAATTAGGCATTTTTTAATAAAGCAGCTAATTTTGCCTTTTTTCGTGCCGCTGTGTTTTTATGGTAAACATTTTTTTTTGAACCTTTATCAATTAAGCTATAAATTGAATTTAGTACAATTTGTAGTTTTTCTTTATCATTAGTACTTTGTGAATTTTTATAAATTTCTAAATCTTTTAAAAATCTTTTAGTTAATGTTCTAACCGAACTTTTATAAAAACGGTTTTGAAGATTATTTCGTTTACTTATTAATATGCGTTTTTTTGCTGACTTGTTGTTTGCCATAAATAGAATTTAAAAATATATAAGTGAGTTTTTAGATAATATAGAATTTTATACATTTGTTTGATAAAATATAATATATTTAAGAAAAAATGGGAAGTTTTTAATGGAAATATTTTTAGATTTTCAAGAATTTTATTAATAGTATATTAAACCCTTGATAAGATAAAGATATTCAGGCAATATAATAGAGTAAAATATTATTCATTACATTATAGGAATTGACATGGCAAAAAATAAAGGTACTAGAATATTGATTACTTTAGAATGTACCGAATGTAGAACAAATACAAATAAACGTTCTACAGGTGTTTCAAGATATTTAACGCAAAAAAATCGTCGAAATAATCCTCAACGAATGGAACTTAAAAAATATTGTCCGCAGTGTAATAAACCAACTATTCATAAAGAAATAAAATAAAAATATGTTAGCACAAAAACAAAAATTAGCACCGATTGGCATTAGTCAAAAGATTGATTATAAAGATATTGATCTACTAAAATTATTTATTACAGAACAAGGGAAAATTATTCCTCGCCGAGCAACTGGAGTAACAGTACAACAACAGCGTCAAATCGCAAAAGCTATTAAAAGGGCACGTATTTTATCTTTATTACCGTATGTAGCTTCTAATGAACTTTAAATTTTTTTAGAAGTTAAAGTTTATTAAGATGATGTAAGGAGTAATTTTAATTTATGGGTGTAAGGAATTTTATTGATCGTGTATTTACAGTTATTTCAGATCTTATTCTAAAAGTTTTACCTGCAAGTAAACAAGAAAAACAAGCTTTTGCATATTATAAAGCTGGAATGGCTGCTCAAGCAGAAGGTGATTATGCTGAAGCATTAGAAAATTATTATGAATCATTATATTTAGATGAAGATCAATATGATAGAAGTTATACTCTTTATAATATTGGCTTAATTTATGGTAAAAATGAAAATTATCCACGTGCATTAGAATATTATCATCAAGCTGTCTCTTTAAATTCAAATTTACCACAAGCTTTAAATAATATTGCAGCTATTTATCATCGACAAGGTCTATTAGCCTTAGAAATGGCTTCTCAAGATTATGATGCAGCGATGGAAGTTTCTGAAGAATACGAATATATTGAATTAGCAAAAGGGTTATTTGATAAAGCAGCAGAGTATTGGTATCAAGCTCTTAAATTAGCACCTGATAATTATCCAAGGGCACGAAATTGGTTAAGAATAACTGGTAGGGCTAAATCTTTAGACTCTTTTTAAATAAGATTAAAAAGTTAAGGCTAGAAAACATTTTATTCAAGAATTCCTCTTATTTTGGTGTACAATGATAAGTAGTTAATAAATTTTAAATTTGTTATTGTTTTGAATAATCCTTTGAATTCTGAAAGTATATTTATTCTTAAATATTTAAAATATTTTAAATCAAAATGGTAGAAACTACAAATAAAGGTTACATTTGTCAAATTATTGGTCCAGTATTAGATATTGAATTTCCTTCTGGAAACTTACCTCCAATTTACAGTGCAATTAAAATTGAGACTGCAGATGGATTAGGAAATATTGTTGAGGTTCAACAGTTATTAGGTGATAACAAAGTACGTGCCGTATCAATGCGTTCAACAGATGGTTTAAAACGTGGTGTTGAAGCAGTTGATTTAGGTACTCCAATTAGTGTTCCAGTTGGTACTCCAACTTTAGGCCGAATTTTTAACGTAATTGGTGAGCCAGTAGATGAACAAGGTGACGTTTCTTTAGATGAAACTTTACCAATTCATCGTGAAGCGCCTGCTTTTACAGAATTAGAAACAAAACCATCAATTTTTGAAACTGGTATTAAAGTTGTAGATCTATTAGCCCCTTATCGTCGTGGTGGTAAAATTGGTTTATTTGGTGGTGCTGGTGTAGGTAAAACAGTATTAATTATGGAATTAATTAATAATATTGCTAAAGCACATGGTGGTGTGTCAGTTTTTGGTGGTGTAGGTGAAAGAACACGTGAAGGTAATGATCTATATGAAGAAATGAAAGAATCAGGTGTAATTAATTCGTCTAATTTCTCTCAATCTAAAGTAGCGTTAGTATATGGTCAAATGAATGAACCTCCAGGAGCACGTATGCGTGTAGGTTTAACGGCTTTAACAATGGCAGAATATTT
>Ga0163111_10003641_pt1 | contig 9997 bp, 8 predicted proteins | sample CRUFie1St18metaG_FD_109645 | JGI IMG/M metagenome (GOLD analysis project Ga0163111, IMG submission 109645) | Marine microbial communities from the Costa Rica Dome - CRUD Field 142mm St18 metaG | ecosystem: Environmental > Aquatic > Marine > Oceanic > Photic zone | place: Costa Rica: the Eastern... | reverse complement strand
ATTTTTTTGTTTGTAATTTACTTCTTTACACGATAAGACCACCAAAATTAGGATGAAAATTTTAATGATTTTAAGCCACATTTGTATTAACTTTGTTTAGATACTAAAGGTATATGTTTTTTAAACGAATTAAAACTAAATCATATCAAAAATTTTTGAATACAGTTTTAGATTCCAGATCTAAAGAATTCAAATCTGGAAAAATACAATCTGTAGGAATAATTTTTAATTACAATAGTTTTCATGATTATGATTTTTTTAAATTAATGTTTACTGACCTTGGTGTAAGTTTAAACCGCATTAGATTTATTTCTTTCATTGACTCCAAAGACAACATTCCTAATAGTTGGGATGCTTTTTATTGTAAAGATGATTTTGATTGGACTGGACAATGTAAGAATCCTGAGGTAAGTGAATTTGTTGATATGCCTTTTGACTTACTAATTAGTTATTACAGGCCTAACAAATATGCACTAAATATTGTCACTGCAATGTCGAAGGCAAACTTTAAAGTTGGTTTGTCAGTCGAAGATAAACGATTACATGACTTAATAATTGATATTAATCCTAAAGAAATAAATACATTTCGAATGGAAATAATTAAATACCTAAAAACATTAAATAGAATATAAGATGAAATCATTGATTGGTATGGGTGTGGCTTTGGTAACTCCTTTCAATGCAGATGGTAGTGTAGACTATCAATCTTTGGTTGATATTGTTGAGTTTAACATAAATAATGGAACTGATTATTTAGTAATAAGTGGAACGACTGGAGAGAGTGTTACAATCTCAAAAGATGAAAAGTTAAAAATATCAAATACCATAATTAAAACAAATGCTGGTAGACTTCCACTTGTGATTGGAATTGGAGGTAATAATACTGCTTCCGTAATTAACGAACTTAATTTTACTGATTTAAATCAATTTACAGCTGTTTTATCAGTAGCACCCTATTACAATAAACCTACTCAGGAGGGGTTATATCAACATTTTAAAGCTGTTGCAAATGCTTGTCCAATACCATTAATCTTATACAATGTTCCCGGCCGCACTTCCAAAAATATGGAACCCTCAACAACTCTTCGGTTAGCAAACGAAATTGAAAATATTATTGCAATAAAAGAAGCAGGCAATAATTTGGATCAATACATGGAATTACTAAGACGTAAACCTAAAGACTTTTTAGTTATTTCTGGAGATGATGATTTGGTATTGGATGTAGTATTGAGTGGTGGGGCTGGAGTAATTTCAGTAATTGGACAAGCGTTAGTAAATGATTTTTCTAAAATGATTCATTTTGGACTCAAAGGAAATAAAAAAATATCTAAAGAAATTGAGAAAAAAGTAATGCCTTTAATTAAGCTTATTTTTGAAGAGAATAATCCAGCTGGTATAAAAGCTCTACTTCAAAATATTGGTTTATGTAATGATACTGTCAGACTACCATTAGTACCTGCTTCTGAACAATTGAAGAAGAAAATTGCAAATACTCTTTTGTCTCTGTAGTTTGTGAAAAGATTTGAGATTTTATAAGTTTTTATTATCCGTTTAAAAAACGTATTTTTGTTTTCCTTTTTTTTAATATTTTATGAAAAAGTGTTTTTACATAATGATTTTTTCCGCACTAACTACTTCTTGTAGTGAGTATCAAGAAGTTTTAAAAAATGATGATATTTCTGCAAAATTTAAATTAGGTACTAAATTATATGAACTTGAAAAATATGATAAGGCAAATAGATTATTTCTTCAAATTGTACCTAAATATCGTGGAAAACCTCAGGCTGAAAAATTAATGTATATGCACTCTAAATCCTATTATGAAACTGGTGATTTTTTCACTGCAAACTTTAAAATGGAGCAATTTGCTGAGTCATATCCCACAAGCGAGCGTGTTGATGAGATTGCTTTCTTAGCAACAAAAAGTTATTATTATATTTCTCCAAAATACTCAAGAGATCAAACCGAAACAATAACAGCTTTACAAAAATTACAGGATTTTATTAATAGATACCCTGACTCAAAATATTTTGATCAGGCTAATTTATTAATTAAAGAGTTAGACTTGCGCTTAGAAAAAAAAGCATATGAGATAGCTCTTCAATATAATACAACTGGTCCTTTTCACAGAGACTATAATTCTGCTATAATAGCATTTAATAATTTTTTGGACACCTACCCAGGTTCAATTTACAGGGAAGATGCGCTTTTTTATAAATTTGATTCAGCATATAAGCTAGCTGTTAATAGCGTTAAATGGAAACAACAAGAAAGAACTGAAAAAGCATTAAAATTCTATAATAGTCTTTTACGATACTTTCCTGAAAGTAAATATTTATCTCGGGTAAATTTAATGCATGAAGAACTTAATAATTTGAAAAATAATAACACACCAAAAAGTTAGTAACTATGGATTTAAAAAAAGTTAAAGCACCATTAACATCAATAACTTATGACCGTAATGAGATTGATTCAACAACCGAGAATATTTATGAAGCTATTTCTGCTATTTCAAAACGTGCAGAACAGATAAATACAGATATTCGAAAAGAATTGATAGATAAATTAGAAGAATTTGCTACTTACAACGATAGTCTAGAAGAAGTTTTTGAAAATAAAGAACAAATTGAGGTTTCAAAATTTTATGAACGTTTACCAAAGCCACATGCTTTAGCAATTCAAGAATGGATAGAAGGTAAAATATACCACAGGAATAATTCTGAAGAATCTTAACATTTAATGTCTATACTTAGCGGTAAACATATCATTTTGGGTATCACAGCTGGTATTGCCGCTTACAAATCTCCGCTGTTAGTCAGACTTTTAAAAAAAGCAGGTGCTGAAGTTCGTGTCGTAATGACTCCAGCAGCAAAAGATTTTGTTACTCCGCTTACGCTTTCAACATTATCCAATAATCCTGTTTTTGTAAACTTTACATCCGATGATGATAACAGTCTTTGGAATAACCATGTTGAGTTAGGTATTTGGGCTGATATGTTAATAATTGCTCCAGCCACTGCAAATACATTATCAAAAATGGTTAATGGTTCAAGTGATAATTTACTTATTGCAACCTACTTGTCAGCTAAATGTCCAGTTTATTTTGCTCCTGCAATGGATTTGGATATGTATAAGCATCCTAGCACACAAAAAGCTTTTAAAAAATTACAATCATATGGGAACATTTTAATTCCATCAACTCACGGAGAGTTAGCAAGTGGATTAGTAGGTAAAGGTAGAATGGCTGAGCCAATAGAGATATTAAATACTATCGAAAAGCATACATTGAATAATCTTCCTCTTTATGGAAAGAAAATTTTGATCACTGCTGGTCCCACTTATGAAAGAATTGATCCAGTAAGATTTATTGGAAATTATTCCACAGGGAAAATGGGAATTGAATTAGCAAATAGTGTTGCTCGTAGTGGTGGTACCGTAACACTTATTTGTGGTCCGACTAATTTGAAATCTCATGGAAGTGGTATTCAAACTATAGAAGTTTCAAGTGCTGAAGAAATGTATAATAAAGTGCATAAATACTTTGATTCAGTCGACGTCGCAATCTTGTCAGCAGCAGTTGCTGATTACAAACCTAAGAACGTATCTCTAACTAAAATAAAAAAGTCTAAAGCTTCTCTTAACTTGGAATTAACAAAAACTAAAGACATTCTTGCATCTTTAGGGAAATTGAAAAATAAACAGCTCTTGATTGGTTTTGCATTAGAAACTAATAACGAAATTGAAAATGCAAAAATTAAAATTAAATCCAAAAATTTAGATTTTATTGTTTTAAACTCTTTAAATGATAAGGGTGCTGGTTTTGGGGAAACTTCAAATAAAATTACTATTATTGATAGCGAATTCAATAAAACTAATTTTAAATTAAAGACTAAAAAAGAAGTAGCAGATGATATTATTAATGAATTAATTAGAAAAATGAATGTATAAAAAATTTTATGTAATCTTATTGCTCTTTTATTCTTATATTATAATGGCTCAAGAGCTTAATTGTAATCTTGTGGTTAATGCTCAACAAACCGGTAATGAAAATGTTCAACTGTTTAAAACACTTGAAAAGCAGCTTTCTGACTTTGTTAACAACACTAAGTGGACTAATAAAGTATTTGAATCTTTTGAAAGGGTCGATTGTAGTATGGTAATCACAATAACTAATTACAACTCTGATTCTTTTCAGGCTTCAATTCAAATTCAATCTGTTAGACCTGTCTATAATTCTAATTATTTTACAACTGTTTATAATTTTAATGATAAGGATTTTAATTTTCAATATTTGGAATATCAAAATTTAAATTTCAACTCAAAACAATTTGAATCAAATTTAATTTCAGTTATTGCATTTCATGTATATGTTATCTTAGGTATGGATGCAGATACTTTTGAATTTAACGGTGGTCAAGATTATTTTAATGTTGCTAGAGATATAGCCAATTACTCCCAAAATGCAAATATCAAGGGTTGGGAACCAGCAAGAGGAGGAGATCAATCGCGAAGAGTGCTTATTGATCAAATAATGTCAAATACTTTTTCAGAATTTAGAACTGCTCTTTATGAGTATCATAGAAATGGTTTGGATTATATGTTTTCCGATAGGAAAAAGGCAAAAAATTCAATTGCAAAGGCATTAATAAATTTTGATAATCTTTACAAAAGAAGACCCAACTCTTTTGTAACTAGAGTATTTTTCGATGCTAAGGTAGATGAAATTACTGATATTTTTAGCGATGGTCCAAGTGTAAAAATTTCAGAATTGGTTCCTGTGCTTTATAAAGTTGCTCCTATTTACTCTAATAATTGGAAAAAAATTAAATTTTGATTTCAAGTGCTAACAAAACTACACATAAAAAATTATGCTATTATTGAAGATCTTGATGTGGATTTTGCTAATGGGCTTACCACAATTACTGGCGAAACAGGAGCAGGAAAGTCCATATTACTAGATGGATTATCATTAGTTTTAGGCAAACGTGTAGATCTTTCAAATATTAAGGACCCAACAAAAAAAAGTGTTATTGAGAGTGTTTTCAATTTGGATTTGTACAACTTAAAACCATTTTTTGAAAAAAATGACCTTGAATTTGATAGAGAAACAATTATAAGACGCGAAATACTTCCCTCAGGTAAATCAAGAACGTTTGTTAATGATTCACCTGTATCGCTTTCAATTTTATCAGAGCTCGGAATTAGACTCATTGATATTCATTCACAGCATGCTACACTTTCAATTACAAAAGACGATTTTCAATTTGATATAATTGATGCTTTAGCTAAAACTAAATCTACAGTTAAGGATTACAAAAATGTTTTAAAGAAATATCAAAAAATTGTTAATGAAATAGAGTTTTTGGAGTCTGAGAAACAGAGTTCAATAAATGAAATTGACTACAATACTTTTCTTTTGAAAGAATTAGAAGATTCAAATGTTTTTGATTTAGATTTTAGTGTTTTAGAATTAGAACACGAAAAACTCAGCAATATAGACCAAATTAAAAGTGAAATTTCTTTAATAAAGCAATTAAATGAAAATGAGCAAGTGGGTATAGATGGTCAACTTTCTTTAATGAAACAAAGCATCAACAGACTTAGCCAATTTTCCTCAGAATACAGCGCTGTTTATGACAGATATGAAAGTGTTATTATTGAGTTAAAAGATATTTTTAATGAAATTGATTCAAGTTACGGTAGTCTTGATTCAGACCCCGAAAGATTGATATTTATCGAATCAAAATTAAAGCTGTTGCAAAGTTTATTTACAAAACATAATGTCAATTCAATTGATGATCTTAGCGATGTTTTTGAAAGTCTCAAAAAAAGAGTAATCCATCTGAACAATTATGATCATAAATTAGCTGAACTTAATATTAGAAAAAAAGATATTTTTAAAGACTTAAGTAACCTTTCAGCTGAACTTTCACTAAAACGTAAAAGTGTTATCCCAAAGCTAGTAAACGATTTAGAAAATCTTTTATCTTCTCTTGGGATGCCAAACGCAAAATTTAAAATTGATATAAGTGACTCAGGAAGTTTTTTGTCAAATGGTTCAGACATAATATCATTTTTATTAAAAGCTAATAAAGGAGGTGAGTTTTTGCAACTTAAAAAGGGTGCTTCCGGAGGAGAACTATCAAGGATTATGCTAGCGGTTAAATATATTTTATCTAAGCATCAGCAATTACCATCAATTATTTTTGATGAAATTGATACAGGTGTTTCCGGAGAAATATCAAACAAAATAGCATCAATAATGAAAGAAATGAGTAATTATATGCAAGTATTTACCATTACTCATCAACCTCAAATTGCTGCTAAGGGATTGAATCATTATAAAGTTTTTAAAGTTGATACAAAAAAATCAACCCATACTCAATTAAAACTTTTAAGCACAGAAGAAAGATTAGAGGAAATTACACAAATGTTAGCAGGTAACCAAATTACAAAATCAGCTAGAGCTCATGCTGAGCAGTTGTTGAATTAGTGGTATATTTGCAACTAAATTATAATCAACTAAATAAATTATAAATGTCACATCAATTACTTAAAGGGAAAAGAGGAATTATTTTTGGTGCTTTAGATCCAAACTCAATAGCATGGATTACTGCCGAAAGAGTACATGAGGAAGGTGGTAAATTTGTATTAACCAATGCTCCCATAGCTATGCGAATGGGTGCTATAGACAAATTGGCAGAAAAAACAGGTTCACAAATTATTCCTGCTGATGCAACTTCCATAGAAGATTTACAGAACTTGGTTGATAATTCTGTTGAAGCTTTGGGCGGTAAATTAGATTTTGTTCTTCATTCAATTGGTATGTCTGTAAATGTGAGAAAAGGTAGACCGTACACTGATCAAAAATATGATTGGACTCAAAAGGGAACTGATGTGTCAGCGATGTCTTTTCACAAGGTTATGCAGACTTTATATAAATCTGATGCAATGAATGAGTGGGGTAGTATTGTTGCACTTTCTTATATGGCTGCACAACGTGTGTTCCCTGATTATAATGATATGGCTGATAATAAAGCGTATTTGGAAAGTATTGCAAGAAGTTTTGGATACTTTTTTGGGCGTGATAAGAATGTTAGGGTAAATACAATTTCACAATCGCCAACCCCTACAACTGCTGGTAAAGGCGTAAAAGGATTTGATGGATTTATTGCTTACGCTGAAAAAATGTCTCCTTTAGGAAATGCTACAGCTTTAGATTGTGCTAATTACACCCTAACTCTATTTAGCGATTTAACTAAAAGAGTAACGTTACAAAATCTTTACAATGATGGTGGTTTCAGTAACATGGGTGTTAGTGATGCTATCATGGAGAAATTTATGGATGATTAAAAATTTTAATTTTTCAATAAACCAATAGTATTCTTAATTAGGTTTTTTTATTCAAATTATACATTATCGCAAAAATCAATAATGTTGAACTCTTATAAAATTTTTTCAATTTTTTTGAATGATATTCCAACTTTTTTAAGAAGTTGAAAACGTTTGATCGAAAAAATTAAACATTTAATCGAATAATCTTAATAAACTTCCGATTTTAACAGGAAAAAAGGCAATAATTTCATTTATTTAGAAATTGTATGTCTTATTATGAAGATCATACATTCATAAATAATTAAATTTTAACCAATTATATTTCGAAAACCTTTTAGTTTTAGTTCTTTAATTTTTTGAATTTAAACGAAAACCTTTTAGAAATAAATTTTAACTAAACTATTAACCAATTTTTTAACAAATTATGAAAAAATTCTACTTAATTTTTGTTTTGTTTTTTGGCCTTACATTTAATTTGTCTGCTCAAGAAACAGTTATTGCTGTATGGGATTTTAATGATAATAGTCCAATAGGGGTTATTCATCCAGATTATTCAGATACAGTAAACCAACAATTGGGTTGGCTTACAAATGACCAAACCGACGAGACTGGAGAAGGACATGATAACGAAGTTACTGTTACCTCTAGGAATGGTTTTTCAGGTGATTTTCTTCAAGGAATGAATATTGATCCTTCAACAGATTTAGTTGACGGAAAAATTCATTTTTCAATTGCCTTAAACAGAATTACTTTCGCAAACACGACTGACAAATTTCAAGTCTACCTAAAAACAGATACTGGTGGAGGTAGTGGTGCCGCAACTCATAGACTTGCTGGATTTGAATTGAGCGGTATTAATGCGGCTGATGGTGTAAACCAAAATATTAAAGTTGCTAAAAGAATTTACAATGGCGGCAATACATTTGGGACTTCAAAGCAAGTTGGTCATTTAGGTAATGCTAACGCTTGGAATTATACATCTGCAATAAACTTAGGAATTACTGTTGATTTTTCAACCCAAACAATAAGTTTCTGGGTTGATTCACCTGGAACTTATACTGCTGGCACTTATGGCTTGGGATGGGCAAACGCAAGTAATCAAGCAACAACTTTAACTGCTTTAGTAAATCAATTTGTTTCAGATTTTCAATTCAATACAGTTATGATGAATTCTGGTTCATCAGTTGAAGTTGATCAAATAAAAATTTCTACTGGTACTTATGAAAATACTGTTGAAGCAGGTGATGCAAGTACTCAAGACGGAATAACTGAACTTTTCTTCAGTAAATATGGTGAGGGAAGTTCTAATAATAAATTTCTTGAAATTTATAATGGAACTGATAGCGATATTGATCTTTCAAATTATGCTTATCCGAGTGTTTCTAATGCACCAACTACGGCTGGTGAATATGAATTTTGGAATTCCTTTGACGAAGGAGCAGTAGTTGCGGCAGGTGATGTATATGTTATCGCTCATCCGTCCGCTGATGCATCAATTTTAGCTCAAGCAGACGAAACTCATCAATATCTTTCTAATGGTGATGATGGTTATGCTCTTGTGAGCGGAGGTACATTCAATGATGCTGATGGTGATGGAAATATTGATGCTGGGGAAATGACTGGTTTTACAATTATTGACTGGCTTGGAGATTGGAATGGAGATCCAGGTTCTGGATGGACTGTAGCTGGAATTACAAATGCTACTCAAAATGCAACTTTAACTAGAAAATATTCTGTTTGTGGTCCTAATAATGATTGGGCATCTTCTGCTGGTACTAATGCGGATGATTCTGAATGGATAGTTGGTGATATTGATTCTGGATGGGACACAATTGGTTCTTTTACAGGATGTACTGATACACCTCCATTTGTAGCACCATCATGGGCTGGTGACTGGGTATTAGATCCAGTTGCTGGTGCTTTAGCAGTGGGACCAACAGCTACTGATTTAGGTTGGTGGTCAAGTTCAGCTGGAGATGTTGATGCTCGTGCTTGTCTATTTGACGATATTTATAGATTTAATGCCGATGGAACTTTTGAAAACGTACTTGGAGACCAGACCTGGTTAGAAGGATGGCAAGCAGGTGCCCCCGCTGAAGGTTGTGGAACTCCAATTGCTCCACACGATGGGTCTAATCCAGCAACTTACTCATATGACAATTCTGCTGGAACTATCACACTAGTTGGTGATGGAGCATTCTTAGGGTTAGCTAAAGTTCATAATACCGGAGAAGATGGTAATCCAGCAGATGATACAATTACCTATAACATTGTCTCTGTAGATGAAAATTATATGGTAGTTAATATTCTATTTGGTAATGGTTATTGGCAATTTAGATTTAGAGATGCTAACTATGTAGCTCCTACAACAGATGTTACATTTGCTGTTGGAACATCAAGTATAGAAGTTGGACCTAATGGAATGTATTTAGGAGGTGGAGTATTTGGAAATGCTCAAGCTCACGCTATGTCAGATGACGATGGCGATGGTGTTTGGGAAGTTACAGTTACATTACAAGAAGGTCAATCAGGACATTACATTTTCTTAAATAGCCCTAATGATGGAAATGATTGGGGTGCTAAAGAACAGTTAGCTGGTCTTCCATGTTCTGATCCAAATAACTATGATGATCGTATTTTAGATCCAGTTGGAGCTGATGAT
>Ga0163111_10003640_pt1 | contig 9997 bp, 12 predicted proteins | sample CRUFie1St18metaG_FD_109645 | JGI IMG/M metagenome (GOLD analysis project Ga0163111, IMG submission 109645) | Marine microbial communities from the Costa Rica Dome - CRUD Field 142mm St18 metaG | ecosystem: Environmental > Aquatic > Marine > Oceanic > Photic zone | place: Costa Rica: the Eastern... | reverse complement strand
TTCGCATAATTTGACGAGTAGTCCTCATCAAAGAAAATTATATCTAAATTGTACTTTTTCTTAAGGTTAGCTCCGAAATTCTTAATTTGTTTATTTATTTCCTGTTCTGCATAAATTTTTGGAAGGCCTATAACTATATGATTAATTTCCCATTCATCAACAAGTTCTTTAATTCTGTTACAACTTTTCTCGCTATTCTTATTTAAAATCGTATCAAGAGGTGAAGCAATTAGATTCTCTGAATCACCAACTGCTAAGCCGATTCTCCTTTCACCAAAATCTACGGCTAAAAATCTTTCGAAACTCATTTAAGCTGCTCCCAAAAAAATTTCCCAATATCAATATTGTGCATAGAGTTTATTTCAGCTATACAAGTAGGAGAGGTAATGTTAATTTCTGTGATTTTATTACCAATCATGTCTACTCCGGCAAAAAAAATATTTTTAGAAACTAGATACTCTGCAATTTCATTGCATATCTCACTTTCTTCTTTTGTTAGTATATATTTTTCTATTGACCCACCTGAAGCAATGTTAGACCTATGATCTTCATTTGAGGACTTCCGTATTATAGATTTTTCAACCACTATTCCATTTATAATTATTATTCTTTTATCGCCATTCTCAACATCACTTAAAAATTCTTGCGCCATAATATAATTTTTCCCCATCTGGGTCATATCTTCGAAGATAACATTAAAATTTTTATCCATGTCTTCGAGAAGATATATGGACCTCCCTCCCATTAAATTTAATGGTTTCAAAATTATTTTTTTATGTTTCATTTTAAAATTTTCTATATCTTTTTTATTGCAAGTTACAATTGTGTCGGGTATTAATTTTGGAAAATTTAATGTTATAAGTTTTTCATTATAATTTCTAAGCACAGATCCTGAATTAATTACTTTCATATGATTATTTTTTACAAGGTCTAAAATGAATGTTTTATAAAAATAGTTATTATCAACTGGAGGATCTTCTCTCATTAAAATATGATCAAAATCAGATATTTTCTGACTTGAAACAGAAGAAAGTTTATAAAACTTATCTTCATTTTCAAAAACTTCAATCTCAGCTATATCCCCAACAGGCTCAAGAGAATTTACAGCTAGAGTACCTGGGAACAAATAATATAACTTATATTTGAGTTTTGACGCTGAAAGCATTAATTGGTAAGTTGTATCTTTTTTTACATTTATAGACTCTATAGGGTCCATAATTATAAGAATTTTTTTAGTCATCTAATTATTGGTATATATTAATTTTATAAACGAAAATGCTGTAATTGCTGCAGTTTCAACCCTTAGAATATTATCACCTAAGCTTGCAGATGAAAAATTTGATTGGTCTGCCAATATATATTCGTCATCTGTAAAATCGCCCTCAGGCCCAACAAGTACTGCGCATGATTCTTGATTTGACTTTAAAATCTTGGGTATCATCTGTTTAGTTTTTGTATTCAGAATAATTTTTTCTTCAAAAGAACAGTTTTCAACGTATTCACCAAAGGATAAGACATCTTTTATTTTGGGTAAGTAAACTCTCTCTGATTGTTCACTTGCACTTATTGCAATATTTTTCCAATGCGATATTTTTTTTTCAGAATCAATCTTTCTTTTTTGGAATATTGAGTTTTTTGATATGATTGGCTGTATCGAATTCACCCCAAGCTCTGTTAACTTTTGAACAATAAGATCTGAACAAGGGTTCTTACATATGCTGAATGCTAATTCAATTTCAAGTTTTTGTTTTTCAAAAAAATTTTTATCTTCAATAAAAATATCTAAATGCTTATTTGAAATCTTTCTTATAAACCCATAATACTCGTTACCAGTATCGTTAAATAAGATTAGCTTTTGGTTTTCTTTGGCTCTAAGTACTTTTGTAAGATAGTGATTTGAAGATTTATCCAATAAAACAGAAGAGCCAACGTTCATTGGCTCCTCGCAATATAGTCTGAAAACTCGCACTATTAATGTCTAGTACCTATAAGTATCGTTTTTAAATGGTCCTTTTTGTTCGACACTTATGTAATCTGCTTGCTTTTTAGATAACTCTGTAAGTTTTGCCCCGACTTTTTCCAGATGAAGCCTAGCGACCTCTTCATCTAAAAATTTTGGAAGTACGTATACTTCTTTAGAATAATTTTTAAAATTTTTCCAAAGTTCTATTTGGGCTAGTACTTGGTTGGTAAATGATGCAGACATAACATAACTAGGATGACCTGTGGCGCATCCTAAATTAATAAGTCTACCTTCGGCTAGTAAAATAATTTTTTTGCCGTCGGGAAACTCTATATGATCAACTTGCGGTTTAATATTGTCCCACTTACATTTTTTTAGTGACTCAACATCTATCTCATTATCAAAATGTCCAATATTGCAAACAATAGCCTCATCTTTCATTTTTTCCATATGATCATATGTTATAACTGAAACGTTTCCAGTTGCAGTTACAAAAATATCAGCTTCTGATACTACAGACTCAACAGTGACAACTTTAAATCCTTCCATAGCAGCTTGGAGAGCGCATATAGGGTCGACCTCTGTGACCCAAACAATAGCTCCAGCATTTCTTAATGATTGAGCAGAGCCTTTTCCTACATCTCCAAATCCGCATACAAGAGCTGTTTTGCCAGATATCATTACATCAGTAGCTCTTTTAATGCCATCAACAAGCGATTCTCTACAACCATACAAATTATCAAATTTTGATTTCGTTACGGAGTCATTAACATTAAAAGCAGGAACTTTTAATTCACCATTTTTAACCATTTCGTGCAATCTTAGAACTCCGGTTGTTGTCTCTTCTGATAACCCTTTTACGTTTTCTAGAAGTTCTGGATACTTCTCGTGCATTATTGAAGTTAAGTCTCCACCGTCGTCAAGAATCATATTTGGCTTCCATGTTGGGTCACCGATGATTGTTTGATCAATGCACCATAAATATTCTTCTTCGGTTTCGCCTTTCCAAGCAAAAACAGGAATACCTTTCTCAGCGATTGCTGCTGCGGCATGGTCTTGAGTGGAATAAATGTTACAAGAAGACCACCGTACACTTGCTCCAAGACTAACAAGAGTATCAATCAAAACGGCAGTTTGAATTGTCATATGTAAACAGCCAACAATATTTGCACCTCGGAGAGGTTTCTCTTTTGAGTGCTTTTCTCTTAAAGCCATTAATCCAGGCATTTCAGTTTCAGCGATTCTCATTTCTTTATGACCCCATTCCGCAAGTGTAATATCAGCTATTTTATAATCGGGACCAATTTTTTTGACAACCTTACTCATTTTATAAACTCCGTTATATTAAATCTTTAATTTTTGAAACTTGATCAGTCCGTTCCCAGGAGAGATCTAAATCATTCCTACCAAAGTGACCATATGAAGCAGTTGGTTTATACATAGGATTCAACAAGTCTAGCATATTGATAATACCCCAAGGACGCAAGTCAAAAACCTGATTTATTATTTGTACAATCTTGGCTTCATCTAAACTATAAGTTCCGAATGTGTCTATGCTTATTGAGGTCGGCTTAGCTACACCAATTGCATAAGATATTTGAAGTTCGCATTTTTTTGCAAGGCCTGCAGCAACAATATTCTTTGCAACGTATCGAGCGGCGTAAGCAGCTGATCTATCTACTTTGCTAGGATCTTTGCCGGAGAAGGCTCCACCCCCGTGTCTAGCCATACCTCCATATGTATCGACAATTATTTTCCTGCCGGTGAGGCCACAATCGCCAACGGGACCACCAATTTCAAATGCCCCGGTCGGGTTTACGTGAATAATAGTATCTTTGTTTAAATATTTTTCTGGTAGGACTCTCTTTATTACTTCCTCAATTACATATTCCTTTATTTCATTTTGATTTACGTCTGGAGAATGCTGAGTTGAAACAACAATTGTATCAATTGAATTAACTTCGTCATTTATATATTTAAATGTTACTTGGCTTTTTGCGTCAGGCCTCAACCAGGAAACACTTCTTGCTTTTCTGAGATCTGCTAATTTTTGAACTAACCTATGGGAATATGTTATTGGTGCCGGCATTAGAACATCTGTTTCGTCATTAGCATAACCAAACATAAGTCCCTGATCTCCAGCTCCTTGATCTTCGTCATTCTGCCTATCAACGCCTTGAGCAATGTCTTTTGATTGAAGTCCAATCTTATTTACAAATTCTACTGTAGCGGCATCAAATCCTAATTCTTCAGAATCATAACCAATATCTTTTATTGTTTCTCGAACAATCTCCTCATAATCAATTTTCGCAGACGTTGTGATTTCTCCTCCGATAATTACTACCCCCTTTGAACCTTCTTCAGACTTTACAAGAGTTTCGCATGCCACTCTTGCTTTTTTATCTTGAGAAATGAGAGCATCCAATATAGCGTCAGAAACTTGATCGCATAGTTTATCTGGATGACCTTCAGAAACTGACTCGGATGTAAAAACTTTTGTCGTCATGTAATTTTCCTAATTTTACAGAAATAATATCATAATCATTTTTTCTGAGCTATAAATATAGCTCTACAAAAAGAGTTATAACCCTCAATCGTACTTCCATTCGGAAGCACAAAGTCACTAAAACTTTTACCAGACATCCATTTTGTTGAGCGTTGTTCCTCCTTGCTGGTTTCGCTAATGTTGACGCACTCAATATTTTTAAAACCATTTTTATCTAATAAACTTAATATATTTTTTTCATTAAAAATTGTCCCGATATTTTTCATTCCAGCAAAAGTTTCTCCCTTCTTAATTTGTATATCTGCATTACCTTTAGTAATTATAGTCTCAAGAATAATCGTCCCATTCTTCTTTAATAATTTTTTTATGGCCTCAATATGTTGAGTAGGATTTTTCGAGTGATACAAGATACCCATTGATAAAACTAAATCAAAGTCAATTTTATTATTAAAGTTTTCCCCGTTGCCTGGTATTACTAAAATATTATCAATTGCTTTTGCATAAATTTTAGTCGCTAAAAATTGTATTACATATAACGGTGTTTTCTCTATTCCTATAACAATTTCGGGATGAAGTTCTGCCAATTTATATGCATAATAACCATTACTACAGCCTATATCACAGATACGCATACCTCTTTTTTGTGGCAAGAAAGGTCTAATTCTTTCCCATTTTTTCTCTGACCTCCATTCAGAATCAATCTCAGTTTGAAAGAGTAAAAAAGGGCCCTTTCTCCAAGGGGATAGTTTTAGAAGATTTTCCTCTAAGATTTTTTTTTCAAATTCTTGAATCTCATTGGGTCTTCCAATTTGAATCATATGCTTAGAGAAATCAAAAAAATCAGTATGAATTTTTGGTAATGAATTTAAAATATTGATCCATCCACCTAAATTTCCATGAGAGTAAAAATTTTTTTCTGTCATAAAATGACTAAATAGATTGTCATATTCAATTATAGTTTTTTTTGAATAAAGTTTGTTGTTTTTTAAAAATGATAATATATTTATTTTACCAATACCCAAGATACAAAATTATAACACTGAAACCATTTATAAAAATTATCACAACCGATCTCTTTAAACCTATCTTCGTGTTGTTTTTCACTTTCTATTTTCATAATATCTTTTAGAGCTATCTTTTTTCTATCAATTTCTTCCTTCGAATATCCTTTATTTAGCTTGAAAAAATCATGAAAACTTTTTGAAAAATCATCGTCACTTTTTTTATCACTCATAATTTTCTCAGTGAGAATTATTACTCCATTTTTATTAAGTTGATTGAAAAATTTTTTAAGTAATTCTGTTCTTTTATCTACAGAAATAAATTGTATTGTTAAATTAAGAATAATCACTGATGAATTTATCATTTCAATTTCTGAAATATCTGATTTTATAAGTTTTATGCTCTTATTATTTATATTTTTCTTACAAGCTTTTATCATTGCTTCTGATGAATCGATAGCATAGATAATTCCCGTGAAATTTTGGATTTTTTCAGCCACTGAAATTGAGCATGCGCCAAGAGAAGAGCCAAGGTCATAAATATTTGTACTGGGTTGATAAAATTTTTTAGCTATATAGCCAATGTTTTCAATTAAAAATTCATATCCTGGAACGGATCTATTTACCATGTCTTCAAAAACATTAGTTACATCATTATCAAAAATAAATTTGTGATTACGAGGAATGTTTTTATTATATAAATTATCTTTTTTCATAATATTATAAAAATTACAATTTTTTCTTTTTAACCATTTTATTTTTAAATTCAGAATAAATTGGAATACCTTTATAATATCGTGGATAATCCTCACCTAAAATCAACGGAGTTAAATATTTTCGGCATGCATTTGTAATATGATATCCATCTGAGCTTATAAAATTTGAAGGTAATTTTTTTTCAACATTTGCAACTTTTGATAGTGGTACTTTTGTCAGCTTCCACCTGTAAGGTTCGTCGGAAATTCTTTTTGTAGATGCCATAACTGAGTTTTCACCTTTTATTGCTAGATCAACTGCATATGCGCCCAAAGCATATGCTTGTTTAACATCAGTCTGTGATGCTATATGACGAGCAGATCTTTGAAGGTAATCTGCTACAGCCCAATGACATTTATAACCTTTTTTTGTTTTAATTAAATCAGCTAGGAAAGGGGCAACACCCCCTAGCTGAGAATGGCCAAAAGCATCTTTTAAGCCACTTTCTGCAAGAAATTTGCCTTGTTTGTTTTTTGCACCCTCTGATGCAACGACTACGCAAAAACCATGTTTTTCTATTGTGGCCTGAACCTTATCTAAAAAATTTTTTTCATCGAAAAGCATTTCTGGAAATAAAATTATATGCGGAGGCTTTTTTCGAGATTTGCTTGCAAGGGCTGATGAGGCAGCAATCCAACCAGCGTGACGACCCATAACTTCCAAAATAAAAACTTTAGTTGAAGTTGCGCACATCGAAGCGACATCTAGTCCTGCCTCTAGTGTTGATATTGCAGTATATTTTGCAACCGAGCCAAAGCCGGGGCAAAAATCAATAAAAGGTAAATCGTTATCAACTGTTTTTGGAATACCAATGCATTGAATATCAAAATTATTTTGTTTACAGTATTTTGCAATTTTATTTGAAGTATCTTGTGAATCACCTCCTCCATTATAAAAAAAGTAGCCGATATCATACGCGGAAAAGACATCCAAAAGTTTTTTATAATCTGTATCATCATCATTAAAATCTTTTAGTTTATGTCTACAAGAGCCAAAAATACCACCTGGCGTATTTTTAAGATTACTTATATCAGTTTTACTTTCATAACTTGTATCTATTAGCTCTTGGTTAAGTGCACCAAGAATTCCATTTTTCCCGGCATACAATTTATTAAAATACTTTTTATTCTTTCTAACAGCTTCTATAACACCACACGCGCTAGCATTGATTACCGCTGTTACACCTCCAGATTGAGCATAAAATGCATTTCTTTTTCTTATCTTTTTCATTGATATATATTTTTAGTTTGTAAAATCATTTTAACATAGTCAGAAGGTGTTGAAAGTAATCTAAAATTACTTTTTTTATAGGTTTATATACTTTACTTATTTGATAATAAATATTTCTGGGGTAATATCAATTTCATAATTATAATAAAAAATTAAAGGGTAATAGTATGCAAATTATTTTATTAGGGGCGCCAGGAGCTGGAAAAGGTACGCAAGCAAAGTTTATATCGGAGCATTTGAATGTGCCACAAATATCAACTGGTGATATGTTGAGAAATTCTGTAGCAAAAAAAACGGAACTTGGTTTAAAAGCAAAGGTTCTTATGGAAAAAGGAGAATTAGTTCCTGATGAGCTTATACTTGATTTAGTAAAAGATAGAATTAATGAAAAAGATTGTTCTAATGGTTTTTTATTCGATGGTTTTCCACGAACATTAGAGCAAGCTAAAGCGCTACAAATGAGAGGGGTTAAAATCGATTGTGTAATTGAGATAATGGTTGATGATCATGAAATCATAGAAAGAATGAGTGGAAGAAGGGTTCATTCGGCATCTGGTCGAACATACCATGTAAAACACAACCCACCGAAAGAAGAAAATGTAGATGATGAAACTGGGGAACCTTTAATACAGAGGGCTGATGACAACGAGGAAACGGTCAAAAAGAGGTTAGAAATATATCACAAACAAACCTCGCCGTTGGTTGATTTTTATAAAAACGCTTCTCTAAGAGATGGTGGAAACAAATATATTGAAATCAACGGAATTGGTGAAATTTCAAGTATACAAAAGCAAATTATGGCCTCTCTATAGAAATACTAATACTTGTATATGATGGTTATCTTAGCTATCATACGCCACCTAAAGGAATTTATTGAAATGATGACAAAATCAACAATCAGTGCAAAAAAAGAAACTGTCGAGAGAGATTGGTATGTAATCGATGCAACCGACAAGGTGCTAGGGCGTCTTTCAACAGAAATCGCTGACATGTTAAGAGGTAAGAAAAAACCATGCTATACGCCCCATGTAGATACAGGTGACCACGTTGTTGTTATTAATGCTGAGAAAGTGAAGGTAACTGGCAATAAGTTTAATGATAAAATGTACTATAAGCATTCTGGGTATATAGGAAATTTAAAATCTATAAACTTTTCAAAACTTCAAGCGAAAAAACCGGAACAAATTATTGAAAAAGCAGTGAAAGGAATGATGCCAAAAAATAGACTTGGTAATGCTATGATAAAGAAACTCCATGTTTATAAAGGTCCAGAACACAATCATCAGGCTCAAAAACCAATAGTAAAGGAAATATAAAGTGGAAAACGTATTTTATTCAACCGGAAGAAGGAAAGAATCAACAGCAAGAGTTTTCTTGTCGAAAGGGTCTGGAAAAATTACAGTCAATGCAAATCCGCTAGAAAAATACTTTGGAAGAAAAACAAGCATCATGGTGGTGAAACAAGCCTTAGAGCTTACTGACACATTAGATAAGACCGACATCAAAATAACTGTAAAAGGTGGTGGTTCATCTGGTCAAGCTGGTGCTATCAAACTTGGAATAGCCCGTGCACTTTTGAAGTTTGATGATACTCTAAGACCTCTTCTGAAAAAAAATGGCTTCCTTACAAGAGATTCAAGAGTTGTTGAAAGAAAGAAAGTTGGCCTTAGAAAAGCAAGAAAAGATATTCAATACTCCAAAAGATAAAAATTACATCAAATATATATGCATGTACATTACGGTTGCTGTAATTAATGTTCTCATTGCTAAGTACACATATAAACTTTTATCGCGATACATCAATCCAATATCTATCATCCACGCGATTAGAAAACCAACTGTAAGTATCTGAAGCTGGTAAGGAAAGTTTGCAAACATTGCACCAAAAGCTATTACTGAAGGAGTTACACTCATAATAAATACATTAGGATTTTTTTCAGTGATATTCCTTCCCCAATTTATTGCACCTATAAAAGATAATATAATTGCACTATAATGAACAAAAATTGCTAGGCCTACTTCAAAATCGTATGTTTCAAGGTAATAAATTGCAAAAACAAATGGTACAAGCCCCGAAAGCATTAAAGCTAAAGATGTTTTACTTGAGATTTTTTGTTTTGCAAACATAGCGATTATTTTAAACTGTTAATTTTTTTTTGGAAGAGAGAAATTATGCCAATATATGAATATCAATGCGAAGGGTGTGGACATCATTTCGATATTATCCAAAAAATATCAGATGAAAGACTGACGCTTTGTGAGAAATGCAATGAACATAAGCTTAAAAAACTTATCACTTCAGCAGGCTTTAAACTGAAAGGAACCGGCTGGTATGAAACTGACTTTAAAAATAATAAAAAAGACAAGAAACCAATTAAAAAGACAAAAGAATAAGTAATTATTATGATTTACTCAAAGCTTGGCCATACAGATATTGAAGTTAGTAAAATATGTTTAGGAACAATGACTTTTGGTGAGCAAAATACTGAAAATGAAGCACATGAGCAATTGGATTTTGCCCTAGAAAATGGTGTTAACTTC
>Ga0163111_10003639_pt1 | contig 9998 bp, 7 predicted proteins | sample CRUFie1St18metaG_FD_109645 | JGI IMG/M metagenome (GOLD analysis project Ga0163111, IMG submission 109645) | Marine microbial communities from the Costa Rica Dome - CRUD Field 142mm St18 metaG | ecosystem: Environmental > Aquatic > Marine > Oceanic > Photic zone | place: Costa Rica: the Eastern... | reverse complement strand
ATTTTCTAGTGCGTCTTTTCCCTTTTCGATCAACTCATATAAAGTGTCACGAGAATAATCATAGTCATTATTTATTTTTTCATCATCACTCATTTGTCATCGGATTAGAATCCGCCTCCACCACCACCAGCTGAGTCTAGTATTGTAGCACCAAGTGTGGACACAACTTTGAAAGATCCACCACTCCAAACTGCAAGTGTTGCGTCTCCTGCATTACCATCTGTTACATATATCAATTGACCTTCAGTTCCAGATGTTGGTGCGGTAGCGACTGTGTATGGATATAATTTTACTGTGTCTACACGTGCTTGTACGTAATCACTATCTATAAGAGCAACCGAAACTTCTGCTCTATTGTTTACATATGCAGAGTCTACTATTCCTTCTATGTAAGTTTGATCTGCAATTCCTTGTACATAGGTTGCGTCAATAAAAGTTTTTACAGTAGAAGAGTCTGTTAAGGTATTTACTTGTGTGTCAAGGTGTGTGAAATTGCCGTCTAGTTCTGCAAAGGTAAGTTCACTGCCTTTTGTGTTTCTTAATGTGATGGGCATTTATTTCTCCTTATGCGCTATCATCAAAGGCCAGATCAACAAGAGTGTCGAATCCATAGTCACTGTCAGGCATTCCCATTACAGTGGTTGGGTTTGGTGTTACAGTTATTGTTTCTGCACGTATATCAGAGTCACCCTCTGCGCCTGATTGACGAAAGAAAATATCTGCAACAGATTTTCTAATGACGGTTGAGTTTGCAATTGGGCCGAAGAAAGATACTTTCATCTCAAATGATAATGTATATACGATTGTTCTTCTCTGAGACATCTCTGCTTCAAAGTCATCTGAGAAAGCAACACCTATTATAGCAATTGGAATATCCTCTTTAAATTCTGGATATTCTTCTGGAAATGTTTTTATCGTTACAGTATATTGAGGATTGAATGTAGGTAATATTTGTTCTACAACCTGTAAAGCATCATCTTGACTCTTTGCGTAAATATTTAAATCAAATGAAATTGTGTAAGGAACTGGTGAATAAAACCTCTGAGCTTTAGGAAACTGATTCTCGTCATTAAGTTTCTGACCACGTCCCTTAAAATTACTAGTCTTTGTCAACTGTCTTGTATTGTCATAAACAAAACTTGTTATCTCAAAAGACATACGAGGAAGTTTAATTGCAACCTTTTCGTCTGTATAAAGATCTGTGTTTTGTCTAATTCTTTCTAAGAACTTTTTTCTAGGTGCATATGATAATGGAACTTTTAATTGATTTAAAACTCCACCAGAAGCATTCTTGCGGATCACATAGATATTGTTAAACAGTCTCCCAAAAAGGGAAACTGATTTTCTTATCTTCTCATGGTAAAAGTGTGTTCCAAACATTTAGTATAACGCATTCCATTGTGTTCCATCCCAGAAAACTGGATACGGAAAATTTGACTGTCTGTTTACAGGATCCCAACTGACACCGTCTGCAGTTGCAAACATACCAGCTCTAAGACCCAACCCACCAGTATCAGCACTATCTGGTTCAGAATAACTTGGAGTGAGATAGACTACATCATTGAACTGCCTTACAGATCCTACTGGGTATGCTCTAGTACCATCAGTAAAGAATGTTCTACCAGTTTTGGTATTATTAAACATTCTACCAGCCTTAGATGTCAAATCTGCACTATCGTTTTCACTCCAATTAGATCCATTAAATTCATATATGGTTGTTTCAGAACTATCAAAGAAGTACAATCTTTCTAATTCATCTGGTGTGAAGTTCAAGTTAGATATTGTTATCCCACCTTGACTCCATGCACCATAACCATATGCAACTGGCCCTGCAAACCTATTAGTTTTTGGATTAGATGTCAAGTCAAAATTTATAACAGTTGTGTCATCAATTGTATTACTATTAAACTGTGAAGTTTTAATTGTTAATTGAGAACCTTCTTTTCTTACAAAAAAGGTCGTACCATTCGGCCACTGACTCCAGTTACCAGTACCTGGCGCAGTACCACTAGCATCTGCAATAATGGTTTGATCAAAATCATTGTTCGTGTGATCCTGACCAATGTTGTAAACTAACGCCCATGTTCCTATGCTCCCAATAGTACCGTTTGATTGTCTTACTGCAGACAACGTGTGTTGAATACCATTCTCTACAACAAAACCTACAACCACAAATGCAATATCATTATCTGCATCACCTGAAGTAAACTTGGCAGTGTGAGTATATGATTCATAAACATCTGACGAGTAGAAACCAGTAGGAGTAGAGGTGTTTCTTGGATTTGATACTGTATTAGGCCCTGAGTTATATGCCCATGCGTTTGCATCAGTTGCATTTGCGATAGGTTGAGTTGCACCTGAGTGTGAGAACCTTGCCCAAGTATTAAAGATTTGTTCTAGTGTTGGTCTATCGTTTTGTTCTTCTGAAACCTCTGCGACTGTTTCAACAAATTTGTCGTTGAACTCCATCATCTGACCTTTAGCAAAACTACGACTATTGTTTGCTGAATAATATAACTGTTGACCAGCTTGACCTAGAGGAATCATAGCATTTGCGGCACTATCTGCTAATGCAGATGCAGAATCTATAGATGCAGATAACTTATTATTTACTGTCAATTGACCATTTGCATCACTTTTTAATATTGTACCACCTAAGTCAATTGTGTTGCCTGACAAATATAGATCACGCCATCTTTGCGAAGAACTACCCAAGTCATACGTACTATCTACGTTAGGAAGTACATGCGTTGTAATATCTCCAAGTCTTGCTCCTACATACTGAGCATCAACTGTAGATGTTACTAATGAAGAATCCGCAAAACGATCTCTCAACTGAATATATGCGGAGTCAACTAATTGTGTAGTAAGATCAGAGTCTATACCCTCTTGACCGATAATAGAAATCACATGATTAGAATCTAGTATACTAGGTTTACCAGTTAAAGAAGCATATGCAAAGTCTTGAGGTGTCTGTCTTGCTTGCACATATGCACTATCAATTAGTATGATAGCATCATTACTGTCAAATAGATCTGGAACATCTGTTAAGGAAGTGTATGAGAAATTCTGTGGTGTTTGTCTTTCTTGCACATAAGAAGAATCTATTATTGTTGTTACAAATCCAGAATCTCTTTGTAAATCTACCTGTCTCGCTTGAACGTATGAACTGTCAATTAAATTTACGACTAACCCAGAGTCTATATTACTTTGATTTGCTTGAATGTATGTTGCATCTATCAATGCTTGTGTTGCAACAGAATCTAAGTAATGAGTTTGTCTTGCTTGAACATGCGTTGCATCTATTAGTGAAATTGCTTCTGCAGAGTCTAAGAAATCAAACTTCAACTGTCTTGATTGCACGTATGCACTATCTACAATTCCTATGACGTTTGCAGAATCTACTTTTGTATTTACGGCATCTGATAAGGATTGGAAGTTACCGTCTATCTCTGAGACAGTTAACCTACTTCCTTTTGTAGCTCTGAATATAATTGGCATGTTTTTGTCCTATTGCGTTAGATATATTTAGTTGTTTTCTGGATCACCGAATGGGTTTTGTTCTGTGAAATCTAAGAAATCATCACTAAAATCTGTAAATGTCTCGTTCTGTTCCGTTTCTGAAATTTTATTATCTTCACTAACTGTCGTTATAGTAAATCCAGTAAGTGCATTATTTGTTACGTTTAGTAGTGTTCCACCAGTTGTGAAGGTATGATACTTACCATCGTCTGCACCAACATGTGCAAGGTATAGACAACGATCACTATCACCTGCTGAATCAAGGTCAATGTTTTGAATCTCACCAGTAATTGTGACACCACTGCTAAGAACCTGCTTAACTGTGTCACCAATTGCATAATCACTATCTACTGTACTACCACCATCAAAAGCAATGAGTGGTAATGTTTCGTATCCTGATCCACCATTTGTAACCACAACAGATGTTACAAGACCTGTCGCGGAATCTATTATCGCTGTTGCTTCTGCACTGTCATCTGGATCTCCACCCACAAATCTTATAGTTGGTGGTGTTGAATAATATGTACCACCAGTAAGTATAGACACAGTTGATATTGTTCCTTCAGGCCCATATGCAGAATCGAATACATTATCATCGTACTCAAAATTCATAGTGATTGACGTAGTAGGTTTCTTAGGTGCAGTAAGACAAACTTTGTACTGATAAGATCCTGTCTTCTCAATGTCTTGAATACCTTCGATACTTGTGTCAAAGTCTTCTCCACTGTATTCAAAGAGAGTCGCCCGCATTTTGTATACAGGTAAGTTCTCTATCTGATAGAACGGTTGTTCATGTTCTACATGTTGTATCTCAAACATTTTATTTGTGAGAGGAAGATAAATTAAGTCACCCTCTGTAGGTCTATCAGTAGCAATGTCATTGTCTGGTCTTCGAACCTGCGCGGAGAACCTTGTACGTGAAACCACAAAGGTTGCTTCGTCTCTGATCTCTACACCAAACCTAGTAAATAGATCTCCTTCCCCATCAAATCCCTCTACATTCTCTATGTACATCTCTATCTTATGAGATGTTGGGAATCGAGATGCAACATCATCTCCTAATAGTATGTCTTCGTTTACCAAGTCTCTCGGTAAATAGTAAACATCTTGTCCATAGATCTTTAATGACTCTATGACCAAGTCTGCATAGAGATCCATTTCAGATCTTACTTTTTCCGAGAAGTAAAGGTTACGAGCCATTTATATTATCCTATAAAAAAGTCAACGGGCATTTCGTGTTCTAGTCTAATTGTTTCTCTTAACCTTTCTAACTCTGATGTACCATCATCATATAGTTGTCTTCCATTAAATGTTACACCGCCTGGCAATTGAACCCCCTCAAACTTGATTAGGTTCATTCCCCATTGTTGTTTGAACAATGCAGTGGTGTAATCTTTTAACCACATGTCATTATAAATCGATGTGTGCGTTTCTGGATCTATTATAGTATAAACTTCTGCAACCACATACTCACCAACTTTGACATCCTTATCATGAAAGTCACCAAATATATGCAGTCTGTCTTGATGTCTAGACCATTGGACTTGAGGCGTTCCGTTTAGTTTCATGTCTAGTATTGACAAATACTGTTGCATTTGTTCGTAATATGCTAAGTCACCTGCGAAGTTCTGCAAGTCTGCTATGTCATTCAACATCATTTGATATTTTATATCAAAGAAGTTAAACGATGAGTTGAAAGAAGATGATACAGGAAAGAGTCTGGTCACAGTCAAAACATCTGAAGATATCGGAATGTATTCATTATCGACATCAGTCTGAGTAATCAGGTGTTTTAGATATGTCCTAACCGTTGCGTCTGAGTGGTACTCTTGATAGTACTGTAATGCCTCATCGACACGGTCTTCCATTTGATCTTCATCAATGTTGATCTCCAAGACTGGATCACCAAGTCTTCTTTTGGCATAGTCTATGAGATCTTGTCTAGATGCAGGAACCGCCATAATAGTCTCCAAAAACTAAATTATTTGGTACTATTTATAATGTTTTCACTTTACAATTTATGAAGCACTTCCAGAAAGTGCTGAACACCCTGTTGCCTTATATGTAAAATTGCCAAAATCAGATGCATTACCTAAAGTCTTAATGGTAATTCTTTCCATGTTCTGATATGGATTTCCTTTATTACCACCTGCAACAATAACACCATATGTTCCATTTGATGTGAAGCCAGCATATGTACCACCAGAGTTTGATCTGGTAGTGGATAATGACCCGAATGATGATGCATCGCTTAAATTTTGTGTCACATTATAGGTTATATTATTGGATTGTCCACTGTTAGTACCACCATAGGTAACACCCCATGTAGAATCAGAACATGATGAATGACCAGTACCATGTGGATGTGAATTGGAAATTGCGGTTGCATTACCAGTTGTCTGAGTTGTTAGATATTTCATCCAAACACTATAATAATCTCCATTAGTACCATGATACATTACACTGCGAGTTGCATCATTCCATGCTGAGTTATTAGAGGTTTTAGTTCCATAATATCCAAATATAGTTGAATCTGCCTGAGTGTCTATAACAATATATTCAATCCTTGTTTGCAGTCCTTGATTTCCACCTCCACTGCCCCCAATTTGCAATCCATATATTGCATCACTTGTTCCAGCTCCATTGATGAGAGTGTTGTATATGTTTCTATTAAAACTATCTTGGTATACGTGATAATATAATGGTTGCCCAAAGACAGAGGCGTTACCAGTTGTGGCAGTGGTTACATATTGAATGTACCTTTTGCCGTTCCAATTCCATACATCACGATCACCACCCCAAAAAATACCTCTAGTACCGTTACTCATTGTTTGAGCTCTAAAGGCAGCAAAGTTATATTGATCGCCAAAGTTTGAACAACTGCCTTGTGTGGGAATGGTAAAATATTCTATATCCTTAACCACAGCATCATAATCCTGACCATTACCATTGTAATCCGAAGTTGTATAACCAACTTGAGCAAGTGCTCTGTCTCCACCCCAAGCAACTCCTGTAGGCCCTGCAGTACTATACGAAATAGTTACGTCTTTGGAAACAACATTGACACCGTCATTCCATCTAAAAGTGTAAACAAATTCACCACTAGAATCTTCTAAGTTACCTGCAGCGACTGCATCCCCTATTTGATCTGCAGTCTTAGGAGTAAAAGTCCATACAGAAGAATCGTTAGTAATAGTAACTAGGTATTGGGCACTGTCTGTAACAACACTGGTATCTACTAATACATCTGAGTCAACATCAGTTGCAAGTGCAGTAATAGTTAAGGGTGTTACAGAATCTGAAATGGTGTAAGTTGCATCTGGTTCTGTAACCCATGTTGGGCCTGCAGTGTTTAGATTTGTGTCTGCATTGTACCAACCAGACCCATCAGAAATATAAAGTCTACCTATACTATCGTTAATTTTTACAAGTGCTTTCTGACCATCACTCAATCCAGTGGTAGGTAAACTATCTAAACTATTAAGATATATCACAGATCCAGATACATTTGAAGTAATAATTGTGGTTACTTCACTCGAATCAAAAGAATCAATCTTAGAACTCTTTACTCCTCCTTGGGCATTTATTAGATCTGCAAGTTTTCTGTTAAAACTACTCATTATGGTAAATCCCAAATATAAAGTGTACCATTTGAATCTGCAGTACTACCAAAGTCATTAGGTGCAGTCGCAGAAATATATCCATCAGACGCTGCAACACCTTGACCAAATCTATCATTTGTTGCTACACCTTGAGCATTTGGATTATCTATTGTATGTAGTAGGTTACCATTAGTTATATCAAATACATATACTACACCCGAAGCATCTCCAGTTGTATCCTCATAAGGTGTACCACAGACAACATACTTATCGTTAATTGCAAGTCCAAAACCGAAATAATCATATTCTTCAGTTCCAGTCGGATTAGGATTTTCTAAAGTATGTAGTAGGTTACCAGTTGATATGTCATAAACATATACTGCACCAGAATATTCATAATTATTGGGGTTAGGGCCTTTTTCACTGTACGCACTTACAGCAAAATAATTATCACTAATTGCAACTCTATATCCAAATTGATCATAATTACTCGTGTCTTGTGCATTAGGGTTTGTTAATGAATATACTACATTACCTGTAGAAACATTAAATACATATGCCGCACCTGAACTTGAACCACCTGCATCATCCTCTTGGTGTGCACCAACAATAGCATAATTTCCTTTAATTGCAACAGCGTCTCCAAATATGTCACTCTGTCTAGTACCATATGCATTTGGATTAGTTAATGAATGACGTAATGAACCATTAGATAATCTGAATATGTAAGCTTTACCAGAACCATCATCAGATGAGGAACCCGATTCCTCTTCTAATCTAGCACCTACTATAACGTGATCATCATCCATATCGGATGCGAGTCCAAATTGATCACTCGCTGGAGTTCCATAGTGATTTGGATTAGAAAGGGTATATACTAATGCACCAGTTGATATATTGTATACATACGCTTTACCAACATCCAAATATGATGTCCAGTCATCTTCATTTGGTGTAGAGATCAATACCTGACCATTGTTATTGATGCCTACATCCTCACCAAAATTATCACTATTAAAGTTAGAATTAGGATTAGGATTACTAATTGTTCTTACCAAATTACCTGTGCTATTTTCAAAAATATATGCTACACCATCTCCAGTATTTGATGCAGTATCCTCATTTGGTACACCTATTACAGTGTGAGTGTCAGACATAGCAATTTTACTACCAAAATAATCACCACCACTACCAGTATAATTATTTGGATTAGGTATTGTCCATTTTAAAACAGGGCCCCTATTTACAGTGTTATAAGTTATTGTTACTGCTTTTGCAACAAAGTTTGTTCCATCACTCCATTTAAACGTGTAGATAAAATCACCATTAGAATCTGTAAGATTGCCTGCATTAATTGCAGTTCCTATCTCAGTTTTTGTTTTAGGTGTGAATGTAAATACGGATGAGTCATTAGATATCGTTGCCATGTATAGTGCACTGTCACTACCAAAACTTTGATTAATTAAATTTGGATTGTCCGAATCTTGAGGTTTAGCAATTATTATAAGTGGTGTTGCTGAATCTACAATCTCATATGTTGATAAAGGATCACTATCCCAATAAGGTGAAGAACTAATTACATATCCTGTATTATACCAACCAGATCCGTTTGACACATAATGTCTTTTATTCTCTTCTACAAATGCTTGGAGACCCAAAGATAGATTTGTAAGTGGTAAAGAGTCCAGTGTTTCAAAATATTGGATTGGAATTGATTGAACCGCTGCAGAATCTAAAGTACTTCCTAACTGATCAACATTTGTTATAAATGCATTATTGTTGGGATTTTCGAACGCAGAAGAACGAAGTATCCTAGCAATGTCTAATGACTTACTCATTGTTATCCACCAAATGCTTCAGTGGGTGGTGTAAATGTTGAGGTATATCTTGCTAAACCTTTCGTAATCCTAATATCTTGCATATATCCATTGAAGTACGTAGTTCCATTGACTGAACCACTCGGTCGATCACCTATATGTATGTCGAAGTCAGTTGGTGGATAATAAGATGATGCACTAGTTGCAGAGTCTCCTAGATTACCATCAACGAACAATCTTAAAGTACCATTGTCTCCTGTAATTGCAACATGATGCCACGTATTATTAGATATTCCAGATGCTTCCATTACTTTTGTACTACTACGATACCAACTCATTTTACCAGTCGGATTTAAGTGCAATGCAGTATATGATGCGTCAGCAACTGCGCCTGATCCAGTGTGATATATTGATTGCCAACTTCCATTATCATTAGTGTATATCCATGCTTCGATTGTAAAACTCTCAGGACTGTAAATATCATAAAGATCATCACCATATCCTGTTGTATAGTCTACATTTTTAAGTATGTATCTACCTGCACTAAATATAATTGAATGAGTTCCCCACTTCGCCTGTGCTGTAGAAGTACCCTGCATACTACCATCGTGGTTTATGTGTGGTACTGTACGAGACTTATCCATAACTGTAAGATCTTTACCTGTAGCAATGTGTAATTTTACATCTCCAACCGTTGACCCATCAACTCCAGATATTGGATCTGTTCCATATAGTGGTGCAGTTGGTACTGGAAAAGTTGCTGTATTTCCATAAGTATGTTCTGGAACGTCAGAAATTCTATAGTCAGCCATCCAACCATCCATGAGCTCACCACTAGGATAAGATCCTATCACAAGACCACTACCTCCAATATCGTTGTCAAGTGTGGCATTACTTGATATTGCATTAGACCAAAGTCTTACTCCATTTTGATAATAGTAAACATTTGTAGCATCACGTACTAAGGCGATATGAACCCAAGAGTTTATAGGTGGTATAATACTTGAATTTATTGTTGATCCGTCACCATACACTGAAATGGTTTTACTTGCAGATT
>Ga0163111_10003635_pt1 | contig 10000 bp, 7 predicted proteins | sample CRUFie1St18metaG_FD_109645 | JGI IMG/M metagenome (GOLD analysis project Ga0163111, IMG submission 109645) | Marine microbial communities from the Costa Rica Dome - CRUD Field 142mm St18 metaG | ecosystem: Environmental > Aquatic > Marine > Oceanic > Photic zone | place: Costa Rica: the Eastern... | reverse complement strand
GTACCTTTTTTAAAGGTATTACTAAAGCTGATCAAGATATCACTGACTTATCTAGAAATTTAAATTTGTCTAGAGAAGAAGCTGAAGGTTTAGATAAAAGATTTAGAACATTAAGTGCTAATACTAAAGGATTAACAAGTGAAGCATTTAGGGTAGCTACCTCTGGTGTTTCAGAAGAATTAGGAATAGCTGCTGATTTATCTAACGAAACTTTAGTTACGATGGGTGCTATGACTCAAAAATTCGGTCTATCATCTGAAGAGGCAGCATCATTAGCATCTATTACAGCAGCAACAGGTCAAAACATGAAAGAATTCAATGATGACCTCATTGGTAGGGTACAATTACAGAATGTTGTTAACGGTACTACAATAAGATACCAAGATGTAATGAAAGATATAGCCGGAGCCTCTTCAGCAGTACAGTTATCTACTGCAAAAATGCCTGGCGGTTTAGCTGCAGCAGCTTTTCAAGCAAGAAGATTAGGTTTATCTTTTGATACTATGGAAGGTATAGCTGATAATCTATTACAAATAGAAGATTCTATAGGAGCAGAAATGGAAGCTGAATTATTAATAGGTAGAAATCTTAATTTAGATGGAGCTAGAAGAGCAGCTTTAAGTAATAATTTAGTAGAAATGTCAGAACAGTTAGCAGCTAATGGAATTACAGCAGCTAAATTTGGTGATATGAATCGTATCCAACAAGAGGCAGTTGCCAAAGCAATGGGTATGTCTCGAGAACAAATGGCTGAAATGTTTGTAAAGCAACAGGCTATAAAGAAACTTGGAGGAGATCAATCTAAATCTTTATCAGAGAATGTAAGAATGAGATTTGCAGAAGTACAGAAAATGGAAGAAGGTGTTGAGAAAGAAAAAGCGATGGCAGAACTAAGACAAATAGCAGGAGCTGAAGAAACAGTACGACAATTAGAAAATAAATCTTTAGCAGAAGCTCAAAAAGAAGCTATGGAAAAAATGGCAGAATCAGTTGGAGATTTAGCTAAAGGATTACAGCCTATAACTGCATTTTATGAAGCAATCTCAACTGCTGCAGGAGAAACTCTAGCATTTATGACAAAAATGAGTAGTAAATTGAAAACTGTAGGAAACTTAATTAAAATGTCGTTCAAACCTTTAGTAGCATTACCAACGAAAGGCTTAAACTTATTAAAGAAAATATCCGGCTTTTTTAAAACACTTGGTAAAGGTGCAGCAAAAACAGCAGGTAAATCGTTATTGAAAAAAATACCTATTATAGGTTTAATAGTAGGAGTAGGTTTAGCAGTAAAAAGAGCAATGTCAGGTGATATATTAGGTGCATTAGGAGAAATTGGTTCTGGTGTAGCTTCTTTATTCCCCGGTATAGGTACAGGTATTTCTATGGGTATAGACGCAGCTTTGATGGCTTCAGATGCAGGAGGATATACAGGATTGGATGGAGGTTCATTATCTGTTGGTGGAGGTAATGTTGAAGTTGATGACTTTACTCTAAGTACTAACCCTAGAGATACTCTTGTTATGGCAGGCGGTACTAGATTAGGAGGTAATGTTGAATCATTATTAGAACAACTAATTGAAACTGTTAAAATAACTTCAGGTCAAGATATTAAGTTAGATGGATTCGTAATAGGAGAAATACAAGGATTATCAGATACTACTATAAAAAATAGCTAACTATATTAACATTTTAAACTATTTATAATTAAAAACGTAAAATTATGTCACTAAAAAATTCATTAAAAAATACATCATTATCACTAGGAGGAGTAGATATACCTAAAAGAGATGGTAGAGCAATAGATGCTTTAAAACCTACTGTAAAAAATACTCCTTTAAGTATGAAAGGTGAAACACCTAAACCTGATTATGGTACTCTTATATCAGATTTAGACCCTAGCAAAACTGCATAAATTAAACCCTTGAAATAATGGCGTTAATTAATTTACAAACTAATCTTAAAGATTTAAAATACCAAGATTTTGGTGGAGAAGCTCCTTTTATTACAAAGGATATAAATAATCCACCAAATGAAAGAGGTATAGAAAAAGCAACCACTCATCGTATAGATGATTTGCAGAGATTTGGTAAATTTTTAACATCTGGTAAAGGAGTAAGGTGGGTAGCTAATCAAGGAGCATTAAATGTACTTGAAGCACAGATTAAATCTTCTCCTGACGGTAGATCTAGAAGTTTTGCAGGACAAATACTATCCGGTGGATGGTCAACAGCTAAACTAATAGCTTCTACTGCAGCACAAATACCCGTTAACGGTACAGGGACACATTTTGTGGAAGGTTTTGGAGGTAAAAATGGATATTTAAAAGGAGTACAAGGCCATGTATTAGCTAGAAATGGAGGTTTTATACCTACAACTAATATTTTAGAAAATACCTCATTTCCAGAAGAAGGTCCACCTGAAACTTTAAATATTGGTTCAAGAGTATTATCTAAATATGTACAACGAGGAAGTAAAAAGAGATTTGATACTAGACTAAATCAATATGTTATTAGCGGTTCAGCTCCTACTAAAAAAACTTTTATTCAAGATGTATTTGGCGGAGGAAATGATCCTACTGAAAAATTAGAGTACCAATCTAACGCTATAGAAGAAGATTCAAATTTCACAGTTATAGGTACTCATTCACGTAATGCTGAATCTAGAGGATTAGCGAAAGAAAGTTGGGGTAAAAAATCCCCTACTTTACAGACACCTATAGGATTTGTAAATAACGGGGATAATATAACCGTTCGTCAACCTGTATCATCTTCTTTAGGAGATTTTGCTGCAAGAATGCAAGAAGAAGCTGATAAATTTCCTGAATTATATTCTTCTAAAGATTTAGTAAAATTTAATATAAAAACAGTATCACCTCGAAGTAGTAATGAAGATGGACCTCTAATTACTAGATTAGATTTTAGAGCTTATATAGATTCATTTAGTGACGCTTATACAGGGGAATGGGGAAATACTAGTTATATAGGAAGAGCAGAAGAACTTTATAGTTATAAAGGATTTAAACGAGCTATACAATTTAATTTCAAAGTAGCTGCACATTCTGAAAGAGAATTACTACCTTTATATAATAAACTAAATAAATTAGTAGGTACTACAGCTCCTAATTATATGAATGAAACTTACATGAGAGGTACTTTTAATATGATTACGATAGGAGATTATTTAATTAACATGCCAGGATTCTTTAGCTCTATTTCTTTAACCTGGAATAAAGATTATTCATGGTCAGACTCAGAAAGAGGAGGAGAATTACCAATGATATTAGATGTTGCTTGTTCTTACCAGCCAATACATAGAAATGCTCCTACTAACGATATGATTTTTATAGGTCAAGACGATTTAGTACTTAAAGATTCGGATATTGTTGCTCGTCCTGCACCTGCAAACGAACCTCTTACTTTAAATGATACAGGTCCAGCTCCACAAATAGCTTAGTAAAAGATGAATAGATATAGCAGAATAGGATTATTTGAAACAAAAACAGGTAAACGTTACGTTAGAAATGTTATTTTTCCAACAATTCCACCTAGCCCTAACGATATATACGTTATAACAACTGCAGGTGATAGGTACGATACATTAGCATTAAATTATTATGATGATTCTACTCTTTGGTGGATTATAGCAGGAGCTAATAATCGTAACAAGGATTCACTTTCAGTAAAACCTGGAGTTCAAATGAGAATCCCTATGGATAAAGATTCTATAGTAGAAGAGTATAATAAGTTAAATGCTAATAGATAATGGCAGACTCAGGTAAATTATACGGAGTACCATTAAATATAGGGGTACGTAATCAAATAGCATATAGAGCTAAAAATTTAGTGTCTAAAGATAAAGATGTTCAAGATCTTATGGTTAGCAATAACCGTGGTGCTTGGGTTACTTTAACATCCGGTGCACAAACCTTAAGTGAAGAAACAGTTAAACTTAAAAATACATTAAAAATTTTTAAAAATAATGAACTTGTAGAAAAAGTTTTAGGAGATAAGTCTACAATGGGTAATCAACTTGCTCAGGCAAACGTATTGACCGGAGGAGTGCTTTATGGAAGAATAGAAGATGGTAAATTAAAATATAATAGAAGAAAAGGTATAAGTTTTGATAAACCATACAGTCCTTTAGGCAATGAAAGCAGTTATGAGCATAACCCAGAATTTGGTTTCCAGCCTATGATGGGAATAACTGATTTTAAAATAGTTACTCAGTCAGCATTTGGTACTTTAAGGAAAGCTACTATAACTATAAAAGCATTTACACCCGATCAACTATCTATATTAGAAACTTTATATTTCAGACCTGGATTTACAATGTTAATAGAATGGGGTAACTCTTCTTATATAGATGTAAATGGAGAAATAAGTAGTTATAATTTAGGTATTTCAAAAACTTTTGCCGAAGGAAATATAAAAGATAAGAAAGAAACAGTTGATGGAAAAGAAGTAATAATTACTGCTATCCAGCAAATGAAGTCTATGATCAAAGAAAATAGAGAATTTTCTGGAGGTAATTATGACGGTGTAATCGGTAAAGTAGTAAACTTTAGTTGGAAATTAGCAAACGATCAAAGTTATGATTGTACAATTGATGTATTATCGGAAGGTAATGTTATTGATGCAGTAAAAACTACTTTTACTCCAAATTCTAATTCAGAATTAGAAAAATTTAAAACTAAAGATACTGCTGAAACTTCTGCAACTAGTGATGATATATTGATAGATGCTTTAGAGGCATTTAAGCTCGATAAAACTACAAGAAAAGAATATATAAAAGAAGTATATGGAGATAATAAAATGGATGTATACTACAGTGACCATTTTATGGTTGAAAATGAGGAAGCTGAAGAAGAAGAAGCTAAATATATAGATGATAAATTTTACTTCTTAACATTAAGAGATTTTTGTGTTGTATTTAATAAAATTATATTAGAAGGTCAAAATACTGGTAATATAGATGTTAAATTTAATACTAAAATGGATAGATCAGTTATGACTACCTTTCCTGGGCATATTTCTAACGATCCCGGTGTATGTGTGATGCCTTTTAGGAAAGGACTTCCCTACACACCTAATCCTAGCACTTCAGATATAGATTTTACAAAAGAAGTTAATCTTTACGGGGGTTTAACAAAACCAGCTAAAAGAACATTTTTTGGAGCACCAATGACACCGGAACCGTTATATTTACCGAGACCTAATCCTAGAAAATATGCTAATTTTGGAGAGGGAAAAGGAAAAAAAGTTCCTTTAGAAGCAGGTCAAGCAGCTACTTTTTTACCTGAAAAATTTAAAGATGAATACTCTGATGATACTCCTTATAAGATTTTAATTAATATAGATCATTTAATAAACATACAAGAATCTTTTAGAGATCAGCAAAACGAAGATCGTGAAGTCAAAGCAGTAGTATCCCAGTTTTTTAACAAACTTTTATCCGATATAAATTCTTCATTGGGAGGTATTAATAATTTAGCTTGTTTTTTTGATGAAGATAATAGTGAATGGATTATAATTGATCATAATTGTTTTGATTTAGCAGCTGGAGCTTCAACTGATAAACCTTCTACTGAACCTCCTTTATTAAATATAATAGGTTTAAAAACTGAAATATCTTCATTAGATATACAAAGTAAAATATCTAACCAAATGTTTAATCAATTAGCTATAACAGCTACTGCAAGCGGTCAAAAAGTTGAAGAAAGTATAGATAATTTTACCAGATATAATGTTAACGTATCGGATAGATACGAACCTTTTGTAAAACCTGAAAAAAAGACTAATAAGAAAACTTCTTCTACTAATTGGAAAGAAGCAAAAGAAGTAGGTCCAAAAGCAATATCAAAACCTTGGCATAGGTATATTAATGGATCTGTAGAAGGGGATAAAGTACAAAAGAAGTTTTATAGTCAAGAAGCTTTTGATGCAATGAAACCAGCACATGCTCAGTATATGTCAGCTTTAAATGATCAAAGACAAGGAAAAAATAGAGAAGCAGGAATCAAAAAATCATTCAACGGCGGGTTATTACCTATCGAATTGAGTTTTACTATAAGAGGAATAACAGGAATGAAAATAGGTGAAGCTTTTGTAATTAATGAAGTTTTATTACCTCAAAGAAGTAGGGGTAAAATTGGTTTTTCCATTACAGGTATCGATCATAGTATATCTATTAATAATGAATGGACAACTAACATTACTACTGCTATGTACAATTTACCAGATACTGAAATACCTATAGAAGATGAGTACGAAGAGCCTTATAAAGTTGAAGAAGCACCTCCTATTGAAGGACCTAAAGAAACTCCTAATGCTAATAGATTAAGAGCAGCAATAGCAGCAGCAGGATACAGAGAAAAGAAAAAGAAAGGTTATACAACAGGAGAGCTTACCAGTGCTACAGATGCATCTCCTAACACTACCGGTGTAGTCGATATTATACCAGAAGTAGCAGATTTAGGAATTGCAGTCATTCGAGCAGTCAAAAGAGAAATACCGGGTATTACTTTAACATTCACTGGTGGTAATGATAAGTATCATCATAATCCTGATTGGGACTATGTTAGTAGACATGCATCAGGTAGAGCGTTAGACTTTGTAATTAGTCCTTATAGTGCTGAATCTTACAAAAAAGTACTATCTATAATAGAGTCTTTTGCTGCTGGGGAAAATGATCAGGTAAGGTTTAAAGATGAGTATAAAAAACTTACAGCTCAAGGTACAGGAGCACATTTTCATATTTCTTGGGGTAAAGGAAGTGAAGGGAAGAAAGAACTTGCAGCTGCAATAAAAAAAGCAGAAAAAGGAAGTATAGTTAAAAGGAATATATAATATGTGGTTACCTCCATTTAAAATAATAAAAGGATTATTTGCAGTATCAGGTCAATTTACACTTGATGACGGCTCTGACTATGTCGGTCCATACCACTCTACTGCTGATAACGGTAATTTTACAGGTTCTGAACCTAGTAAAGATTCAAGAGCACTTAAACCTACTCTTGAAAGAATAGCTGCATCAGATCCATTTGTAGATACTCATAATGATTTAAAAAAAGCAAGAGTAGAATTAGTTTACCCTGTTCCTGAAAATTATAAAAAAGGATTTTTTACTAGATATTTTTTAAATGATACCAGAAATGATAGTATAGTAGAAGTTAACGAAGGAAGTTATAAACGTTATACAAAAGAATTATATATAAAAGGTGCTACAGTAAAATGGATATTAGAAAAACCTTTAAAAGATATTTTTATGAGCGGATTTTTGTATAAAGGTGCTGCAACGAGAAATATAGAGAATGTTAATGAAGCATCTTTAGAAATTCCTAACCTAAAAGAATATATCACAGATTATGGTCAATTTGTAGAAATAGAATCTGATATTGAAGGTTTTAAATTTGAAGAACTTCCTAGAAAAGAACAAGAAAGACTTATCAAAAAAGTTAGACCTAATTTTCAAGAAGCTCCTTTAAAAAAAGCAGCTCCTAGATTTACTAAATTAAAAGATGTTAAAGTAAAAGCTAAATCGAACCTATACACCCCAGGAGGTAGGTTTATGATAAAAGGATCAAAACAAGAATATAAAGGTTTTTACCATATTCATCCTGAAAAAGGAGCAATGGAAGGAGCAGTACATAAAAAAGAGTTTCATAGAAAGTTAGTTCCTATCAGTACCACTATGGATGTCAATTCTCCTGATATTGCACCAGTTTACACAAGTACTACTACTCCTACTACTAATTTAAATTCAACAGGAGGTTCTCAACCTCAAACAAGCACATATTCAGAGCCTTCTTCAGGAGGTAGTTCTTCCGGAGGCGGCGGAAGTAGTAGTGGAGGCGGTGGAGGCAGCTACGGCGGAGGTTACTAATAGTTGCTTTTTTAATATTTTTTTACTATATTATATAAAAGGTTATATAAATGTTTTATATTGTAGAAGAGGAAAATAAGTTACAACATCTTGAAAAATTAGTAAAACTCGGTTGTTATGTAAATATAATACCTTCAGATTATAATTTTCATCCTAAATTAACTAAAACTACTGCTGTTTATATAAGATTATTAAACAGTTACCATGGATTTATAATTCCAATCGAACACGATGAAGGAATAAATGTAGCTAAAAAACGTGTCTCTACAATATTAAAATCAGCCGGTAAACTATATACATTAGATAAGAAAGAGTTGCTCTATCATTTTAGTTTACCTGAAGCTATAGATTTATCTTTATTATACTCTATGAAGTATTTTCAAAGATTAGAATTTACTAAGTTGGATAATAAATTAAACTACTTCTACAATAAATTTAGAACCCAAAATAATATTAATCAGCTAATACCTCTTTCAAAACTTTATGAATCTTGTGAGGAGTTGTATGAAAAAATAAAAGAACATATTAAAATTGAACAACCTTCCGGTTTTGACTTCTACAATAATACAGCAACTTCAGTATTTTATTTGTTAGAGCAACAAGGTTTAGGTATAGATAATGAAGAATTTATAAAAAAGTTTAATCCAAGAGAGCCACGTTATAATATAGAAAATAACGTAGTATTAACATCGTATAACCTTTATAATGCTACTTCAAGACCTACTAATTCTTATAATAGTGTAAACTTTGCAGCAATACCTCATACTGAAGGACATAGAAAACTTTTTAACCCGTTAAACGATTATTTTGTAGAGTTTGATTTCGATGGATACCACCTTCGTTTACTTTGTGATGAGATAAACTACAAACTAACTGATGAATCTGCTCATAAACAACTTGCTAAAAACTACTTTAGTACTGATGATATTAGCGAACAACAGTATAAAGAAGCAAAACAAATTAATTTTCATGCAATATACGGTAAAATACCGGAAGAACACAAGAATTTAAAGATTTTTAAAAAAATACAAGAGTATATTGATAGTATGTGGAGTAAGTTTAACGATAATGGATTTGTTTGTAATCCACAATCAAAAAAACCTTTCACAAAAGAACTAAAAGATATGCATCCAGCTAAACTTATGAATTATATGATGCAATCGTTGGAAACTTCAAATAATATTCTTATATTAAAAAAAGTACTAAAGTATTTACAAAAGAAAAAAACAAAAGTAGCGCTTTATACATATGATGCAATACTTTTTGACTTTTCTAAAGAAGATGGAAAAGAGACTTTACAGGAAATACAAGAAATTTTAGAAAACGATAAAAAATTTCCAGTTAAGTTTAAATTTAGTAAAGATTTAGTTTTATAGAAACAGTTTAATATTTATATAAAATGCAAACAGTTACAGATTTTTCGTTGAATTATGATCTCGACGAAGTTTATTTAAACGATGATATGAGCAACAAACTGTTCTGTACATTTTCAACAGAGGAATCTTTAGACGATGTACTTACTTCTATAAAAGAGAAATATCGCATTGTATATAATAAAATATTCGTACTTTATTCTAAAAGTCAAAATGAATATATTTGTACATACAATGTCGACTTTGGAAATGTGTCTACATTTCTTGAAAATACTATTCTAGTACATAGGAAGAAAGAAACTAATACATTATATACTATTAATGCTTTAAATACATTAATAAAAGAACTAAATAATGGCCAATTAGATACTTCCTACAAAGTAAACTGGTCAGACTACAGAAATTGTATTCTATTAACGAAAGGACCAGAATTGAAAAGAATTAACACCAAACTATTTAACATAATAGAGTTGGATCGTTAATATTTTTTTCGTATATTATTAATAAGTTATATTTTAAAATAAATGTTATATGGATTTAAACGCTATCAAGGCTAAGCTAGATGCCTTAAACAACAACGGACAGGATAGAGAAAAGACAGACTACTCTAAAATATTTTGGAAACCTGAGCAAGGTAAACAAACTGTTAGAATAGTTCCTTCTGTTTTCGATCCTTCATTTCCTTTTAAGGAATTAAAATTTCATTACGGTATAGGAAAGTATCCTATGATTGCCTTATCTAATTT
>Ga0163111_10003630_pt1 | contig 10005 bp, 18 predicted proteins | sample CRUFie1St18metaG_FD_109645 | JGI IMG/M metagenome (GOLD analysis project Ga0163111, IMG submission 109645) | Marine microbial communities from the Costa Rica Dome - CRUD Field 142mm St18 metaG | ecosystem: Environmental > Aquatic > Marine > Oceanic > Photic zone | place: Costa Rica: the Eastern... | reverse complement strand
TAGACATGGCTGAAGAAGGACGTTGGCAAGACGTTGACTTCTGGGGCAATGAGCTTACCCTACATGAATCAACCCCCAGGGTTGGTAAGGGGCCTGACAGACATAGGCATGAAGTAGACATGGGTGAAGTATGCGTACCACACTTAGGCATACACCTACCCTATGATGAATACCAACGTGTACGTGCTTCTGTTAAGGATAGCGTGGGCTTTCTTGATACCCCCTATGTACGCTTTGAGGGTACCGACTATGAGCAGGAAACGTTCTTTGTTGAAGACCCTAACTATAATGTATTAGAAATCAAAAGCATGGTCAAGGATGGTTAAGGTTAGGGAGCAATTCAGAACCTACATAAGCGAACATGCTTCTGAAGTAGGGTTTGATATGCCCACCCATATATCAGACTACCTTATAGACCTATGCACGGATAGGCTAGACAAGCCAGAGCTTATACCCGAACCCAGTTTCGGTGAACGTTGGCTTAACCTACAAGAACTAGACAGGGCCTATCTATTTCAAGAGTACGCCGATCAATGTTTGTTCTTTGTGTCCTTGATGCCCGAGTATGGCAAGAAGAGAGGCCTGGACATAGAATACTATGCCTCACTGGGCATAAGCAGTTACTACACCGTGGGTGATAAGATACACGACAGCACCTACATACAATTAGGTAACTGGTTTTATCACTTACAAAAGTTTCTTAACAGTGCAATCAGACCAAAGCAAAGACTGATACTTTTAGATAAATATTTGTAACAAGGATAGCAAACATGTTTAGTAACCAATGTAAATTACATTTAAAAGAAGTCGGTGAAACAGGGCCGCAACATATGTTAAAGGCTCTTAAAGTTGCAGTTAAACTACAGTTGTTGGTACCTGCACTAGTTGTTCACAGTGTTGCACCACGCTTTTTTAGCAAGACAGCAACAAAAGTAATGACAGACATATTGGAGAACAGATGATTGACCAATTAGAGATGTTGGCTGAAAGTGGACCTAAGTGGGCTAAAGAAAGAGCAAGTATGGCCTGCCAAGTATATGAACAGTATCAAGGCGGCGGACTAGAAGAATTTGAATACCAGGATATAATGTTGCGTCTTATAGAAGAACCAAAGATAGATCAAGACGCAGGCGACGACTTAGATACAAAGGCACTTTTAATTACAGCAGTACACCAGGTAGGAAACATAGTATGAAAATAGCAGAAGTATTAGACATTCATTTTGTAGAAGAGCCAGCAAGTAGAGCTCTATGTAAATCTGGTAAGCCTGACAGTGCATTAGGTGCCAGCCAATTAGCATCATGTAAATCTCAAGGCTATCGAGCTAGAGACGGTGAGAAGAGTCACAAAGTAGGATCAGACAGAGTAAAAGTTAGAGGTAAGAAGATTAAGGGCAAGAAGTACGGTGGCCCACTACCAGATTGGTCCTAAGCCATGTCAGTTCAACCTGTAAATGGCAGTCTACTTGTTGCACCACCTGGTATGGCAGACAGCCGCTTTAATAGAACATCACTCCTAGTAACACATCATAATAAAAATTCAACGTGGGCTCTGTGTGTAAACAGAATGACTCCACACAATCTAGAAAGCCTTGCTAAAGAAATAGAACTAGATGTTCACAACCTTCGCTTTCCTTTGTTCTGGGGTGGCCCTGTACAAAAAGGTTCTGTATGGATGCTGCACAGCAAAGAATGGGAGAACGAACATACAATGTACGTCAACGATGATTGGCGTGTTACATCAAACGAAAGCATGTTTCATTGCCTAGCAGATGGCGATGCGCCTCGTTGGTTTAGAATATGTTATGGATTATGCCAATGGGGTCCAGGTCAATTAGATATGGAACTTAGAGGCCAGCCACCCTTTTCTAAAAACAGTGCTTGGTTAGTTGCAAACAATACAACACCAGAACAGTTGTTTAACGAAGATCCTAACGAACTATGGGAATACAGCGTTAAAGCAGCCGGCCGTCAATCAGTAGATACTTGGCTAGCCTAGCCCGGGGGCAAAGGCTTATCTTCCTGATCAGGATGCCAATGAGTTACATCACCAGTTAGCCACCCGTAATCACAATAGAAGATACTCATACCAGGCCACTCTTTGCCTTCGTCATCAACATAGAGCCCTCCATAAAAGCCTCTATGGATACCTACCACATCAAAGTAATACCAACAAGGGTCACCTTTCTTTGGCAGTCTTTCGTCAACGTGAATCCATTCCATAATAAACTCCTTTCGAATAGATTATATTGTGTTGTTTGTTATGGAGTGTGTTTATTCTCTTGCAATTAAATTTACAGCAATAGATATTCTTGGGTCATTACCTCGATGTGGCAAAACACCATGACGTAGATTACTACGAAAGATAATCAAGTTTCCTTCACTTGGTTCGTAGATAGCCGCAGTAGAATTAAGATCAGTTTCTTCATTAGTATTAATAGGTCGTTGATTCAAACATAAGTTTGGATTTTCAAAAACTAATTTGCCACTGTTCGTTGGTGTTGAAACATAGTATATGGCACTAAAGTCGCACCCTAAGTGATAGTGCGGTTCTTGAAAATCTCCTTTGTGATTAACATTCAACCACGATTCTTCTATAGAATAATATTGAGAACTGTTAAAACTTTTAGCGAACTGGTTAGTTTCGTACTCGATCCATTTTTTTAAATCTTGTATGTTCGGAATCGGAAGTGTAAACGGATCCTTAATATTATTCTGCATCTTTGACCAATATGGCCACCAATCTCCAGTATCCTCAGAAGGAACTGTTGTCTTTTCAAAATTATTAGCATAATCACAGATAGCAGAGTTTACTGCATTATGATTTTCATAATAATTTCGATAAATCCCAATTGGAAACCAATAGTCTATCATATTAGTCTGCGTCCACGTATTCAACGTCATCGATATCCCAGATATCATCAAAACTAACACGGAAAGTCTTACGACTCTTCTCGTCATATAGTTCTACTAGACGTGTTTGTAAATCGCGAACTTGGATAATACCAAAGCTCTCGTATAGGCCAGGGCCTTTAAGTGGAGTATCAGACAAGCCAGGTGGCCTACCAAATGTATCCAACATAGTCGTTACTTTAAACTTACACCCATAGCTCTTGCCGGGTTGGATATCTTCAATGTTATACATCATTCTCTCCTTCTTCCTCTACACATAGACGTTCCATAGTCTTATAGTGTTCATACGCTTTTTGTAATGCTTCGTACTTCTCCAACTTTGCAGGGTCTGGTACTAGAATGTTTAGTCTTGCTTCTATAGCTTCTAGTCGCTCACGCATTTTGCCTCCTAATTCATCACTTGGAGGTTGATTGTAAATGAACTCAGATCCTGTGTCGTTTATATCGCCGATGTTTACAGTAAATGTTCCTTGCGGAGGGCTGCCTCCATAAGCAATATCTTCTGATGGACTAATTGTGTACGTATAGTCGTCACCTGTATGATCTCTCATTTCTTTCCTTTCTTAGTAGCAGACTTAGCTCTCGCTTTAATCTGGTTTGGTGTCATGCCTCCTGGACTTAGTTTGTCTATTCGACATGCAAATAAATGTTTCTTACCACTATTAGATATTAACACAGGTTGGCCATGAGAGTCAAGTTCAATATCCACAATCTTTATAGGGACATTCTTAAAACGTCCAACCATTGCAGTATCACCTACGCTTATATCTACAGTGAACTTCTTCATATTATAGCACCGTACCGTTTTGTTTCGACATCACCAAGGTTCCAGTTACTATCTACAGGTCCACTACATAGTGTATGTTTACAATACAATTTGTAATCTGTTACTTTGCTAATCTCAGCCATACCTAAATACTTTTCCTGTATGATACAGATGCCATAGTCAAATCCACAGTAAACAACACTACCTAAACTATGTTTCTTCATATACTTGATAAGGTCATCAGTCTCCTGCATGTTACGATACTGTGATAGATAACTGATACATTGCAAATGATCAGGAACTACTTTGGCTTTGTGGCTTACTCCACGAAGATACCATTCTATCTTCTGAGCTAGTCGTACTGACTCTGCCGCTCTCCAAGGATAAAGAATCTCCTGCTCCTTATTCATAGATTGACAAGGATGCATCACTAACCACAGTGCGGTCTTTGATAATTCTTTTTCTAAAGGAGATATTAACATTAGTGCAACATACGTGACTTTGGCTCATCTTCTAAGAACGGCTTCACTTTGTCCGCACTGTTCACAAGATTGTTTACGACCTTTTCAAAGTCATCATCATGAAGACCTGTTTTATACAACCTAAGTGCAATAGACATTAGTACTGCCGCCACACCCATAATATCTTGCTGGGCATCGCACTCTTTTGCGGCTTCAGCAAAGATTAAGTTGTAAAACTTACTCATATCATCTTCGTTCATATTATCCCTCGTTTTCTAAATCCCATATTACTATATTAGATCTTCTCGCCTGCCTTGAAGCCTCTAAATCTGAGAAACCTCGGAAACCTAAGCGAGTAAGAACCATCTTGATTTTGCGTAACAGCATCTGCACGTACCTCTACAATTTGCCCAGGGATAGTATCTTTACTAGCCCAAAACTCATCCCTGTTAATATCAGTAAAACCGCTACCGACATTAACATTAATTTGCTTTCCGTCATCAAGTCCTTCACAAATGAATGCACCAAGTTTACCAACGTTTCGTCCTGTTCCTTCTTCGACATCTTTCACCTCCAGTGATACTTCAATGAAAGGTTTCATCTTCAACCATGCAGTGGAACGCTTACATTGATAAACAGCGTCAACATCTTTGATCATGATACCTTCATAACCTGCTTCAACTGCTTTTTTGTTATAGTCTTTGAACATAGTATCGCCAACCATTGTACCTAGTTCTACTTCTTCTTGTGGTACAATATCGCAATGACACTGTTCAAATATTTTAGCAAAGGTATCTAGCATATTACTTCTACGTCTTTGTCCTTGTATGCTTTCACCTCTCTTAAATTCTACCAACGGAATAATATCAAACACTGCAAGTCTTGCATCGTCTGCTTTCACGTTGTCCTTACGATGCACTTGCTTCATAAGGTCTTGGAAACTGTTAGACACAACCTCACCATCAATTACATATGAACGACCGATCTCTTCCATAAAGCCATTCAATGCTTCTGTGATGTGTGTAAAGTTTTCTAATACTTTACCATTACGTGTGTATTGTGTTACTGACTTTGCTTCATAGTCTACAATAGTAAGACAACGAACTCCATCTAATTTAGGCTCAAGTAGTTTCTTACCTACTAATTTCTTTTCATGATTAGCACTATCATGTGCTAACATACATTCGAACACAGGCACTTTGTACTGCGGAAACTTCTTAGCGACTTTGTTTACAGTCTTTTCACTTACACCACAACGCAAGTCTTTAATAAGAATACGTCTATAAAACTTATTCCATTGTTCAGCAGTTGCCACTTCACTTGCTAGTTTGATAGCATCTTGTGCGGCATTGCCTGTAAGTTTACGTTTGTATAATGCATCTGCAAGTTCTAAGAACTTGTCCCATGCAAGTCCTTGTCCATTCCAATCAGGATCTACTTCAGGTACTTGCTTTACACCAAATGTGTATAACTTATCAAGTGCCATACGAACGCCGGCAAAGAACTCATCAAGTCCTTCTTCCATTGCTTCTTGTAATACTTGCTCTTTTGCTAGACGTGAGTTGTCTGCTTCAAGTTTGTCTATAATTGTTTCAGGTTGTGTTCTCATTTATGCCTCTCTTTTGCCTAATTATTATATACATTATAGCAAATTATTCTGTTTTTGTCAAGTCTTTTATACATTTATCTATGTTGTGTACATTGATTTCTTGTCCAATTTTGTACACATGAAAATGGTAATCCTCTATTGTTTCTGCTATCTTATTTAATATAGTATCTTCGGGCTCTGCAATCCATTCTGAGTAGCCTCTACCCTCTAGCATAATTGCATATCCAAAAGTATCTTTGAGTACGCTTTCTAGTTTGCTAATTGGATTTGCTTTGCCATACCACAAGTGATTAAATGTAGCATAATGACTGCGAGCAGAATAACTGTTTTGGTAAACACCCAATCTAGTTTTAGCACTGTTCATACTAGTGATACCAATCTTACAGTCGCCACTACCGAGAGGGTCTTTCATTAGGTATAAGAACTTCATGTTACCACCTACACTGAGCTGTTGGAAGTGTAATACGTCCTATCTCTTTATTATATAAGTTTACGATAGCATCATACACACGCCATTGGTCGTGGTCTCTTGGGTTAGTAAAGCCTTTGGTGTGTAGAGCTTTCTCATAGTTGTCCTTCAGTCCTAGTTGTACTGATGTAGGATCTCCCCAAGTTTTAATAAACAGTTTGCCTAGCTCATCATCAAATGCTTGATCAATAGCAAAGCCTTCAACCTCTGCCATCTTATATAATAGTGCCATAGGTCTCCATATCTCTAACTCTGCCGCTGCCTTCTTCCAATGTGTGTTATGGAATTGCAATGCACGTTTAAAGTATTTGCCTGTAACACCGTAATCGTCTGCCATTTCAAATATAGTTTGTCCACTTTTAATCTGACTGAATGCATTCGGTGTGTTAGCATTACGCTTAGGTGTGAACCCTGTAGCAGTTAAAATGTTATTCATTTGTACAGTTGCACTATCTTTTGTTTCTAAAAGAATCATAAACTCATCATAGGCATGAAGTTTACGTTTGTTACGACTGTTAATACGTATCATGTTTTGTCCTGCTAACCAAACAGCATACTCAACTTTGTCAGTAAAGCCTGCTTCAGTAACAGTTTCATCAGTAATCATGTTTGTATCAATATACCACATAGGGTAGGTAGTATACTTTTGCCTAAACATCTCTTGTGATGTATGGTGTCCGTCCCACAACATATACATACCGTCTACAAGTATAGCAGTTGGCAATAGCACCGCAGTGTGTTCGTAGTCTTGTTCAATTTTATACATATGGTTAGGTGCAACATCTCGTTGGAACCTTGGCCACAAATACATATCCTCCCAATCAATCCAACCAAACTTTACAATACCTTCTTTAGGATCGTATGGGTCTTGGACATCAGGCTTCTTGTCAGGACCAAGTACAACATCAATTGCTTCTGCAATATCATTAAGTGGAATAATGCCACGGTCGTAGTTGTCAGACATAGTACGCAAATCAATTGCGTCATCTTTCATTTCAAAGGGAATTTTAAATTTAGCCAGATACTTGTTGATCTCCGTCTGGCGATTGTACGGAACTTTCTTCATGTTTTTAACTCCTTATAACATGTGCAACGAATTGCTAGTGTTACCTTTGTGCCTGGGTGCGTAACGAATTACTGGCCCATAGCGTTAAACTATACTGTATAATATATACTCACGATTGCCACTTGTCAACCCCTAAGTGCAATAATTATGTATATGAAGATACTAATAATTGGTGCAGCAGGATTTTTTGGACGAAACTTATCATATGTTTATAAGGACTTACATGATATCAGTTGCATTGATTTACCCTTAGATTTATTTGGCGACCGTAAAGATTTCTATGACCAGTTCGATGTAGCAGGTATAGACATACAAGACGATCTATGGCAAGTTAAACAGCGTATGATGGATTGTGATGTTGTTGTACATTTGGCTAACAAGACTAGAATAAGTCCTAGTTGGCAAGACTACGAAGAATATTACAAAATGAACATAGGCACTACCCAAAAGGTATTTGCACTAGCACAGACACTAGGTGTTAAGAAGTTCATATACTTTAGTTCTAGTTCTGTTTATGGTAATAATGGTTGGGTACCTAATAAAGAAACAGACCCACTTAATCCTACAAGTCCTTATGCTATTAGTAAGATGGCCGCAGAGGCTGCACTTACAGCACAAGTAAGTAGGTTACAAAAGTCTACGGAACTTATTATTGTAAGACCATTTACAATGTATGGTCCGTTTATGGAAACAGGAAAGTATGCGTTAGTAATATCAAAGTTCATTGAAGCAGCTCAAGCAGGCAATCCATTGTTACTTGATGCTACAGGTTCTCAAACAAGAGACTTTGTACATGTTATAGATGCTATCTCTGCACTTAGCCTAATTATCGAACACGGCAAGAGTGGAGACATATATAATATAGGATCAGGCGAAGCAGTATCTATTAGAGAGTTAGCAGATATTGTTAGCAGTAAACAAGTTCATGCACCTCCACGCATTGGACACGTTGAACATACATTAGCTGATATGAGTAAACTCAAAGACTTAGGGTGGAAGCGGTCAATTGATGTAAAAACATGGTTGACAAATTTAGTTGCAGACCTTAATATAAACACAAATATTAATACAGAGGAAAAATAAATGGCATTAGTACCAATGGTAGTTGAATCAACAAGCAAGGGCGAAAGAGCTTTTGATATCTACAGTAGATTATTAAAGGACAGAGTTATTATGCTCAATGGTCCTGTTGAAGATGTTAGTGCAAACTTAATTGTTGCACAGTTGTTATTTTTAGAATCAGAAGATTCAAGCAAAGATGTATCGTTGTTTATTAATAGTCCGGGCGGTGTTGTTACTGCTGGTATGAGTATCTATGATACAATGCAGTTTATTAAGCCTAGTGTATCTACATATGTAATTGGCCAAGCATGTTCAATGGGCAGTCTACTAGCACAAGCAGGTGCTCCAGGTAAAAGATTTATGCTGCCAAATGCAAGACATATGATCCATCAGCCAAGCGGCGGAGCAAGAGGACAGGCAACAGACATGCAAATCCAAGTAGAAGAGATTCTTAAGATTAAGAAAGAGCTCACAGGTATCTACGAAAAGCACAATTCAAAAGGTAAAAAGTTTGAAGAGCTAAGTGCTGACATGGAACGTGATAACTTTATGACTGCACAAGAAGCAGTTGATTACGGCCTTGTTGATAAAATTATTGATAAACGTCCATGAAGATAGTACCACAAGGACAAAGAAAAACTGATTGGGGTATGGAGCTCAACTGGGCTTCTAACGAATCTTATACTGGCAAACTTCTAGTGTTTGAACTTCCTAATAAAAAGACTGCAATGATGATTCATAAGAGCAGACGCAAGAGTTGGTTTGTAAATGCAGGACAGTTTAAGATTACATTTATTGATATTAAAACAGGACAAGCAAGAGAACAAGTTATCAAGGAAGGCAATACAATTGATATTGCTGAAATGACTCCGCATCAACTAGAATCACTAGATCATAATTCAATTATATTTGAAGCAGGAACTCCTGACTATGAAGACGATCAGTTTAGACTTGATCCTGGTGACGAGCAAACACAGCCTTCAGAGCAATAACTAAATCTTCAATCATCTTATCATCGTGATATGGTGTAGGTGCAAACCTTAAACGTTCTGTACCTTCTTCCACAGTTGGATAGTTAATTGGCTGTACGTAAATATCATACTCATCAATAAGCATATCACTCATTGACTTACATTTTTTAGCATTACCTACAAGCACAGGAACAATATGTGTAGTTGCACATTCCATAACTTGTATACCGTTTGCAGTTAATCTTTCTTTTAGTTTCTTTGCTTGTGTTTGATGTTGTTCGCGAACTTCGTTGTGGTCTTTTAAATACTTAATTGCAGCCATTGCTCCTGCACAAGCAACAGGGCTCATGCTAGTTGTAAAAATAAAACCAGAAGCCACTGAACGGATAGCGTCAATAACATCAGCATCGGCAGCAATGTAACCACCTTGAACTCCAAAGGCCTTTCCAAGTGTGCCATTGATTATATCAATTCGGTTTTGAAGTCCTAGTTTCTCCGTCCAGCCACCTCCGTGTTCGCCATAAAGGCCAACAGCATGTACTTCGTCAATGTATGTTATTGCGTTATACTTGTCTGCAATGTTACATATTTCTTCCATTGGCGAAACATCTCCGTCCATACTGTAAACACTTTCAAATACAATACAAGGAGTTTGATTAGCAAGAACAGCGTTAGCACATAGTTCTTCT
>Ga0163111_10003627_pt1 | contig 10010 bp, 8 predicted proteins | sample CRUFie1St18metaG_FD_109645 | JGI IMG/M metagenome (GOLD analysis project Ga0163111, IMG submission 109645) | Marine microbial communities from the Costa Rica Dome - CRUD Field 142mm St18 metaG | ecosystem: Environmental > Aquatic > Marine > Oceanic > Photic zone | place: Costa Rica: the Eastern... | reverse complement strand
CTTGTTGTAGATGGATTATTAGAAGGGGAGAGAATGTTTTTTATTGTTAATCATTGGCCATCAAGATCTGGTGGTGAAATGAGATCTAGACCCTCAAGAAATAAAGCAGCTGAATTAAATGTTGAAATAATAGACTCTATTAATTCAGTACATAAAAATCCAAAAATTTTGACGATGGGGGATTTTAACGATGACCCAAAAAATGAAAGTATAAAGAAAATTTTGAAAGCAAAAAAAGATAGAGAAAATGTCAGAAATAATGACATGTATAATCCTTATGAGAAGATGCATAGCAAGGGAGTAGGTACTCTAGCATATAGAGATAATTGGAATCTTTTTGATCAAATAATATTTTCTGGTACCTATCTCGATAAGAGTTTCAAAGAATTTTCTTTCTACAAGTCATTAATTTACAATAAAAAATATTTGTTTAATCAATCTGGAAGGTTTAAAGGGTATCCATTTAGAAGCTTTGCTGGTGGTAGTTATCTAGATGGTTATAGTGATCATCTACCTGTATATATTTTACTTATAAAGGAATTATAATTTTTTAGATAATAAAGTTTATCAATTTCGTTTATTTAATAAATAAATCCGTATTATATCTAACTTTGTTTATGCGCATTTTTTTTAGAACAGCTTTATTTCTACCGTTTATTATTTTTTGCTCATCTGAGCTATACTCAACGCATATTAGAGCAGGTGAAATAATCGCAAAAAGAATATCTTCTACAAGCTTAACATATGAGTTTACAATTATTGGTTATACTGACACTGGGTCAGAGGTGGAGTTTGGTGGAGGAAAATTTGATTTTGGTGATGGAAATATAATTGAAGTTCTAGATGAGTCTGCTATATCCGCCCAAAAAATATTATTAGAAAATCAAGTTGCATTAAACTTATTTAAAGTAATACACACATTTCAAGCTCCTGGAAGGTACGTAGTTAGTTATTTTGAACAAAATAGAAATGCTCAAATTGTTAATATGGAAAACTCAGTTGATACCCCATTTTTCATCGAAACAGAAATATTAATTGATCCCTTTTTTGGATTAAACAATACTCCAATTCTATTAATTCCACCAATTGATAATGGTATTGTTGGTATTAGATATATCCATAATCCAGGTGCATTCGATCCAGATGGTGATAGCTTGTCTTATGAGCTAGTAATTCCTTTACAAGATGAATTAAATGAAGTAACAAATTATAGGTATCCTAATTCTCAAGAATTTTATGTAAATGGATTCAATGAAGGTAGAGAGGGAGGTCTTGGACCACCACTTTTCACTTTAGATTCAATTACTGGTGATCTTATATGGGATGCTCCGGGTGCAGAGGGTGAATATAATTTTGCTTTTAGAGTTATAGAATGGAGAAAAGTTGGAGATCAATGGTTTAAACTAGGTCATGTTACAAGAGATATGCAAGTAATTATAGATGCATCAGATAATGAAAGACCTTTACTGGAGGTATTAGATCCAATTTGTGTGGAGGCAGGTACTCTTGTGAGAGATACAGTTTCTGGTGAAGATCCTAATTTTGATGATATAAAAATTGAAGCATTTGGTGGTTCATTTGAATTTATTTCATCCCCATCAACCTATTTCCCGAATCCAGCTGCTTATCAGAAATCTCCGGGTAAATTATTTTTTGAATGGCAAACAAATTGTTCTCATGTTAGAGAAAGGCCATATGAGATACAGTTCAAAATTACTGATAGTCCACCATATGGGCCTAAGCTTGTCGAATTTAAAAATTGGCAAATTCAAATTGTTGCCCCAGCTCCTGAAGGTTTAGAAGTAATTCCTCAACCAGACAGATCTGCACAAATCTCTTGGGATACATATAGTTGTGATAATGCTGAAAAAATTCAAGTTTGGAGAAGAATTGGTAGTTTTGAATATGAGCCTGATGATTGTGAAGTTGGTATACCTGAAGGGTCAGGGTATAGTTTAGTAGATGAAGTTGATGGTGATGAGATATTACTTACAGATAATAATCAAGGAAAAGGATTAGCACCTGGATCAAAATATTGTTATAGAATTTTAGCTGAGTTTCCACTTCCAGAAGGAGGTACTAGCTATGTATCTGAGGAAAAATGTATAATTATTGAAGCATCGGGGCCAGTAATAACTAATGTAAGTATTAATGAAACTGATATTGAGAATGGACAAGTTAATATTAATTGGATCCCCCCTTTTGAAATTGATACTACACTTTTTCCTAAACCATTTAGATATAGAGTAAATAGATTAGAAGGTTTTAACTCAGATAATAACCTATTTAAGTCTACTATTCTTTCAGATACTTTTTTTATAGATGATAATTTAAATACTCTTGAAAATGTATTTAACTATCAGATTGAAGTATTTTCAAATAATGATACATTATCTTTTGAGGAATCTCACCAGGCATCAACTGTAAGAGCTGAGCTTAGTGGAAATCAAAGTAGCATAGAAATATTTTGGGACTTTGATGTTCCTTGGTCAAATAGCTCACCTAGGTATCCAATACACTATATATATAGAAATAATGTTAATGGAAGTAATCCAGCTGATTTCATTATAATTGATTCAGTAGATGTAATTAAAGATGGGTTTAGGTATTTAGATGATGGATCTTTTGAAAATATTACTCTTGATGAAAATAAGGTGTATTGTTATTATGTAATAACATCTGGTTCTTATGAAAATGATAAACTTCCTCTAAACCTTATTTACAAGGATAAGCTTGTAAATAATTCTCAAAAAATTTGTGCTCAAACAAATGATCTTACACCTCCATGTCCTCCTGTAAATTTTAAAATTTCGGATGACTACTCATGTGAAAATTATTTTTCTGATAAGTCATGTGAAATAAAAGATTTTGAAAATAGAATAGAGTGGACAATTGAAGATGACCCTTGTTATTTAGATAGTAAATTTTTCAATGTTTATTTCTCGAGTAATGGCGATGATAATTTTAAAATAGTAGGAACTGTAAATGAAAATTATTTTATCCATAAAGAATTGACAAATCTAAAAGGTGCTTACTATATAACTGCTCTTGATAGATCTGGAAATGAGAGCTTGCCATCAGACACTATAAGAAGAGATAATTGTCCAAAATACTACTTACCAAATGTATTTACACCTAATGGTGATGGAAAGAATGATTATTTTACACCATTCTTTTCTGATGGATCTATTACTGATTTTAATTATTCTAATTGTCCAAGGTTTGTTAAGTCAGTACAAATTACAATAGTTGATAGAACAGGAAAAGAAGTATTTAATCATGATTCTGATGAAAATGTTATCGATGGTATTTACATTAATTGGGATGGAAGGAATAAAAGTGGAATTAATCTACCTTCAGATACTTATTATTATTTGGCAACAGTTACTTTTGATATTCTTGATGAGACAGAAAGTATAAAAGAAATAAAAGGATGGGTTCAGATTTTAAGATAGATAATAGAATAGTTTTTTATGATGGATTCTGTGTAGTTTGTAGCAATTTTATAAATCTATTGATTAATTCTGATAAGAATAAGCTAAATAAGTTTACTACTATATCGTCCAAATACGCCCAAAAAATATTAAAAGAAAAGATGAATCATGAAGAGATAGGTAAATTTATAGTTTACCTTTCAAAAGATGGAAAAATTTATTCAAAATCTGATGCGGTCATTCAAGTTTTTATTGAATTAGGAGGTATTTATAATTTAATTGGCTTACTTAAAATATTTCCATCGAGTTTTAGAAATATTTTTTATGATTTTTTTGCTAGCAATAGATATAGATGGTTTGGTAAACGAGATCAGTGCCATTTACCTCCTAAAGAAATAGCTGATAGGTTTTATTTATAAATAGTTTATTACCTATTTTTGGATCAAATCTTAAAATATGAATGCATTAGTTTTTCCTGGCCAAGGATCTCAGTTTGTTGGAATGGGTAAAGATCTTTATGAAAATCATGAAGATGCAAAAAAGATGTTTTTACAAGCTAATAAAATATTAGGTTTTGACATTACGGATGTCATGTTTAATGGCACGGTTGAAGATTTAAAGAAAACAGATATAACACAACCAGCAATCTTTATTCATTCATGTATTACATATTTTCTCAATAATATAAAGGATATTTCTGCATTTGCTGGCCATTCATTAGGTGAGTTTTCAGCTGTTACCTGTTAAGGTTCTTTAACTTTTGAGGAAGGTCTTGAGTTAGTTTTGGTTAGAGCTAGAGCAATGCAAAATGCTTGTAAAAATAATGATTCTACTATGGCAGCTATTCTTGCTTTATCTGATAAAATTGTTGACGAAGAATGTAAAAAAATAGAAAATGTAGTACCAGCTAATTATAATTGCCCTGGTCAAATTGTTATATCAGGATCAAATGAAGGAATTAAGAAGGCTTGTGCATTACTAAAAGATAAAGGAGGAAAAGCTATTCCCTTACCTGTTGGTGGAGGTTTTCACTCTCCATATATGGAATCTGCAAGGATTAAATTAGAAGACGCAGTCAATCAAGCTAATATTAATACTCCAAGTGCGCCAATTTATCAGAATTATGATGCTAAAGGTTATTCTAAACCAGAAAATATCAGAAATAATCTTATAAGTCAATTAACCTCCCCTGTAAGATGGACACAATCAGTTAATAATATGATTAATGATAATATTAAGGTTTTTATTGAATGTGGTCCAGGAAGAGTCCTTCAAGGATTAGTTAAAAAAATTAACAGAGAATCAGAAGTTTCATCATTATAAAAGTTTTATGAAAGGAATGCTTAAAGAAAATAGTTTAGAAAATAAAGTAATTTTAGTTACAGGAGGAGGATCTGGTCTTGGAAAATCAATGGTAAAATATTTCTTAGAGTTAGGTGCTAATGTTATAATAACTAGTAGGAGGGAAGAGTTATTAATTGAAGTTGCTAAAGAATTTAACTCTAAATATAATTCTGAAGTATTTCCGATTGCGTGTGATGTTAGAAAAATTGATGAAGTTGAAAATGTAATTAATGAGTCTTACAAAAAATTTGGTAAAATAGACTGTCTTGTAAATAATGCAGCAGGAAATTTTATAAGTCCTACTGAAAGATTATCTACAAGAGCCTTTGATGCTGTGATTGATATTGTCTTAAAGGGAACAATTAATTTTACTCTTACGCTTGGAAAAAAATGGATTAATGATAAGTCAGTTGGGAATATTTTAAATATAGTGACAACATATTCTTGGACAGGGTCTGGTTATGTTGTGCCTTCAGCATGTGCAAAAGCCGGGGTTCTAAGTATGACAAGATCTCTAGCAGTTGAGTGGGCAAAATATAAAATAAGATCAAATGCAATTGCTCCTGGTCCTTTTCCTACAAAAGGTGCATGGGAAAGGTTATTACCTGGGGACCTAAAAGAAAAATTTGATCCTTCTAAAAAAGTTCCTGTAGGTAGAGTAGGGGAACATCATGAATTATCAAATTTAGCTGCATATTTACTATCTGACTATTCTTCGTACATAAATGGAGAAGTTATCACAATAGATGGAGCTGAATGGTTGAAAGGAGCTGGACAATTCAATCATTTAGAGATGATATCAGATCAAATGTGGGACATGTTTGAGATGATGAGAAAGAAAAAATAATGAGTCAAAAAAAAAGACATTTAGTTACAGCAGCTTTAATTTATGCTAATGGACCTATTCATATTGGTCATTTAGCAGGATGTTACATACCTTCTGATCTCTATGTTAGATTTTTAAGATCTAAAGGGGAAGATGTTAAATTTATTAGTGGTACAGATGAGCATGGGGTACCTATAACAATTAAAGCAAGAGATGAAAAAAAATCACCTCAAGAAGTAGTTGATTATTATTATAATCTTATTGATAATTCATTTAAAGAATTTGGAATAAGTTTCGATATCTTTTCTAGAACGTCGAAAGATATCCATCATAAAACCAGCTCGGAGTTCTTTCTTAACCTATATGAAAAAGGCGTGTTTAAAGAAATTACATCATCTCAATATTATGATGAAAAAGAGAAACAGTTTCTTTCAGATAGATACATAACAGGAGAATGCTCATGCGGAAAAAATAAAAATGCTTACGGAGACCAGTGTGAGGTATGTGGAAAGACATTAAGTCCAATGGATTTAAAAAATCCAAAATCTAGCTTATCAGGCAATGCGCCTATTTTAAAAGAAACAAAAAATTGGTATTTGCCAATGGACAAACTTCAAGGAAATATTGAAAAATATATTAGAACAAAGAAAGATTGGAAATCAAATGTTATTGGACAATGTAAGTCATGGTTAAATGATGGTCTAAAACCTAGGGCAATGACTAGGGATTTGGACTGGGGAGTAAGTGTTCCACTAAAAGATGCAGATGGTAAGGTTTTATATGTTTGGTTTGATGCACCAATAGGTTATATAACAGCCACTAAAGAATTAGAATCTAAGAATTGGGAAAAATATTGGAAAGATAAGGATACAAGTCTTGTTCACTTTATTGGTAAAGATAATATTGTATTTCATACAATAATCTTTCCTATGATGCTTATGGAACATGGAGATTATATATTACCAGAAAATGTTCCAGCTAATGAATTCATGAACTTAGAGGGTAAAAAAATTTCAACTTCAAGAAATTGGGCAGTTTGGCTTCATGAATATCTTAATGATTTTCCTAATATGCAAGATGAGTTGAGGTACTGTCTTATTACTAACTTACCTGAAAATAAGGATAGTGATTTTTCATGGAAAGATTTTCAACAGAAAAACAATAATGAACTTGTTGCTATTTTGGGAAACTATATTAATCGTGTTTTTGTTCTCTGTGATAAGTTTTTTGATAAAAAAGTTCCTAAACTTTCAGACAATAATGTAGACAATGAAATTTTTTCCGAATTAGATGATTTAAAAGAAAAGGTAGAATTATCTATTCAAAACTTTAAGTTTAGAGAGGCAATGAGCTATGTAATTGATGTCGCAAGGCTTGGAAATAAATATCTTACTGATACCGAACCATGGAAAATATTTAAAGAAAATCCTAAGAGAGTTAAAGATATATTACATAATTCTGTACAAATAGTTGCCAATATTTCAATATTGTGTGAGCCTTTTATTCCTTTTACATCAAAAAAAATAAAAGAACTATTAAATATTAGTGATATAAATTGGAGTAATGTAAGTTCTAGTATTGTGAATGCTGGACATGAAATTTCAGGAAAAGCTCATATTTTTTCAAAAATTGAAGATCAGGCTATTGAAGATCAAATAAAAAAACTTAAATTAAATGACGAAAATGATAAAATTATGCCTCAAAAAAATATAATAGAATTTGATGATTTCACTAAAGTTGATCTTAGAGTGGGGACTGTTATAGAAGCTGAAAATATTCCAAAATCTGATAAACTATTGAAGTTAAAAGTAGATACAGGGCTTGATCAAAGAACTATTTTAAGTGGTATTTCTAAGTATTATTCTCCTAATGATATTTTAAATAAAAAGGTAATGGTTCTGATTAACTTGAAACCCAGAAAAATGATGGGTTATGAAAGCGAAGGAATGTTATTACTTGCGGATGATGGGGATGGAAATTTGAGTCTAATGCAGCCAGATTCTAATATATCAGATGGTGCAGTAGTTGCTTAATTATACTTATTCATAGTCCTGTCAACTCCTATGTGGCAAAAGTTTAGAGCTATTTCAGAACTTAACTCAATATTATTTTCTAGTTCTTTTTGTTCTTCTATACTAAATTCTCCGAGTACGTATTCTGACTGGTAACCTGTTCTGAAATTATTATCTATTCCAAATCGTAATCTAGAATAATTTGAAGATTTTAATGAAATATTAATGCTTTTTAGACCATTATGACCCCCATCAGAACCTTTCTTTTTTAATCTTATCTTACCAAAAGGAAGTGATAAATCATCTGAAACTATTATGATATTCTCTAACGTAATTTTAAGTTCATTTGACCAGTATTGAACAGCTTTACCACTGTTATTAACAAAATTTGAAGGTTTTATTAAATGAATATTTCTACCCTTAAATTTACCTTTAGAATATAAAGCATGTTTTTTTAATTCAAATTCTGAACCTAGTTTTTCGGAAATGCTATCAACTATTTTAAACCCAATGTTATGTCTGGTATTTTCGTACTCTTTTCCTATGTTACCAAGACCAACTATTAGGTATTTCATAAATCAAAAGTTTAGCATATTAAATTTATACTAAACTTTCGACTTAAAATAATTAGAGAAATTAATATTATCCTTCTTTAGATTCTGATGAATCTTTGTTTTCACCTTCAGCTGGTTGAGCATCAGCTTTTCCTTCAGCTCCTTCAGCTCCTTCAGCTCCTTCAGCTCCTTCTTCTCCTTCCTCCTCATCTTCCTCAATTTCAATTTTAACTCTAGGAATATTAACTGAAACAACACTAACAAGAGGACTATTTAAAATATCATACTGATCATTTAAAAGTTCTTCAACCTTTATACTCTTTCCTAATTGTAGTTCGCTTATATCTACTTCAACAAACGAAGGCATATTTTTTGGATAAGCCATTAATGATAATTTTCTTATTCTCATTAAAATTTTACCTCCCTGTTGAACTCCAGGAGAGTTTCCTATAATTTTCACAGGAATTTCCATTTTAACTTTTTTATCATCTTGTAACTCTAAAAAGTCAGCATGAAGAATAGTTTCACTCACTGGGTGAAACTGAATATCTTGAAGTATAGCATCTTTTTCAACTCCTTCGATATTTAATTTGACAAAATTTGCGCCAGGTGTATATACGAGATCTCTAAAAAGAATCATTGGTGAATGAAAATGTATCTGTTCTTTTCCACCATAAACTACACAGGGAACATTTCCTTCCTCTCTTAGCTTTTTGGAATTCTGTTTACCAAGATTTGCTCTTTTATACCCTATAATCTCAATTATTTCCATATTATTTAAATTTATCTATTAATAAAAAGTGAGCTAGTAGATTCATTTTCATGAATTTTTCTAATAGCTTTTGCAATTAATCCTGCAATGGATAACACTTTTATTTTTTTATTCCTAAATTTTAGGGGAATACTATCAGTAACCACTAATTCATTTAATGCGGAATTTTCTAAGTTTTCTTCAGCATTTCCACTTAAAACTGGATGAGAAATAAGTGCTCTAACTGAATTTGCACCTTTTTCCATAATCACTTGCGATGCTTTTGAAATTGTGCCTCCTGTATCAATCAAGTCATCTATAATTATAACGTCTTTTCCTTCAACATTACCAATTACTTGAACAGTTTTGACTTCGTTTGCTTTTTCTCGGTTCTTATCACATATAACAAATTCTGTATCAAAATATTTAGCATACTCCCTAACTCTTTCAGCTCCTCCAGCATCTGGAGATGCAAAAATTAAGTTTTTTAAATTTAAGTTTTTAACATAAGGAACAAATACAGAACTTCCGTTTAAGTGATCAAGCGGAATATCAAAGAAACCCTGAATTTGTCCTGCATGAAGATCACAGGAAACTATTCTAGATGCCCCAGATGCCGTAAGTAAATTGGCAAGTAATTTTGCCGATACTGCTATTCTAGGTTTATCTTTTCTGTCCTGTCTAGCATACCCGTAATAAGGGATAACTACGTTAACAAATTTGGCACTAGCTCTTTTTGCAGCATCAATCATTAAGAAAAGTTCCATAATATTATCGGAGCTATCTACTGTCGATTGAACTATATACACATCAGAACCTCTGACTGTTTCGGTATATCTAAAGCTTAGTTCACCATCACTAAATTTACCTAGCTTTCCTTTACCAAGAGGTTTTCCGAATTCAGAAGCAATTTTTTTTGCTAATTCAATGGAACCACTTCCAGCAAAAATTTTAACTGTACTCATTTTAAAGTTTGAGTTGGCTCACTAGGGATCGAACCTAGACTCTTCTGGACCAAAACCAGACGTGTTGCCAGTTACACCATGAGCCAATATGGGCTACAAAATTAGATTTTATTTTTAATTTATT
>Ga0163111_10003626_pt1 | contig 10010 bp, 10 predicted proteins | sample CRUFie1St18metaG_FD_109645 | JGI IMG/M metagenome (GOLD analysis project Ga0163111, IMG submission 109645) | Marine microbial communities from the Costa Rica Dome - CRUD Field 142mm St18 metaG | ecosystem: Environmental > Aquatic > Marine > Oceanic > Photic zone | place: Costa Rica: the Eastern... | reverse complement strand
CCTATGTACATGAGTAAAATTTGTCATATCATTATATTTGATAACACAATTATTTAATACGGCCTTTATGATTATAGCCTGTTCTTCTTGACTTTGAAGTTCAACTCCACCTAAATCATTATATGTTGATGCTCTAAATGTTTTGGGCCATACTGGATTACCATCATCCTCTCTATACAATAAATTATCATCTAAATTGACTTCTTTATTTTTTTTAATTCCCCAATTAATATCAAAATTGTTATAATACCACTTTCCCAATAAATCATTCATACTTTCTATTTTATTGATATAAGGTTTTAATTCTAAAATATCGATTACTCCCTCGAAACTTGAGAAATTATTATTATCACAATTCGTTACCAATATATCCAATCTATCCTCACCCTCTCCTATCGGATTCAATTGATGTGGGTTTTCATATTTTGATGGAATCTTAAATGCTTTTATTACTTCCTCAACATAATGATTTTCAAAAATATTATCCGCCCCAAAAAATGCAACTATTCCATCATTAAAGTCTACATAATCATTCCACCTATATAGTGCATAATCCATACCATATTTTGCTGCTAAGGCTGCACTTGCAATTTCTTTAGGAAACTTTACATTTATTAAATGTATATTATTATGTTTGTATCTATCTAATTTTTCTCTGACTATATCTTCAGTATTATCAAACTCTTGTTCCTTTGGACAATTATTTATAATCAATACCTCGAATTGATTCGGTGATATTGTTTGATTGATTAACGAATCTAAACAATCTCCGATACAATTTTCTTCCTTGTATGATAATATAACAAGTTGATACCTAACTTCATGATGTATAGCATTATTATTAACAACTAAATTATTATATTCTTCCCTAAATGATGAGGGAATTTCCCTTAAATAGTCATACATAATATATCTTTGTAATTATCAACTCTTTTTAGCTCCTTAATATCTAATGTACAATCATCACAGACATCTCCATTTTCTTTTGGAAACCTACAAGACCAAGTATGTTTCAAGATATCTATGAAATTAGAAGATTGTGCCATATCTACCATCTCTTCTCTATAAGTTTTTGCTAATGGTAAAACCCAATTCTTATACAACCACAATTCCTTAATTGAATCACCTCTTACCCTCAACTCTTTATTTAAATGCTTCCGTACCAATCGTGTTGATAAACAATAATCTTCTCCATCCATATCTGCTTCCCACGCGACAGATATATCTTCTTCTAAATCTAAAGAAAATTGTATCATATACAAACTTTGGTCTGGCCTATCAGGTCTTGAATTATACTTATCACAGATAACTTTTGAATCATTTAGGACTTCGGAATCAATTTCAAATTCTTCAATCAAATTCACTTTAGGAAACAAATCTTTGGTATATGGAAATTTATTGATAATCATTTCTCTTAATTTATTCATTACTTCGACTTCTACTAATCTACTATATCTACCATAACTTTTTCTACCATATGGGTCACCATCAATAGCATTTATTTCATTATCAATCATACAATTATGAAAGTTAGTTGATGCGAATCTATTATAGTTATGTTGATAACCATCACATGGAAAATTCAAATAGTATGTTTCAATTGGTTTTTTTTCTATAATTAACCTTTTACAAACTAAGAATGTAGAATCAAATCCGCCAGTCCAATAAATATTCTCCACCATCTAATACTCAGAAGATGACACATGAAGACTTTCATAGTAAGAAGTAAGCTTCTTTTTGTGTTTTGTAGGAACATCAATTTTTTTCTCATGAACCTTATATAGTTGATTATCTAAATATTGAAAGTCATCATAATTCGTAACATCAAAACTTCTATTTTTACCACAAAGGTGAAAAGTATTGAAATGATAATCGGATGGTATGTACTCTTCACAATATAATCCATCAAATAACTCCTCATCATAGTCTTCTTTGTCGAATAGATGTATACCTTTACCTGAATCTACTGAAACATCTTTATATATAAAATCAGGACTTCCATTATTTGTTCTTATGTCGTGAAGACTTTTAATTTCAGTTGGAAATCTCATTGTATGATTTAAAAAATCCCTTGTCCACTTTTTATTTGTAGACAAGTGCTCTATGAATGTAAAGTTTTTTGCAAAAAATTGTTGGACATTGATTGAATTCTCATCTTCGTCTAATTCTAAGTAAGAGTAGTCTAATACATTTTTGAATACAACATTATCGTATCCCTCAAATAAAGGTTTTGAATCCTCTCCACTATATGTCCAATAGAGTATTTTTTTATCACTATACTCTTCCAAAAATTTGGACATATCGATTGAAGATAGGGATGATTTATTGATTGAGATTGCAGTATCTATTTCCGTAAGGTAAACATATACCTCATCCTTAAGTATATTAGATAACTTAACTAAAATATAGTGATTATCAGCACTCATGTATTTATTAAGTTGAAAACTGATACTTTCATGAAATTTAGTTGTGTGTTTTTTTATAATTTCTAAGTTTGGTGTCATTTTACAACTGATAATATCTCGATTAACATTGCCATAGCATTTATTTCTTTATCAACAACTTGTGAATCACTTAACTCATATTTAGCTATAATCAAAATACAATCTGCTACATGACCTTTACCATAAGAATCAACCTCATCATATAATAATCTAAACAAATCAGCAAAATCTGTAACCTTTGAATCGGCTACTAACTGACGAATATTTTTGAAAGCGTTTTTTCTATCTTGAGTTTGAAGTATGTCTAATAACTTCATCTTATAGTCATTCTCAACTATACTTTGTTTGTCGATACTCAACTTACCTTCATAAGATTGTCTCTGTGCACCATTTATGACTCGTCTGATATCAGGATATCCACTATTAACTAATATCCCCAAGTCTTCTCTCTCGTAACTAATCCCTTCATCAGATAAAATAGTGTGTAAATGTTTAGCTACATCATTTTTGTTCGGTGGTATTACTTGAAAAGATTGACAACGACTCTGTATCGGGTCAATAATTCTCTCGACAAAATTACAAGTCAAGATGAACCTACAATGTTTACTAAATGTTTCCATAAGGTTACGAAGAGCGGCTTGGGCGTTTGGTGTAATGTAATCACACTCATCCAAGATAATAACCTTGTAATCTTTGAACCCCATAGTAGAAGCAAAGTTCTTTACCTTACTCCTTACAGTTTCTACATTGTTCTCGTCTGAAGCATTAATGTATAGATAATCACAATCTATATTGTTAACAAGTAGTTTAGCAAGAGTAGTCTTACCAGTACCAGCCTTCCCAAATAGTAAAAGGTGTGGAAGGTCACCACTCTCAAGATAAACTCTGACTTTACTTTTCAATTGTTCATTTCCAATATAAGTGTCAAGAGTTTTGGGACGATATTTTTCTACCCAAAGAGTGTGTTTATTTTGCATTTTCTAATTCCTTTATGTATTCATTAAATTCTGATTCAAAAATTTCTGATGACATTTTGTTTTCTGAGAATCCACCTTTAAGATGAGTTAAGAATGGTTTATCATTATAATAGTATGTATGTAAAGTATCTTCAGTTTCCCAATTGGGATTGTCGTAGTAAGGACCTAAGTGTAGATATTTTAAATCGTTATACAAACAATACATTGTTGCTCCGTGATTAGTATCTCCATAGTGCCAGTCTACACTATAATTATTAAAGAAATTTCTCTTAGTTAAGAAAAAATAGCCATCACTAACTCCAATTTTTTTTGTTTTGACATATCCACCATTATCAGGCATAAACTCAACTGGTTGTTCTAAAAATTTATCTAATAGTTCTTTATTTTCAAGGTAAGTTGAAATCCATATTTTTTTATTATCAACTGAAATGTATTCAAAATCTTCTTCTTCAAGTTGTTTTATCATATCATCCAAGCAATCTTGATGATAAAAAGTATCATTATGTTGTAGTACTATGTAGTCACCTTTTGATTCTTTTATACCCAAGTGAAATGCCATTGAAGCCCACATGGTATCACATCCAATGTTATCTAAACTCAACTGATGATTTCTATGATTCATAAATTCAGGTATATCTTTTAATTCTTCTTTACTATAAGCCTGCCAACCTTTGACTACTTTAACATTTGGTAACTCAATATCCGACCAAGTATGACTATTGTCAACCAATATTATTTCTTTTTCACATGAAAGTGAATTGATATTTTTTATGGTCTTCATTGTTGAATACACTATCTTAGATGCATCTGAATCTTCAAATCCATCATTAAGATTTATAAATTTATCCTTTTCCTTAGTCATGAAAGGTACAATAAAACTAATCATAACTCAACCTCATTCTTAATTTTTCCATTATCATGGTAAATTTTTATTTTTCCATCTACATGACCATCCTTAAATTTACCTTCCATTTGTTTATTACCATTATGATACCAAAATGTCCAGTAATCATTCATTCTATTATCTTTCATAACACCAACTACTCTTTTAGTACCACTTCCAAACCATTCTTCAAATTTACCTTGTAGTTTATTTTTCTTATATATTTTAGATGATTTCAATTGTTTATTTACATACCATTCTTTCCATAGTCCATCTTTTTTACCACTAACATATTGCCCAATAGATTTTTTTTGTCCATTTGGATGAAATGCTTCCACCTCACCAACTATTTTTGATTCTTTATAATTAATGGTTGAAGATAATTTACCATTACTATGATATGTTAAACTCAAACCATCAAGAGAATTATTTTTATATTTAGAAACTTCCCACTTTACTCCATTAGGATGCCATTTCTCATATTTCCCATGTAAATAACCATCTTTATAATTTTCTTTTTTTCTTATATCACCATTATTAAATTTAGATATCCACTCTCCAACCTTTTTATTATTATCATATTGTCCGACTACAACTTCAACACCACCATCTCCAAATCTTTTGTAGGTTCCACTTTTTACATCTCCAATAAAATTCATTTCATAATCTTTGATATCTGAATCCTGATGAAAATTTACCATTCTTTTTTGATGTGTCAAGTAATTAAATTCACTCAGTACTTCACCTGTTTCTTTTTTAAGTGTTTTAACTTTGTAAAGTAATCCATTTTCATAAGTTTCTATTTTAGCTGGAATGTTAGTTCCTTCAAAATAATGAATTTTATCTCCTTGTAATATATTATTTTCGTAGTAATATTCTACAGTAGGATTTCCATCTGTACCGCTTTCAATCCACTTTCCATGTTTTTTATCGTCCTTATACTCCCCCTCAATTCCAACAGTTTTATTTTTATTGTATTGAATATACTTACCATTTAGATTACCATCATTATAATTTTTAACATAATATAAATTACCATTGTCTAACCATCGTTTCCATTCTCCACTCTTGTTTCCATCAATGTATTTACCAAAAGTTTCAGGTTTCCCATTCTCATAATAATATTCCCACTCTCCGTCCTTATTGTTATTTTTGTAATGACCCGAAGATTCTACTATACCATCCCATCTCCGCTTTTGGAATTTTCCACTTTTTTTACTATCTTCATAATTTATTTCTGACCACAGTTTTCCGTTTTCGTGCCAAGTTTTCCAACACCCAACTCTTTTTCCATCAGAAAAAATTTTCGATTCCATCAGTTCACCCGTAGGAAAATAAGAAAGCCATTCACCATGTGGTTGTCCCTTTACAATTTCATATTTTGTCCAAATTTCTCCATTTGGATGTTTATACTCATGTTGACCATCGGACATATCATATTGAAAACCTTCATTATTTAAGTTCTTCCACAATGGATTGAATCTCAAATTATTTTCATCCCAAGGTGGGAAAAATTGAAAGAAGTGTACTGCTGTTTTATCGGTATAATCTGTATCATCGTGATAACCATTCTTTAGTGCCGTAATATCCCAATCCACTTCATTTAAAACTGGACATCTATTCACCCATTTATCACCGAGTTCTTTCCATTTTCCAAAAAATACATTATTGAATATACCTTGTTCCTTATTCAAAGGATGTGTATATTCTTCAAACATTTTAAAATCGTTTAATAACTTTTCAAAGTAATTTTCATCAATCAATTTACTATTGAAAAGATTAAAACAATTTTGGAATGCTCTTTCATCTTCACGAAATCTCAAGGTTGGTGGTACGGATTCAAATTGTTCACCGAAAGTCAAATCATCATCATTTACATATATAAAATTAGGATTTCTATCATCGAGATTCAACTCTATTTTACCAGTAAACATCACATCTAAATCACAATAAAAAATCCAATCCCATTGTTTGAAGTATTCATGAAACAAAAATATTTTATAAAAATGTATGGATGGGTTTCCTTGTAATGGTTTCCAAAATTCTGAATTAGAGTTAATGGTTACAAAATCTCCATCCCACTCACCAATATTTTTAGCACCATTTTCAAGTGGTGTAACCATTGGTAAGTATTTTTCATCTGCTAGTGTTACTAAAACTTTTTTCAATTTCTTTTCCATATATCTTTTTTATTTGGATATTCTTTTGAAGATTTTATTTGTTTATCTATTTCTAAAAACTTGTTCCAATATAAATACTTACCATTCCACTCAGATAATAAAAATTCTGCTTCATTTACATTAAGACCATCATTTTTTTCTAAGTAAGATAGTAAATCTTCATATTCTTTATACCACCCATGACTATTTTTTTCCAATCCTTCATATTGTAGTTTAACATTTTTCAAAGTATTTGAAGTCCACTTGAAATGATGGTGCTGAGTAATCTTGTCTGATATTTTTTTTCGTTTTATTTTTTTTATACCATGTAATCCATTTAGAAGTCTTATGTCATCTCCTCTACATAAAGAGACTTTATCTACCCAACTTTCATAACCCTTCAGTACCATGGCCACATTTCCAACCAATGGAAACTTTTCAAATATATCATCTGTAGTTTTAACCTCGATAAGTTTACCATCCGATGATACTCTATCTAATAATAAACCAAAGGTGTAATCATAATTATTTTCTTCATTATATTTAATTTCATTTTTTATGCCGTTATCAAAATGTATAAATTCATCACAATCTACAGGTATCCACCAATCATTTGGTTTTTTGGACATTGTATGATTGAATAATGAAGTCTTATAATGTTCATTGAATGTATGTTGGTCACGACAATCTAAATGAGCTTCGATTCCAAATTCTTTCATTATACTAATGATTTCTTCGAAATTGATAATACTCGAATCACCCCATAGATTTATAAAAAAGTCATCAACCTTATCACTATAATACTTTAACCAATGATAAAATACTTCGGTGTCTAAGGTTGCACAGGTAGTTATGTATACCTTACTCATAAATATTTAATCCAACTACCATCAACATACACCATATCAGGTTTACCAACAACTTCATCTACAGCCTGTATGACACCAGTCCAAGGCTCAACATAATCATGACCACCTATCACACCAGCTGGTTCATCAACATGAGTTTTTACTTTTGGTTTATATAATTGTAAATCCCTTTTGACACTTTCATATGAATGATTGGCGTCAATGTATAAAAAATCTATATCATTGTTGAACTTATCAGATATATCTTCACTAAAATTTTTCCAATATTTTATACTATCAAAATTTCTTGTATTTATTCTGAACTCTTCCTTGACTTGTTCCCAAGTTGTATCGAAATCATTATTAAATGGTTCATCACCTTCGTGTGGGTCTATGGCATTTATTTCATCAAATATACCTGAACATCCAAACAAGAATGTAGACTCGCCCATGTATGAACCTATTTCAATCATTTTTTTTGAATGAGTTTGGTCTTGAAAATGTTCTGCTAAATCATTTATTAGATGAGTCAATCCAATAAACGGACTATTTGCCTGTTGATTATATGACCACCAATTTTTGTTGGAATTAAATCTTTGTGTTTTCATTGTAAAACCTATTATAGTGATATCCTTTTTGAAAAGTTTTTCCTATTGATTCACATGAGTAATGTCCTATATAAACCCTACGAGGTGAATCTGAATTATTTTTACCTGATTGATGAAATGTATTACCATCCATGACTAATATATCTCCTTCGGATAAATTTAGAGTATCCCACCTGCGTGTTTTTCTATTTCTTACTTGAAACCCACCATTTTTATCATTTATATCATCCAATACCATCATACAATTTAGTGTTTTTAAATCCCATCTATTTGGATACGGCCCAAACTGATTATCTCTATGAGGTTCAAATGAAAAATCTTCATTTGGGAGTTTAACTACTACTTGGTCATTGAACAGGTAAAATTCATCTCTCATCAAATAAAAATTACATATTTCATACATGAGTTGTGATGTATAAACATCAAATAATTTTTTATTTTCACTATCATCGGCCAGAGGGGAAGATGATGCCATATCGTGAAACCTACCATATGCACCTGAACCATTAGGTTTAGTTTCGGTCTCAAATTGTGGATGAGAAATCATCCTTTCTTTCAGTTCTAATGTATATGATTTTAAATAATCAATTGTTTCACGAGGAACTTGATTAGGTAAAATATCGTATCCATGACTATGAAAATCTTCTATATTTAACATTAAAATCCTTGTGCTAGGTATCCAACCATTAAATCCTCTACAGGAAACTTTTTACATAATTTTTTTGCAAAGTTTTTTTGACCACCAATAAATATACTTAATTCCTTTGATACCATATAGTATTTTCCTTCGTAAAATGATATATCAGTTTTTATTACATTCATATCATATTCGAATTTATCTTCGTAGTGACCCTCAAAATAGATATCCCATATTTCCTCGGTTAGAGGCTCTAAATAATGAATACCCCAATAGTGTTCATTTTTGTCTTTACAAGTTTTTTTCCAAATTTTATCATCCCACCTATCAAAACTATAACAGAATCCATCTCTTCCTTTTTTGAATAAATTTTTATATGTTATTTTCGATTTATAAAACTTCCAGTTATCATTGAAAATAGTATCATCACATTTAATTAAATAATCGTACTCTTTATTTTCACTACACCACTTCATCATCTCTTGAGTCTTTAATGGTAAATCCCTATAATCTGTATGGAAATCCGCTCCCCATTCCATAACTTCTATATTTGAATCGGCTATAATTTCTTTATAGAATTTTTGACTCTTGAAATAATCCAAGTGTTTTTTATATTCTGAATCGGTATAAATTACAAAAAGATATTTCATGAGTACATCTGTTTAAGTTTGTCAAAAAAAGAATCGGTATAGTTACCCTCTTTATCTATTTCATATTGTTCCCACATAGCATTCCACAAATGAATTCCAAATGAATCTTTTAACTTTAAATCTTCTGTCCATATCTTATAGTAATCTTGGTAGTCGATTGGACAAAATGTTTTTTTATCTTGAACAAAATAATACAACGATTTATCGTTCACTATATCAGTTAACATATCAGGTCCGATATCACCCCAAGAAATATCTTGTAGTCTGTGACCTAAACTTTCTATTCTATTTAACCACTCTTCAAAGACTTTTGACTTTTTTTCTTTTACATAGATAAAACAAGTTGCTATTGACAATTCGTTTCCTACATGATTTTGTTTTACAAAAAAGTAATCATCTTGTATATCAAATGGTTGAAGACAAACCACATCCATGTCCACCCATATACCACCTTGTTGATATAATAATGTTGCACGAAACCAATCTGAAAACCCAGCCACACTTCCTTCACCAAATGGTTTTCCATTTATTACATGACCAGTATCTTTATATCGGAATATTTTATCTCCGTCTATGATATCATTAGCGTCTTTTAAATTAACATTCGATGGTACATTATTTACATCTTCATATGTATATAGATTGAATTCAAAACCATTTTTAACCCAAGAGTTTATACTAATAATTTGAAGTGTAGATAGAGATTCACCTATCCAAAGTCCATTTACACTTTTTTCCATATCCAAATTGGTTCTCCAAAGGCTATGTTTTCGGTTTCTTTAGCCTTTTCTTTTAAATCTTCTG
>Ga0163111_10003625_pt1 | contig 10014 bp, 12 predicted proteins | sample CRUFie1St18metaG_FD_109645 | JGI IMG/M metagenome (GOLD analysis project Ga0163111, IMG submission 109645) | Marine microbial communities from the Costa Rica Dome - CRUD Field 142mm St18 metaG | ecosystem: Environmental > Aquatic > Marine > Oceanic > Photic zone | place: Costa Rica: the Eastern... | reverse complement strand
TCCTCACGAGCCTCAGACAGCTTGTTCTCCCAAGCTTCTTGAACTTGCGATTTAAGTTCTTCACTTAAACCTTCAGTGCCAAAAATTTCTGTAATGTCTGCCATCTGAATCTCCTTATTTCTTGTTTAGCTCACTAATTAATTTAGTAATTTCGGTTGCCAAAAACTTTTCTGCTCTAGGATCAAACATACTGTCTCTTCCTAAACCATATAATTTCTGACCACCTCGCATATTCCATAAACCTTCGTATATTGCCTTTGGATATGCATCGGGAGCCGACGGTTGGGCTACGATATCAACTGTGATAATTTCAAAATCTTGAACGTTACCACTGTCTCCTACGTTTCCTGAACCTCTCGAACTCACTCCTAGTTTACATCCACTTTCGAGTAAAGTCGTTACGATTTTACCCATCGGTGTTGGCATAATCTTTAATTGCCCAATACCATTTGGACCATCCATCCACATATCTTCTATCATGTGTGAAACCCTTTCTAAATTAATAGTAAGGTTCTCTGGGTGATCTGCTTCACCTAAAACACTGTAACCACCATCAAGTTTTTCTTTGATGCTTGACACTGCTTTAGATATCTCAGTAACTGGGTACATTCTTTTGTTGTGGTTTTCGACACCACCCATTATGAAAATGCCCTTCATTTTGAGGCTTTTGTTTTCGTCTTTGCCTTCTCTTAAAACTTCAATCTTCGCTTGATCGAATGTTAAATTTTCTGTCAATGAACGAATCATAGTTTTGCCTCCCTTCTTACCAAGTTATTACTTGCCTGAAATTGTTGACTTTGCAGAACCATCTGCGCCGTCTTTGTTTTCAGCTTTCACTTGTGACATATTTGGTTCAGTTGTTGCACCCATGTCTTGAGGAGCTGGAGCTGATCCACCTTTTTCCTCGCCACCTTGTGCAATGTTACCTGCATCGCCACCCATATCATTTTTTGATGCTACTGGTGATTTTGCGTTGTCCGAACCGTCTGTTGATGCCACTTTAACTGGCTTCAGTTCAGCTTCTTCAAGCTCAGTTGTTGCTTCTTCAGTTGGTGCTACAGACTCATCAGCTTCTTCTTCTGCTGGTGCTTCCATATCGCCTTCTTCATCTGCTTCTTCTTCGCCTTTTTCGCCATCTACGATCTCTGCAAATTTAGCCTTTAACTCTTCTAATGCGTCTGCTAAATCATCTACTTTGTCTTCAACTTCTTCATGATCGTGATCGTCGGCTTCACCGTCTTCATCACCATCGTCTTCGTTAGTTTCTTCGTAGTCGATTTCTTCAGCATCTTCTTCAGCTTTTTGCTTTAGTTCTGCTTTAAGATCTGTTTCAGCGTCGCCTGTTTCGCCGCCTACTGTTTCTTCAACTGCTTCTTCTTTAGTTGATTCTGTTTTTTCTTCAACAGCTTCTTCTTTAACTTCATCAGTTGCTTCTTCTTTTGATTCTTCAGTAGCTTCTGCTTTTTCTTCTACTGCTTCTTCTGTAGTTGCTTCTTCTGTAGTTGATTCTGCTGTCTGTGTGTTTACAAGCTCTTCGTGGATATCTCTTGCTTTTTCAACGATAACGTCGTGTAATAAAGCTGACGCTTTATCTTGCTCACCGTTTACTAGATATTCAAGAACTTGTTCTAGTTTTGAACTCATTTCTGACATGATCATCTCCTTTAATAATAGTATCGATACACTAATTATATAATGTTAATGTTATTATTTAACATATCGTCCGTAGATAAGGGTATAACCGGGCGAAAAATTGCAATTTTTTCAGAAAAAACTCAATTTTGCCACATTTTAAGATCTTTTACAGAAATTGTTGCAATTAAGCCACTGGTGGCTGTGCATACATCTTCGCAACAAAATCAGCATTCTCTTCTTGATCTTGACGTCTAATCTCTCTTACTTTTCTTAACTTGTTAAGATGCTTCAACGTTAGTCTGGTTTTTCTACTAGTGTTCATATCAGCACGATGGAATTCGTCCTGGTCTGGTAGATATGCTTCTGTAAGTTCTTTATATCGCATGATACTTTTATTTATTACATCACGAGTAAATACTATTGTAATGAAGACAAGAACTGAAATAGTTACTGTGGCAGAGTTATTTCAAGATGAGCTTGATGCTATCAATACTCTGATTGTACAGTTAGAAAATCAAAAAAAACTCAATAAAGATCAAAAAAAAGAAATTCGTGAATTAAAAGTTGTAGCAAAGTACTTTATTGACAGACTTAATAATAGAATGCTGTTAGTAGACGAAGAATACACTATACATTAATATATGAGATTAATTTTATTTTCTTTCTTGCTGTGCTTCGTTATGAGTTTATCTACACAAGCGGATCCAGACTTTGAATATTTCTTGCTAAACGAAGAAGAAACTAGAATACTACTTGCTATACAAGAATTAAAACAACAACTAACTTATGTTAATGAAGAACAATTTGAGATTGTTGAAAAAGAAATCGAAGAGCAAATAGATCTATACGAAAAGAATATTAAAAGACAAATTGAATTAAGAAAGATATTAAACAACTATTAAGTTGTTTCAGTTCCGCCACCTGTTGGTGCTGTGTCTCCACCTATGGGAGATTGTGTTCCTGTTGCTGTATCTGTTTCGCCTTCTTCTCCACCTGGGTCAACCGGTGATGGTGCCGACGGCATAGGTGCCGCTCCTACTGATCCTAATCCGTCACCGGCAGGACCTGGATCACCTGGCATTGAAGTTTTGTTTTCTTCAGACCATAATCTTTGGTTTTCATAAATCTCTTCTTCAGATAATTTCAAGTAACGTGTCATTGCAAATCTCTTACTAATATAAGGCAATGCTTGTACTTGGTTGAATATATTCACTAACTGGTTGTCTAACTCTATCTGTCTGTATTTTCCAAAGTTCTGTGGTTCATTAAATTGTAACTGGAACATACCAGAGTCAATTTCAATACCTCTATTTTTTAAGAACATTTTAAACTCCCTGTCAACACTCGGTTGTAAGAAGTTCTGTATTCTTTTACAGAATTTTGTGAATCTAAATTCTTGGATATATGCTGTACCAACTCTTCCATCTGTAAATGCTGTCTGTGGATCATTCGGAGAACTTGGCAAGTAAGCACTTGGTACTCTTAAACCTTTTAATAGTTTATCGTTGAAATATCTTAAGTCATCAATCTCACCTAAGTTAGTACCACCTGGTAATGTTTCAACCTTACTACCTCTACCTTCAGCCGTTTGTGCAAAGAAATAATCTTCAATCATTGACAACGGATTGTATGTTGCGTCCATTATGTTCGCACCACCACCTGTTGCATTAGGTATACGTCTTTGGTGTATTTCGTTTTTAACTCTTTCAATGAATCCCATTGCTTTAGAAGTTGGCATATTACCTACATCAATATAGAACACTCTTCTTTCAGGTGCTCTTTGTACTCTGTAGATAATCATTGCATCTTCGAGTAATTCTTTTTGTTTGTAAGTTTTAAAAATTGGTTCTAATAAACTTACTCCAAAAGGCCAAAATCTATCCATGCCTTCTGTTAAACTTAAATGTACAATGTGTGATGCATCAATCGGATACGTTGTTGCATCTTTTGAAAATCTTGTGTTACCATAACCACCACCTGGTCCTTGACCATATGGCATATGTGATCTATTACTTGCACCGCCTCCTAATGGATGTGACATATTACCGCCACCGTAACCGCCTCCTGATACAGGTGAAGTTAATCCTTGTGAATATGCATCTGATGTTATGTTTAAATTCTTAATGTTAAGATCTAAGTTCTTAATAAAATATGCTTCTGGCTTCTTGCCTTTACCTTCGTTAACAACTATTCTTTCAACGTTTCCTGGGTCTACCCAAAACCATTTGTATGTTTTAGGATCTCTTACAAATATCTGATCTCCATACTTTAACGTATTTCTAACCATCTTGAAACAACGCTTCTGCCACTGATTGATCTTGTTCCACTGTGATAGAGCCTGTGTCAATATACCTGACTCTGTGTCAGTTGGGTCTGAGTTGTAATGAATTGAAAATGGTGATCCTGATTTCTCATCTACAGGACTTGAAAATTCCGCTATTGTGTCTAGTGCGGCATTAATCTCTGTGTCAAGATCCATCATATCGTACTGATAGTATCTTTCACGTCTGTTAGGTTGTCCCGCATACACTTCTGGTAACCATGTGTTGTATCTACTGTTAGATGCGGCTCCAGATGCAGGGCTCGTAGAACCTACAGGACTTCTTTGTCCTGTTTCAGTTCCGTATTCTTTAAAATATTTACGCCATGACATATTGTTATTTATAATATAGTACTTTTATCGTGTTGTCAACTTATTATTAACTATTTGGTAAATTAATAGTTTCTCAGAATAGCGTCTTGATATACTTTCTCACCGGAATCTGCGGATTTCTTACTGTTGGCTAGTATTTTCTTGTTCAACTCAACTAATTCTTTCTGTAATTCATTATTTTCCATCTGTAATCTAATGGCTTTCTCTTCTGGCGATTCCTGTACCTGTGATCCAGGGTCTCCAAACATTGGCATTATCCTGATGTTTGATTTACGTGTGGTTGACATTCCTCCCAGCGAGCTCTGTGTTGACGTCTTACCTTTTTCAGGATCATCTATTTCAGGAGCTGTCTTGGTAGTCATGTAATCTGCTGTTACTCCGTATTTGCCTATTCTTTCTTCCAACAGCTTCAGGGCATTTTCTTTGTTCTTGTAATCCTTTTCAAAAAGTGAACCAACACCTTGTTCCATTCCAAATATGGTTGTTGTGTTGAAAACATAATCAAATAATTTTTTAAGATCTGCTTCGCTTTGTGTCTTTTTATATTGATCAACAAGACTGTCCATCTTGTTAAGTTCATCTCCAGTGTCACCACCATATATTGCTCTCGCTAATGCTCTGTTTATACCAGCGGCAACTGATGATTCAATTGATCCTGTTAAGTATTGGAATATCTGTTTCATTCCGCTACCTGCACCTGAGAAGAAGTTTACTAAAGTATTAAATGCATCTCTGATCATTCTGAATCCATCTCCGGCTAACCAGTTTGAAAGATCCATCAATTTGTTTTCAAAGAACTCAACTGTTTTTAAAAATCCGTTAACTACACTTTCGTTCATGAAAGCAATCAATAATTTGTCAAACGCGGCTCTTAATCTTTCTATAACAACTCTTAACTGTGCCTGTGCCTTACCAAGTGCCGGTGCTTCTATACTTTCTCTAAAACTAGCCATTAATCTCATATCTGCATCGTCAATAGTTTCGGCCAAGTTAGCAAGATTGATTATGGTCTTTGCCATTGGATCACCTGATATCTCTAGAGCTCTCAAGAACTGTCTGTTGTTTGTGTTGACATCAAGTATACCTTTTCTGAACTGTTCGAGTGCTGATCCCACATCACCGTTGTTGTTGACCGTGTTTGCTATGTTCTGTAGACCTCCTAAAAGGTTAGGTGCCACCCTTGCAAGGTCCTGACCGAACTGTGTGAACTGTAATCCACCTCTACCAATTCCATCTGATAGTGCCTGTGCCAGTTCTCCACCAAGTGGTCCAAAACCTGCCAGACCTGAAAATGCCGTTTGTGCAGATTGTAAAGTTATGCTTCTCAACTGTGCCGGTAGCATATTGAGAGCATTTGTAAATGCTTCCATTGAACTTGCCTGTATCACTGTCTGTCTAATCAAATCAGCTGACGTGTTTGTCAGTCTTGAAAATGCCTGTGCAGACTGTAAGAGGTTAGTTGACATCTGTGCAATCAGTTTAGGATTGCCTTCAAGGTCTAATCCCAACTGTCTAAATATGTCAGCCGACTCGGCAACTGCCGAGGCAATCTCTGCTGTACTTAAACCCAAGTAACCTTGTTCTCTAATTAATTCCTGTGTGCTTCTGATTGCTTGGAAAACTGTCTTTGTTCCAAACTCTCCAAACGTTGTTGCGAACTCTTGTGCAAGTTCTGATGCTTGTTCTAGTCTGAGACCTGCATCTGCGGCCTGTGCCGCGAAACTGGCTATACCACCTGCTACTCCCTGATCTGGATCTATTACAAAACCTCTTCTAAATAATGTATTGTCTAACTGTCCTAATCTTAAAAAGAATTTTACAGCCGCCATTATACCTTTTGCCAAACCGGCTAATCCCGCTGTAACTGGATTCAGGAACTTACCAAATTTTGTTAGTCCACCTAGCACACCACCAAACACACCTCCGGTACCTGCTGTGGCGTTCAATGCCTTTTCAAGGAAACCTTGCTGTGCTTTGCCATTCTTTTTTATGGCGGCGGCCATTTTATTGTCAGCGGCCGTTTGTTTCGTTTCTTCTTTGAAGATGTTGCCTAGTATGGTATTCTGTTTGTCTTGTTGCTTACTGGCTTTATCGTCTGCTTTTTTATTTTGATCAGCGGCCTTTTTGGTAATGTTATTGAGGTCTTTTTCTATTCTGCCTGTACGTTCTATCTTGACTCCTGTTTCCCTAAGAACCTTAAGGACTTCCTGCATTGTTTTTTCTAATGCAAAATCTGGTACATCTATTTGTTTTCCATCAAAATCAATTCTAGCCATGATAAATAATTAAGTACGCACTTAATAACTCCTATAAGTATCTTACATGATATTTATATACGGTATAAACTGCGTATATAACCAAAAGGAAAATTAATAAATGGAACAAGAAAAAAAGCATAATCCTTTGAAACAGTTCTACAGAGCACCTAAACTATACGTTCAGTTGCCATCACGTGGAAAGTTCAATGTGCTTGAAGGTGAAGCGATGACCGGTGAAATAGCCATACACGCCATGACCAGCAAAGATGAGCTGATGATGAAAAACCCTGATGCACTGCTTAACGGAGATGCTGTAGTGCAGGCCATAAAAAGTTGTGCACCAACTATCAAAGATCCAAAGAATCTTCCAGTGTGTGACATCGACCAGTTGCTTATTGCAATAAGGATGGCCACGTACGGAGAGTTCATGGAAGCGAAAATAAAGTCACCGCATGGTAACAAGAGAACTGACTCCTACGATGTGAACCTGAACAACATTCTCGAGAATGTGCAAGAGATGTCATATGAAAATGTGGTCACACTCAGCAACGGTTGTAAAGTTCACGTGAGACCTTTTTCATATGAGTTACAGACAAGGATAAACCTTGCCGCATATGATCAGGCCACGGCACTAAAGAACGTCAAGGACATTGACAAGGAAAGTGCAAAGCAGTTCAAATCGATGTTTACGAAACTTGCAGACCTTAACACAGACAGCGTTGCTGATAGTGTTGTCAAAATCATTACACCAGATGGTGAAGAAGTCACTGACAAATCAGCTATCAAAGAATTCTTAATAAACGTTGAAACAGCAGATGCCAAGGCAGTAGATAAAAAAATTACTGATCTTAACACTGTGAGTACCGATGTTAAACAAGAGTTCATCTGTAAGGAAACTGAACAGAAGTTCGAGTCTGACGTCAGGTTGGATCCATCGGATTTTTTCGTAGATTCTTGATCACCGCCGAACCTTCTGAGGTAGCCACTTATTTCGAAGAGATGGCCTCGGATGCACGTGAAATCAAGAAACAAGTCATTGAGATATGTTGGTACATGAGAGGTTCCGTCACCCACGATCAAGCATGGCAGTTGACCTACGAGGACAAAAAGCTGGTCACTGAATTCATTAAAGAGAACTCAGAGAGATTCAAAGGTTCGATGACACCTGTGGTTTAATAAACACAAACATAGATTTCTGATCGTTTACTGCATGGCTTGACACGAGCTTGTATTTCTTTTTAAAAGGTTTGATACGCTGTTGCAAAATTTTTTGTGTATTTTTTTTATCATTGGCTTCGAGTATACAGATTTGAAAATCAACTTTATCTAGATCCAGTTTATCTTCCGATCCTTCTATGTCGACCAAGAGAAGATCACATTTGGGCAGTTCTTCGAATCTAGTATTTTTTACTTTATGATGTCCTTTGTGTTCTAAATTCATAGACAACGGACGTTTGGACACGTATGATAGTGTTTTGTCTGGCAGTCCTGATACTGCACTGTGTACAAACTTACAATTATTAAATTTGAACCTCTTGCTTAATTTTTTTGCTATCTGTATTCCTATCTTGTCTATGTCATAACCTATCCAACTTCTATACTTGTACTTGCCGTACAGCATCTCGGACAGATACAGGAATCCAAAACTACAACCAAGCTCGACCACATCTAGTGATCTGTTCACTGTAATTTTTCTTCCATACTTTGTAAAAATTCTTTCCAGTGTCTCTGATACGTCGGGTGTGTGGCATCTACGATACAGCATTTCTTTGTGTTCATTCTTAAAATCATAGTCCGAGTGTTGATCTATCTCTTTGACTAAACTTTGATACAACTCGTCCGGGCTCATGGCTTAATTGATAAACCTAGCCAACACTAACATCAGTGATCCTGACACAAAAACACCTGCTGTGGCTGACCACCAGAATCCATAGTAAGGTAACATCTGAGCAAATATCGGGAAGAACAATAAACTGATCAACACAAAGTAGATTGTCTGGTAACTGAGTGTCTTGAACGACTGTATGTCTACTCCCGCATAGTGCATGAATGTTAGCGACACGAAACTAGCCAGAGGTATGCCCAATATAAATGCACCTAGGGTTGGGTTCTTTTCACTGACCGTACTCACTGTGGCTATTATAATACCACCTATTATCGCTTTGATGATGAATTCCATACTACTACTTATTTTAATCAGACCTGTTGGCAATGTAACATTATATCACTTTGTTTCTACGTAGGCATGGAGTAAGACTCCATGGTACAACGCTTTGCGTTAAGGTCTTTAGTTTTTTATCGTATTAGAAAACTAGATTGTATGTGTTTTCTTTATGCCTATTACTTGATGATTTGGTCATACTTCACCCGTTGCCGGGTGAAGGTGATCCCATTACCAGAGACCAGTCATATCAACTTGCGGAACCTAAAGAGGCGGTTGGCCTGTACCCCTGTCATTCCTGCTTCATCCAACGGAACCCTAAACGGACAAAGTTGACTATCCATAAAGAGCTGACGGTTGCTTTTTCTCATTGCCGTCATCATTTGTGCCTGAGTTAACACTTTTCTTGCATCATGCGATTCGCCGCTGTTGTTACAGAGTAGTTCGCGTTTTGTAGAGATGCTATATTGCCTGAGTTTTTGCCTGTTCGATGCCTATAGTTGTTGACTATAATTGAAAATTACGGCAAAGGTCAACCTTTTTTATTTTTTTTGTTTGCTCTTATTAAAAAAGTGTTATACAATAAGCATTATGAACGGTAAAGAAAGCAAGGTAAGTACCCGTATGCATTGGACATATCAAGGCGAAAAAGTAGAAAAAATACCCGAAGGTGTTGAAGCATTTGTATACTTGATAACAAATACTACCAACAACATGAAGTACGTGGGTAAGAAACTAGCAAAATTCAAGACGACAAAACCACCTCTAAAAGGTAAAAAGAATAAAAGACGTGGGACAAAAGAATCAGACTGGAAGGACTACTGGGGCTCTTCTGAACACTTACAACAAGACGTGCAAGAGATAGGCCAAGACAAGTTTACCAGAGAAATACTACATTATTGCCCTAGCAGAGGTATTGCAAGTTATCTAGAGGCCAGAGAACAATTTGAACGCAGAGTGTTAGAAAAAGATGATTACTATAATGGTATCATCAATGTACGAATTGGTGGTTCAAAAATTTTAAAAGAACATTTAAAAAATATCGAGGTTAAAAAACAAAGTGACAACTCTTAATGACTTCAGTTTAATAATAGTCAAGAATGAATCTTTGTTAGATAGTATCAAAGATTATTTCTACGAAAACTTACTTCACGATTTTGAAGATGACAGATTACTAGATTGTAAAATTGAAAACATAGATGAAACTCTCGAACAAGTAAAAACAAAATATGCTGTAGTAATACAAGAAGGCATATTCTTTTTTGATCACATAGACAATAATTTTTTAAAAAGTGTTATTGAAAATA
>Ga0163111_10003624_pt1 | contig 10014 bp, 7 predicted proteins | sample CRUFie1St18metaG_FD_109645 | JGI IMG/M metagenome (GOLD analysis project Ga0163111, IMG submission 109645) | Marine microbial communities from the Costa Rica Dome - CRUD Field 142mm St18 metaG | ecosystem: Environmental > Aquatic > Marine > Oceanic > Photic zone | place: Costa Rica: the Eastern... | reverse complement strand
CTGCTGCCGTGGACGAAAAGAATGCGTCGTTCGAATCGTTTGCGGCATCGACGGTGAACAGTGAAGCGTCTAATCCTCCCGACTGGGAAAAAGAAGTCGGGGGAGGAGGAGGAGTCGTGGTAGTAGTAGTTCCGAAGAACGAAGCATCCACATCGTCCAATTGCTTCAAAATCTCGCTCGCAGATTTCTTCACCGTATCTTTCACCCCTTCCATTTCAATCGTCTTGCGAAGCGTCGACTTCACGTTTTCATCCGCTTTCAACGCAGTCTCTAGAACAGATGAGTCTCGCCAAGATAAGGCTTTAGAGATGCAATCCAGCGCTTTTTTCGCGCACTTCCACCCAGATTGTGCGTCCATGAGCTCGGAGTCGTACGCTAATGCTACTTTATCTAGTAGCGCGCGAACGATCAACGACGCTTCTAATCCTTTCCTATCGACGTGTTCAAACAGTTGCGTCAGTTCGGCTTCGTCGGGGACGAGTTTCACTCCGGCAACGCCACACAACGAGTCGACTCGTTTCTGTTCCTCGGACCCTTCCAACGGTATTAACGTCGGTGGTGGTGATTGTAGTATTGCTCTCGTAGGACCGGTACCTTTGAGCGTCCATTCCGCTTTCTGCTGCGTCTTTACTTTTAAATCGATTTGTTCTTCTTGGTGCATCGTCGATGGAATAGCACTACTATTCGTCGCCATTCCGAAGAAATCCCCCAAAGGATCTGACGACGATGTTGGTGGTGGTGGTGGTGGTGGTGATGGTGTCTGTTCTACTTTTCTTTCTGCTGCTTTTGCTACTACTACTTCTTCTTCTTCTGATCTGCCCCACGGTCCGCTTATTCCTCCTCCGCTTCCTCCTCCACCAACTCCTCTCATGGCATCTGCCAACGACCCTCCGGTCATTTCAGACTTATAGTACGTCTCGTCCACGTTCGTTCGATGTTTCTCTCTCTCCTTTGTGATTTCATTCACGTGCGCGCCGATTTTCTCTGCCACATTCATCGCCGTTCCACCCGCCGTGCGAAGTAAACCAGACGCCGCTTCGAGTCCGGTGAGCGATACGTTTGCGCCGCCGACATTGCCACTCTTTCGTTGTTGATTATGTTGTTGTTGTCCGGATATTCCAACAATTTTAGAAGACGTCGTCGTCGTCGTCGTCGTCGCAGAAGAAGAGGCGCTCGTCGAATTCCCAAACAAACTTTCCATGGCTTCTTTCGCTCCTTCGAACGTCTTCCTCCCAAAGTTCTCACCGTTATCGGTGACGACATCTCGTAGAATTTTCGCCGCGCGTTTGCTCAGGCACTGTTTCATCTCCTCCGGCCCTTCTCTGGCCAATACGGTTATAAGTTTCAACGCTTTCGTTCGCACGTTCGGCGAGTCGTGTTTGCAGCGTCTCGCGACGTGTTCCGCGCAATCATCGATCGCGTCTTTTTTAATCGATCGACACGCTTCCGTCGCGAATCGATGCATCCCGTGAATGTTCGGAGAGGTCACGTCGTCGACGCATAAACCGTCGACGGACGCGTGCACGCGCATCTTATGCACGATATCCATTTTCCCACGACCGACCTTTTCTACATAAAAAAGGTGGCAGCAGCGTGGCACTCCTGTTGATTCTATTATCGAAAGAAGAGAACGATGCAACGACTGACTCGTTTTTGTGAAGGAGGTGCCTCGTCAAAGCCATTTAAAAAAAATCGAACTCGAAACGGACCCCCAAAGGTATTCACAGTCAACGGGTCAGTCAAACAGAAAAGATCAAAATACGACACGTGTTAGAAAGCAATACTACTACTAGTTTTTTACACCTCTCTACGTACAGTACGTACATCTATTCTAACTAACAACCTAAACGACTCCAGTGGCTCATTTTCTTGACAAGTCTCGCGTTTTCGTCCGCGGTGCGCGTCGCGCTTTGCACGTGCCCGGACGTTCTCTGCAGCGTTTCTCTTTGCCTTCGTAAGTTTTCCAAAGTGTCTCGTCCGGCGCGTTCCGCGCGTTCCGCGTGGTGTAAACTGTTTTCTAAAGCGATGGCGGAACGGTTGGCGGAGAGAGTGGAATTGCGAGTGGCTTTGATGTCGTAACTGTTCTTCGCAGTGGTGGTGTTGTTCGGAAGCGACGACGTTGATGGTATTGGTGTTATCGTCGGCGCTATTTTAGCAAACAACGCTCTCCTTTGTGCGTCTTCGTCGTCTTTGTCGACGTTTTCTTCCAAGTTATTCGTACTCTTCGTACTCTCGTACCCGTACCTTCGCACGCGTCGAATCTCCTCCTCTTCTCGCATTTCTCGTTGTCTTTGGGCATCGCTGTATCTTTCTGTTTCCTTTTGCTGCCCCTCCGCGTCGCCGTAACTCTTACTCCTCGCGTATTTCTTCACCGCGTTCTTCGTCTGCGTCGCGACCGAGTCCATTTTCTTCTTGGCTTTTCGTAAGTACGTCTTCGCGGACGTCTTCCAAAAAAGAAACCGATCTTCCAGTTGATGATGATGATGTTGTTGTTGTTGTTGTTGTATTTTCTCTTCTCTCGTTTCGTCTTTTGTTTTCGGTGCTTCTTTCATCGGTTCCGGGATTAACTGTCGTCGTTCGCCTTTCCGCGCGCTTTCCGCGTGTTTGAGTACTTCTTCCACGTCTCGTCGCATCGTTCTCGTTTCCGTTCTCATCGCGCGCACGAATTCCTGTCTTCTTCGCTCCTTCTCCTCTTTGGCGTCCGCGTCGCCGCCGCGATATGTCTTTGTCGAGAGGTGCGTCGTTTTCCTTTCGATTTCTTCGAGTGTCTCTTTGCACTCTTCGACCATTCGCTCCACGCGTCCCGCCATCGAGTGCATCATCTCGAGCGTCCTTTTCTGTCCATCATCATCCGTCAAAGCAGCAGCGTTTTTTTGTGTGTCGACATCATCATCATCATCGAATCGCATCACGCTCGCTTCCGCGACCGTCTCCCTCGCGCGCTTCAGCGCGGCGTGGCATTTGGACAAGAGCAGCGAGAGTTCTCTTTGACTGTCTTTCTCTTCTTCTTTCTCTTCTTCTTTGTCTTCTTTGTCTTTGTCTTCTTCTTCCGTTTTTTTCTCGTCGTCGTCGGCACCGTTGTCTTCCATGATGATGATGACGACGACGACGACGACCACGCGCGCGCTCTTTCGTACCAAAGCGAGAGAGCACGTTTTGTGTCTCTTCTTCTTTGTCTTCTTCTTCGAAACAACAACAACAACAACAACAAAAATAACCAAGTACTTATAGTAAGTGTGTTCGTAGTATTCTGTATATCAAACGCGCAAAAGGAAAATGAAGAGAGAGAGAATGAATTGGATTATTCTTTTCGTTACTCTACCACGCTTTGAACACACACATGAAAACGTGCATAATCACCGGCGCGAGCGCTGGGATCGGCTGCGAAACGGCTTTGGCGATGGCGAGACAGAACTACAAGGTCATCTGCGCCGTCAGGGATGGGAAGAAGATGGAACGCGCTTTGATGCGGACGACGACGACGACGAATGAGGACGAAAAATCAAAGATCGAGATCGAAGAGATGGACTTGAGCGACCAAAAATCGATCGAGTTTTTCGCGAAGACGTTCATGGACTCGGAGGACGGGTTGGACGTTTTGATAAATAACGCGGGGGTCATGGCGACGCCGGAAATGAAAACGACGGATGGGTACGAGTATCAACTCGGGGTGAATCATTTGGGACATTTTACGCTGACGAACATGGTGCTGCCGAAACTACTCCTCTCGTCGAAACAAACGAATTTTGGCGAAGAAAATGACAACTCAAAAGAAGCGGCGGCGAGAATAGTGTGCGTCTCGAGCGAAGCGCACCGATTCGGCAGGCTGGAAAAGAACGATTTGTTTTACGAGAAAGCGGGGAGTTACAACAACTGGAAGAGTTACGGACAATCGAAATTGGCAAACATTTTATTCGCGAACGAGTTACAAAGAAAGGTTACAGAACGAGAGAAAGGCGGGAGGTCTCTCTCGTGCAACTCGTTACACCCGGGCGCGGTCAACACCGAACTCGGGAGATACTTATACGACACCAGCCAAACGCCCAAATGGTACGAGGAACTCATTTTCAACATCGTGCGACAAACGATGAAGACGCCAGCGCAAGGCGCAGAAACGTCCATCTATCTTGCTTCCGATCCAAACGCCGACAAGTTTCGAGGAAAGTATTTCGACAACTGCGTTGAGAAAGTATCATCGAACGCCGCGAGGAACGAGGACGACGCCAAGTGGTTGTGGCAAAGAAGTGCCGAATTGACCGGACAAGATTTCTTTTAGAATAGTCGTAGCGCGCTTTTGTAACAACACCAATATAACAACACATTTTTTTAACTCTCTAATCCTCTCTCCTTTTACAACATTCCGTGTGATAAATAAAGGGGATGACTTTTCTTCTTTTCGCCTTTAACGAGAGTTGGATTTTCGTCGGTCTCTTTCACGCACGTATACGCACGTATACGCAAAAACGCCATTCATCCATCCGTTAACAACATGCGATTAACCGTGTGCAATCAAACGAACGAATCCATCGCGCAGATAGAAATAGATTCGACGGCGCCTTTGGTGCATTTGCAAGCGATGATTGCCGTTGAATTCCCGTCGATACCGGAAGAGAGACAGGTGTTGATGCACGATGGGAAAGTTCTGATTGGGGGAGACTTTGACACACAAGCAGAGACGACGACGATCGAGAGTAAAGGCATACGAGACGATGATATGATTTTAGTGACGATGAAACACGCGCAAATGGAACGTACTCATGGACCCCCGAGAGGGTCGTCGTCGATGACGATGGGTGCTGGTCAACCAACTGAACGAGGGACGGGCGGACCGAGAGACGTCGCGACGAACCATACGGACGAGGAGAACAAAAGTGTGATGGATCTGATGGCCAATTTGAAGCGAGAAATTGAGTTCGGAGGAGGTTTCAAGGTACCGCCAGAACTGGAAAAGATTCTTAGAGAGAACGACGTGAAGGCGTTTACGGAGTACATGTCGAGGATGAACGAATCGAAGAGGAAAGAAGAAGAGATGTACGCGAGACTCGAGAGAGACCCGTTCGACGTAGAAGCGCAAAAGGAAATAGAGCAAATTATAAAGAGAAAGCGGAACGATGAAACGTTGGAGCAAGTGATGCAAGATTCGCCGGAGTTAATCTTCGGAAACGTGATTATGCTTTATTGCAATATGGAGGTGAACGGACACAAAATGAAAGCGTTCATTGATAGCGGGGCCCAGTCATCCATTATGGGTTTTGACTGCGCGAAACAGTGTAACTTAGTAAAAGACATCAACGAGGTATTCCAGGGTACTGCGGTAGGCGTGGGGACGCAGAAAATCGTCGGAAAAGTGCCTCGAGTGCATATTAAAGTCGGGAACGCGAATCTAGAGTGTTCCCTAAGCGTGTTAGAGGGACAAAAGATGGAGTTTATTTTTGGTTTAGACATGTTAAAGAGACATCAGTGCGTGATTGACTTGAAGAAGAACGTGCTAAAGATTGGCACAACTGGTGATGAGATTCCATTTTTAGGCGAAGGGGACATCCCGAACCAAATGCATCAAGAAGAGAAACAACAAGACGCGACCATGAATACCACCGATAACAACAATAACAACAACAACAACAACAACAAAGTTTTAGTACCAGACGTCGCCGAGGTAAGTGGAGTGCACGAACGCCCGTCGCGTCCGGCGACGACGGAAATCTCTGGCGTCGTTTCTCCCCCACTCGCTGGCGGTTTAAGAGGAGAAAGAGCGGGAGGCACCGCGGATGCCTTTCCCGAAGTCGTCGTCTCTAATCTCATGCAGCTGGGATTCTCTCGCGAACGAGTCGTCCAGGCTTTGGAGGCGACCGGTGGGAACGCGGAAACGGCCGCGAGTTTGTTGTTTAGCGATTGATTTATGGCGCGTATTATAAATCTACTCTGAAAAACACGTTTTTGATGGTACCCCTCTTTACTCCTCCGCGTATAGTGTCGTCAAAGTTCTTTTTCCTCGTTTTGGTGGTGCACAGAGAAGTCTTGAAGAAAAGGGGAAAAAGGAAGCCAAAAAGTGTGTTCGAATTCAATCAATTAATAATTGTCCAAAAAAAAAATATTCTCCTCACTTTTTACACCAAAACATCTTTCGATTCGATCGAATCTCTCGAATACGAATAACACAAAGTTACTGCATCATGTGGTCTTCTCTCTCGTCTTCGCAAAAGGTAAGAATTTTTCGCTTTTTTCGTTGGCGTCGCGCGAGCGGAGGGAATTGGATTTTTAATTGCGACCCAATTCAATTATTCAAATTGCCGGTGCACGCAATTTTCCCCCGTGTTCAAAACACGCGCCGCGTTTTTACTCACGCTCTCTTCTCTGCTTCGTCTTCGTCGTCTTCCTTTAAACGAAACGAATCGACAGGTCATCCTCGTCACCAACCTGATGGGTCTGTACTACGCCGTCTGCATCTTAGGTGATAAGATCGGTTTACCGATGGAAAGCGCTGGTTCGAAATTCTTCGACTTGAAAAAACCTTCCGTGGTGCAAGCTTCCGGAGCGTCTTGGACCGGCCTCCTTTTGTGCACCATGCTCGCGGATGGTTTTTACGTCTGCTTTAAGTGCTCGGAAAGTGCCAGGTTGCGATATTGCGTTCTGGGCTTAGTCTGCGCGTGCCAACGATTGACTTTGCAAATTGCACACTCCACGCCGGCTATTCGAGCTGTCGGTGGTATTTCAGCCGCGAAAGAATACACACCCGGGATCATCGCCTCTTTCGTGTTCATCGGCTTGTTTGCATCCGTCGTCCAGACGTCTAACTTACCTGCCGGCAAGGTTTGGTTCAAACCAGCGACAACTACAGCCAAGTGCCTCTTTGGCATGACTCTCGGATGCTTGGGCTTCTTTTTTCAAATGACCATGACTGACTTCCTCGCGGTTGCATATAACGTGAGAGGGAAGAGAACTGCTATCGAGTACGCGCAAATGGACTGGGCCTGCGTCATGTTGATGGGAACCATCATCGGTTTGATTTTCGCCCAATCGTACTTGAATGAGAACGAACAAGTTGGTTTCGCCAAGGTTCGCACCGTGGCCACCTTGTGCATGATGTACTTGATGCGCACGGAAAAATCCATCACGCCGTGCAAATTCCACAAAGAAAGCATGATACAAATGGGCATCATGGCCGCCATGGGAATTTACGCCGCGCACGGTAAGGACATCATGAAGAAGTTGAAGTTGGCGTAAACAAGATCAATATTATTAAATCTAACATCGCTTATTGTTTAAGATGATGATGATGACGTGGATTATTTATTATATTTTCGTCAATCCAAACACGTTTTGTACGACGCGAGGTGTGCTCTTACGAGATGACGCGTGATTTGTTGTCTATTGTTATACAATTATTACATATATTAACTACTACACGTACATTTATTATTTAGAAATACCAAGCTCTCCCTCCATTCGCTTCATAAAATGCTTTCGCGGTTGTTTTCTTCACGAAATCGCCGATGAGTGTGTTCACGCCAGCTTCTCGAATCCGCACCTCCGCGTACTCTCCTTTCTTACTTTTTTCATCTTCGTTCATGAAAACGACGCGTTTCCCGTTATCTGCTCTTCCAGTTGCTTTCGTATCGTCGCGTTTACTCACCCCTTCGACTAAAACTAAGTGCGTCTTCCCGATTTCGCCCTTTGCTTTCTCTTTGGCCACTTCGCGGAACGTCTCGATGACTTCGGCCAATCGTCTCTGTTTAGTTTCTTCCGGCACGTCGTCGGTTAATTTTTTCGAAGCTGCCGTTTTCTCTCGCAAAGAATACGCAAAAGTAAACGCCTGTTCGTATTGCACTTGTTTTAAAAGAGAAATAGTGTCTTCGTGTTCCTCTTCGGTTTCTCCGCAAAAGCCAGAGATGAAGTCGGAACTGAACGCTATGTCTGGTATTATCGCTTTCGCCTTGTCGATTAAATTCAAATACGCTTCGCGAGAGTATCCTCGATTCATTCGTTCGAGAACAGACGTCGATCCAGACTGCGCCGGCATGTGTAACAATTTTGAAGCGTTCGGTGTCTCAGCAATCGTTTGGAGCAGATTATCCGGAAAGTCTTTGGGATGCGGCGATGTGAATCGGACGCGTAATTCCGGCGAGATGGCGCACACGTCTTTCAACAATTTAGCGAAATCGTAATCTTGATTCCTAATCGGCACGTACACGCTCTTGAACCCTTCCGCGTATACTGCGTTCGTTTTTGCTGCTGTTATTGTTGTGGACGATGATGATTCCTCTGCTGAACACGTCTTATCCGAGTAACTGTTCACGTTTTGTCCAAGCAAAACAATCTCGCGTGCATTTTCCTCGTAAAATCTTCTCTTCGCTTCTTCTAATATCGACGCCGAATCTCGCGAACGTTCTCTCCCGCGCGTAAACGGAACGATACAAAACGCACACATGTTATCACATCCCCTTTGTATGGTCACGAACGCGGACGTGCTCATATCTTCAACCCGACCTCTTCGCATCGGGAAAATCTCCGAATACGTTTCCGTCGTCGATAACTCGACGTTCATCGTCTCCGTAATCTTTGGCTCGAATCGTTTTCGCGATGATGGGGATGTGTTTCCATCTTTATCGTCTAGTATTCTTTCTCCTTTTTTCTCTTTCCTACTACTGCTACTGTTACTTAATATCGCGTTTTCAATCAGTCTCGGCAAGTCTCGATAACTATCTGGCCCGGCCACGATATCCGCCAACCGCACGCCCTTCGCGTCTTTTTTCAACAACTCGCCTTTGATGCGCTCGCCCATGCACCCCAAGACGCCGATGATAACTGTCTCATTCGTATCCGTGTTCGTACTCTTTGTTGCTAACGACGACCAGTGATGATGGGGTGGTGGTGATTTCATCGATCGAAACTGTCTCAATCGAGTCTTCACTCGTTCCTCCGCTTTGTCTCGTATCGCGCACGTGTTCACTAAAATGACCTCTGGCATCATCGTCGGGTCTCCAGCTCTTTGAGTGTTCGTAAAGTCCACGAGCTCGTATCCTTGCGCGGTTAACACGGACGCGACGACTTCGCTATCTGAGACGTTCATTTGGCACCCGTAGGTTTCCACGTATGCCGTTCGCTTTCTTTTTCGAGGTTTTGCACCACCAAAGTTCGCCGACGACGACGACGACCTCGACGACACCCCGGGAGCGACTTTGTCGTTCTGATGACGAGATGTCGCTGCGGCGGAAGAACTTAACCACCACCGCCACCACGGAGGAAAAGACGACCACGCTCCTCTCGTCCGTGGCGTCGTCGTCGTCGTCGTCATCGTCGTCATCGTCGTCATCGTCAACACCATCATCCTCATCGCGGCGTTTTCTCCTTCTCCCTATCGGCCGAAGAAGTTTTGACGAAAAGAAGAAGAAGAAGAACGCGACACTTTATTGACGCCGCTCAAAATCATGCGAAGAAGAAGAAGAAGAAGAAGAAGAAGAGTCGAACGCTCTTCGTGATGAGACGATGGAAAGGACGATGGAGAAGATCTTTCGCGGCGGTGGGACTTTGATGAGAAGAGCGCAAGAGGGAGGAAACATCGTCGTCGTCGGCTTTGGTCGTCGTCAAAATCGTCGCTCTTTGTCTTCTTCCAACGCGTTCGATGCTCTCAAAGGCTTCTTCTTCGGTGGTGGCAATAATAACGCGAAAAGAAACGCGCCGCCGCCGCCGAACGAGGGGGCCATGGATCTCCCTCCGGCAACGTTCACGTTGCGCGAGTTCGTTCGAGATGTTCGCGAAAGCAGAACGAGAAGGCACGGACGCGTCTCAAGTGAACGCCAGCGGATTTAGCAAAATTGGTTTAACACCCAAACAGTTGGAACGCATTACGCACCAACTCACGGAGGAAGAGCTGAAGGATCCGACGACGGTCGGGAAGAAAGGACGGCGACTGAAAGAGGTGGTAAACTCGTGCGGAGACGATGAAATCACCGCGGATAAGGTGAAACGAGTGATATTAGCGCACGGGACGACCAAATTGATGTTTGGAAAGAT
>Ga0163111_10003623_pt1 | contig 10015 bp, 4 predicted proteins | sample CRUFie1St18metaG_FD_109645 | JGI IMG/M metagenome (GOLD analysis project Ga0163111, IMG submission 109645) | Marine microbial communities from the Costa Rica Dome - CRUD Field 142mm St18 metaG | ecosystem: Environmental > Aquatic > Marine > Oceanic > Photic zone | place: Costa Rica: the Eastern... | reverse complement strand
TGAATATACTATTATCAAAATCTAATGATCCATATACTTCATCAGTTGAAACTAACAATAATTTAAAATTATTTTTAACTTTGCTCTCAAGAGAGCTCCAATATTTTTTTGAAGAATTCAAAAGATTGTAGGTACCTATTATATTCGTATCAATAAAATTTGAAGGGTTATCAATAGAACGATCTACATGAGTTTCTGCAGCCAAATGAATAATCTTATCAGGTTTATATTCAGTAATTATACCTAGAAGTATTTCTTCATTACATATATCTTCTTGCTTAAAAATATAATTATCGGAATTAGTATAACCTTCTAATGATTTTATATTTGATGAATAGGTTAACTTATCAATATTATAGACAGAATCTCCATTTTTAAGGATTAATCTTATTAAACTAGAACCAATAAAACCATAACCCCCAGTAACTAAGAATTTTTCCTTTTTATTTTTTGACATTCTAAAACTCTACCGTATCTTTTATTTTATCCCAGGATACAAGATTACTATCTTTCTCAGATAAAATAACTTCATCATCGTTAATCATCCAATCAATATTGAAAAACTTATCATTCCAAATTATTCCTGCATCATTTTCCTGAGAATAATACTTATCAACTTTATATAAAACAGAAACATTATCTGTAAGTGTACAGAACCCATGGGCAAAACCATTTGGTATATATATCCAACCATCTGAAGGGGATAAAATTTCCATACCGACTTGCTCATATGAATTAGATTTTCTTCTTAAATCAATAAAAACATCTTGTATTTTACCATCCAAAACTCTTAGTAATTTACCTTGACTATGATTACCTTTTTGAAAATGTAGACCCCTAATTATTCCACGCTTTTTAGAAAAGGATATATTTTCTTGAATAAAAAGATTATCTAAACCAAGTTCTTTAAATTGTTTTGTGGAATAAATTTCAGAAAAAAAACCTCTGTCATCACTAAAAACTTTATCTTTAATTATTAAAACATCATCAAAAAAACTACTATTTTTCATTTAAGAGACTCTCGATAATTTCTAATTGTCTAGGTATAGCTTTTTTGTATAAATCATACTTTTCCACAACAGTCTTTCTTGCTTCTTTTCTAATACTAGAATAAGAGTTAGGATTGTTAAGAATATCAATAACTGTTGAAGAAATAGCCTTATGATCAAAAAAATCAACAAGTAATCCGTTTTTCTTATGCTTTATAACTTCCTCAACGGGTGGAGTTTTTGATCCTAATACTAATCCACCAAGTGACATCGACTCAAGCATTGACCATGATAAAACAAAGGGATACGAAAGATATATATGTACTGATGCAATATCAAAAACACTTAATAAAACTTGATAATCAACAAATCCTAAAAATTTTATTCTATTTTCTTTAGGAATCTTATCTTTTATCTCGTTATAGTAGATATCCTTATAAGATCCTTTTTTTGGTCTTGCTCCATAACTAACATCATCCCCGCCAATTATTAAAATATAGGCATCAGGATGCTCTTTTATTATAGAAGGTAAAGAGCGCATAAAAATATGATAGCCTCTATAAGGTTCTAAATTTCTATTAACAAAAGCAATAATTTTGTCTTTTTTTGTTAAATTTACTTTTTCAATGTTACCATCGTCTTTTTTACGGGACAAATTTATATTTGAATGAGGGTTTGATTTTAATGCATTGGTATCAATCCCATCGTGTATTACTTTAATTTTATTTCTATACTCTATTGGAGCTGTACTTTTTTGAAAATTAGTAGGTGCAATCATTATATCACTTTGATTACATGCGGATAAAAATGGTGCATTTCTAGCAACTAATTTTGTTTTTAATTCAATATCATAATTAGGATGATTTGACTCTGAGAGATCAAAATCAACATCAGAATCCTTGGTATTATAAAAGAACTCAAAGTAATTAATTATTTTTGCTTTTGGCCAAACCTCTTTTAAAAGAAATCCCTCTCCCCAGCCTGGATGTATTATAAGTAAGTCTGGATTAAAACCATTTTCCTTCATCTCCAAGCTTTTTCTTAAAACTGTCTCAGCTCTTATCATTTTTGTTTCAAACTCAACAGCAAGTCTATTAACATTTTTTGCATTAATATTTGTAATAAAATATTTATGATGAGTAATTCCTTTATAGGCTTTTTTTAAATTTTCGACGGAACTTGTATTATCAGAACCTAAAGAAAGAGAATGTAATTCATAATTATTTTTATCCATCAATATTTTAGCCAAGTGCTTATACTGTCCTGGAAAATTTTGATGTAGAAATAGTACTTTCTTCTTTACCATAATTAAATTTCTGCCTTAGAAAGGTAGCCGTATTTGAATAAAAAAATTATTACTTTACTTACAATTTCTTTATCTAATTTAGTTTTAACAATTATATCACTTATATTATTAAATGAATTAATTTTTAATACATCTATAATTTTATTGAAATCAGTATCTTTAGGAACGGAGAAAGCATATTTTGTACTATTCAAATTTAAAATTTCCTTAATATTTAAGGAATTAATTTTTAAAGAATAATAAAATTCAAAATCATCATTAATTATTTCTGTGGGGTAATCATCAAATAAATAAAAAGGATCTAATTTATCACTAGGTAAAGACTTAACGGAAATATCCCTGTATGTAGAAAATTCCTTTACTCTAATATCATCTAATTCAGAATATAAGTCTTCATAATGATTAAGTATTACATTCCATGAAAAAAAATCATTGGCCCTTTTTTTTCCATTTTTTCCAAGATTATTTCTTAAATCAGGGTTTTCAATAAGTTCGGTCAATTTATCAATACAAATTTTTATATCAACAGCTACTTTATGAACTATATTACCAATGTAATTATCATAATTAATATAACCCGAAGTATACTGAAACATTAATTCCTCGCCAAAGCCATTACCCAAAGAATATGAAGGAATTAAAAAACCATCCTCTCCATCTCTAACTGTTGATCTATAGCCATTCCAGTCAGATACTATTACCGGTATCGATGAAGCCATAGCCTCTAAAGGGGTTAAACCAAAAGTTTCTTGAATATTATCACTTAAAGACATAAAAATATCTGCTGAAGCTAATGTTTTAAATTTTAAATCTTGATTACGACCATCTAGAAAAATACAATTTACTGATGGACAAATAATGTCAGTTTCATCTTTAAAAGAGTTTTCAATAAAATCATTTGCAAACCATCCTGTTTGTATTAAATGAATCTTTTGATTTTTTTTCAATTTTTTGGATAAATTTTCTAGAGCCAAATACATAGGAACATGATGTGATTTGGCATGAAAACTTAATCTTCCAACATAGGCTATGACAATATCATCATCATTAATTAATAATTCCTTTCTTGACGATTTTCTATATTGTTCAGTGAAATTAAAGTCTTCACAGTTAATACCAAGAGGAATAATTGGGAATTTAGGAAGAATTGTTGATGATGAATTAAGTTTAATATTTAAAAATTCTGATTTTGCTTCAAGAATCTTGTTAACAGTATTTAAAACACTTTTAGATGTACAAATAAGAGAATCCCAAGGCATTATAGGTTCTGTTAAAATTGATGAAATTGAGCTCATTACAGAATGAGAGGCTGTTGTATGAGTAATTCCTGAAAGTGAATATTTTTCATGACCAAAAAAACTTCTTAAATTTGAAAAATCAATGAGGTCAGGGCCTGGAAGCTGTATACCTCCAAATGGCTCTGATAGATAAGGCTCCATAAAAGGAATACTACTGATATCAATTGTATTATTTTCTTTAGTTAATAGGGACTCAACATCTTTTAAAAGCAAATCCTTTTGATCATCATTTTTAATAAAAACGCCTAATTTTTTGTATCTTTGTGACTCAATAATAGCCTTAAAAAAGGACCATCCAGCAGCTTGACGTCCCATCAGCCTATCTCCTTTTATATTAAAACCGTCTTTTTCATAATAAAGGGAAAATAATTTATGAGATTTATGAATAGGTGTAATTGACATATTACTATTGTAAAAGAATAGAATGCTTTCTTAGATGCGTAAGGAGATCATTTGGATCTTCATTAACATTTTTTGAAGCTATACCCCAAAGTACATATGTGGGTGAATGAGCAGCAACAACAGCTTGTTTAAAACCAGAAGCTATTAATGTAGATTGTAATACTTCTTTTGTAAAACCGACTTTGTGAGCCATATAATGATTACCCTTTTGTAGGGAAGGCCTAAAACCATATAAAATATCAATCGCAGCAACAGGCCCCATACCAGATTCATATAGTGAATCAACAAGCTTACCATTTGCTACCTCAGCACAAACAGATTGCAAATCAGGACATGTTATAATTAGAAAACCATCATCATTTAAAACTCTAAACATTTCTTTAAGAGCGATAGGAACTTCATATGCATACAAATGCTCAATATTATGAGAGGAATAAACAGCATCAAAAGAACTGCTATCAATTGTAGACATATCTATCATTGAAGAAATAATGTCAGGCTTGACATCAGGATCGATATCAACTCTAACCTCATCCCATTCTTCAGAATTAAATACCAAAGTTGTATTTTTTTTAGTTAAACGACCTGAGCCAACATGTAAGAATTTTTTTGCCATATAGGTATATTATATTGAAAAAACTAAATAGTAAAAAAAAAGGGAAGCATTAGCTTCCCTTTCTTAAATCATTTACGAAATGTTAGCCTAAGAGGAAATCCTCAGCAACAAACGCACCAGCAGCTACTCCTGTAACAATTGCAAATGGTTTAATTGCAGCTGGTTCCATAAGGGTATCATCAGCTCCATTATCAGCAAAGTAAATATAAGCATTACCAGCATCATAAGCAATAATGAAGAATGAATGGTCACCAGTAACGGTAATACCAGTCGCAGTTTCATTATTTTCTGCACCAAGATTTTTCAATAGATTAGCACCAGTACCATCATCAGCAAAGTCAGTAGCTAGAGTTGCAGTTCCAGAGTCTATTGTGATTTCGAGAACATCGAAAGCATCTGAATTTGGAGTATCCACAATACCAACAGGGGCATTATTTCCAGCAGCAACAGACGCAGTAGCAAATACTGGAGCAGAACCATCAGCTGTACCATCCGAAGTACTATCTTGTTCCAGGACGATTACATCTCCAACAACAGCACCTGCATCTGTAAAGTCTGTAATAGTGTCTCTGTTTGCTTGAACAGTAGTAAGTTTCAGATCGAATGTATCAGCACCAGCATCACCAGTTAAAGTAGTTTGATCGGTTGCTGAACCTATTAGAGTATCATCACCGGCACCACCTTCAAGTGTAGAGTCTGTAGCACCTGTATTTGATAATGTATCGTTACCACCTTGACCGTAGATTTTATCTCCACCAGCAGCACCTTCAATAGTATCATTACCATAACCACCATATAGTGAGTCAGCGCCAGATCCACCAGTAATAGAGTCATCACCATTACCACCAGTAAGCGTATCACCACCAGTACCAGCAGTAACTATAGCGTTAATATCATTACTATGGAATGAAGTTAAACCTTCTACAGTTATCTGTAAGTCAGCAGTATTAAGGAAGCCATCACCATTAAAGTCTAGGTAAATTGTTGATGTGTCATCAGCGAATACAAATGAACCCATAACACCATCAATCGCAGCAGCAGCTAAGCCACCATTAGCCACATCACCCTTATCAGACAATGTCCATGTATTAACACTGTTACCAATAGTACCGAAATTAATTTCGATATTATCACCAGCAGCAGTAGTTTCACCAGTAGTTGCGTTAATAGTTGATTGTGTAAAGTCTGTAATAATGTCTTTCAATGAACCAGATGAATCAGCGGCAGCATCATAAACAACAGTATCGTTTCCAAGACCAGTTGTAATATTATCTAAGCCACCTTCAGCGTCAATTCTATCAGCACCATCACCAGAATTAATAGTATCATTACCAGTACCACCAGTAATTGTATCTTTACCAGCACCTGAAGTGATATTGTCATTACCAGTACCACCATTAATAAGGTCAGCACCAGCTCCGGTATCAATCGTATCATTACCAGCACCACCATTAACACTATCTGCAAGTAATGTACTATTACCTGTAATAGTGTCATTACCAGCGGAACCGATTAATACATCGCCTTTTACAGAACCAATGATAGTTAATGCAGTTTTAATAGCAGTGTCACCGTCATCAGAACCATCTACCTCAACAGCATTATCACCATCATCAGTATAATTAACTTTAGCCCCGGCAACAGTCGTGTTAACAGCACCTGACATATCAATAGTCAATGAAGTTGTATAAGCATTTTTAGCTGCAACGGAGTGTTCATCTAAGTTAAGAGTAACAACACCGGCTTCAACACCTGTAGCACCTGCATAGACAACAACTTTTTCTACTGAAGCAGTATCAAAGTCTAGAACAGCAGTTACATCAGCTGCACTAGCATCAAGTTGGATGATATCGTCACCACCATTACCAGTAACAGTATCATTAGCTTTTAAACCAGCAGTACCATCAAATCTGAAGATATCGTCACCAGAACCACCAACATATTTATCAGCAGTATCTTGACCAATATCATTAACAATTAAGAATGAACCATTACTTACTGCAGAACCATCAATTGTTGTAACACCAGTTCCAGTATTAGAAACAAGAGCAAGTGAACTTGCACCAAGATTTTCAAATGTTTCATTACCAAATGTTAAAGTAGCAGCATTACCTTGAGTAGCTAAAGTAACTGTTTCAATTGAAGTTAATTTTGAAAGCTCAGGAGCTGTTAAAATAAGCTCTGCATTAGCAGCAAAATTAAGTGAGTCTGTACCAGCACCACCATCAACAGTTTCGACACCACCAGAAGTTTTAAAATCTGAGAATGTAGTTACATTGATAGCATCATTACCAGCACCACCACTAATATTATCAGTTCCAGCACCACCTAAAATAGTATCAGCACCGTCACCACCTTCAATGGTATCGTTACCAGCACCACCAGTTAGTGAGTCATAAGCACCACCACCAACAATAGAGTCACCAGCACCACCACCTGTAATTGTATCCTGACCAGCACCACCTAAAACAGTTAGGGCAGTATTAGTGTCGGAACTTACAACTTTAAGTGTTTCACCATCAGTCTCATCTGTTGAATTAACGTCAAGAGCTGAGCCATCAATTGTTAATGATGTATCAGTATAACCATCTGAAATTGCGATATCGACATCACCAGCATAATCAGCAGCAAGGTCATTAACAACAACTTTTTCAATACCTTTAACATCTGAATCCCAAGTAACTTGTGAGCCACCTGTTAAAGCATTACCAGTACCATCAACTAATGATGTATTGTTGTTAAGGAAAATAGTATCCGAACCAGCATTACCATCAATTGTATCAGCAGTTGTTAATGTAGCAGTAGCATTAAATGTAAAGGTATCATCAGCTGAACTACCAATTAATTTCATATCACCAGCAGCAGTACCAGTGAAATCAATTGCTGTTGTCATTAAAGCAGCACCAGCAGTATCTTCACCACCACTTAGTGTACCATTTCCAGCATATACAAATGATAAGCCTGGGTTGTTTGCAAGAACAGCATCACTAATAGTGAAATCACTACCAGCTGTTATGGTCCATTTTTCAGTATTTGAAATAGAACCAAGCTGTGAAGCGGCCATATTCATAGCTGCACCAAATGCAACGGTATCAGTACCTGCACCACCATCAATAGTGTCAGAACCAACCGCTGAAGTATATTCAGCTTTTGTGTCTACAGTAATCGTATCATTACCAGCACCACCTGAAATATTATCAGCACCACCATTACCATTAATAGCATCCTGTCCATCGCCACCATTAAGAGTATCATTTGCAGAACCACCAGTTAATGCGTCATTACCAGCACCACCAGTTACGTTAAGTTTACCAGCAGCAGAAGCACCACTAAGAGTTAACTGTTCATCATTTTGTGTAGAACCATCAAGCTCAGTAGCAGAAATATTCTGTACTTTAGTAGTGGTAGTATTAGGTACAATCGTAATATCTGTACCAGCAACAGTTGCATCAACTACATTAATTTGTTCAAAATTAGTTACATTTGAAAGATCTGCAGATCCGCCATTAGCTGTAAGATTAAGTGTATCAGTACCAGTACCACCAGTAAGTGTTGTAGTACTGTCTAAGTCGGCATCTAATGCGTTAACTGTAAGGTTAACATTAGCACTATTTACAACTTTATCGTCATTTCCATCACCGTCAAGAGCTGCACCAAAAGTTACAGTTGTGTCTGATGTCCATTTACCTGCAGCAAGTGTTAATTCATTTTTGCCGGCATTAGAAAGATTAAACGTTGTAGCACCGCCAAGTGAACCGTTAGCAGTAATATCAGATCCGTCTGTTGGTTGAATTACCTCAATATTGCTTACACCACCAAAAACAGTAGCAGAAGTAATGTTACCGCCAGTAATTGTTAGTGTATCAGTACCGTCACCACCATCAATAGTATCATTCAACTTAAGCTGTGTACCAGGAACTTGAGCTGTAATAGTATCATTACCAGCACCACCTGAAATATTATCACTACCTTCACCTAAAGTAATAGAGTCGTTACCGGCACCACCGTCAATAACGTTACCAGCACCACTAGTTGCATCGATAGTATCATTACCAGCACCACCTGAAATAGTATCTGCTAAAGTACCGCCATCAAGTACGTCATCGGCGTCACCAGCTGTTACATTTAATTTCGCAGTGGATGCTGTACCATCAAGAGTAAGAACTTCAGTCGCACCCATTGCAGAAGCATCAATAGTAAGCGGTATAGCCGCACCAGCAGCATTTGCAAGAGTATAATTACCAATATCAAGAGTAACATCATTTCCTGCTGTACCATCTAAAATAACAATCTTATCAACTCTAGCAATATTGTCATTTGCACCTTCGGCTATAACAGCTGTTGTATCACCAGATACAACATTGTATAGATACAAGGTATCTTGACCAAAACCACCTGTTATAGTTGTTCCGCCATTAGCACCACCTTGGATATCTCCAACCTTAGCATAAATTGATAAATCAACATTAGCTGTATTGACAATTTTTTCATCAGCATCTCGGTTAGACGCAGATGTTGCAGTACCAACGATAATAGTAGTATCACCTACATAACCATCGTTAAGGTTAACAACTGAAGCAGCGGTATCACTAATATCAAGTGTATCTAGAGAACCCATATCTTTATCAAGAGATATTGTTTTTGCACCAGTCATTTTAATAATTTCAACATTACTTAGGCCAGCGGCAATTGTATTTGCTGAAGCTGGACCAGAATTTAGTGGTTCAAAATCATCGGTTAAAGATAGAGTATCTCTACCATCACCACCATCAAAAACGTCAAGACCGTTCCATGTTGCTGCTGCAGTAAGTGTATCATTACCGGCACCACCTGAAATATTTACATTACCAGCACCTACTGTGATTGCATCAGCAGCTGAACTACCAGTAACAGTAACACTACCAGCGCCTGGAGCAGCACTTAAAGTAAGGCCACCAGTACTTCCAGAAGCGTCAACAGTTTTAATAGTTGTATCTAAGGCGCTTGTAATTGTTAATTTCTTATCACCAGTAACTACAAGAGCACCTGGATTTACTTTTGATAAATCTAATGAGTCAATTGTGTTAGCAACTGATTGACTGTTAATTGTTACAGTTTCAATTACAGATGAGTCTAAAGGATTATCATCATCAATACTAATATCAGTTCCATTAGTACCCTTAACAACAATTGTCATATTATCAGCATCACCAACAAGTGCTTGATAATCATAATTTACAGTTGTGTCATTTTGAGCTGATTTAACTTCAAGAGTAACAACTTGACCAATATTATCAAAAGTAACTGAGTCATTTGAAGTTACGTTCATTACTTTTTCAATTGATGTTGCTTCAGCTAAATTAACAGTAAGAATATCACCATCATTTGGATCAAGAACGCCTTCAGCAGTTGAGTCTGTATTTGT
>Ga0163111_10003622_pt1 | contig 10017 bp, 8 predicted proteins | sample CRUFie1St18metaG_FD_109645 | JGI IMG/M metagenome (GOLD analysis project Ga0163111, IMG submission 109645) | Marine microbial communities from the Costa Rica Dome - CRUD Field 142mm St18 metaG | ecosystem: Environmental > Aquatic > Marine > Oceanic > Photic zone | place: Costa Rica: the Eastern... | reverse complement strand
CTTGATACCCTCAATCCAGTTTAAGGTTAGGTAAATGTTTAGAATTATACGTATATTGCTAGTTTCACTTATTTTTGTGGGCCAAACGAGTTGTTTATTTGCCGACAGGATTAAGGACCTGACTTCGTTAGCTGGTATAAGATCTAATCAGTTAGTTGGATATGGGGTTGTAGTTGGTTTGGCTGGCACAGGTGATGGGAATACGGGGATTACCTTGCAGTCAATGCAGTCATTAGTCTCAAGATTTGGCGTGACATCCGATTTAGATGGTTTTAATGGTGATAACGCCGCAGCTGTCATGCTAACTGCTGATCTTCCTCCATTTACTAAACCTGGACAGGCTATAGATGTAACTGTGTCTACTGTTGGTGGTGCAACTTCACTAAAAGGTGGGACACTTCTAATGTCGCCTCTACTAGGTGCAGACGGAGAGACATACGCCATAGCACAAGGAAATATTGTTGTTGGCGGATTGGGCGTTGAAGGTGCCGATAATTCTTCTTTAACAGTAAATATTCCTACTGTAGGCCGCATTCCAAGAGGTGCATCAGTTGAGAGATTAGTTCCTACTGAATTTTTAAGCACAGACTTTGTTATATTGAATTTGCATAGAGGCGATTTTTCTACAGCCAACAACATCGCTAATGCCGTCAATGATTTATTAGGACCTGGAATAGCTATTCCGCTTGATACGAATAGCGTTAGAGTTAGAGCTCCAGAGGACCCCGCCCAGAAAGTTTCCTTTGTTTCGATTTTAGAAAACATTGAGGTTGATAGGGGTACTCCGCCTGCAAAGATTATCGTAAACTCTAGAACAGGTACATTAGTTATTAGTGGCAATGTTAAAGTAACACCTGCTGCAGTTTCTCATGGTACTTTATCTGTAAAGGTCAGTGAAGATGTAAATATTGAGGGTGGTGATGCAACTGCGATCGGCGATGGAGCTCAAGCGAATGCTGCTGGCGCTGCGGTTCCGGACACTGAAATTGAGGTCAAGGAAGACCTTGCAAAGGCCTTTTTATTTGATTCCGGTGTTTCTCTCAGCGATCTTGTAGATGCTATTAATGCTGTTGGCGCGACTCCTTCTGACTTGGTTGCGATATTAGAGGCTTTGCGTGAAGCAGGTGCACTTAATGCTGAATTGATAGTTATTTAGAGTTTTTCAATGGCTACTATAAATAATGCTCATATTGAGAACTTGGAACTGATCGGGAAAGCGAAGTTAAATTTTTCTCGTGAGGCCGACAGTGCACCCAACTTTGATCATCAGTCAAATAAAAATGATGATTTAAAATCTGTAGCAAATCAATTTGAAGCAATATTTTTAGAAATGCTCTTGAAGCAGGCAAGAGAAAGTAAACTTAGTGATGGGCTATTTGATACAGACTCAGACGATAGTTTTGTTCAGATGTTTGATGCTGAGCTGGCTAAAAGTTCGAGTGAATTGGTCGATATTGGAATTGCAGAGGCAATAATACAACAAATGTCTCCGCATGGAACTAGATCATGAGCGATATATATGGAATTGCTAAATCTGGTTTGCAGGCATACAAAGAGGGCCTTGCAACAACCGGTCAAAATATTGCTAACGTTGGAAACGAGGCTTACGCAAGGCGTGAGGCTCATATAAGCGAGGTCAAGTCTGGGTCAGACGCTCTTCAAATATCAAATTCTGCTGGATATGGCGTAAAAATTGACGGCATAACAAGAGCATTTAATCAATTCATCGATATTCAATTGCAAAATGCCGCCTCAGGATTTGCTTTTTCTACTGCTCAGGCAACTGTGTTGAACCAATTAGAACAAGTCGTCAGACCTACGCAAGGGTCAGTTTCGCAAAGACTTCAGGAACTTTTTGAGTCATTCAATTTAGTTGCGCAAGATCCTTCTGATTTAGCATCTCGACATGTGGCGGTTGATAACGCTAAAGCATTGGCTTCTTCAATAGTTATAGTCGCAAATGGTATTTCAGATTTAAGAAATTTTGTTTTGGAAAATTTAGACACTGATGTTTCCGAGGCGAATGGTATACTTAAACAACTGGCTGAAATTCAAGAAGAGTTGCTTGGAAATGAACCAGCACGCAAAGCTCCAAATGACTTATTGGATCAGCGAGATGCATTGATCAAAGAACTCAGTAACTTAGTTGAAGTTAACGTCGATTACAAATCAGGCGGAATGATAGATATTTCTATTGGCACGGCAGGACAAGGTAGACCTCTTCTTTCAGGAGTAGTCCATTCGAACTTAGTTGTTCAGCAAAGTGGGGGAAGTCCAAAGATTTTTTTAGATAACTCAAACGGTGGAGGTCTGTCGAAAATTCAACTGCAATCTGGAAGAATTTCTGGGAATTTAGCTGCCGACATTGCACTCGTCGAAACTAAATCTGCTCTAGATCAAATGACCAGAAAACTAGTTTCTGAATTTAACGAATTACATAACTTGGGCACAAATTTAAACGGTGAACTTGGAGGTGATTTTTTTAACTTGGACGGAGTTAAAATTCTTAAAACTTCTGATGAGTACAGCACATCTCAAATCAATATCGCAGGCTCAACCAATACTAAAAACGGAGAAAGTTTCAAAGTTGACTATGATGCATCCAAAGACATCTGGAGTTTGAAAAATAATTTTGGGGAAGAAATAGCTGAATTTAAAGATACTTTTGATTTTGATGGTATTAAAATCAATATAGCTGGCAAAGCCTCTCTTGGTGATGAATTCAATATTGAATTTACGGACGGGCTATCAGAGAATTTAAATCTGCTGCTCCAAGACGGCCGTGATTTGGCTGCTAGTTCATTTTATTTGGTAGAGCGCGATCCGGAAAATGTAAGTTCAACTCGGCTTTCTATTAGTAAATTTGAGGAACCAAAATCATCTGGTTTCGCTAATTTAAGCGAAGTTTTTTCCGGTTCACAAAATAGCGCAAATCCCAGTAACTTTTTAAATAATGGTGTTCTTGGTGTGTTTGAAAACGTCAGCAGGATTAACGAGCTTACCTCTATTCAAACGCAACCAAAAATACAATTTGGTCAAGATATTACGTCATTGGATAATAGTGCCACGTTAACACTTAAATTAAATGGTACCGATAGAAATTTTGTTTTAGGGGATATTGCCGGGACTTTTGATAATTATTCAGTTTTAGCTGAATATCTCAACAATGGTGCTATCAGATCTGATGACGCTGACGCCTATTCTTTTTCTGATTTGGGTTTATTTGCCGGCGGTAATTCTTCTACTTTAAGTATAACGTCTGCTTCTACACCTAATTATTCTTTATTGGAGGAAGGAACGTTTGGGACCTCTACTGGAGTATTAATTCCAGGAGATACTGGAGATGCAGATATACAAATATTTACAAAGGAAGGGGTGCATATAGCTGGCAAACCGCTAACGCAATTAGAAGCAGCATCTATAATAACTCAAGCTAATGGTTTTTATTCAAGTGCGCAGTATGATGCTAATTATCTAGCGACAGATATAGGTGATACGTATATTGGAGCCTCTATAGAACGGCTGACGACAACTGGAAATTTTGTTTCTTCAATTTCTAGTTTAGGCACAGACACAGCCATCAATTCAAATTTGACTGTTGGAGCAACGGCAGCTTATCCTACCGAGCGGGCGTTGATGGCGGACCCAATCGAAATTTCCACCGCAGCAGGTGGCAATATTAGTTTTGAAGTGAAACAGGGCATGATGGCTGGAAACATAGCTGATGGCCTCAACCGGACTGCTTCAGAATACGGCTTGAAAGCTACAGCTTTTAATCAAATTGAACTTTTTGACATTGGCGATGTGAGTATTCAATTTGAATTAATTGGAGACAATAGCGAACCTGTAGCTGTAAGTGCCTCGATATCGGACGGAGATACGTCGTCACTAGTGAGCGAAATAAATGACTTCTCCGACGTCACAGGTATTTTGGCCTTTAAATCTGCCACTGGTGCGGTTGCGTTGAAAAAAATTGATGGCAACGATATCTCCGTAAGGGATATTGTGACTTCTGATGGTTCTGCATTGTCTGTGAGACAATTAGACGAGTTTGGCGAGGTAATAAATACTGAAGCAGTTTCATCGGGAGAGTACATAATTTCTGGTGGGCAAATTAAGATTTTCAGTACAGACTCGTTTCAGGTTAGCTCTGGACTAAACATAGCTGATAACTCAAATTCTGAATTTTTAAGTAGTTTTGTAAAAAAAGATCATGATCTGGGATCAAACTCGTCAGACTATGAGTTTAAAGTACTTGGATCTGTTGACTCGAATAATCTTGATGCTGCAGGTATAAATGCAGTTGCTGCCTCCAGTTCGTATACGTTTTCTTTATCAACTGACAATTCATTAGAAGAAAATTCATTCACAATCAAACCAAATTCAACAGGTCAACTAACTTCAGCTGCAGTTGGAGAAGCTTTGGTTTCTGGACTGAGGAGTGCGTCGCCACAAACCAAATTAGTTGGAAATGAATTTGAATTTATAGATGGATTTCCCGCAGAGCAGAGTTCAATTGAGTTTCAACTTGGAAATGAAAATTACCTGGCAGTCCTAAAAACTGAAGCGTCCTATGAAATAGATGGTACAAATGTTATCATTGATGGAGAAACTCTAACACAAACCGAAGCGCTCGAGAGACTTGTGCGAACAAGCTCTTTTGATATTTCTGGGCCAGAAGAGAACAGAATATACGTAGGATTTGAGGAATCAGGTTCTGGCTTTAGATTGTTTGCTTCAGCGAAAGATGGAATTTTATCTGGCGATGGTTTGAGATTATCTGACAATAATAGCGCCAGTCAGAAATCTTTGTTTCACCTAGATAATAATGTTGCAGGATCAACTATTACAACCATAATGAGTGGAGAATTTGATTTAACTCAGGGTGCACAATTAGACTTTGCAAGAATTGTTTCAGGTAGTAATGAGTTCAATTTAGATTTTGACCCAGCAGCGGTTCCCAAAATATCACCAGCAAATCCAGTCGCTGGAATAAGTGTTGAGATAGAAGACTTGGGCAATAACCAAGGAAGGCTGTTAATTAACATCGATCAGTCAACTACAGATCTTGATGTGCGATTAAAGGCAAATGATAACTCAGCGTCTTTTGGTATCGTAACATCAACTGCGCAACTAACTCTTGGAGAGCAGGGTTTTAAGGTCTCGAACCATGACAATCAAAGGGTTACCAGTTCTGCTGAGGTCAGGTCACTATCAAATACAGTTTTTAACATAGAAGATTTAGCGGGTGAAGACTTATTGGTGTATGCAAAAGGCAATGGAAAGATTTCATTGTTAGGTGGATCGCAAGTTTCAACAGATGAAATTGATAGTAGAGAAATTACAGCCAGAGTTACAATGGATAAGAATAAATCTGTCGAACTATTTGATTACGCCTCTGGAGATTATTTGGGTACTAGAGAATTAAGTGATTCCAACAACTTTTTTTTCAGAAATTTCAATTGGCAATTTGATGGTAACTTAGTTGATGACGATGCCTTTAATGTTCTCAATTCGACAGCCAGAAAAGATGATGCTTCTAATCTATTAAATATGTCAAAACTGGCGGAACTTTCTGAAGCAAGTGGCAAAGGAGGTTATAACCAGATTTACACTGATTTAGTAGTGGATGTTGGTTTTAATGTTCGGTCTAGTGAACAAGGTTTGGAGACTTCAAAAATAATATATGACGCAGCAGTTGACAGAAAATCAGAATTTTCTGGTGTGGACTTAGATACAGAGGCGGCACGTTTATTAGAACAACAACAAGCTTATCAAGCACTGGCAAAAGTTCTGAGTACTGCAAAAGAAATGATAGACACTCTTCTGAGGTTTATGTGATTTGGAGAATAAAAAATGTCTGTAAGCACAACCCGCTTTTTTGATAATAACAGCACATTATTTTCAAAGATTAATGATGAGCTAAAATCTCTTCAGGGCCAGGTTGGAACTGGTAAGGCTGAACTAAAGTTGTCAGAAAATATTACTGATATCTCTAAGTTGAGTGCCGCTGAAGAAAAAAAGTCTGAAACTAGTCAATTTCTTGGTAATTCAAAACGAGTCCAATCTGATTTAGAATTTCTGGATGTTGCTTTTGATCGATTGCAAAATTCATTAATAAGGCTTCAAGAATTAGCTGTGGAAAGTGCTAATGACACCTTGCTTGCTGAGGAAAGGCAGCGATTTGTTCAGGAAGCCCAGATGATTAAATCGGAAATACTCGATGTCGCTAACCAAAAAGATACTTTTGGAAATAATTTATTCGGCGGAGTATCTGGCGTCGAGACACCTTTTGAAATTAACTCTGACGGTAAAGTAAATTATTTAGGTTCGTCTTTAGCCAAAGAGGTGCAGGTGACGGAAGCTTTAGCTGTGAAGCAGAATTTTTCTGGTTTTGATGTGTTTAATAATATTAAGAACGAAAATGGTTCATTTTCAGTTTTCGAAGTTGTTGATGATTTAATTTCGAGTTTAGAAATAGATTTGAATAGTAACATCTCCTCAAATATATTTAAAACTTCTACCTCGGCAGTGATTAAACTACCATCTACTGGACCAGAAAGTAGAATGGCCCTCAGCCTAAATATAGATGCTATTCGGATAGATATAGATGATGTTTTTTACGGAAATGATTTTTCTGAATTGGTCGACAAAATTAATAGTTATACTGCGGAGACCGGATTAACGGCTTCATTGGTTGGTGATAACCAAATACTTTTGGATGGCGACGTTAATACTTTAACAGTTAGCGACTTTACTCACTATGGTGATGATTTAGAGCAACCTAGTATTGAAGTGTTGTCTGAAAAAGATGGTACAGTTTTACAAAGTATATCCGAAAATGCGCTTATGAATTCAAATATCACGGAAAAAATAACGGATGTTTTTGAGCACTTATCGAGCAAGCGTGCTGAGGTCAGCGCAAATTCAAGGCGTGCTCAGGACTCGGAGATGGCCATGCAAGACCTTATGATAACCCTAGAAGAGGACATTTCTGAAATAAGTGATGCAGATCTCGCAAGTTTAATCACCCAATTAGAATTTTTGATGACCCAAAAAGATGCTGCTCAAGCAACGTTCACCAGAATAACTGGAAAAACTCTATTTGACCTCATAGGTTGATTATAATTTGCACAAAAATTTGGTTGGTATGAAATTTGCTCCTAAAATTGAAATTAGGAGACTTCAATGTACTCAATTATTAAATCTGGAATGGCCAGCGCGATGCACGAGTTGTCTGTCATTTCTAATAACGTTTCAAACGCTAATTCGAACGGTTTTAAAAAATCATTAGTATCATTTGCTGATTTTGCTGGTGGTCTTTTTCCGGCCTCTGTTCAAAGCTCTGCCAATGGTTTAGGTTCCAGGGTTGAAGAGACACGAGTAAGTGATGCTCAAGGCGCCATATTATCAACAGAAAACAAGACTGATATGGCTCTTATTGGGAATGGTTATTTTGCTCTTCAAAATTTAAATGATAATACTGTATCCTTCACTCGAAATGGTGCTTTTGGGCTTGATGAGCAAGGGTTTCTTACCACTGCAGATAATCACCGTGTATTGGGCACACCAATCTTCGAAAATGATTTTGGACAAACACCAGACAATATAGAAGCATTGCAACCTATACAGATCCCTTCAATTAAAGATGACTTGGTTATGTCAGAATTGGAGATCGCTGAAGATGGTCGTATTTCTGCAAGGTATGGAGAACAAGACGCTGTTCCAATTAGCTCGTTAGCAATTGGAATTTTTTCCAATCCAATTGGTTTAAAAGAGCTTGGGAATGCACGCTTTTCTGCCTCTGAGCGTTCGGGTCTGTTAACGTTGGGTGCCCCTATGGACTCTGGCTTTGCTGATCTACAAGTGGGGGGTCTTGAAATCTCGAATGTAAATATCACGGACGAATTAACGGCAATGATAAAAGCTCAACAGCAATTTAATGGCTCAGCAAGACTCATGCAGGCAAATTCTGACATGGTTGAAAAGCTAACTAGATAAGACTTAATAGGAATACTCAAATGGCAAGTTGTGTAGAATGTAATGTTAAAATGGGGTATAGTGAGACCAATGCGGCTCGAAATCACGAGGGAATGTGTATCGCCTGCTATGTAAAGTCTCTTGTAAAATCTAAGGTTGATGCAGCTAACAAACCTCAACGGCCTACCAATGCCAAATCTATAGATAACTTATTTGAAAAGTTTGAAAGCTTATTAATAACCAGTGAAACTGCCACTAATCTAAGGGTTCGTAAAAGGTTTGGAATTGTTCACGGCGAAGCCAGCTTAACAGGTAGTCCTCATGAAAAGCCAAAATTTTTAAATAGATTTCAGAGAAATAAAAAATCGCCTGAAAATAATGGTTTACTTAAGAAAGTAATTGAAGAGGCAAACATAGAACTGAAGGCGAATGCGATAAAAACGGGCGCCAACGCCATTTTGGGTTATGATTTAAATTTAACTACTACCAGCTTTGGATCTAAAAACTTCGTTTTAGTTTCGGTATCGGGTACTGCGGTTGAAACTGCTTAGTAGAGTTTCAACCGACGAAATCTAAATTAAAGGCCTCGCTTAGAATGGCAGTCAAAGAAATGTGCCGTTAAAGTGGTAACATTGTTCTTTTCTTCCCAGCCTGTAATAGACAAAGCATTTGCTCCAGTAACTAGGGCTCTATTCCTAAGCGCTATTAGTGTCTGAGTATATGGAAGTGTACTAGCAAACTGTAACGCTATTGTTCTTGAGCACATGTCACTTCCTCTGGTGTAAGCGTATGCATGAACGCTTACTTTTTCTGAACCTTTTAAAGCTTTTGCATCCAAAATAGTCAACGTCGTGGCATTAGTCCCGTTGCTGGCAGTGCTATCACTTTGAGCAGGTGGAATTGTTACTTGGCAACCAATTAATGAAAGAAACAATAATGATATGATACTTAGTTTTTTAAATTTTTTCATAAGAAATTCCTTGTTGCTTAGACGGTATAACGACGAAACTGAGGGTTGTTTTAGTCTTTAATGTTTTTTATTAAATAATAGTTTTTATATTTTTAAGCAGATAATAGTTAAATATAACAAACTAAAACCTTGTTAAAAGAACTATTGGAAATTTCCATATGAAGAATGTTGAGGCGGTTATAGCTCAAAAGTATAATTTTAGATTTTCAAAATATGGTGCCGTACCAGAAGCTAGCTTATGGTTTTCACAAGATAGGCAATTCATGCGATTTAAATTGATCGCTGATGTTTTGGATCAAGCCATAAAAGGTTCAAGTTTTTCGATTAGCGACATTGGATGCGGTTACGGCGCCTTACTTCCCTATCTTAAAAAAAGATTTCCAAATACCGAATTTACTTACAATGGCTTTGATATTGCTGAAAAGCCATTAAATTTCTGCAAAAAAAATTATAAATGGCCAAATGTTTTTTATCGAACTGGAAATTTACCGGACAGATACAGCGACTTTTGTGTAATGTCAGGAACTTACAACTATGCCCCAGTTCTAAGCCCAAAGCAGTGGCAAGACTACTTATTTGAAAATTTAACTCAAATTTGGAAATTTACGCGCCTTAGCATGATTTTTAATCTTTCTGTTGCAGATGAGGCTCGTATTACCAATCAAAACATATCTTATTTCAATGAAGATAATGTTAAAAATTTTTGTAAAAATAATCTTGGTAGAACGAATTTGTTTTTGTCAGAAAAACTTCCCAAAGAAGTAACTTTTAACATATCAAAAGTTTAAGTTTAGCACTTTTAAACGCATGCTTGTTATATAAGTTTAGCCTTTGGTACAGCAATTGCAGGAATTGAACTAATTGTGGAGAAAACAATGTACAAATTTTTGCTTTTCTTTTTAACCATTGGAGCTGCTGCTCTAATTTTTAAGCACTTTGAGCGTATACATTATGCTCAAACGGTCATTTCCCGGGTAACTCTGAAAACAAATTGTGACATGGACTTAAATACGTTTGCAATTAAGAATATCACGTCTGGAGAAATAAGACAGTTTCAGCATGGTGAG
>Ga0163111_10003621_pt1 | contig 10017 bp, 6 predicted proteins | sample CRUFie1St18metaG_FD_109645 | JGI IMG/M metagenome (GOLD analysis project Ga0163111, IMG submission 109645) | Marine microbial communities from the Costa Rica Dome - CRUD Field 142mm St18 metaG | ecosystem: Environmental > Aquatic > Marine > Oceanic > Photic zone | place: Costa Rica: the Eastern... | reverse complement strand
GAAGCCACGACAGTCGCGGCGAGAACCGTATAGATTACCGTGAGCGCGATACCAAGCGGGGCGGTGCGCACTGGCGTGTGAAGGCCAAAGAATGCTGCCAGGAGCAGTGCGAATGCAACCCACGAGACGACCTGGTGCACATCCAGCGGCCTCTCGAAGCCGTTCACCCTCCTCTTCTTGGGCGCCGTTGGAGTGGGCATGGTTGGGATGCCGCGCGTTTGCAAGGCGCCCCTGCTTGAGTGGCTACGTCGCAACCACGCTTCCTCACTTCGTCGCCTTCGTGGACCAGCCAGCCAACAGAGGTCGGCGCCGTCCTGAGAAGTTCGGTTGGGGGCAAGATACACAACGGAGACCGCCTGCTCTGTTGATAGCTTGGGATGAACACGTGTACTTTACTGCGTACCTCTAACGCAAGTCGCCTGCGTGCGTGGCAGTAGCAGCTGTCCCAGAAAGCGCCGAATCGTTCGACACGCGCATTCAAGCGCGCGCCGCGTCAGAGAAAGGCAGTCGGCGGTTTTTCCACCGCAGCAGAGCATCCAGGTCGTGCGTGACAACGTGCATGTACGCGGGGAGGACGGCGTTGCCGCGAGCGATGCCCAAGTAGGTCCGCGCCTTGTCGAGCAGAGCCTTGTCGCCGATGGAGCGCGCCAGCTCGAAGAATCGCTCCAAGTACTGCACGGCGTTTGCGAAGTCGCCCTGCTGGTTGTACAGCACGCCCAGCGAGCAGCACGCCTCGGCCTGCGCCTGCGGCTTGCCCGAAGACTGCGCCAGCTGCAAGAAGTTCTGCAAGAAGGTGAGGGCGGCCGGGCTATCCTGTAGCCTCAGATGCACGCGCGCCAATGCAAAGCAAGCAGCGCCTTGGCCCTCGGTGTTCTGGGTGCCCTCGCACAGCTGCAGGAACTGCTGGTAGTGAGCGGCCGCCTTCTGCAGGTTGTCGTCGTCCTCGAGCTGCTCGTGCGCCAGGCCGAGCTCGTAGTGCGCCTGCCCCTGCTTGGTGCTGTCGCCGCTCCCGGCGGACGCCTCGAAGCCCTTTTCTCTTATCGCCAACGCCCCCGTCAGGTCACCGGCCGCCTCCGTCTCCGCTGCCATCGACTGGTAAGCCACGACCAGGTGCTCGTTGGCCTGCTGCTTGATGCCTGCGTCGTTATGCGTCTCCCCCAGTCGCAACAGCTTCTCGTAGAACCCAACGGCTGCGGTCACCTCGTGCAGCTGCTCCTGTGCCTCGCCCAGCGCGCACGTGGCCTCGGCCTCGCCCTGCATGTCTGAGGTTAGCCGTGAGATCTCGAGACACTTTTCCCAAAAATAGACGGCGGTGCGCTGGTCCTTGAGGTCGGTGAAGAAGCCGGCAAGCTCCTTGTACGAGGCAAAGACGGCCTTCGTGTCGCCTTGCCGCCTCGCCGCCTCCGCGTCTGCCAGGTGTGACTTGACGAATGGCAGCTTCTCCGGCGGTATGCCCGCATCCTCCGACTTCTCCTCCGGGCCGGTTGGCTCGGGTCGGTGCGTCAAGTAGAAAAAGTCGACGTATGCCTGGCAGTAGCCGTTGACTAGCACGTCGATGCAGAGCGACTGCTTGTCCATGGCCGCTCGGTCACGGTCAAGTGCACCGTGCGGTTCAGCTGCAAGCGCTCAGCGCAAGGCCCCTCAGCGCAACAGCTGCTGTCGGGGGATTACGAGCGGACATTCCTGGTCTCTCGTGGTCGTGCTGGTGGTGGTGGTGGTGGTGGTACATTCATTCTTACTACTACTACTACGTTTCTAAGAGCGCGTAAAGAGTCTACTAGTGGACGATTGGTGCTCATCTAGCATGCTGTTCTTCGTCGCCTCGCTGTCTAGGCATGCCGTCACGCAGCGACACCCGTCACAAGCCTGCCGCGTCGCACCTCGCACCCGAGAAGAAGCAGTGACGCAGCAGGCCACGGCCTTCGCGGAAGAAAGGCGCCGAGCGAGGCCCTGTGGGGTGTGGGCGCGCCGAAGGTGCCGGCAAGGTACCGGGCGCGGTCCCGGACGAGCGCGCGTCTCAGTCTCAGTCTCAGTCAGAGGGGCAGCAGCGCCGGCGCGCAGTCGGCGGCCCGGGCGCGCTCCTCGTCTGCGGCGGCGTACGTCGTGGTGCGCTGCCACGTCGTGCGCCGCGCGCCCCCAGCGTCCGGCGGGAGCGCCGCGACCAGGGCGCGCATGCCCTCGGGGTTCATCTCCTGCCCGTGCGAGGCGCCCGCCGCGCGCGAGATGTGCTCGTTCATCAGCGTGCCGCCCAGGTCGTTGGCGCCCGCCTGCAGCGCCATCGTGGCGCCGGCCGGGCCCATCTTGGTCCACGAGACCTGGATGTTGGTGATGAGCGGCGAGAGGCAGAGCCGCGCCGCCGCGTGCACGAGCACCGCCTCGCGCAGCGTCGGCCCCGGCCGCGTGTTGCCGAGGAGGTAGGCGGGGGCCTCGGCGTGCACAAAGGGCAGCGGCACGAACTCAGTGATGCGCGCGGGCGCGCCGCGGCGGAGCGAGCGCGCCTGCACGACGCGCAGCCGCATCAGGTGGCGCGCGAGCGAGGGCACGCCCTCGGCGTGGCCGAACATGAGGGTGGAGGTGGTCGGCAGCCCCGCCGAGTGCGCCTCGCCCACGATGCGCATCCACTCGGCGGCGGTGAGCTTGTCGGGGCAGATCTCGGCGCGCACGGGGTCGGCCAGCACCTCGGCCGCCGTGCCGGGGAGCGAGCCGAGCCCCGCGGCGCGCAGCGAGCGCAGGTAGGCCGAGGTGGGCTGCCCGAGCGTGGCGGCGCCGTGCGACACCTCGAGCGGAGAGAAGGCGTGCACGTGCACCTGCTGCCCAGCGGGCGCGCCGTCGCGCGCCGCGCGGAGGAAGCCGAGGTAGGTGTCGCCGCTGTAGCTGGGGTGGATGCCGCCCTGCATGCACACCTCGGTCGCGCCGCGCTCCCACGCCTCCGCGGTGCGCCGCGTCACCTCCTCTCGCTCGAGCTCGTACGCGGGCCCGCGCAGCTCCTCCGCCTTCTTGCCCTTGGAGAAGGCGCAGAAGGTGCACGCGTACATGCACTTGTTCGTGTAGTTGATGTTGCGCACCACCGCGTAGCTCACGCTGCCGCCCGCCACGCGCGCGCGCAGCTCGTTGGCCGCGGCGCACACGGCGGCGCAGTCTGGCCCCCGCGCGGTGAGCAGCATCTCCACCTCGCGCAGCCCGAGGGGGCGCTCCTCGTCCAGCACGCCCACGAGCGCGGCGCGCACGCGCGGGCTCACCGCGCGGTCGGCGCGCCACGCCGCCGCCGCGGCGAACCCGCTGCCGCCGGGCAGCCACCTCGCCTCGTGCTCCTCCGCCTCCGTGGGCACCGGGTTGGTGAGGCCGCTGTACCACGCGGCGCGCGTGCCCCGCTCCGAGCGTGCGAGGCCGTCGGCGGTGCTGAGGCGGCGCACGTGCGGCGCGACAGCTGGCGCGAGCCAACGCTCGAGCTGGCGCGACTGCACGGCGCCGCGCGAGGCGTAGCGCGGGTAGAGCGGCAGGCGCGACACGAGCTCGAGCCCGGCGGCCTCGGTCTGACGGCGCAGCGCCGCGATCTCCGGCCACGCCGCCTCGGGGTTGACGTGGTCGGGCGTCACACCGGGCGAGACCCCGCCCCAGTCCTCCACGCCGCACGCGAGCAGCCTGCGCAGCGTCGCGGGGTCGGCCGACAGGTTGGGTGGGCTCTGCACCGGCACCGCGCCGTCGAGGATGAGCCGCGCCGCGCAGCAGGCCCACAGCAGCTCCGCCTCCGGCAGGTCCGCAGATCCGGCGAGGCGCGTGCCCGTCTTCGCGCGAAACGGTTGCACGATGACCTCCTGCACGTGCCCGAAGCGCGCGTGCAGCTTGCGGATGGCAAGGAGCGAGGCGATGACCTCGGCGCGCGTCTCGCCGATGCCGAGCAGGACTCCGGTGGTGAAGGGCACCCGCAGCCTGCCAGCGCGCTCGATCGTCTGCAGCCGCAGCTTGGGCACCTTCGTAACGCAACCGGCGTGCGCGCCGCCGCTCTCTGCGAGGCTTGCCGCGCTCTCGAGCATGAGGCCTTGCGAGACGCTGTAGCGCCGCAGCAGCGCCACCTGTGTGACTCATCGGTACGAGGTATAGTCGGAGTTGTGTGCCTTGCGTTTCGTTTGGGTGGGGTGTGTGGAGGGGGAGGGGGGGGGGGGGGGGCCCGCTAAACCCCCCCGCGCGCATCCATCAGCCCGACATTCGTGTGCGGCAGCAGCCCCGTCTCGCGCAGCACGAGCTTGCACATGGCGGCCACGTACTCGATGGTCGAGCAGTGGCCGAGCTCCGCCAGGTGCTCGCGCGCGGCCGGCCACCTCGCCTCAGGTCGGTCGCCCAGCGTGAAGAGGGCCTCGGTGCACCCCGCAGCCTTGCCAGCGGCGGCAATCTCGAGGACTTCTTCCGGTGTGAGGTAGGCTTTGGTGCCGGGTGGGAGGCCTCCATGGTGCGCGAATGTGCAGTAGCCGCATGAGTCGCGGCAAAGTCGAGTGAGTGGGATGAAGACCTTGCGGCTGTAGGTGATTAAGTTGTGAGCACGCGCAGGCAGCAGTGCCGAAAGTGCAGTCCATTCCTCGTCGATGAGGGCGTGAGCTTGAGTGTCGGTGAGCGATGCGACGAGAGGCGCGGCGAGGCGGGCAGGCGGGAAGATGACGCGGTGGTGGGGCGAGGTGAGGGGGTGATGTGGGAGGCGCATCGCCCACACCACGTGTTTCTCCACGTGCTTTTTTCGCGCCGCACCGCTGCGCCGCTTCACTCGCGCGCAGTGCACCGCTTCACGCTCCGTCCGCGTCGTCGTGGCGGAGCTCGCCCGAGCTCCACGAGATCGCAACCTCAGTACAAGCTAGGAAGATGTCGGTTCCCCGCGCGCGCTGACCAGCGCGAATATAAGACGTAGCCGTCCGCTACCTTCCCTCCCTGAGCTACGCCACGAGCGCGCGCGCGTGTGGTGCGTGCGCACGGCGATGGCGACGAGCGACTCGCGCGAGCTGCAGCATGAGGCTGAGGTGCGTGCGTGCTTGCAGCTGCGGCCACTGCGGCGCCGCTGCCGCCCCGAGCTTGGCGCACCGTCGTTGCGCAGGTCCGCGAGGTGCTCGAGTCCGAGACGCATGTGGACATGGACAAGTTGCTCTCGCTTTGCCAGCACGGCCTGCCAGCGGCGCTTCGCGGCGAGGCGTGGATGTATCTGTTGGGCGTCTCCCCCCCAGAAAAGTCGGAGGAGATGTCGCTGGGCAAGCGCATGGGCCAGGAGTTTGCCGAGCTAGAGAGGGCGCTTCTGCCGCAGAGTAGCGAGCTCACACGCTCCGTCAAGGGAGAGGTGAAGCGGCGCAGGGCGCGGGCACCCCAGGAGGCCTCGCGCGACGCCAAGACGCGCCAGCGACTCGAGCGGCTCCTCCGCTGCTACAAGCACGGGCACGGCGACGAGTTTCGTCCGGGCATGGTCCACCTGCTGGGACCGCTGGTCCACGTGTACGCGACGGACGTGGAGGCGTACTTTTGCTTCCAGGAGCTCATGCGGCGGCTGGAGAGGGCACCGACCTTCGAGGGGTGCAAGCAGATGGCTGTTACCTTTATGACGCTGCTGCGGCATACGCTGCCCGACCTCTACTTCTACTTCGAGGAGGAGCAGTGCTGTGGCGGGCCGTGGCTCTTCTCATGGCTGCAGTTCCTCTTGGCACGCGAGCTGCCACTGCCGTGCGTGCTGAGATTGTGGGACAGGTGGACTCGCCCGCCACATCGCACATCCCCGACCCGGTGGCGTCGCTGCACCCACGCGCCAGCCTTGGCCAGCACGGCGCGCAGTGCCCCGCGTCGCCCCGCCTGTTCCGTGCAGCAGCCCGCGTCTTGCCCGCTACTTTGTTTCGCGCGTCGTGGCAGCTACTTCTCACTATCACAGTCGCGGGGGATGTCGTTGCAGGCATCGCTGGCCCGGGTCGGCCGGCCGCCTGCATGTGTGCTCTGTCTTGCGCCTGGCCCGCTCAGCATGATCTGCCTGGCCCGCGCCGCAGGAGCTGCATATTTACGTCTGCTTGGCCATCCTCGAGACGTGCAACGAGGAGCTCATGGAGCTCGACGATGCAGAGGTCCTCTGGTACTTGCAGCACCTCCCGCACATGGATATGGGGCAGGTGCTCACGCAGGCGTTCAACATCAAGGATGACGTCATCGCCTCCTCTCTCTTGACATGAAGTGTTGCGCGGATATATCAGCGGTCGGCATTCACGCTCCCCTGGGTCTGTGTGCTTGGGCGTTGGGGCCCGGGCGGAGATGTAGGTATACTTTACTGCCCAGTATTCGTGAATTTACGACTTAATTCAAAATGACAAACTGCTCATTTCGCGATTACATACTAGGTATTACACAGATTTACAACAATTACAAGTATTAGCTACCTCCCCCAAATGCCAAAACGGTGATTTCTATTATATACTTGGCACAAAAGTACAAAACGGCTTTACCTTTAGCCGCAGTAGCGAGTCTCATTATACAGGAGCACGCTTTAGAGGAACAGCAGGGCGCTGCTGGCAACGCAGCAGCCGACCACCAGCGTGAGGCCGCCGCCGAGCGCCATGAAGTCGCGGAAGACGTAGCCGCCGCGGCCGATGACCATCAGGTTGGTCTGGTAACCGATGGGCGTGGCGAAGGCCGAGCTCGCACCGAGCATCATCGAGATCATCAGCTGCTGCGCGTTGACGCCGGGCGCGCGCACCTCGCGCAGCACCGAGTAGAGCGCGACTACGGTGGCCGAGTTGGAGACGAGGCACGAGAGCGCCGATGTGACGAGGTAGATGCAAAGGAGGAAGCCCCACGGGCCGAGCACCTGCAGCTCGACGAGCGCGGCGCCGATGACTGCGGAGACGCCGGTGTTGGTCAGGGCGCGGCCCGGACCGAAGGAGCACGCGATCGTGAGGATGAGCCGGTAGCCGATCGAGCGCCACGCCTGCCCTAGTGTGATGCAGCCTGCGCCGACGAGGAAGTAGGCGAGGATCACCGCGAGGGGGAAGAGGCTCACGATAGAGAGCGACGAGAGGCTCAGCAGGAGCAGCAGTGCGAGGGTCGAGGCGCCCAGCTTCAAGCTTCGCTCGGTCGACCCATCGCCACCACCTCCACCGCCACCTCCGCCTCCGATGCCACCGCCGCCGCCACCGTCCTTGGCTGCAGCGGGCGCGTACCGCGCGACGCGGCCGAGCAGTGCGAAGCTGTTGCCCAGCCGCTGCGCTTGCACCCAGCTGTCTGGCACGAGGAGCAGGAGCGTGTCGCCCGCACGCAGCACGCGCTCCGGCCCGAGACCGCCCGGCGAGATGCCGTCGCCGCCAGCGTCACTCAGTGTGGGGCTGCCGAAGATCACGCTCGAGGCGGAGCTCCGCGCGGAGGGGTCGCCACCAAGTGCTGGCCCAGAGGCGCCGGCTACTGATGCCGTGCTCGCGTGTTGCGGCGGCGGCTGGAGCTGCAGCGGCGGCCGCCGCGACGAGGGCGAATCAGATGGTGACATCGGCGAAGACGGCTGCGGGGGCGGCTGCGGCTGCGGCTGTGGCGGTCGCACTGTCGGTGGCAGCCGGAGGAGTGGCGGCAACGCGCCGCCCTCCATTGCGGCTGCGGGAGTGGTGGGCGAGGTGGGCGCGGAGGGGCGGCCTGCGGAGCTGTCGGGCCGTTGGCGCACCGACCAGACCTCGGTGTCACGCAGCGCCTAGAGACGGTGAAAGATCTGACTCTCGGGTGTGTCGCGCAGCGTCCCTGTGGCACTCAGGCCGCGAGGCAGCGGGCTGCGAGGCTAGCCCTGGGCAAGCGAGTGTGCATTTGCAGCGGCGGGTGGGCCGCACGCATGGGTTACTGCGAGCCTGTGGGAACTTTTGCCCGCGCTGCGGCGCCACCGAGCCGAGTACCTCGCCCAGTGGAAGGCCCGCGATGCCGGAGCCGCTCGCGATGGCGGCCTCGACGAGGAGGAGCGAGGAGGAGGAGGAGGGCGCCGTGGAGGAGGGCGCCGAGGATGTGAGGGGCGGTAGGTGGGATGAGGGGAAGGCGAGGGGCGTCACAGGCGTCGGGCGGCGTTGACGAGTGGCGGCAGCGGCGGTGGCGCAGAGGCCAGTAGGCTGCTGCGACGCGGCGGCGGCGGCGGCGGCGGCAGCGGCGGGTCGGCGGCCGTACGAGCCGGCGTCGGGGCGGAGCGTGAGGCCGGCCACGTGCCGTAGCGCCTCCGCCGCCTCGGCAAGGCAGGCGAGCTGCAGCCGGTCGCCAGGCCGTATGCGCAGCTCTGGGGCGAGCTGCAGCGCCACGGCATGCATGCGCGGCTCGGAGGCGGCGTCGTCGCGCAGCAGCACCCGGGCGTGGCAGGCCGACGGGTTCGCCGGGTGGACCAGGGAGCCGAGGCGCGAGGGGTGCTGCCCGAGCAGGAGGGTACACTCGGAGCCGACCTGGATGGTGAAGCGCGATGGGGTCTGCAGCGCAGCCGCGAGTAGCTCGAGCTACCCGAGGCCGTGGCTGGGCCGTGGCCGGGCGCTCAGTGCGCCCCGGCCTCCCTGGGATTACCGCGCCGCGCAGAGCTAGCCCATAGCCGAAGACGTGCCCTGAGGAGGCGCAAGAGCCCACCTGGTCTCTGGCACTGTCGCGGAGGACGGTGGACCATGCTAGCCGACGGTCGCCTCGAGGGTGTAGCGCGGCGAGCCGCGAGAACCGAAGCCAGCGCCCGCCGCCGCGCGCCCGGCCGATGCGCGCCCGGCGAGAGGTGTTGATCGCGACGCCTCGCCGAGCCCGGGCTCGTGATCTCCCGAGCCGAGCTCGCGCGAGCTCGCGCCGTCTCCCTCCAGCGCGGCGGCGTCCAAGCGGGCGTCGGCGTGTGCCGCCCAAGGTGGCGGCGCGGGGCGGAAGGCCATCGGCGCGAACGCCGCGAGGTAGAGCGCGCCTGGTTGGGGCTAGGGTTAGGTGTAGGGTTTAGGGCTTGAGGGTGGGTTTAGGTTTGGCCTTGTAGGAATGAGTCAACTCTCGCCCTAGCCCCGGTCCCAGCCCTGATCCTATAGCAGCGCGAGGTATGGAGCGCGCCCGCAAGCGCCGCGGGCAGGCTGACCACGCTCATCGAGAACATGGTGAGGGGCTGCAGCGGCGCATCCGGGTCGGCATCGATCTGCGCGAGTAAGTAGTGGGAGGAGTAGGCAGCAGGTGGCAGTAGGCAGTACCATGGGCAGAAGGCAGCAGGCCGTAGACAGAAGGCAGAACTACAAGGCCGTGCGCAGGAAGGTGTTCGTCGAACCTGCGCGTTGAGCACGAGGTTGGTCGACGTGCCGATGAGGGTGCACATGCCGCCGAGCATCGACGCGAAGGAGAGCGGCATGAGCAGCACCTAGGTCAGTGTAGCCACTTGAGTAGGGTCCAGCCATGCTAGGTGTAGGCGACCACCTTGATCGAGTGTAGCCGTGTATGTCCCCGCGGCCATAGTAAGGCCGCACCTTGATCGAGAGGTTGCAGCGGGCGGCCCACCCCTCGCAGATGGGCAGCAGCATCGCCACGATGGGCGTGTTGTTGAGGAAGGCCGAGAAGAGCCCCACCGGCAGGCACAGCCGGAGCAGCGCGCTCCGATGGCCGCGCGGCCTGCCCAGCGCGGGCAGGAGCAGCCGCTCTACGGCGCGCGTCTCCTCGAGCGCACGCGCCACGACGAAGAGCGCGCCTGCTCGGGCACGCGGCTCGCGGCAAGGGTCAGGCAAGGGCCTGGCACTGATCGGTACGAGTGCATCCTTGTGCACACACCCAGCGCCACCACATTCAGGCCTGGGGACACCGAACTACACTTACCAAGGCTATACCTGCCGAGGCTTACATACCAAGGCTATACTTACTACGGCTGCACATACCGATGGCGAGCACGGAGGTCGAGCTGAAGCCCGCCCACGCCTCGGCGTCGGAGATCACGCCAGATAGCGTGAGCGCCTGGTCCAGGACAGGGCTAGGGCTAGGGCTAGGGCTAGGGCTAGGGCTAGGGCTAGGGCTAGGGCTAGGGCTAGGGCTAGGGCTAGGGCTTGGGCTTGG
>Ga0163111_10003620_pt1 | contig 10019 bp, 8 predicted proteins | sample CRUFie1St18metaG_FD_109645 | JGI IMG/M metagenome (GOLD analysis project Ga0163111, IMG submission 109645) | Marine microbial communities from the Costa Rica Dome - CRUD Field 142mm St18 metaG | ecosystem: Environmental > Aquatic > Marine > Oceanic > Photic zone | place: Costa Rica: the Eastern... | reverse complement strand
CAAAAACAATCGTATGCAAAATTACCACTCATTTAGTTTTTCCGTTATAGAAGTTGTTTAAAAATCGTATTTAAAAAGAGAAAAGCACAAGGAGTGTTCTAGGCTTCTGATTCATTTAGTCTTTTCTTGCTGAGAACTATTCCAACTTATTATACTTTCAAAATTTTTTGAAAATTGTTTTTTTAGTGTATATTTAAGGCATGGAATTAGATGAAGCAAAACAAAAATTTATACAGGCTTGGGGTACGCTAGGATCAAACTGGGGTATCAACCGAACCATGGCACAAGTGCACGCCTTATTGCTGATTGCCTCAGAACCACTGTGTGCAGACGACATTATGGAAATGCTAAAAATTTCTAGAGGGAATGCTAACATGAATATTCGTGCTCTAATTGATTGGGGCTTGGTGTTCAAAGAGCTAAAAGCAGGAGAGCGCCGAGAGTATTTTAGGGGAGAAAAAGATATGTGGAATGTCGTGCGACAAATTATAACACATCGCAAGAAAAAAGAATTGGAACCTGTACTCAAAGTACTCAATGATGTTTCTAATATAGAGGGAGAAAGCGAAGAAAAAGACGAATTTTTAGCCGTGATTAATGATATTGAGCTGTTCGCCAAAAAAGCAGATCGTACATTAGACAAATTGGTTAAATCCGATGCCAATTGGCTGATTAGTACTTTTATGAAAATGATGTAATTGTCATTATAACCATACACCAACAATCAATCAAGAAAGGAGTATTATCAGTAGATAGTGCTCCTTTTATCGTATAGTTTCTATGAAAATACCGCTTGCATCACCACAACGGCGTTGAGTTCGCCAAAATTTTCGATATGATATTGATAGTACTTTAGCATATCATCCAATAATTTTTTGCGTGTTGTATGTTCTATTTGGAGTTGACTACAAGTTTCGTAGTCCAATTCCAAAAATGCACTGAGCAACTGGGTATGTTCTGCGGAAAAGTAATATTGATGTGTTGGCGGTTCATCAACTAGACGTCCTTCTGCATAGTCAAATAGAGTTTGCGTATCATCGGTTTGAACAATGGGAACAAGCCCTAAATAGCTTGTAAATTGTACTAAAAACCAAATAGGAAAGAGGGCAATAGAGCATTGAGTTTTGTCTAGTAAGTGATAATTATCGACCAAAAAATTAAACAACGAAAGATTGGGTTCAGGTTCTCTTACGGTTTTTTGAGCAACTTCCGTCATAAATAAGCCTACGGCACCTTTGACCACATCAAAGGGCACTTGTTCGTAGATAAAACTGGGTTTTACCTCTTTAATTCGATTAATGTCTTTTTCTTCTTGGTGGTAAACAACCATTTCAACCAAAGACATTGGGCGCAATAGGGCAGGACTGACCTTGGAGTTTTTTTTGCGAACACCATTCATGATATACGTGCGCAGTCCCAGTTCTTGGGTATAAATAGCGCAAATAACACTGCTTTCAGAATACTTGGTTGTTCGTAAAACAATTCCCTCTACTTTTTTAAGCATATTGGTGATGATTGAAAGGAAGTTTTTTAGAATATGTGACTGTATTTCAATGAAAAGGTTCGTGGTTGTCCCATATTAGCAGGGCGTACGGCATACTCTTCGTTAAGTACGTTCTGTATCACCAAGTTGATGCGTTGTTTGTCGTTGAATTTATAGCCTAGACGCAAATCCCAAACCCAATATCCTTGGTTGTGAATGGATCGGAAATTCCCAACACCTTGAGAGATTAAATCGAGTTCAAACAATAAATCAATGCGATGCATAAAGCTGTTATAATTGAGTGCCGTACCAATGGTCACGCCCCATAGTTCTGTTTCGACATCAAACCGTAGCGTATGTAAGCGACGATATTTGAGAATGTCATTTAAGTCTTCATTGCGATCAATACCATTGGCAAAAACATCTGTCATTTTACTTAGAAAATGCCCAACATTGCGCATTCTACTTGTGTCAGAACTCAAATCACCGGGAAAACTATAGGTATAACCACCCCAAACTCTTAATGGTATTTTACCAAATAAAAACTCGCCTTGTGTAGAAATTTCCCAACCGGCAATACGAGCTTTACTGACATTTATAAAGCTAAAACCAGGCCCTTGTGGATGTGCTCCTAAAGCAAATTCTACCATGTTATCATATTCCATCCAAAAGAAGGCTAAATCGGCGTAAATGTTGAAATTTTTGCCTTTGAAGGTACGTCGATAAGCTAATTCCGTAGACCAGCCTGTTTCGGGCAATAAATCAGGATTAGGATAGATGCCAAAGGGGGTACCAGGAAGTTTTTCATTAAAAAATCGTTCTGCCATTGATGGGAAACGGAAGCCTTGACCAAAGGATAAACGTAAAAAATCATTAGGACTAGCTTCGAAATTCATACCAACACGCAAAATAGGGAGGGTTGGAGTAAATGAAGAATCTACGGCAAAACCTTCCCATCGCAGTCCAAGGGTAAGCCCTAGACGATCCCAAAATTTCTTATCCAATTGGGCATAGGTGGCCACTGAACCAGCTGTAAATAACGATCTATCTTTCCAAGAACCATTTAATGGGGCAAATAAGATACTATTGACATGTAGGTATTGCCCCATTGCCCCTGCTGTCAATATCCATTTTTTTGGAAAAGTACGTTGGAATTGATATTCTAAGCTAAATAAATCAGCTATGGACGAAGGAGCATCGCGTAGTTTTTCGATTCTAAACCAACGACCTTTTATATTGTGTTGGTTATCTTTTTTATCAAAAATAGTAATATAAGGGTCTAAGTTTAGGGATAAATAGCGATCTCTAAAAATAGAAGCTATATTTATAAATGGATTGCTTTTCATGTCTTTGGACATAAAAAAACGCCCTTCTTCATGATACATAATATTGCCATTAAGACCATAAGCAATACGCCCATTAGATTTTGGATCGCGGTATTTGGTGTTGAAATTAAACCTAAAACGGCGTTCATCTTCGTTTTGTCTATAGCCATTTTTAAGATGAATATTTCCACCCAATACCAAATCAAAGTTCTTGAATAAACGCTGACGATGTGCAAAATATAGCCCTGAGAACATAGGCAATGAAGATATAGAGCTTTGATTGTTGAACCAACGCATACTGTCTATCTTGGGCTGATCGTAAACGCCTGCATATAGAGAAATTGCCGTATAAGGATCGTTTCCTTTGGGATAGGCTGTTCGTAAATTAACTACACCATTCAAGGCGCCAGAACCATAGAGCACGGAAGCAGAGCCTTTGATAATTTCGATCTGTTCGGCATTTTCAATGGGCATAAAATTCCATTTTACATCACTCAATTCAGCCGAAAGAAGTGGTTGTCCATCTACCAAAAAGATAACACGACTTCCGACACCATAAGCATAGCCCGCACCACCTCTAATGCTGATTTGTCCATCGGTAATTTGTACGCCTGATGCTTTCTTTACAATTTCGTCTAAACTCGTTAGGTTGTTGCTCTCTATAGCATCAGCGCCAATAACATCAATAGAAACGGTGCTTTCTTCTTGTTTTTTTTCATATTTACCGTCTGTTACAATAATCGTTTCCCCTATCAGAGCGTCGTCATCCCCCATAACAACATCGAGTGTAATAGGAGACGAGCCTTTGATTTCAACAGTTTTTTCGATTGTTAGAAAACCAATGTAGCGGAATACAATCGTATGTGTTCCTTGATCTAGGGGCAAAAAATATTTACCGTCTAAATCACTTACTGTTCCATTGCTCGTACCTTTAGCGAAAATTGCAGCACCGATAAGCGGTTCGCCACTTTGGTCAGTGAGCGTGCCTGTAAGACCCGATTCACCAAAACTAATTATTGCGGGGATCAATAATATAATTATTAGTAACCATTTATTCATAACCATCTTTTTTTTAACCACTTTGCTTATTATAAGGGTTCAGAAAGAGAAATGTAGCGTCTTCTATGGCGCAAAATACGCTTTTGTTGGCAAATAAACAATTTAAGAAATAAACAGAACTAAGGCTCGTTAGCTCTTATAATCCAAAACTGTTCGGACTTTCTTTGTAGAATATTGTATCTTTGGTCAACAGACAGGTTCAATAATAGTTTTTTCACAAAATTCGTACATTCAACATGACGGCAAAAATTTTTACAAGTCTACTGGTTTTATTATTGAGCCAAACGATGTGGGCTCAAACAGCATTCCCCAAGGTTATTAATATCAGCAATAACAGCAAAGTGATAGAAGAACTGAGTTCTGTTTATAAACATTCACTGTTTCTGGCTTCAGAAAATGATTTTGTTAAAACAATGGAAAATTGGAAGAGGGCGTTAACAGATATGGAGCAATACGCCAACGAAATTGATTTTGATTTGAAAGGCGTGCAGATGTGGATGAAAATTTACTGGGCAAAAGATGGGAATATTGACCACATTACCTATTACTTACTGGATAAGTCGATTAATATTGATACCAAAGAGCTAGAGGCATTTTTAAGTTCCTATATAAAGAACAAAAAATTACCAATTAAATACGAGCATAAATTTTCTTATGATTCTAGAGTTGTGTTTCCGCTGTATTTAATGCGATAAGCTTTAGTGAGTCGAAGAGAAGTTAATTTGCCGATTTGAAGATGGACTTATTTTCTTAAAACAGCTTCAAATCAGCAAATCATCAATGAAATACTTCTTTTATGTTTTTTTCCTCTAAATTCCTTCTTTCAAAAAGGACAAAAACTGGCGAACTTCTGCTAGTTTACTGATGGTTTCTTGTTTCTTTTCGTGGAGTGGTGCTTTTTTCAACTCTTGTTTGGCACCTGAAATGGTAAAACCGCGATCTTTGATTAAGTGATAGATGAGCAACAATTGTTCTTTTGTCGATTCGTCGTAACAAACCTGTCCTTGATTATTTGTGGTCGTTGCTAACTTAAAGCTCTTATTCCAAGATTGCAATGTTTTTTCAGAAACACCCAATTCGATAGCGATTTGATGTGATGTGGAGACCATATTATTATAAATTGCTAAAAAAGATCATAAAAAAAACCTTCTAAGCGGGAATGCTTAGAAGGCTACCATTTTTTTTACCCTTTGATTCTATTCTATTGACATTGCTTGGTTTTCAGCAGTGGCAGCATTGACAAACGCTTTATATTCCTCAGGGCTCAAACCATCCAAACAGAAAGGAAGTGGATTGATTTTCTTTCCTTTGTGTAACACTTCGTAGTGAACGTGTGGTGCAGTAGATGTTCCAGTATTTCCAACCAAGCCAATAACTTCTCCACGTTTTACTTTTTGACCTACTTTACACTGTACTTTAGACATATGTCCGTAAAGTGTTTTATAACCATAACCATGGTCAATAACCACATTTCTTCCATAGCCCGTTTTCTTATATTCTACACGAACAATTTTCCCATCACCTGTAGCGTAAATTGGTGTTCCTTTACGAGCGCCAAAGTCGATACCAGTGTGCATTTTACGTGTTTTGAAAACAGGATGGGTACGATAGCCGAAGCCAGAGAGGTGTTGTATTTTTTTCTTTAAGTTTCTAATTGGACGAATAGAAGGAATTGACGCCAACATTTTTTCTTTGTCCTGAGCCTGTTGAATAATCGCATCTTGAGATTGTGCAGATACAGACAATTTATGACGAAGTTGTGCCAATTTTTTGCTAGTAGTAATTAACAGTTCGCTATCAGAAAGATTGCGCAAATCTGCATATTTATCGCTACCGCCGCGTCCTCCATTCCAAACACCTTGATCTGTAGGATCCATTTCCAAAACTTGGCGATAAATTGCCTCGTCTCTTTCGTGGATATTGTTCAAAGCACTTGTCATCATATCAATTTGATAGTTCATTGCCTCGTATTGTTGCTTCATATTCGCTAATTCTCTAGCTTGAGTTGAAGCATTGCTTCCTGGAGACAATGCAACAATAAGCGCAGTATATCCTGCTATAACTCCTGTTACACCAAACACGCGCAAAAGCTGCTGTTTTAATGGAACATTAGCTTTTTCATAGCGTAATGTGTGCTTATTGTAGATATATTTTTCTTTTCCCATTAGGATGTTGAAATATTATATTTAAGACTTTTTAAAGAGCGATTTCAAAGTGAAATAGAGAAATCACTGGGCAAATTTAAGCAGAAAGTATCCAGTTTTCCAAATTTTTTGATGATTACTTTGGTAAACACGACTTTAGCTTTGTTTTGGGGATGCCATCATTTATAGGGGAACAGTATTGTTTCTATTGTTTTTGCAAAATTAAAAATGGCGAAAAGTCAAAAATACTATAAAATGTTAGGTCGAAAGCGGGCTTTTATGAGAATGTTAACAGCAAATAATTCCATACTTTTAGAAAGCTTTTTTTACTTGTTTGAAATTATTTGAACTCCTATAGAGTTAATTATAAGCAGTACTTGTATATTTGCAAGACTTTAAAACAATAATTGGTCTATTACTATATATAATAGTACGATCAATTACTCAACTTTATTTATTACACATTTTTTAAATCATGATGACGGTAAAAGAAATTCGCCAGAAGTTTTTGGACTTTTTCGAGAGCAAAGACCATAAGATTGTGCCCTCGGCTCCAATTGTGAATCAGAACGATCCAACCTTGATGTTTATTAATTCGGGAATGGCACAGTTCAAAGATTATTTCCTTGGAAACCAAACGCCTTCTGCCGCCCGTATTGCCGATACGCAAAAGTGTTTGCGTGTGTCAGGCAAACACAATGATTTGGAAGATGTAGGACGCGATAGCTACCACCAAACCATGTTCGAAATGTTAGGGAACTGGTCATTTGGTGATTATTTCAAAGAAGAAGCTATTGCTTGGGCTTGGGAGCTGTTGACGGAAGTTTATAAAATAGACAAAGACCGTCTATATATAACCGTATTCGAAGGAGATGAGAAGGATGGTGTTCCTGCTGATATGGAAGCTGTAGAGTTATGGAAAAAATGGGTTCCTGAAGATCGTATCCTTTTGTTTGACAAAAAAGATAACTTTTGGGAAATGGGCGAACAAGGTCCTTGTGGTCCTTGTTCTGAAATTCACGTTGATATTCGTTCGGACGAAGAGCGTGCAAAAGTAGATGGAAAGGATTTGGTAAACTTGGATCATCCGTTGGTTATCGAAATTTGGAACTTGGTATTTATGCAGTTCAACCGTATGGCGGATAAATCATTGGTGCCATTGGCTAATAAGTGTATAGATACTGGAATGGGCTTAGAACGTCTTTGTATGGTATTGCAAGGTCAAACTTCAAACTACGATACGGATGTATTCAGCGATTTTATCAAATTGATTGAAAAAGAATCAGGCAAAAAATACACGGGATCGTATGAAAAAGATGCGATGGAGGATATTGCAATGCGTGTAATTGCCGATCACGTTCGTGCCGTTGCTTTAGTGATTGCGGATGGTTGTCAGCCAAGCAATGGTGGTGCAGGTTATGTTGTGCGCCGTGTATTGCGTCGTGCAGTACGTTATTATTATAGCTTCTTGGGAATAGAGCAACCGTTTATCTATAAGTTGATTCCAACTTTGTCAGAAGCATTTGGACAAATTTTCCCAGAGGTGAAAGCGCAAGAAGCATTGATTACAAAAACAATCAAAGCAGAGGAAGTGCTATTCTTAAATACCTTGTCAAAAGGACTGAAGTTATTTGCAGGCTTGAAGGTAGAGAATAATCAAATTAACGGAAAGGATGCTTTCAAAATGTTCGATACCTACGGTTTTCCATTTGATTTGACTTGCTTATTGGCAGAGGAAAAAGGATGGACTGTTGATAAAGAGGGGTATGATAAAGAATTAGATGCACAGAAAAAGCGTTCTCAACAAGATGCAGCCAAAGATGTAAGTGATTGGGTAGAATTGTTGGACGATCCTAGTGTGGAGTTTGTTGGGTATACCGAACATAAAACAACGAGCAAAGTCGTAAAATACCGTAAGGTTGTTGCGAAGAAAAAAGAGCAGTACCAAATTGTATTGAACAAAACGCCTTTTTATGCCGAATCAGGTGGACAAGTTGGTGATACTGGTTTGTTGTGGTTTGGTGAAGAGAAGGTGGCTGTAATTAATACGAAGAAGGAAAACGACTTGATTGTACACTGGGTAAAGGATTTACCACAGAATATAGAAGCAGAGGTAATTGCTGAGATCAATAGCGAAAAGCGTTTGTTGACAGAAAATAACCACTCTGTAGCACACTTAGCACATGCTGCTTTGCGTGAGGTGTTGGGAACACACGTTCAACAAAAAGGATCGTATGTGTCGCATGAAAAAATGCGTTTTGATTTTTCTCATACAGGTAAAATGACAGACGAAGAGTTGCGTCAGGTAGAGGAAATTGTGAATGCAAAAATCAGAGCAAATATCGCTTTGGTAGAACAAAATAATGTGCCAATCGAGGACGCAAAGAACTCTGGTGCTATGATGTTGTTTGGGGAGAAATATGGAGAGTCTGTTCGTATCATTACTTTTGAAGAAGGATTTTCTAAAGAATTGTGTGGTGGCTGTCACGTAGATGCTACTGGACAAATTGGATTCTTTAAAATTGTTAATGAAGGGGCTATCGCTGCGGGGATTCGTCGTGTCGAAGCCGTAACAGCAGGTTTGGCTGAAGCTTATGTTCAAAAAGAATTGACGACTTTATCAGGTGTGCGTGGTTTGTTGAAAAATCCTAAGAATCTAGAAAAATCAGTGCAGGATTTGTTGGATGCGAACAAACAACTGAAGAAAGAGTTGGAAAAAATGGCGGTACTAGAAGCACAGATTGCAAAAGATCAATTGAAGCAGGAAGTGGTGAAAATTGGCGATATTCATTTCTTAGGAACTACATCAACGATCGTTTCTAAAGATGGTATCAAGCAGTTGAGTAATGGCTTGTCTCAGGAATTTGATAACTTGGTATTGGTGCTTGGAGGTACGAATAAAGGGAAAGCTCTATTAACGGTAGCAATGCCCAAAGAGGTTGTGGACAACTATGGTTTGAATGCAGGAAAAATCATCAAAGCGGTTTCTAAAGAAATCCAAGGTGGTGGTGGCGGACAGCCTGTTTTTGCAACCGCAGGAGGAAAAAATCCTGATGGGTTGGCAACGGCAATCGCTCAAGCAAAGGCATTGGTTGAAGATGCTGCACAGGTGAAATAAAGTCCTCGTAGACATATAATATAGTATAGGCGCTTACTTCTTTTGGGGAGTAAGCGCTTTTTGTTTTAAATATGTAAACAATAAACGCATCATTTTTAATGTATTAAGCGTTTCTTATAAAAGGGGCACTGTTTATAAACACTACAGCATCATTTTTAAAATCTCTAGAAGGGAATATTTCTATTTTATAGAATAATTGTAATTTTTATATGAATGTAATAACTTTCGTTATGTTTGATTATTAGTGGTTTATAAAATAAAAGACAGGCTGGTATCGCTCTTGAATTGTACTAAAGTATTCCTAAACAAGGGAATAGAAAGAAGTATTCACCAAAAAGCGTTCCTATGAAAAATATCACTACACTGCTATTAATAAGTTTTTACTGGTTCTGTGCATTGACGGTATCGTATAGCCAAGATGAATTGGCACTGAGTACACGTATATTTTCCGATAATCTTGAGCACGAATTGTTCAAAGCAAATATTGAACGTTTTTCTTATGTTCACCCCAACACTTCGGAATGGAATAAGAACTTATACAGCCAAAATATCCCTTTGGTTTTATTTGCAACAGCTACGAGAGGCAATACACAGCCATTATTTCTTCAAGATGCGTCTTTGATTCCTTATCGAAATAGCTACGTTCCAACAACGAATACTCGTTGGTATGTTAGTGATCGATTGTTTGCGGTTGACAACAGTGCGTTTTTCGGTATTGAATTTGATTTAAGCTTTATGTACAAAAATGGCGTGATTAGAATTGGTGACAGTTCGGAAAAAGCGTTTGTTATTTTGGTAAGCTTGAATCCTCCCAAACCTTCAATAAAGGATGTTGCAGTAGATTTTAAAGGACAAACTTGCCTAAATACCAGTTTTTAACGTTTATATTT
>Ga0163111_10003615_pt1 | contig 10021 bp, 7 predicted proteins | sample CRUFie1St18metaG_FD_109645 | JGI IMG/M metagenome (GOLD analysis project Ga0163111, IMG submission 109645) | Marine microbial communities from the Costa Rica Dome - CRUD Field 142mm St18 metaG | ecosystem: Environmental > Aquatic > Marine > Oceanic > Photic zone | place: Costa Rica: the Eastern... | reverse complement strand
TATCTGAAGTAACTTCCAGCTGACCATAGCAATTCATGAAAGTCGGAGAATCTGTACTAGTCCAGCTATCGTAGCGCATTTCAACACCTTTACTTTCACTATTTTCCGGTAAATTTGAGAGCCGAATAAAATATCCTCCGGATATTGCATCGTGAATTTCCAATTTTCTTGCCTCGACGACATAACTTTCGTCCATATTTGTTGATGTTTTTAATGTTTTTGCATTCGTGGCTACAATTTCGACAATAGCAAACTCCGACCTAATGCACTCAAATTCAGATAACCTTTCGACTCCACCATACAGCACACCATCTATGATGCCATTATCGTCTTTATGCCCCATTCTCTGTCCCCATAAAGCAATTGAGGCTCGCGAAACATCAACAGATACACGCGATGAAATAATTCTCCTCATTTTGCTTTCCTTGCCATTGCTCAAATTCATCATTGTTTTCGTCAAAGTACCGTCATTCGTGCGAGAGTTCATTGTGAGGCGTTCTTTATCATGAGTGCTCTCCTTCTCATCACATTTTTCACTCCTAGTAAAAGAATTTACTATATTGTATATCATCGCCAACCGACATGGCGAGAGTGTGAACGCTAGATTTGGGATATCTGCTTTCGCAATTATTCCCGGATTTTGTTCATCCAAGGATGCTGCATTGTTATTGAATTCATCGAGTATTTCAAATCCACTCCCGCTGATTTGTAAATCGAGACTGATTTTTAGAGGCGCGAGAACGAAATAAGCTTCAAAATCAATTTGCGAACGATTCTCCTTCGCGTGCTGTAATAAAATTTCATGTCTCGCTTGAACGTCGAATGTATCAGAGGCAATATAAGCCGCAAGATTCTCTGCATTTACTGTGAATGCGTTATATTTTGGATCACCCCGAAGTCCACTATTCATGCTACCTTGATCACGTTCAGGATCGTTGGAGAGTACAAATTTACCTAAATCCAAGACCATTTTTTTATCACGACTCATCGTGTTCCCCTCAGTAAACGGTAAGATTGCAATTTTAGGGGCATCGATTGAGATTTCAAATTTCATTCGATTCAAGGCACTCGACAGGCCAGAAGCTGTACGCTTGGCGGCAGTACTAGTTGCGTTTGCGATGTCTTCCGCAAAATCTCCGAGTACTTCTGACGTTAATTCATCAGATACTGGTTTTTCAAAAAACCCTGCGATTGAGTCGATGAAGCGCCTTTCAACCACTAAGAATGTCGGCGCAGCGATAACGATAGCTTTCGAATCATAAAATTCCAAATCAAACGGTGGATACTCTTCGTAGGATACAGAAAGCGCTCCTTTCGAAGAGGTTGTGGAAGAAGTGATAGTGTCCTCGACTTTTCTATCGACGCCTGATTGTAACATTTTTGTCCCGTTCGCGTCAACAACCCAACCTAAAATATTAAGAAAATTTGTTACATTTCCAGTCTTGTAAACATCTCTGGAAGCTCTAAGATCAAGCGCAACGGAGCTAATAATATCGCGGTTATCGTTTTCTGTTATCGCGATGAACATTTTTGCAACGTTTACAGAAACTGACAGATCTTTTCCTCTCCAGGAATTTTCAGCAGATTTTTGTTGAGATTCTATTGTCTTTACGTTAAACACTTCTTCGAGCTTTGTGAAATCATCGTCGCTGAACAATTGATCGCCTTCCTCATCTTTCTCCTTCTTTTCTCCACCCTCCTTCAGATTATTACTTCTGCTACTATCATCATTAATGGTACTTCCACTAAAGTAACTGCTAAACCACGCTGAAATCTTCCCCTTTTTTTTATGAGGTAGAATTTCTGTCGCGTAATATTTCTTCGCGTCATGGACGGCTGCGAGAGCGATGGAATTCGAATTGGTATCATTCATGCGTTCTCTTTCGAGATGCGCGATGCATCGGAATGTCAACGCTGCATGATAAGGGATTTTTGAGTTTATTTCGTATAGTTCATCGAGAAGTTCATCATCGTCTGCACCGCCCGGTTGATTATAAATCGTCAAAAACCGTCGTCTTTTTCGAGACAAATCAACGATATCTTCCCATTTTACAGCAACAGTGACAGCGCGCTGCCGTCGCTTCCGAATTTTCGTTTGCGCGGCTAAAATAGCATACTTCCACCAAAGTTGAGGATATGCTCGTGGTGTTTCCCCTTCGAAGAGGTTTGGTCGCAAATGTTCCGTTTCACTTCTCAATTGATGGACTTTGAAAGCTTCCAAAACTCGCGCTATGTTGTGGTATTGCGCACGTTTAAGACGTACACCAGCCGTATCAACGTAACACTCCATGAGTTGACGAGGTGTTTCGCCATCGTCGTATTTCTTGTCTGTGCGTTTTGTATAAATGAAGGAACCGTAAATTGGTTGTAAGATTCGATTATATCTAAGAACGTCCTTCTTTTCGTTCTCCTTCTCATCGTCGTCGTCGTCGTCTCGGAAAGCCGGCATAAACATATCCAACCATTGCTGCATATCCTTTACATTCGGATCTAGCTTTTCCGTAAAGAACACATTTGCCACGCTCTTCCTCCCGCTATTTCCAGTATTATAAGTCGTGTTATTACTTTTGCTATCATTATTCTCTTCTTCCTCTTGGCTATCAAAGTAAATCGAAAATCCATCCAATGTCAACTTTTTCCGAAATTCAGCAAACGATGCCGATTTTACGAAATCTGGATTTCCGTTTTCATCAACCGTGTGCGCGCAGACTTTACGAATCGTTAAACCGGCGGCAAACGCGTGATTTGGTGTCGTCACCTCATCTTCGTACCGAAAATGTATGTTCTCTATCGAAATTTGTAAATTTGCGAGTATAATCTTTGCGTACTTTTGCACGAATCCTCCGTTGCCGTCGCTTTTCTCACTTTCTCCAAACTCGCCTCCGTACTCCCTGACGTGCGTCGAATCGAACAAACGTTTCACGAGCCATAGTCTCTCCGCGTTATCTAATCTCTCTACTTTTTCTTCGTTCCTCTTCGTCCTCTCTTCTTCTTCTTCTTCTTCTTCTTTATCATTCTTTGCCGTGCGGTCGTCCTTTTTTTCTTCTCCTCCCTTCGACTCCCCTTGTTCTTCTTTCCTCTTCTTTGCTCTCTTCGCCACCTCTTCCCCGCTTAACCGTCTCACCGACGCGAAAACTTCCGATATCGTCACCACCACCGGTTCTTTCCCGAGTTTAGCCCACGGAATTTTTATTCTCAAACTCCCGACGATGCCTCGCGTGAGTTCCACCGGTAAATTCAATCTCTCGACTGCTTCTGGTTTCAGCTGCAATCGACGCAAATTCACTTCCCCCGAAAGCACGCTGATTTTGAGCTCCGTTTTGTCTATGCCCTGTGGAATGGAACGTGGAACAGCGATTGTATCGGCAGTTCACCGGTCAGAGCTCCATCGATTGCGGAGGGAGGGGGCGAGGGAGAGAGAGAGCACGGAAAAGCGCATGCGGAATGCACATCGAAAAGGGCAAGGGCAAGACATTTAGAGAGAAGAAGAAGAAGAAGAAGAAAAGCGCACTCGAATGTACTCTCCAGCGGTGCGCTGCAGCAAATCAGCCACTTGCGTCTCGAACATGGGCGCGTCGTCTCTTTCGAAGCGAGAGTTGCTTTTCTTGCGCGCGCGCGCGTGCGCGCGTGTATTGTTCGTGCAAAAAGTGGCGCTTGGAGAGAGCTCTAACGAAAAAAGAGCCTTCGAGAGGATGAAAATATCTGCATTCCAAACGCGCATGGTATCCTCCTCTGCCACCTCACCCGCGGCCACCTCGCGCGTTTTCGGCCCTCGGGAGACGATTTCTCGCGCGTCTCGTCGTGCTCCTCCTCCGCCTTCTTCTTCTTCTTCTTCTCCTCCTCCTCGTCGTCCCGGTTGTCGTTGCTCGCTGAATAAAGAATACGAATTCGCCCCGAAGTTCGTTACGGGAGACCGCTTTTTACAGTTGCATCTGGACAAGCAAAACGGAGAAGATGACCGGTCCTCTTCTCTCCTTCTCTCCATGTACTCTTCGCACGTGAATGCCATCACCACAAATCCGTCGTGTTTTGTTCTGAAAGTCGACGACCATGGGTTTCATCGAGGCCACGCGGTGTTTGATACCGTTTCGATCGATGTGAAAACGAAAGTTTTCCAGGACTTAGGGGTCCATTTGGAGAGGTTGGCGACGAGCGCGTCGATGGCGTTTATACCGTTTCCAAAACGACTTCACAGTTTAGAGTTGGTGGAAAAAGTTGTGAAAGAAACCGTGCGATGTGCTTTTGAGGAAAGAGAAAGACGCGGTTTTGTGACCAGTTCAGAGAGCTCGATGCAAGCTCGATTCTATTTGTGCGCCGGGGTTGGAGGTTTTTCCCTTTCCCTCAAGGAGTGTACGGAAGGGAGTACTTTTTATTGCGTGGTCATTGAACGAACGAAAGAAAACCAGACGAGTGATGCTGGGAAAACAAAATCGGTAAAACCAAAAGCATTTAGCGCTCGAACGACACCGATTGCGGTGAAAAACAAGCCGTTTTCGACGATAAAATCGACCAATTATTTGCAAAATGCGATGATACAAAACGACGCGGAGATGCACGACGCGGATGTAGGGATTTGGGTTTCAAACGATAAAGTTTTAGAAGGACCGAGCGCGAACGTGGCGTTTGTCGATGAACGAGGAGTGTTTATAGCGCCAAAAGTTGACGATGTGTTGGATGGTGTAACGATGAGGCGATGTTTTGAGTTCATCGAGAAAGGTTTGCTGAAAGACGTTGGCGTAATCGAGTGCGAACGAAGAGATTGCAGCTTTCGAGAGTTAATTTTAGATAAGCGGGCAAAAGAATGCATGATGATAGGAAGCGTCGTTCAATGTGTACCAATCGAGAAGTGGGACAACGTCGACATTAATCGAGATGAAGGTGACGATGAAGATCGGTTTAAAGTCGCCGTTCGGCTGAAAGAACTTTTGGAGAAGGATGCGAGAGGCGTAGTAGTTTAACTAGAAAAACATATTAGATACTATATGTAAATAAAAATACTATGTATGTGTCAATAACAAAGGTACTGGTAGGTTAGCGGCGTACGTTCGTTCAATTTAGATGTTGCAAACATTCTTTGCGTTTAAAATAACGCGCAGCATCTCTTAAGAACCGCGATAGGTTCCATAACCAAAAGGATTCAAAAGTAAAGGGACGTGATAATGCTCTTTCGTTCTCCCAGAAAAAACCGTAAATCGTATGGGACACTCCGGATAGAAACTTTTCTGCCCAGTCGTCATTCGCACGTACTCTTGTACGTGAAAAACGAGCTCGTAGTCTCCAGCAAACAAAGTTTCACCTCTTCCCATTAAGTCTGTCACCCTCCCGTCCGCGTTGGTATACCCTTCAAGCGACTTCCACGGTGCCGCCGAACTCCGGTTATTTAGAGTAACTCTAATACCTTCCGCCGGTTTCCCTAACGCCGTATCCAACACGTGCGTCGTAATTGGCGACTTCTTCTCACTATTCGTGCTACTACTAGTTTGTTCGTTCAACATTTTCACCCTCTTCTTCATCGAAGCCGCCTGCGAAGCCGCCGGTTCCTCTCCGTCTTCGGCTCCGAACCTCAAGTTCAGCTTCTTCAAACGCAACTCCGTAATCTTCATCTGCTCTCTCGCCGCGACCATCATCTCCGCCCACGGACTGTTCTCCATCCTATCCTTCACGTTCGCTAAAACAAACTCCGCCGAGACTCCAGTAGCGCATATGATAAAAATTCTCCCAAATTTTTCCTCGTATTTCAGGTTCATTTCCCCCAACTCAGTTAAAGTCTCCGCGTTCGCCGTTGCCATCGCTTTCGATTGTTCACCTAAAGCCCAATCGGAAGTCGTCGAAAACTTCTCCTTCAATTTCACCGGGTCGTCACCTATTCTTGGGTGTCCTCGGAAGGCTTCCTCCCAATCCGTGGACGGGTTTAAGTTGAACCATATCTCACGCGCGCGATGGATTAAGTCCGGGAAATTGTGAATCTTCGTCGACGCGGAGGCGAGTTGCGTCGCGAATTGGGCAGAGGAGCAACACTGGGAAAAGCGGTGGACGCGATCGGTGTGAGTGGCAGAGTGGAGATCGAAGACAGAAGGAGAATGTGACATGACGCGTGATATTATTTGGATCTGCTGTTTGCGTGTCTGTATGTGCGCGCGCGAATGACTCTTTTTTTTTCCAAATTCAAGTTTATTCTTTCCCCATCTTCCTCTTCAACTCTCGCAACATGTCCTCGACGGATTCATCTTTCGCTTTCTTCGTCTTCGCGCCCGCGTTGCTCGTTTTAAAACCTTCAGCACTGCTGCTGCTACTTCTGCTGCTACTACTACCATTATTCCTATTTCTATTGCTACTCGTCTTCGAGGCCGCCTCTGCTCTCATTCTCTCGGTCGTCGTCTCAGTCGCGTCGTAGTCATGAAAGTCATTCCGCTCATTCTCTTCTAAAAACTCCACAAACTCCTCGCCGAGCATCTCCAACTCTTCCCACAAACTCTTTGGTTTCGACGGATCCCTTCCTTTCCGTCTCTCGCGCTCTTCGAACTCTTTTTCCACATCGCGGAAGAAATCAGAAAAGCCATAAAAAGGTTCTTCCGCCGTTTTGGGTTCGCGTCCGTACGCCGACGACGAAGCGCTCGCCGTCCGTCTGCGCCCGTCGCTGCCATTCTTTGTCCAAAACCGACGTTTTCTATCGTATTCTTCCCTCAGTTTGTCGTCTGATAACGTGTTATACGCTTGTTTACATCGGTTAAACTCCTCCGTCGCGTTCGGTTTCTTGTTTCTATCCGGGTGCGTTTCCAACGCTCTCTTTCTGTACGCCGTTTTGATATCCTTTTTCGAGAGAGACTCATACGGCGGTGAAAGGTTGAGAATTGCATACAAATCATCGTCGTCGTCGTTTTTTGAGGACGACGCCGACGCGCCGCGCGGACTTCCCCCACGTCTCCTCCCGACACCGCGCCGTCGCGCGCTCGTTCCCGCGCGTCGTCGTCGTCGTCGGTTTCTTTCGCCATCAAAGTCGTCGTCGCGGACGACGAGATTCCCGACGAATGATGGGCGTCCTCGTCCTCGTCGTCTCGCCACGTTCGTTCCAGTCGTCGTCAAAGTCGTCAAAGTCGTCGTCATCATTTTTGTCGTCGTCGTCAAAGTCGTCGTCAAAGTCGTTCTCCCTGGCGTCGAGCGCGCTCGCTTTCTTTTCTCTCTTTCTTGTGGGGAAAACGTGCAGAGAGTTTTGGATAAAAAAGGAGACTTCCATGTGGTGTTCGTCAATTTTGACACTTTTCTTTCGCGACAAGACGACGACGACGACGAAGACGAAGAAGAAGAAGAAGACCCGGTGGTGGTGGTGGTGGCGGTAGCGGTGGGTCCTCGAAACGTCTGAAGAGAGCGCGCGCGCGATGAAACGACGAAGCCCTTTGGGGGCAACGATGGAAGAAGATTCTGATGACGTCGATAAAGGCAACACCACCAAACAGTTACGGAGAGATGATTACAACGGTACACAAAAGAAACCGCATCAAAGGTCGCTCATGCGCGGAAAGAAGGACGAGAACAACGAGACGATCGCGTCGGATTCACAACTGGACTTAGCCGCGCTCGCAAGCAATAGGAACATAACGCCAGTGTTTCTCGGCGAGCCACGCCAAGTGGGAGGAATAACTGCAACAACAACAACGGCAATAACAACGGGTACAGCTGCGACCGCAGCGACGAGTCCAAGAACAACGTATACTCAGATACAGAATGTCACTTCGAAACCGCGAGTGTTGGTATTACACACCGGTGGAACTTTGGGGATGAGTGGAGATAGTTTTGAAGAGGACGATGCAACGGTTGGGGTTGGGGAAGGTATTGTTGGACAGGGCGCGTCGCCGAAATGTAATACCGTTGGCGTTGACGCGTGGATGTCGCCGATGATGGCGTCGCAAGGAGGCACGATATCTGGGGAAGGTGAGCACGGCGCGTATACAAAACGAGTGAAAAAAGGAACCGGTGGTAATTACGATAACAAATTAGGACCGCGGTCGTTGCTGACGGACATTTTAAGCGCGGTGCCAGAATTATCGGCATTTGCAAAGTTAAGAGTTCGCGTTTTGTTCAACAAAGACTCTTGCCAAATTGTGCCAAGCGATTGGGTGCTTATCGCGAGGGCCTTACACGAAGCTCGCGAGGAATACGATGCGTTTGTTTTAGTTCACGGAACAGATACGCTCGCGTACACTACTTCGGCTTTGTCGTTGATGTTGGCTAATTTCGGAAAACCGATCATTGTTACGGGAAGTCAACTTCCTCTTGCCATGCCGAGATCAGACGCTCGACAGAACTTGATCGATTCGGTTTCGTGTGCAACCGCTGGTTTTGTACCTCCATTCATATCGGTGAATGAAGTAGCCGTTTGTTTTGGAGGAAAATTGATGAGAGGAAACCGGGTGAGGAAGGTATCCGCGACTATTTATTCCGCATTTCGTTCGCCAAGTTTCCCGGATCTGGCGCATCTCGGCGTCGGCATCGATTTCAATCCTCAGTTGTTGTTAGACGTAAAAGAAAAAGAGTATAAGCCGAGATTCGAGTTGAACCCGAACGTTATTCGAATTAGTATTATTCCTGGATGCGACCCGAGTAAAGCGTATGGCGATTTATACGACAGAGGCGTTCGAGGGGTCGTCTTGGAGGCGTTTGGTGTCGGAAATATGCCCAACGACGAGTATTGGATTCCATGGTTACGAGTTCAACGAAAAAAAGGACTCGCAGTATATCTATCTTCGCAGTGTGAAAGAGGTACATTGCATCCGGAATTGTACATGGCGGGATCTTTCGCTCTAGAAATGGGCGTAAAAGGTGGTCCAATGATGTCGCCGGAGTGTGCCGTCGTAAAACTAATGCTCGCGTTGGCAAACGACGACGTTGATTTAACCGTCCCGCTTGCCGGCGAGTTGTAACGAGTTGTAAAGCATGCATTTGTAATTATATTTAGTTATTGCGTTGGACGACCTTTTCCTATTTATACATGCACATATTCAAACTTCTATCGCGGTCCCATTTTCTCTGCGGCTATTCGTAACGCTGACCTAACTTCCTCTTCTGGTGCAATCGCGAACAAACTCGCGGGATACACGCTACTCCCCCATTTTGGATGCATCACGATCTTGCAGCACCCCACATTTGTGCACTCGTAATTCAACAGCGTCACCAACGCGTCCACTTCCCCGTACACTCTCTGCGATTCTTTATGTATCATCGCCAACCCCGAACACGGGTCGATGTAGTCGCACCAAAAATCCTTCTCTCTCAACACGTCCGTAGCAATCTCCGCAAACTTCACAAACCGTTCCAAACACGCGTCTTTCTCCTCGTCCACTCTTTCCCCCGTCTTGATGATATTCACCGTGGTTTTTTGGCACGTCGGAACGATGATGAGTTTCCCCACGTCGTCGTCGCTTAAATTGAACATGGCTTGCGCTTCGGATTTGTGCTTTTTCGGACACGCGTGCACCGAGTATTCCAGTTCGGCGAACGCGGAGGACTCGCTGCTATTGGTGTTGTTCGAACTGCTCGGAAGGCCGACGACGACGACGTCTGGTTTTGGTTTCGAGGACGACATTTGATGTCCCGTCAAAAGCTTTTCAGGGTAGTAGAAATAATGGGGTGGAAATGCAAGAAAATACCTAAATTTACACATGCGAGTATTCCACTGCCAGTGGCGGACGCTCGATCATTTTCGAGAGGGAGTTTTTGGGCGGGGAGGACGCTCTTTTGCGATGATGATGATGTGACTGAGAGTATTTCGGTGCACAGACAAAAATTAGGGGTTTGGTTTCGATTCATTCATGTATTCAAAAGCAAAACTATTGCAGATGATGCGCATAACTCTCACTCCCAGGACACCCGTTTTCGTGCGCGTATCTCAAACACTCGAGGTGACCATTTCTGACAGCCCTATAAAAAGTCTCTTTATCCCAATGACACCCGTTTTCGTGGGCATATTTCAAACACTCGAGGTGACCATTCCAGGCAGCAGAAGAACAAGTCTCTTTATTCCAAG
>Ga0163111_10003613_pt1 | contig 10022 bp, 6 predicted proteins | sample CRUFie1St18metaG_FD_109645 | JGI IMG/M metagenome (GOLD analysis project Ga0163111, IMG submission 109645) | Marine microbial communities from the Costa Rica Dome - CRUD Field 142mm St18 metaG | ecosystem: Environmental > Aquatic > Marine > Oceanic > Photic zone | place: Costa Rica: the Eastern... | reverse complement strand
TTGTGTAAATCCTGATAACGGAGCCTAGTGGTTTCCACCAGCTCCTCAGGAATCTTTGGTCCAGGGGGCGTTTTGTCCCACAAACCTGACTCATGCAGCTTCTCCGCAAAATTTCTCAAAAGCTGCTTGTCAAAATTATCTTGTTTTTTATCGGCAACCCAAGATTCCAAAGACCAGTATCTGCTGCTATCTGGAGTTAAGACTTCATCGATCAACATGAGATTACCTTGTTGATCTAGACCGAACTCAAATTTCGTGTCAGCTATGATTAATCCTTTTCCTCTCGCGTAGGCATTCGCTCTATCGTACAACTCCAGCGAGACGCTACTCAGTTTTTCAACCAAAGCTTTGCCGACTATTTCGCCGGCTTCGTCAAGGGTTATCGATTCATCATGACCCTTTTCAGCTTTTGTAGTTGGAGTAAAGATCGGATTTATAAACCTGTGACCGTCAACCAAATTTTTAGGCAAAGGAATCCCAGAGATTCCACCGGTGCTAAGATATTCTTTATAACCTCCTCCTGTTAAATGTCCCCGGACAATACATTCAATCGGAATCACTTTCGCTTTCTGACAAATCATTACCCTCCTCTCAAGCCGACTCTTTTCGTCAACAGAAAGATGTGTAAGGTTATCGACGTCAGTTGAATAAAGATGATTCTCGACAACATCTGCTAAAAGCTCAAACCAAAACTTACTTATCTGGGTAAGCATAATGCCCTTTTCGGGAATACCATTACCGAGAACGACATCAAAAACACTGACCCGATCCGTAGCAACAATAAGCACTCCTGGACTGTTATCGGGAAGGACAAGGTCATATATATCTCGCACCTTTCCTTCTCGACGATTTTCTAGAGGAAGTGCCGTCTTTAAAAGACTTTGGTCTATCAACCTCAAATTAAGTTCCTCTCAAGATCCAATCTTAAATCATCAAATTCCTCTATCCCAACAGAGAACCTGATAAGAGAATCAGCTATTCCCATTTCTTTCCTGCGAACAGGACCCATTTCATGATAAATGGAGTGTGCAACTGGTATACACAAAGTTCTTGTGTCTCCAAGGTTGCTTGCGCATGCAATCAAGTCGAGTCTATTAATAAAATCAAAACAATCTATTTCATCTTTAATTTCTATGCTTAATATTCCTCCAAAGGCTGAAAAAAGTTTCTTTGCTCTGTTGTGCTCGGGATGTGAAACTAATCCCGGATAATGGACTTTTTCTACTAGAGAGTGACCATCAAGATAATGCGCTAAGGCCATAGCGTTGCTGCTTATACGGTCCATTCTCAGAGCTAAGGTGTCCGACCCAACGGAAATTAGATGAGCTGCTTCAGGGCCCAGAGAAGCACCAAAATCTCTTAATCCCTTTTTCTTGATTTGCTTAACGACCCAATTGACGGGAGCCCCTTGTTTGTAACGATCATCTATGGACGACAGGTTGCCCCATTCGAAATTATCAAAAACGGAAACAGCCCCTCCGAGGGCATTAGCATGTCCGCCAATATATTTAGTAAGCGAATTTATAACAAGGTTAGCTCCAGATGTGATGGGCGAATAGAGATAAGGAGTCGTTAGGGTGTTGTCAACAAAATAAATCAACGCCTTTGACTTACAAAGTTGACCTATTCCTTCTAAATCTGAGATTTGAGTTCTAGGGTTAGCAATAGTCTCAACAAACACAAGTTTGGTGTTTTCTTTGATTGCCGCTCGAACATTCTCTGCGCATGTAGCGTCCACAAAAGAAGTTTCGATTCCATGAGACATGAACGACTGAAAAAGACTGTTAGTGTTTCCAAAAAGAAATGAAGAAGATATGAAATGATCTCCAGGCCTGAGAAGAGAAAAGATAGTAGATCCGATGGCGGCCATTCCGGTTCCAAAAGCGATCGTTTCGTAACTTTTTTCCATCAAATCTATCTTCTCTTGTAAAGCAGTGACAGTTGGATTGACCTGCCTTCCGTAGGAATAACCACTTTTTTTCCCTTGAAAAACATAAGCCAATTCTCTCGCATCGTCGAACGAAAAAGAGACTGAATGATGGACGGGTTTGTGAACCGAACCGTGCCTGACCTTTCCTTTACGATTTGAATGCAAAATATCAGAAGTAAAACCCATATCAATTATTTCCCAAAAAAAAACCCGCTGAGTGTTTAACTCAGCAGGCTTACATAGTTTTAGCTGAATTTATAACGCGCTCGCAAGCAAAATCCAAATCAGCGCTTCGCTATTATTATATCAAGGCCGATTTACTAATCAATTATTAATCCAGATAGCCAGAAGCCTGATAGAATTGAAGAAAAATAATGTGAAACTCGGTATGAACGAATCAGATTTTAGAAAAAAGCTATTAGGCTTTTTGCACAAATCGCCAACTCCTTTCCATGTAGTAAGCGGCATAGCAGAAACTCTTCAGCAACAAAATTTTGCTGAGCTAAAAGAAGCAGAAAAATGGGACATCGAACCTGGTAAATATTTTGTTAGGAGAAACGATTCTTCCATAATCGCCTTCCAATTAGGTAAACGTCCTATCGAAGAGACCGGCCTTCGTATGGTTGGAGCTCATACAGACAGTCCGGGACTTAAACTAAAACCTTTACCTGTAATACGAAGAAAAGGTTTGTTTCAGTTAGGCGTAGAAGTCTACGGCGGGGCTTTACTAAACCCCTGGTTTGACAGAGACCTCAGCATCGCTGGACGGATAACTAAGACGACAAAAAATGGCAAGATCGAAAGCATAATAATAGACGCGAAAGAACCGTTGGCATTCATTCCGAGCCTTGCTATTCACCTCGACAGAGAAGCAAACAAAAACAGATCCGTAAATGCTGAAACAGATATTGTCCCAATTATTTCTGCTGATCATCACTTCCGTGAATTAGATGATTTTTTTTCTGAAAATCTAAAAAAGGGAGAAACTCTTTTAAATACCGATCTTTTCTTTTACGACACAAACCAAGCGAGACTAGTGGGAGCGAAAAACGAGTTTTTAGCGGCCGCTCGACTAGATAATCAATTGAGTTGCTTTTGTGCAATATCCGCTTTATTGGAAGCTGAACCTTCCAACTCTTGCCTCGTCGTTTTGAATGATCATGAGGAAGTTGGAAGCGCGTCCCACGTTGGGGCCGACGGGAGCTTTCTTTTGGACTTTTTCAATCGAATAACTGAAGAACCAGAACGACGTCTTAGGACCATCGCTCACTCACTCTTAGTGTCGACCGATAATGCTCACGCGGTTCATCCCAACTATCCCGAAAAACATGAAAAAAATCACGGGCCAATCATAAACAAAGGAATAGCGATAAAACATAATGCTAATCAAAGATATGCAACGAACAGTGAAACAGCGGGATATTTCAAAAGACTTTGCATGAACAATGAGATTCCGTTGCAAGAGTTTGTCAATCGAGGTGATATGGCTTGCGGCAGCACCATCGGTCCGATCACGGCCAGTAAAATAGGGGTCCGAACGTTAGATTTAGGTGTGCCGACTTTCGGAATGCACTCAATCAGAGAATTAGCAGGAATACACGACATCTTCAACTTGAACCGAGGTCTTAAAGAGTTTTTTAATGATATAAGGTTCGGTGATGAGTTCTCTTAATATGATATTTGGAGACCGGACAAGGATTTCAACCAAGCGCTAGCGAGTTTTAATTTAGATTGAGAGCTTGACGCATATGTGGTTTCAAAATCAATCGTTCTAATAAACTGAACAAAAACTCAACTAAAATAGCAAGAATTGCCGCGGGTACGGCGCCCTGCAAAATTAAATTCACATCATTGAGGGCCAGTCCAGTTACTATTGGTTCCCCCAAACCGCCAGCACCAATGAAAGCTGCGAGCGTCGCAGTTCCAATACTGATCACCGCAGCCGTCTTGATTCCCGCAATGATGGTAGGCATCGCTAAAGGAATCAAAACCTGACTAAGCTGCTGACGCTCGGTTAAGCCAATTGCAACAACGACTTTTTTCAAAACAGGATCAATACTTCGCAAACCGGTTATAGTGTTCCTAACTATTGGTAAAACAGAATAAAGAAATAGCGCAACGATAGCTGGAATCTCACCAATCCCGAAGATGGGAATCATCAAAGCAAGAAGAGCGATTGAAGGAACCGTCTGCATCAAACTGGACAGATAAAGAACGAAGCCTGAGATTCGCTGACGATTATATGCAAAAAAACCACAAATAAGCCCAAAAAATATCCCTGCCGTCAAAGCGATGGACGTCAGTTTTATGTGTGTAATCGTGTTTTTAATAAGATTTTGCCATAAGCTTTCGTCTTTATATGTTTTCTTGATTTCACCATCAATCGAGAGAAAATCTCTAGCGATCATATCGAAAGAGAGTCTTTCAACTACCGCTTTGGCATTCATAGACCGCATGGTCTCATCATCGATTTTACCTCTTAGCTGGGAAAGAATTTCGATAGCTTCCGCTGAAATATCATTCCTAATGATTGGAACTGCCAGATAATCGGGGAAAAATTTCTTATCATCATCTAGGATTATGAGTTCAAATTTTTTTAAATCGCCATCAGTAGAGTAGGCATCCGTTATTTTTATGCTCCCATTTTTGATTGCTCGATAAGCCAAACCATGCTCGATCCCAACAACATTCTGTGAGAGACCATAAGTCTTTGCCAAGTTTGGCCACCCGTCCTCACGGTTAAGAAACTCTAAGCTAAACCCTGCTTTGAGAAGTGGGAATCGTCCTAAATCTGAAATGGTCTTGATAGAGAGATCAGCGGCCAAATCTTTGTCTATCGCAATGGCGTAAGTATTATTAAAGCCCAGAGGAGGCAACAAAGAGATTTCTTCTCCAAGAAGTTCATTCATTTCATCCAGGGTAGAGCCAGATTTAGATCCTTTGAGAATTGCTTGTTGCACGGTTCCTGTATATTCGATATAAACATCTATCTCCGAAGCCAGTAACGCTTCATAACAAACTAGCGTTCCTCCTAAGCCAAACTTCCTTTCCACCTCAAATCCTTTACTCTCTAGAAGGCTAGCGACGATTTCCGACAAAACGTAACTCTCGTTGAAATTTTTGCTGCCTACCCTGATCGGGTCTGAGGCAAAACTCACCAGACTTAATTGAACCAACAGAAAAAACCACAGCAGAAAATTCAAGACATTGCTTCCAATAAATCGTTGACATATTGATTCGCTGGTTGACTGGTAATATTTTCTGGTGAATCCTCCTGAATTAAAGCTCCGTCCTTCAGCACGACAATCCGCTGACTTAACTTCATAGCCTCAGAAATATCGTGGGTCACTATCACGATAGTTACAGAAGTCGCTTTTTGAAGTTCGATTATTTCTGAATGCAAGGCCTTTCTGGTAATCGGATCTAAAGAAGAAAAAGGTTCGTCTAAAAGGATGAGAGATGGATTCAACATCATTGCACGACAAAGACCAACGCGTTGCTGCTGCCCGCCCGAGAGAGCGTGGGGGAAATTTTTTAATAATTCCTGGTCTAAATGAACTAACTCCAGAAGCACCCTGACACGTTTTTTAATCAAGTCACTGTTCATTCCAATACTTCTAGCTACTATCGATATATTTTCCTCTGCAGTAAGGTGAGGGAAAAGACCGGCTCCTTGGACTGCATATCCGATTCTTCTTTGAGTTTGGAGCAAATTCTCACTCGTGACGGGTTCTCCAAAGACATAAGTGGAGCCGGAGTCAGCAAAACCTACTCCATTAATTAAAGACAATAAGGTTGTTTTTCCGCTTCCGCTCTCACCAACTATTGCGGTAATGATACCAGCCGGAATGGCTAGATTTAGATCTCGAAAAACTTCCTTGGATCCCAGTGATTTGCAAACGTCTTTCAATTCCACTGTATTTTTCATCAGATATAATCTCTAAAGAGGGTCTTGTTAGCGGCCAGTCAATATTTTTCCTGGATCACACCTTCGACATAATCATAATATTTGAGCAGTTGCCTGAACACTTGTTGATTATCAAGATCAGCCCCTTCCATTATCTGCTTAGCCTCAGCCCTATACCTATCGATAAGGCGACCGCTCTCTAAACGACCTCTAACAAAGGTCTTCCAAAGATCTAATTCAGTTTCCTCCAGAACTTGCGGGAAATTTCTACATATATATCGAAAAAGCATTTCCTTGAGTCTGGGGTCGTCGAATTTGTCTGAGAAATACTTCAACGAACTCGGCTCAGATTCACTGATTTTATTCATCACTTCTCTGTCTTTCGAGTTGAAAAATCCGCCGCTATACAACTGATTTTCAGGGTCAGGGTCTACCTCATAAGTATCTTGAGAAAATATCTGCAGGATATTTTCGGAAAGCTTGGGCGCATTATTCAAGAAGTCTATCCGCTCTTGAATCAACTGCAAATCTAGCTCTTGATTGGCAATAGTTTCTCTGTCCAAAACAGAAACAGGCGCAACAAAGGGAACTCGACTTATATTGATCTCTATGAAAACGGATGAATCACTTTTTAAAACTTCTAAAAGTGATTCATCGGAAGATTCATGTATGAAATTTGGGTTGCAACTTAAATCGTAGCAGATGATGTTATTCGCTTTCAGCGGATGATAAGTCAGAGGGACGATCAATCCCAAATTTTTCTTCCATCTTTTAAGCTTGGTACTGACTAAAACGGCTGGCTGCCTTTTTTTCGGATCTAAAATACTCGAAACATTCAATTTCTTTCTTAGAGTCAGTGAAAAGTCGAAAAGCTTAGGCTGAGCTTTCTTTAAAACTCGAGCGACTCCAATGGTCGCTCGAACATCGGATAAAGCATCATGCGCGTTTTCATGGAGGACATTGTTTGCCCTTGCCAGATCTTCTAACCTGAAACTTACGGATCCATCCTCCTTTTTCGGCCATTCGATCCCATCAGGACGCAGTGCATAGGCGGCTCGCATTGGATCTATCAAGTCCCATCGGCAGTTGCCGCCTTGCCATTCCCTAGCGTAGGGATCTCGGAGATTGCGGTAAAGAAGACGTCTTATTATCTCATCATCAAATCGTATATTGTTAAATCCAGAGACACATGTTCCATCTCGAGTGAACTCCTTTAAGATGAGTCGGCAAAATTCGCTCTCACGCGAGCTTTTTTTTGCTAATTCAAGGTAATCAAGTTTAGTAATCGCAACCGCTTGCGGCGCAGGCAATCTATCTAAAGAGGGACGGCAAAAAAGTTCGTAACCTTCCTCAATTTGATTCAGGTCCGAGTCTGTCCTGATCCCAGCGAACTGTACTGCTCGATCTTGCTCAACATCAGCGCCAGTCGTCTCTAAGTCATACCAAAAAAAATTCTTATCATTCATGATCTGACAAGCATAACAATTTAAGTTAGTGTGTGTAGCTTCGAAAACATAGTAAAGAGAGATACGCACATTTTCTTCACCCTAAAAAAGTTTGGCCTAATGATAGGGCCGTTTGCTGCCGCTAGCGTGTTTCTAAGTCTACAGGGATATGGCTGGAACCAAGAAGCGTGCTGGGCGGGCGCCGTAGCTACGATTTGCGCCTTTTGGTGGATTTTTGAACCCATCCCAATTCCCGCAACCTCACTAATTCCAATAGGCTTACTCCCTCTGTTTGGTGTTCTTACTCCAAAGGAAATTGGTCAGTCATATGGCTCTCCAATGGTGCTGCTACTTTTAGGAGGGTTTATTCTTAGCACGGCTATGGCAAAAAGCGGAGCGCACTTGCGGGTGGCAGTGGCTATGATAAATCTTTTCGGCGGTCAGAGCAGTAAAAAACTTGTGTACGGGTTTATGGCCGCTGCCGCAATCCTAAGCATGTGGATATCTAATACGGCTACAACTTTAATGTTACTTCCGGTTGCTTTAGCAACCATAGAAAGATCAGAGGACAAAAAACTTGCAGCACCGCTGCTTCTTGGAATCGCCTATGCCGCCAGCATCGGTGGAATCGGCACGCCAATTGGCACACCTCCAAACCTGGTTTTTAGAGAAATCTATCAACAAAATACTGGAGTTGAAGTTGGCTTTTTTACTTGGATGTCCTGGGGAATCCCAGTAGTCGCTATCCTGATTCCAATTGCTGGATTATGGATAACCCGAAACCTAGGATATCTTGGAAAAGTAAGCGTTCCTGAAATAAGTGCCTGGAATAGCGAAGAAAAGAGAGTCTTCACAGTTTTCTTTCTCACTGCGATGGCGTGGGTAAGTCGCAGCCAACCGTTTGGTGGCTGGCAATCTTGGCTAAATTTACCAAACGCAAATGATGCGAGCGTTGCTTTGGTCGCCGTCGTTGCAATGTTTCTTATCCCAAATGGAAAAGGAGGAAAGTTACTAGACTGGTCGACCGCTTCAGATATCCCTTGGGGAATGCTTTTACTTTTTGGTGGCGGAATCGCGATCGCGAATTCGTTCGTCTCATCAGGACTAAGTGCCTCGTTAGGCCAATCATTAGCATATATCTCGACCTGGCACCTTTTTTTACTGATTCTAGCAATTTGCTTATTGATTACTTTTCTTACAGAGATGACAAGCAATCTGGCGACCACGACGCTTATTTTGCCAATCTTGGCTGCGATGAGCTTATCATCTAACATAAGCCCTGAGGCTTTAATGGTGCCAGCGGCTATGAGCGCTAGCTGCGCTTTTATGCTACCGGTAGCGACTGCTCCTAATACCATTGTTTTCTCAACCAGCAAATTCCCTCTCGCGCTTATGGCAAAAGAAGGGCTTTTATTAAATCTTATGGGCGCTATGATTATCGCCTCAATCTGTGCCTTATTATTCGATTAACGGAATAGGACTTTTGTACCGGATTTAGGGACCAATAGATTTAACTCTCGATCTGACGAGGAACCTATCGTGATTTTGCTCAAGTTAAAAAAAATAAAGACACGAATTATTTTTGGTTCTAAAAAAAATGTACGCTGACCACTTCAACCTAAGAGAATTGCCGTTCTCAATCGCACCAAACCCCAAATATCTTTATATGAGTGCCCAACACCAGGAGGCGCTTGCGCACCTCTTATTTGGATTACAACAAGACGGAGGATTTGTCGTCCTAACCGGCGAAGTAGGAACGGGAAAAACTACAATCTGCAAACGCCTTTTTGAACAGCTACCCAACGAGATAGAAATCGCTTTTATATTGAACCCTTGCCTTAACGAGATGGACTTAATCGAAACCATTTGCCAAGAGTTTAAGATAAAGATCGCCAAAGATATAAAACTAAAAGATCTATTAGATAAGCTAAATAATTACCTGCTCGCCTGTCATTCTAACAATAAAAAACCGATACTTTTGATAGATGAAGCTCAAAATCTTTCAACTGAATTGCTTGAGCAACTGCGCTTACTTACGAACCTCGAGACGAACGAAAAAAAACTTCTTCAAATAATTCTCTTGGGACAACCAGAGTTAGCTGAAAAGTTGAATAGAAAAGAATTGAGACAGTTTAATCAACGAATCACAGCACGCTATCACCTTGCCGAGCTAGATCAATCTGAATCAAGAAACTATATTGTTCACAGACTTTCCATAGCGGGTTGCGATAAGGCATTGTTCTCGAAACCAGCGACAAAAAAAATATTCCAAGAAAGCGAAGGAATTCCGCGGTTAATAAATCTGCTTTGCGACAGGGCCCTATTAGGTTGCTACACCGAGAGCAGGTCTACGGTAACTAAAAAAATGGTCGAAAAAGCTTCGGAAGAAATCAAGGGTAAGCGCCAACGGAAACTGACTAATGGTTTTTTTCCCTTTGTTCTTGGTATGAGTGCCCTAATCTTCCTAACCACATTTTTATTTAAATCATTGCCGACTTTTTACGAGAATTCTTCTGGTATAAAAGATAAAAAAGCAAAAACACAGCTTGAGATTCCAGAGAAAAAAGAACTTTCGGGACACGACAAACTCGGGAGCGCCATACGAGATCTGATCTCAGTTTGGGGCATCTCTTTTGAGGACCTAGAGACTAATAGCTGCATTCTTAGCGAAAAGATTGGTTTACGTTGTGCAAGTTTTTTAATTGATTTAGATGAAATCTTTAAGATTGATAGGCCTTTT
>Ga0163111_10003610_pt1 | contig 10024 bp, 6 predicted proteins | sample CRUFie1St18metaG_FD_109645 | JGI IMG/M metagenome (GOLD analysis project Ga0163111, IMG submission 109645) | Marine microbial communities from the Costa Rica Dome - CRUD Field 142mm St18 metaG | ecosystem: Environmental > Aquatic > Marine > Oceanic > Photic zone | place: Costa Rica: the Eastern... | reverse complement strand
CTACAAGCGAATCAACCTTCGCGCACTTCAAGGCATGAAGCCGGGAAGCCTGTTGTTCACATTTTCATGCAGCCAAGCAGTGGACGACACCTTGTTTGCCAACACGATTGTGGCCGCAGCCATCCAAGCCGGACGGACGGTCCGTATTCTGCACCGATTGCACCAGCCCCCCGACCATCCCGTAAACGTGTTCCACCCAGAAGGCTCCTACCTCAAGGGGTTGGTGGTTCGGATCGACGATTGAATCAGGGTTGGAGCCGCACCGTATTCCATGCGTTCTCCCCTTCGCTGCGACGGCATACAATGCGGTCATGCATTCTTGACGCCCGACCTTGCCAAAACTCAATGACTTCTGGCGTGATGGCGTATCCGCCCCAATGAGGTGGTCGAGGGACGTCTCGCCCTTCAAAGCGGGCAGATTCAGCTTCAAACTGTGACTCGAGCTGTTCTCGGTGGGCCGCTTCCGTGCTTTGCTGTGAAGACCACGCCCCGAGCTGGCTTCCCCTTGGACGCGATGCGAAATAGATGTCCGATTCAGCTTCTGACACCCGGGAAACCGAACCACGCACCCGAATTTGACGTTCCGCATGGGGCCAAAAAAACGTCGCCCCAGCCCTGCCCAGACGCTCCACATCTCTGCCTTTTTCACTTCGGTAATTGGTGTAGAACACCAGCTGTTCATCTCGGGTGTCCCGAAGCAACACGATCCGACCATGCGGAAAGCCCCCGGCATCAAGGGTGTTGAGGGTGAACGCCGTCGGATCTGAAATACCAGCATCCACCGCCTCCTTCACCCACTGTTCCAACAAAGCCCATGGTCCTTCAGTCACGGCCGATTCATCAAGCGCGCCCTTCGTGTAATCTGTTCTGCTGTGCAGGCTCATTCACCCAAAGTTCGGGTCCACAACGTCTCTCCAAAGGTGTCTTTGACCTCGATGGTGCAACTGCGGTCCTTGCGCGGCCCTTCAAACGACAACTTGGCATAGTTGCGTTGCTCGACGTACGTTCCGTCCACCCGGAGCGAATTTCCCTCTTCACGTGCGTGTCCCGGTCCAGAGGTCAAGGGACTCACCGTCAAATCGTACACCATGCGCCCATTGGAGAGTTTCATCTCCGACAACTCTGTGGTGTGACGGTCGCCAGAAAGAAAGACCACGCCACGAATGTCCTCCTCAGCCAGACGTCGGAGGATTTCTTCGCGCTCTGAAGGAAATTGAGACACGTTCTCGTACACCGCGGCGTCATTCAACACCTGACCGCCTATGCACACGAATTTGTAGGGTGCACGAGACTTCTGGAGTGCTTGAATGAGCCAATCAATTTGGGCTTGGCCCAGCACTTGTGGCGTGTTGGTTTTGTTCTGGTGATTCACCCTGTAGGTCCGATTGTCCAACAGGAAAAATTCCATGTCGACGAATCGGAACGCGGTAGATACACATCGTGGAGACTCAGGCAGCCCATAGCTCGGATTGCTCCAGAACGTTTTGAATGCTTCCCTGGACCAGTCGGCATGAACCCAACTTCCATCGCTGTCGTTGGGCCCAAAGTCATGGTCATCCCAAATCGCATAGTTGGGACACGCCTTCAGCAACGGCGCCATCTCAGGAGTTTGGCGAGTGTGGCTGTAGCGGTGCAAAAACCCGGAATAAGACTGAAAGTCCACTTCTCGCAGATAGACGTTGTCCCCAAGCCAAAGCATCATATCTGGCGCCTCCGCAGCCATGCTTTCGAAGATCTCATATCCGCCTCCGTAAGGCCGGCCTGGACGGTCGTATTGTGCCTCATTGATGTACGCGCAGCTGCCAGTCACGAAAGAAAATGGCGGCGGATCCATGCGGTAATCCCAAAGCACTTGGGTTTGGACCTTCAAAGGCTCAGACATGTCCTCACCTCCCACCACAAACTGCACCTCATACATGGTGCCGGGCTCAAGATCCTCCAAAGTGACATGTTCAGCATGCGCTTGTTCACGTGTCGTATTGGAGGTGGCTGTAGTCATCCACACTTGTTCGCCCTGTGCCTTGTACTTCACAAAGACGGCCTCCGGACGGGTGGTCTGAATCCACAATTGGGCTGAGCGCATAGTAACGTGGCCAATCATGGGGCCGCTGGCCACAGATAGGTCGCCTTGGGCCACCACAGACGTGGCAAGGGTCAGCCAAAAAAAACCAAGGAACAAAGATGTGAATCGATTCATGAAACAAAGATATCTGCGTGTGGGACGGAACCTTCAGCACTGCAAAAAAAAAGGGGAACCATTTGGTTCCCCTTTCGAAAGTCGTTGATGGTCTCTTAGCGAGTGACCACGAAAGTCTGAGCAGAAGAGAAGTCTACGTGCTTGGCAGACAAGTTGTACGTACCAGCCGCGAGATTGTGCTTCACCAAGATACGGTTGCCGCCAACCACGTCACCTTGAGTGTACTCTTGAGTGAACACCACCTTTCCGCTGAGGTCAGAAGCCTCAACCACGATGTTCTCCTCACCCAACACGATGTCCTTGTCGAACTTCACGCTGAATGTGCTCTCAAACACAGGGTTGGGGAAGATATTCCACTTCGTGTCTGCCTCGATGCCAGTGAGACCTTCAGTGGCAGCGCCGTCGCAAGTGCCGTCATTGTACGTGGCATCTGCGTTGTAGTTGGCAGCAGTAGCATCAGTGCAACCGAACACTTTTGCGTCGTTCGACGTGAAAGTGAGGTCGTGTACGCGCCACGTGCCACCCTGACCGTCACGGCCTTGGAGGTTCAACACACCAGTAGCAGTGCCGTCGGTGGTCAATTGCATCAAGAGCACCTTGTTGCCAGCAGCAGCAGCAGCCTGAACGTCGGTGGGCACCACGAACCAAGCGCCGTCGGTCACAGTCAACTCCTGACCAGCGAGGAAGTTGTTGTAATCAATGCCAATGGTCCAGAGATTGTTGTCGCTGCTGTTCTTGGCGCCAACAGTAACCCAGCTGTCAAATGCCAAGCCTGGCTCCATGGCCACAATGCTTTCGTTCACGTCGAGTGAAGAGTAGCTGCCGTACTGGTGCTGGAAGAAAGAACCAGTGGTTGCCACGTTCAACACGTGATCCTCAGCTGCGAACACAGCGTGGAGAGAGTGTTGAGCAGAAGGCAACACAGCGTACACGCGGTACGTGTTACCAGGAACAGTGCCGTTGTTGTCAACAGCTTCGACGACCAACTCTACGTTGCTGGCAGTCGCACCAAAGCCCATCATGAGGGCAGCAGTCATTGCGAATAGGTTCTTCATAAGAATAGGTTTGTTTGCTTTCGGATCAGAGGGTCAGACAGCCGTTTAATGCGGTCTTCGCGATAAAGATAGAGAAACACATTTGAATTTCCCAAGCATGTTGGCGGGAAAAATTCTTTTTTTCATCGACGCTAATCGCAGATTCATCGAAAGGCATAAAAAGGCTTTATATAAGGTTCACTGCACGCCAAAACCCCCGGACAACTTGAATTCTGCCTTGGGCTGAAACGAAACCATCCCACTCCCGCTACCTTCGCAAGGCAACGAAGCTCTCCATGAAAAAACTCGGCAACCTCCTCAACGATCAATGGGTGAATGGCGAAGGTGAAGGCACGCCCCTCTTCAACGCCATCGATGGCCAACTCATTGTCCATGCAGATTCTACAGGACTTGATTTGGAGTCCGCATACGTGTTCGCGCGCGAGGTTGGAGGCCCAGCGTTGCGAGCCATGACCTTTCAAGAGCGCGGGCGCATGCTGAAGCGTTTGGCATTGCACCTGCACGCCATCAAAGAGGACTTCTATCAAGTCAGTTGGGCCACGGGGGCCACACGTGCAGATTCATGGATTGACATTGAAGGAGGCATTGGCAATTTGTTCGCCAATGCAAGCCTCCGCCGAAAGTTGCCCGACACGCCCTTTGCAACCGACGGCGACTTCGTGCCTCTTGGAAAAGAAGGGACATTCGGAGGGCACCACTTGCTGGTTCCCAAACAAGGGGTCGCTGTGCACATCAACGCCTTCAACTTCCCAGTCTGGGGTATGCTGGAAAAAGTTGCGGTTAATTGGCTGGCGGGGGTTCCTGCCATTGTCAAGCCCGCCACGGTGACCTCTTTTCTTACAGAGCGCGTGGTGGCGGCCATTCACGAAAGCGGCATCCTCCCTCCTGGCGCCCTCCAATTGGTTTGTGGTTCTGCCCGAAACATCTTGGACTACGTCGACGAGCGCGACGTGGTGACCTTCACGGGATCGGCCGCCACGGGCAGAATGCTCAAAGCCAACCCGCGAATCACCGAGTTCGCCGTGCCTTTCAACATGGAGGCCGACTCCTTGAATTCGGCGATTCTGGGGCCTGATGCGGTGCCCGGCACGCCTGAGTTTGACCTGTTTGTCAGGGAAGTACGCAAAGAAATGACCGTGAAGTGTGGTCAAAAGTGCACGGCCGTCCGCCGCATTTTTGTCCCTGAAAGTGTCATGGACGCGGTGCAAGAAGCCTTGGTGGGGCAACTGGCCAAAACCACGATTGGCGACCCCCAAACCGACGGTGTACGCATGGGCGCCCTCGTCGGAAAGGCACAGTGCCAAGACGTGTTGGACCAAGTCAAGCGCATCGAGGCGGAGGCTGAATGTGTGTTTGGGGCCTCCAAAACCGCCGAAGTCATCGGCGCGGAGTTCGAACGCGGCGCCTTCCTCCCTCCCATGCTCATGCGTCACGAACGTCCCCACGAGGCCCGTGCGGTGCACGATGTCGAGGCCTTCGGACCGGTGAGCACGTTGATGCCCTACGCCGACCTCGAAGAGGCGGTCGCACTCGCTGCACGAGGAAAAGGCTCCTTGTGCTGCAGCATCACGACGTTCAACCGTCAGGCTGCAGCGACCTTCGTGAGGGAAGCTGCGCCGATGCATGGACGGATTTTGGTGTTGGACCGCGAGTGCGCCAAGGAGAGCACCGGCCATGGATCACCCATGCCTCTGCTCGTTCACGGCGGCCCCGGCCGCGCGGGCGGCGGCGAAGAAATGGGCGGGTTGCGTGGCATCAAACACTACATGCAACGAACCGCCATTCAAGGCCACCCCACCACACTCAGTGCCATCACAGAACAATACCAGCCCGGTGCGGCGCGTCCAGAAAGCGAGCCCCATGTATTCCGCAAGCACTTCGAGGAGTTGGAAATTGGAGACACCGTGACCACGGCAAGGCACACGGTGACCGAAGCGGACATCGTCAACTTCGCCAATGTGTCGGGGGACCACTTTTACGCGCACGTGGATGACACGAGCCTTGACGGTACCATGTTCGAAGGCCGGGTGGCGCATGGCTATTACATCTTGAGCAAGGCTGCAGGACTGTTTGTGGAACCCAGAAAGGGTCCTGTGCTCCTCAACTATGGCATCGATGAATGCCGTTTCACCAAGCCCGTATACCCCGGAACCACCATCGGGGTGAAGTTGACCGTGGTGGAGAAAATTGCGCAAGAGCGTCGGGAACCCGAGGATGTGGCCAAGGGCATCGTACGCTACCGCGTGGAAGTGGATGATCACGAAGGTGAAGTCGTGGCGGTGGCGACCATCTTGACGATGGTGAAGAAGATCGACCAAGGTCCCGACACGCTATGATGAGACGCTACGGCCATCTCATCTTCACAGTCGTCTTCCTCGGCCTCGTCGGTGTTGGGACCTTCAGTGCCCAAGATGACCTCGACTCCCTTGATAAGTGGGTGCGGGAAATGCACCCCGATCCGTTTGTGCGCTGCGGCGAGTCGGCTTGGATTCGGCAACTTAATGGCACGAGAGAACAATGGTTGGATGCCTCCCCCATGGAACGCATTCAGCTGGTCAACCTTCTCCTGCAAAAGATGCAAGACAGTCACAGTGCCGTCTCCGCGTACGATTGGATTTGGGAAGTCGAACGGATGCATGGCACGTTGCCCATCCGATGGGCGATTGAAGGCCGGGCGTTGTGGGTGTTGGACTCTGGACTGCCTGGATTGCCTGAAGAAGTGCGCGTGATTGACCTCAATGGCCGCGCCGCCTCAGATGTGGTGCAAGACGCCCTGAACCTGTCCACCATGGAAGGCCCCAGCCATGGCGCCACGGCACGAACGGCGGCGCACAACATCACGCCATGGTTGCTGGGGACCAGCGACACGAGTGCGCTGACATTGACTTGGTTGGACCCTGACAAAGGGCTTCCCATCACACGCACCTTCCAAGCCCAAGGCTGGAGACAAGCCCGGTCGGGATGGGCAGAGATTTCCACGCGTCGGCCCGTCGTCTCGTGGTCCTTCCCGGACGGAAACCACCTCACCGCCCGCGACAACCGGCGCCACGAGCGCGAAAACGAAAGGCTCAACAACGCCGGCCGGCCACGACGGGTTCAAACCCATTGGCCGGGCGCAGCGACCCTCAAAATCAGCAGTTTCTCGCTGGGATCTTGGTCTCGTTATCACAAGCGTCTCCGCAAAGGCATGGAGCGCGTTCAGCAATTGCAATGCCCACTCATTGTGGATTTGCGGGGCAACCCCGGCGGGCAGTCGCCGCGGATGGAAATGCTATGGAATCATTTGGCCTTGAAGCGAACGCACCTTCCCTACGCCTTGGTGGCCAAACAAAGCCCTCCCACTGCCAGGTCGAACGGGAGGTACTACAAACGGCTCAGGAAACGCTGGGTGGACAAGCACAGGCACCATTCCGCGGATGCACGTTACATCTACACCATGGCGACCCTGCCTCTCGGAGAAACCGACACGTTGTTTTTCCCGCAAAAGGGCGTGCCGCCCCATGGATTTCGTGGACCCGTGGCCGTGTTGATCGACGGGGAATCTGCCTCCGCAAGTGTGTCCTTTGCGGGCGCCATTCAGGACGAACAACGTGGCCCCTTGATTGGGGAGTCCTGCATGGGGCCGAGCAACGGCACCATGGGCAACCCGTACATCCGCGTTTTGCCGAGGTCGGGCATTGTGATCAGCCTTTCGACGGCAGTGTACATGGCCAAGCCTTGTGATGACTGGACGGACACTGCCCCCATCAAGCCCGACGTCCATGTGCCCGCCATGTGGAAACGAAACAGCACCCTTTCCGAACTTGTGCAACAATGGGTCAACGCACAACATCTCGCACCTTGAATCGGCACTTTCTGTGGTTCCTCCTCGCCGTGGGACTGGCCTTGCCGTGCTGGGGCCAAGTGCCGGGTCTCCGTCTGACCGAGTCCATGCGTGCTGCCCGAGACGTCTCGTCGCAACTCGGATTGGACGATGTTCAGTCCCAGGCCATTCTGGAAGCAGCCCTGCCATGGGACGCCTGCTTGGCGCATTGGAATGACATCCAGGACAGCCTGGAAGCGGCCCCCATGTCTGAGTCCGAATTGCTGCTAGCCATAGGTCCTGTGCGCACCGCGCTTGGCGAATGCCGCGCTTCTCGGTCCAAGGACATCCGGGCAAAGTTGGACTCAAGTGCGCGTGTGGCATTCGACGCCTTGGCCTTGCCCGAACGCCCACGTGTGTTGCATTTTGGCGTGCACAACCGCATGGATTGCATCGTGTGCACAACACCCCAACCCCCAACACCATGAACCTTTTTTCACGCTGGACCTTGATGGTCATCGCAGCCAGTCTTTTGGGCTGCGGAAGCGGGCCCCAAGCCCTTCACCGCGAAGTCAACCCATGGATCGGCACCGGGGGACATGGCCACACCTACCCTGGGGCCACCACCCCTTTTGGCATGGTCCAATTGAGTCCGGACACCCGACTGGAAGGATGGGACGGTTGCGGAGGGTATCACGACACCGACAGCCTGATCTACGGCTTCAGCCACACCCACCTGCAGGGCACCGGCGTCAGCGATTACGGCGACATCTTGGTGATGCCTTGCACCCAATATCGACAGGGCGACACCTGGCGCGACAAGTACAAGAGTGCGTTCCGAAAGTCGACCGAACGCGGACACGCGGGATACTATGGGGTGCATTTGGACGACCACGGCGTGCTGGCAGAATTGACCACGACCCCACGGGTGGGCATCCACCGATACACCTTGGACGAGCCGGACACGTTGACGTGGATTGTCGATTTGGAGCACCGCGACGAGCTCGTGCACTACAGCATTGAGCCACGAGGTACGCGCATGCTCGTTGGGCATCGCGTGAGCCAAAACTGGGCCGAGGAACAACATGTCTATTTCGCCATGGCCTTTGACCGCGATTTCGAATGGGGCGACCAGCTCGGAGAAATCACGCGCATGGACACGCTCGAGGACGGCAGCTTGGTGCAGGAAATGTCGATGGTTCCCGTTTTTGTGGCCGACTTTGGCATTGTGTCAGAACTCAACGTGCACGTAGGGTTGAGCTTTTGCGACATCGAAGGGGCCATTCAAAACTTAGAAGCCGAAGTCGAGGGATTCGATTTTGACCGCCACCGTGCAGCATGTGAAGCGCGGTGGGACGACCAACTCGGCCGCATCCAGATTGAGGGTGGCACCCAGGACGAGCGCACGACCTTCTACACGGCCCTTTACCATGCCACCACCGTCCCCAACGTGGCAAGTGACGTCGATGGCCGGTACCGGGGCACTGACCTGAAGGTCCATCAACTTGAGCAAGGGCAAGGCGAGCACTACAGCGTCTTCAGCCTTTGGGACACCTACCGCGCCCTTCACCCCTTGCTGGCTTGGATTGAGCCCAACCGGACCCGAGACATGGTGCACACCATGCTCCGGATGTACGAGGACGGTGGACAGCTTCCCGTGTGGGAGCTGGCAGCGAACTACACGGGCTGCATGATCGGGTACCACAGTGTACCTGTCATCGTGGATGCCGAGCAATGGGGCATCGAGGGCTGGAGCGCGGAAGTCGCACTCGAGGCCATGGTGCAGGCGGCCGATTCAATGCATTTGGGCTTGGACGCCTATGCCGAATTGGGATACATCCCCTCCGATCACGAGCATGAAAGCGTGTCCAAAACCTTGGAATACGCCTTCGACGATGCGTGCATTGCGCGGTATGCCGCTGACCACGACCGACCTGATTTGGCTGCGAGGTTTGCCAAGCGTGCTGCGTCGTGGAAGAACTTGGTTCACCCTGAAACAGGCTTCATACAGGCCAAACGCCAAGGCGCATGGGTCGAGGGCTTCGACCCTCGGGAAGTCAACTTCAATTTTACAGAAGCCAACGGGTGGCAGTACCTCTTCGCCCCTGTGCACGATGTGGCAGGGCAACGCAACATCCTCGGTGGAGACCAGGGGCACCTGGCGCGATTGACGGCCTTGTTTGAAGCGCCCATCCAAACGACGGGGCGTGCGCAGCCGGACATCACCGGGTTGATCGGCCAATACGCCCACGGCAATGAGCCAAGCCATCACGTCGCCTACCTGGCGACTTACTCCGGCGACCCTGGAGCGACTGCAGAGCGCGTGAGCACGTTGTGCCGGGACATGTACGCCAACGCACCGGATGGCTTGTGCGGCAACGAAGACTGTGGCCAAATGAGCGCCTGGTTTGTGTGGTCCGCACTTGGCATGTACCCCGTCGAACCCGGTTCCGGGGAAGTCGTGTTGGGCACGCCCATGTTCAAGCGTGCGGTGGTGCTTCCAGACGGTGCAAGTCATCCCACAGACATCCGGGCGCGGGGATTGAACGACAGGGCCAAATTCATCACAGGCCTCCGCTGGCACGACGCGGAGGGAACCTCCTCTCCCGTCTTGTCGCGTTCCTTCATGCCCGTACAGGACTTGGCCTCAGGTGGCACCTTGGAGTTGCTCATGGCGCCGAAACCCGGCACCACGTTTGGGGTGGCCGAGCGCGATCGTCCCACTTCGGCATGGCAGGCGCCCGGCTTTGTCGCCGTGCCAAGCGTCAGCGCACCACGGACGTTCCAAGAAGACGCGACCACTTTTGAGCTGGGGCACCTTGAATCTGGAACGACCATAGAATGGAGTGGGGATGGTGGAAGGAGCTGGCGCGTCTACTCGGCCCCCGTCGAGGTCACGGAGACCACGGCCCTGTTGGCCCGGTCTGTTCAGGGCGCGGACACTTCCGCCGTGGTGTCTCACCGCATCTT
>Ga0163111_10003609_pt1 | contig 10024 bp, 7 predicted proteins | sample CRUFie1St18metaG_FD_109645 | JGI IMG/M metagenome (GOLD analysis project Ga0163111, IMG submission 109645) | Marine microbial communities from the Costa Rica Dome - CRUD Field 142mm St18 metaG | ecosystem: Environmental > Aquatic > Marine > Oceanic > Photic zone | place: Costa Rica: the Eastern... | reverse complement strand
GGGGACGGCCCGAGCGAGGCCGAGGGATCCGATCCGCGCCTGAAGCTGGACATCCCCGCGCCGAAGCTCGGCAAGCCCGCGAGCGCCCGGGCCCTCGACGGCCTGGGCCTGTCCGCGCTGATCACCTTCGTCCTCGTCGGCGGGGTGCTCGTGTTCGCCTTCGCCCAGACCCTGCTCCCGGCCGCCCGGGCCCAGCAGGGGGCCGCCTGCCGCCCCCTCGCCCCCGAGCCCCGCCACGTGCGCCGCGCCCACGCGACACAGTGCCGCCTGCCGGCGCAACAGAGCCGCGCCGCCCTCCGCCGCCTCCGCCTCCGCCTCCGCCGCCTCCGCGCCCTCAGGCGGTGCGAGCGCGCCCCAAGCCGAGAGCGCCCCCTGCGCGTCGCCCCCTGCGGCGAGGGCATCGCCCAGCAGCAGGGAGGCCGCCTCCGCCATCGCGCGCCGCGCCAGCTCCGCACCCGCCTCGCCCTCCGCCTCGCCCGGCGCCTCGTCCTCCGCCTCGCGCGCCGCCGCCTCGGCTGCTGCCTGCGCACCGGCCGCGCTGCCGCTGCTGAGCTCGCCCAGCGCAACGTGCAGCTGGAAGCGCGGCGCCCAGTGCGCACGCAGCTTCGCCTCCGCCGTCAGCACGCCAAAGGCCCGCTCGCACGCGGAGGCGGCCTCCTCGGTCGCGCCGCGGTGCAGAGCGCAGCACGCCACACCGTTGAGCACATGCAGCTGGTGCGCCGGTTGCGCCACGCCGCAGCCCGACAGAAGATCCTGCCAGAGGGACGCCTCGCGGTCCGCCTCGCCCGTCGCGCGCAGCACCTGCGCCAAACCGCCGTTGACAATGAGCTTGTAGTCTGGTGCCGGAAAGCCTGACACAATCTGCACAGCTCGCTCCAGTGGCGCACGCGCAGCGTCGAGGTCCGCGGCCACGTAGCACGAGCTTGCCTCGACCAGCTCGGGAAGCTGGCTCAGCTCCTGCGCAGCCGCCCGCAGAGCGAGAGCGTGGCTCGCGCGCGCGCGGGCGACGCGCGGCCGGAAGCGCAGCGCGGCGGCGATCATGCGGCACTGCTCGGGCGGGGTGGGTGCCGACCCCCGACCGCCAGGAGAGCGCGCTGCTGGAGTGAGAGAAGTGTGGCACGACGGCAAAAAAAAAGGATGGGGAGGCGTAAAGAAATGTGAAACCGGAGATGAGAGTGGCGGCTACAGGCGACTTGAAGGAGAGGCTAGAAACTCGAGTCGGTCGGCTTCCTTCGTGCGGAGCTGCCGAAGAGTGGTATGTCCTGCAGCTCGCGTCGCATGCACAGGTACTCTCCGAGCAGCGCCATCATGATGAGGCTCATCACGTTGACCGCCCACCTGCCACACGGGACGCAGGCAGGGCATGGCGGGCGGGCAGGGCGGCGGCGGGCGGCGCCACCCTCGCGCGGAGGGACATCGGACCACGCGGGATCAAACGCAGCAGCGGCGGCGGCGGCGGCAGCAGCATCTCGCCAGTATGCGCCCACACCCACCCCGCATCCGCACCCGCAGCACCTGCCCCAGCACCACCAGCACCAGCACCACACCCACCACCCCACCACCAGCACCACACATCAGCACCGGCCACCGGCATGGGCGCACCACTCCCAGCCGGCGGGGAAGCCATCGTACATGACGCAGAAGCAGAGGTGCAGCAGATGGGCGGTCGTGGTGAAGTCGAGGCACTTCTTCGCGCGCTCGACCACCAGGCACAAGAAGAAGGCGCCTGCGAGAGCGTTGAGGAAGCAGGCGATGATGGCGATCCAGCCGCCCGCGAAGGAGATGCTCATCGCGCTCGAGGAGAAGAAGTTGCCCAGCGAAAGGCTCGAGACTTCGGAGCCGCCGAGGGCCGTCAACACGCACAGCCACAGCCCGAGGTGCATGTACAGCAGCGCCTGCATGCTCACGATCTGGCTGATGATGAGAGCCGGGTCGAAACCCTGGACGTAGTACATGGCGCGCGCCGTGACGGCCAAGTGATCGGTGGGAAACGCAACCTCCTCACGACCAGCGCCGCTCCGGCTCGGCGCTCCGCCAGGCAGGGGCCCACACCCGCCCGCAAAGGCGAGAGGGCGTTGTGTTGGAGGGTTAGGTGAGGAGGGGGGGGGGAAATTTTGGAACTTATTTTTTTGGCCGCGTAAAACTTTTTTTTTCACCATCAAGGGGAGGGAAGTAGGGAATGGTTGATAAATTTTGGAACTTTTTTTCGTGGGAGCGTGGACGGGCGCGCGGCAGTCGCGCGAGTGCGCGCGCAATGTCGGACGCGCTGACCAAGGACGCTTCCCGAGCCTCGACCGGCACGGTATGCCTCCACGCCCCTCCTCCGGCCGAAGACCCTCCTCCGGCCCCGCCCTTCTCTCACTCCTCCCCCCCTCGGAGCCCCTCCTCACGACACCTCACCCCAGGATGGTGATGCGGGTGGCCAGCCCCGACTGCCCAGCCAGACCGCAGCCGGTCCGCACCAGGACCCCACTGACCTTGCTCACCCCTACCCCGAGGCAGGTGCGATCGCGGGCGGCGACATCGGGCGTGCGAAGCTGCGGGAGGGTGCGGAACCGCACGCCTCCAACTCGAGAGCGGCGTGGCCCTCAGCAACCCGCGAGTGCCACGCATCACCGTACCCAGGTATCACGACCCTGGATGTCAGCACCATTCAGGCCATAAAGGAGCATGCCCGGCGCATAGCCCCGAAGTACGGCGTGCGGCCGTCGGATGTGGATGAGGCATCGCGCCGCCCTCGGCCAACACTGGGGCAGGTTAGGAGCCACCTCGCAGCGCTACGCGCGGCCGCGTCTGCGTCTGCCTCGGCCCAACCCGCCCCACCCCCTGCGGCTGCGGCGGTCGCGTCTGCGTCTGCCTCGGCCCAACCCGCCCTACCCCCCGCGGCTGCGGCCGACCAGGGTCCCGAGCCTGGGCAGTGCGCCACCCGTTGAAGGCCGTGGCGGCTCCGGCAGCGCGGGCGACGCCAGAGTGTTGTGGCCGCGCGCGGCGAAGGGTGGGGCTCCGGCGCGCGCTCTGGCCCTGAGAGGGCAGCATGGGTGCCCTCGCACTGGCTCGTGCAGCCTACGAGGGTCGGAGGCGCGGCCGCGGTGTGGCTCTCTGCAGTATCGGGGTGCACACACCTCTCACCTGCACGCTGCGCTGCGACAGTGGGAAAATAACTTGTTGGTTCTGTTTCATCCCTTCATGCCTCCTGTCGCCCTCGTTTCATGTGTGTTGTCTATGTCTTGTACCCCGCAGCTCTCCTGTGCGCAGTGGTCTGGTTTCTTGTGAGTTGTGTGTGAGATAATCGCAGCGACCGCGCGCACGGCCACGGGCCACGGCGCAGTGCCAGTGGTGACCCAGTGGCAGAGCGACACGCCCGCAGCGGCGCGCGCTCTCTCACTCTCTCGTGTTTCTCTTGCCGTCTATTGGTCACCGTCAAAGCAAGCTTGTGGTGCTAGACCAGCGGACATGCTCTCCCCATCTACGGCCGAAAGCTGTCCGTGCCTTCCTCCCCAGGCATAGGGAAGCGACGCGCAAAGGCTTGCACCCGCTCCCTCAGAGCGCCCACCCCTGGCTCGCTCGGCAGCTCCTGCACGAAGGCCGCCAGCTTGGGTCCCGAGCGCTCTTGCACGGCGAGCGCGAGGCGCACCGCCTCGTGCAGCATCTCGGCCACCTGCTTAGGGAGGGGTAGGGCTAGGGTGAGGGGTAGGGCTAGGGTGAGGGGTAGGGCTAGGGTGCCTCGTGCAGCATCGCGGCCACCTGCTCGAAATCCTCCGTGCCCATGCCGCGCGAGGTGAGCGCGGGCGTGCCGAGGCGCACGCCGCCCGGCGCCGCCGCACTCTTGTCGCCGTGGACGGCGTTCTTGTTGAGCGTGATCCCCGCGGCGTCGCACAGCTTCTCGAGCTTGGAGCCGGTGAGGCCGAGGGGGCGCAGGTCCCACAGCACCAGGTGGTTGTCGGTGCCGCCGCTCACCAGCGTGTAGCCCTTGCTCGAGAGTGCCGCGGCGAGGGCCTGCGCGTTGGCCTTCACCGCGCCGATGTAGCTGCGGAAGCCGGGCGTGGCGGCCTCCCGCAGCGCGACGGCGAGCGCCGCGATCTGGTGGTTGTGCGGCCCGCCCTGCAGCGCGGGGAAGACTGCCTCGTCGATCGCCGCCTCGAAACGCCTGCCCACCGCCAGGGCGAGGGTCAGGGCCGGGGCCAGGGCCAGGGCGAGGGTCAGGGCGGGGGTTCGGGCCAGGGCCAGGGTCAGGCTTGGGTTGGCCTCGGCTTTGGCCGCCTCGACGCGGGCTGCGGTGGAAGGGCGGTAGCGGACTAGGCGGAGTGAGCATGGCGTGCAGAGCAAGGTAGGTGAGCCGAGAAGGAAGAGGAGGGTGGGTGAGCAGAGTGAGCGAGGCGCCTGCGGTAGAAGATCATCCCGGCGCGCGGCCCGCGCAGGCTCTTGTGCGTGGTGGTGGTGACGACGTCGGCGTGCTCGAAGGGGTCCGCGCACTGGCCCGCGGCGACGATGCCGGAGATGTGCGCCATGTCGCATAGGAGCAGCGCGCCTGCTCGGGGTTAGGGTAGGGGTACGGTAAGGGTTAGGGTTAGGGTTTGGGTTAGGGTCAGGGTTAGGGTCAGGGTTAGGGTTAGGGTCAGGGCTAGGGTTAGGGGCACAGGAGCAGCGCACCCACGCCGTCGCAGATGGCACGCATGCGCGCGTAGTCCCAGTCGCGCGGGTAGGCGGAGGCACCTGCGACGACGTGGGGGCTGGGGCTAGGGCTGGGGCTGGGGCTGGGGCGAGGGCGAGGGCGAGGGCGAGGGCGAGGGCGAGGGCGAGCGGTAGTCGTAGGGGTAGGGGTAGGGGTAGGGGTAGGGGTCGGGGTGGGGCGGCCAAACCTGCGATGAGGAGCTTGGGCCGGAAGAGGGCGGCGCGCTGCTCGAGGCCGTCGTAGTCGATGAGGCCCGTGTCAGGGTGCACCTCGTACGGGAGCGACTCGAAGTAGATCGAGGTCGCCGAGATCTTCTTGCCGCGCGGCGTGTAGTGCCCGTGCGTCAGGTGGCCGCCCGAGGGCAGGCTCAGGCCCATCAGCCGCTCGTGCGGCTCGAGCAGCGCCGTGTACGCGGCGAAGTTGGCGGGAGAGCCCGAGTAGGGCTGCACGTTGACGCCCCACTCCTCGCTGTCCAGGCCGTACAGCGCGAGCGCGCGCGCCTGGCAGAGCCGCTCCAGCTCGTCGACGTGCTCGTTGCCGCCGTAGTACCGCTTGCCCGGCAGGCCCTCGGAGTACTTGTTGGTCATGATCGAGCCTAGGGCCTCGCGCACGGCGGGCGAGGCGAAGTTCTCCGACGCGATGAGCTCCAGGCCGTCGCGCTGCCGCGCCGCCTCAGCGTCGATCAGGCCTGCAACCTCGGGGTCCTCGCCGTGGAGCGCCGCGCTCGACATGCCTGGCGGGTCGGCCACCGGCGTCGGAGGCGCGCCCGCCACCATGCTGGGGCCGACGGCCGAGCGCGGTGGCGCCTTGCCGGGCACGAGGGCAGCGCACAGCCCGACGAGCATGCTCACGACTCAGACGAGATAGTCCCGTCTGAGATCGATCGCCGTGGCTGAGGTCGCGCCGTGCTGGCGGCGGCGTGAATAAAGCGCGGGCGGTGGTCGTGATAGCGGGGCGTTCGTGGTGGGCGTTTGGTGGGGGAAAATTAATTTTATCATTCACCCGCCCTTGTGGCAGCTGCACACAACTCGTCCTCGGAGCGATCCGCAGTTTCTCATCGAGTTGGCCGCGGCGCGAACGGGGGGTGCAGCGGTCTGGTGTAATCGAACAGAGGCGGCGCGGGCTGCGAGGCCTGCGCCCCGCGCTGTGCGTGCCCATCGCGGGGTTCCCCATCGCGGGGGCGCTGCGGGTAGCCGAGAAGCCTCAGCGCTGGAGAGCCGTACGCCGGCGCCGACGGCGCCGACGGGGGCGGCGAGGGCGGCGAGGGCGGCGAGGGCGGCGAGCGTGAGGAGGCGCCGCGCGGCTCCAAGGCATCACGCTCCCAGGCGGCGCGCTGCGGCGCCGGCGCCGACCAGGGCTGCGCGGCTGGCGGCCGGCTGGGCGCGTGGTGGTGGTGCGGGGAGGCGCCGTGGTGGTGGTGCGGGGTGGCGCCTGGCACGGGGGCGGGCACGGAGGCGAGGCACGCAGCCGCGCAACCTCTTCTATCGGCGAGGCTCCGGCCTCCGTGCCAGGCTTGGCCGGGGCCTCGATAGAAGAAGTTGCCCACGACGCCGCCCCCGTGCGCGCTGGTGCACGCGGCCTGCACTCCGCCTGCCGGCACTCCACCGCCACTCTCCGCAGCGTGGGGCCATAGCACGGGTGGGGGCTCGCGCTGGACCTCTTGCTGCGGCGGCGGCTGCGGCGGCGGCTGCGGCGGCGGCGGCGGCAGCTGCCCATCGCAGCCAGCACACGGGCCGGCGTGCGTCGGGGCGCGGCCAAGGTTGGGGCCAGGGGCGGAGCCCGAGGTGGGGCGAGGGGTGGGGCGAGGGTAGAGGCTAGGCGTGAGGCCGCCCCGCGCCTCGGCACCCGCGCCCGCCCCACCGCCCGCCGCACCGCCCGCCCCTGCGCCCGCCGCACCGCCCGCCACGCGCGCGTGAGTGCAGCCGACGCCGCCTCCACCCATTCCCACGCTCCCTGCCCCCATCCCTGCCCCCACCCCACACTCCATCTCTGCCGCCACCCCGCAGTCGCCGCGCGCCGGGTCGCCTCGCGCTGCTCCCGCCGTAGCGCCATACGCCGTAGCGCCATACGCCGTAGCGCCATACGCCGTAGCCGCCGCCGGCCCCGCCACAGCGGCTCCGCCACAGCTGCTCCAGCACGCGGCCGACGCACCGCCCGGCAGTGGCGCGGAGGCGGCTGCAGAGGCGGCTGCAGAGGCGGCTGCAGAGGCGGCTGCAGAGGCGGCTGCAGAGGCGGCTGCAGAGGCGGCTGCAGAGGGTGCAGGGGCGGGTGCAGAGGCCGATGCGGGGCTCAGAGAGGCGGGCCTGAGGGAGGCGGGCCTGGGCGCCGATGCCGGGGTGGCGCGGCTCCCGGGCGGCGCGTCGGCCGCGCGCTGGAGCAGCTGGAGCACCATGCTCTGCGCCGAGGCCGCCAGCTCCGCCAGCCGGCCCTTCTCCTCCCTCTCGTGCCGGAGGGTCTCCTCCATCACGGCGGCGGCGTCCCTCGCATCGCTCAGCTGCGCAGTCGCCAGGCTGGCCTCGCCTCGCAGGCCGGCGAGCGAGGCGGAGAGCTCGTGCTCGACCGCCTGCGACGCGTCGGCGAGGCTCCCAAGCAGCCTTGCGCTCTCTTCCTCGCGCTGCCTCACCTGCGCCTCGCGACGCGCCAGCTCCGCCGCCGTCTGCAAGTGAGCCTTCTGTAGCTCCGTCCTCACCCGCCACCGCCAAACCACCTTGCCGGCTGCTCGCCACCGGCCGTCTGCGGCGCGCTCTGCGAGAGCAAGGTCGGCCCGCAGCGCGTCACATTCGACCCGCGACTCCGTGAGCGCGGCACTGAGCCTCCCGTTCTCCACAGCCGAGGCGTCGAGCTCCGCCTGCAACGCGAGGAGCCGGGTGAGCGCCGCGTGGCTGCTCGCGGCCTGGAAACCGATGTCCAGAGCCGGCGCGGGAGGAGGAGTGGCAGCGGGCGGTGGAGGCAGCCCGCGAGCTGAGAGCATGCGAAGAGCTCCAGCTTCCGACGAGCTTCCTCAGCTTCGCGCCGAGCGGCTTCGTGGCGGGAGGGCGGTTCCAGCGGACGACTCTCTCATCAGGGGGTGGGTAAGTAGGGGTTTGCGTGGGGATGGGATGCTGCATAGGGTTAGGAACGGTTAGTACTTACTTACTTACTTACTTTTTGCTTAATGTGCTGGGCCACGTCCGCTCGAATTACACCCCTTCTTCCGCTCGCTCGCCGCGCAGCACCGCAAATCCGCAATGCCGGGCAGAGGCCGAGCGCTTGCCACCGGGCGCGGAGGGCGCGGAGGGCGTGGCGGACGCGGCGGACGCGGCGTTGCCCGGCCGATGCTCGCAAAACCCAAGCTCGGAGTGCAGAAGACGCAGCGGCGGCCGAACGCTCCTCAGCAGCGGGTGGTGCAAAGGCCTGCAGCGAACGCTGGCGGCGGCCGGCACACCATGATGCTGATGCAGTCGACCGGCAAGGCGCGTCGCTCAGCTCCCAGCGCTCCCAGCGCCATTGCCTGCTCGCACGCCTCTCCGTCTCCCTGAGCGACCCCGCCAGCGTCCTTGCACTCGCCTCCAGCTCGAGTCCACGCGCGTGTAGAAAGTGTGCCCCACGCTCCTGCCCAACCTCCCTCAGGGTACGCGTTCCTGGGACGACCACAATAACCTCGCCGCCGCGCTCAACGCCTTCATAGCCATCTACGAGAAGCAGCTGAAGGCGCTCAACCCCGCGCTCAAGACGCTCACCTACTCGGCCGCCGACCTGCACAAGTACATCGACGACCTGGCCGACCTGTCCATCCTCGTGCTGGACCCGCAGACCAAGCAGTACGCGCCGCACGGTAAGGAGTACATCAAGAACGCTATATTGACGCACCTGAAGAAGGCCGCCCAGTGAGGCCGCCGAGCTGAGCACAGAGCCTCTTGCCAGGCCCTCTCAGGGTGGACACCGCGACTACCTTATGCTATTCTTCACTTCGGTTGTCTGGTTACCTCCTCTGCAAGTCTGGTCATCTCAACAGTGTCGTTCCTACTCGCGAATAACGCCGGGCGGGAGCGCATGGGTCAGGGTTTAGCGAAGTCGCGCACGCCGTCGCCGCTTCAGCGGAGAGCTGTGAGCCCGCAGGAGACCGCCGGAACGAACTCCGCCGCCGGAGGTTTGCCTTTGAGTACTCAAAGTACTTGGCCTGGCGATGCCGGTGCGACAACCCGAGCGAGCAGATCTTCGTCGTTGAGGAGCAGCACAGCGAGTAGCAGCACCAGCAACGGCAGGGACAGCCTGCGAGCGTCTGTGGTGAAGACTGCGCAGCCGCGCAACTACTCGAGCTCGCTGGTCACCGCGCAGGAGAAGCACCTCACCCAGCTCGCAGCCTTCTCACCAGCGATAGCGCACTGGGAGCTGAGTGAGAGAGACGCGTCGCTGGCGCTGGAGGCGAGCTCGTGGGAGCTGCGCGTGGCGCTGCTCTTCGTCGACATCTCGGGCTTCACCAACCTGTGCACGCGCCTCGACATCGACTGCCTGCAGCGGCACATCAACACGTACTTCACGCAGCTCATCGACATCGTGGTCGCGCGCGGCGGCGACGTGCTGCGCTTCGCGGGCGACGCGATCTTCTGCAGCTGGTCCCTCGCGCCGCATGCCGACGACGAAGACCTCGCCCTCGCCACGGCGGCGGTATGCACACCCCGCCCGCCCCGCCCGCCCCGCCTGCGTCATCAGCATGCCCTCGCACCAGCCGCGCTGCATCGCACCAGCCGCGCTGCTTCGCACCAGGCGTGCGCAGGCTGCATCGGAGACTGCCAGCACGCGCACGCATGCTGCTCACCACCACATCCCGACCCCCCAGCCCCCACCGCCTACCACCGCCCACCACCGCCCACCGCCTCCCCAGGCGTGCGCGTGCTCGCTCGAGCTCAATCGGCAGTGCGCAGTCTACCCGATCCCCGAGATCGAGGCGGAGCTCTCGATACACTCGGGCGTGGGCGCGGGGCCGGTGACGCGAGAGGTCGAACCACGAGGGCGGCGAGGGGCGCGGGGAGGGGCGGGGGGAGGGGTCGGGGGGAGGGGTTGGGGGAGAGGGGTGGCGTTAGCGGGCGGCGTGGTGGCGTTCTCACCCTAGGGTCTCGAAGGGCGGGAGGGGTGCGGGGCGGGGGAGAGGGGTGCGCGGCGGGGGGAGAGGCGTGCGGGGCGGGGGCGCGTCTGTGGCAGGGAGGAGGAAGGCGCCGAGCCCCGCTCCTAAGATGGCAGGTGCACGCCTTCCGCGTGGGCGGCGCGGCGCGGTGGGAGTTCCTGCTAGCGGGCGACGTGTGCCGGCAGGTGGCGGAGGCGGAGGTGCACGCGGCCAAGGTCGAGACCGTCGTGTCTCCCGAGGCGTGGAGG
>Ga0163111_10003605_pt1 | contig 10029 bp, 9 predicted proteins | sample CRUFie1St18metaG_FD_109645 | JGI IMG/M metagenome (GOLD analysis project Ga0163111, IMG submission 109645) | Marine microbial communities from the Costa Rica Dome - CRUD Field 142mm St18 metaG | ecosystem: Environmental > Aquatic > Marine > Oceanic > Photic zone | place: Costa Rica: the Eastern... | reverse complement strand
ACAATATTTTTTTGTTTATCTATTTCACCCCAATATGAAATAAAATTATCCCCTAATAAATTTTTAATTTTGTCACGTTGTATAGTATAAACATCACTATAACATTTCCATTCTATAACAAATATTTCTATTTTGCTATATTTAAGTAATGCCTCAATACGTTTTAATAAAAACGCAGGCATTCCTCCTGTACTCAAATGTGGTGCTAAAAATAAAACTTTCATTAAACTATAATATAATAACCTTTACTAATTTAATCAAGGAACATTATTTATATTAGCTACTGTTTCCGAAGTAACTGTAACCTTTGCTTTAGAATTTACTTTTTTAAGTGCAGTAATATCTTTTTGTATTACTCCAGGTATAATATATCCACGTAATCTAATATTAAAATTACCTCTAACTAAACGATCTCTACCCGCTGTTAATTCGGTAGCAGTTTGAAAACTATCTATAAAAGCTCTAAACTTAAATCTTTCAGGATCACCCCAGTATGCATCCGAAGCATATTCTACAGATTCAATTATTTTATTTAATTGTTCCATATAGTAAGTTTGGATTATACAACTATAATTTAATGTTACAAAATCGGGAACTACTGATAGATTGTATTCTTTAGTTGGGATACGATTATTTAAAACAGCAAAATTATCATATGCATTTTTAGGATTATATGCTTTTTGAAAAGTACCATACAAATTAGGCATATTAGCATCTAATTTATTATATACTGTTCTATCTTTTTCTAAAGAATCACGTTTGATAACAATAATAGGTAACATTACTGCTCCACCCTTATCTCTATAATAGCCATCTTTTTGATATGATTTCCATCTTTCAGGAGCGGCATAAATAAAAGGTACACTTCTTCTTGAACCATTTTGATAAACAAATGGTTTTATAACATTTTGAAAATAAAAAAATACGGCTTCATCTAAATCCTGTATGCCAATAGTAAGTAACTTAGATGAATCATTTTTCATACTAAGTTGTGTACCCCTATTAAAATCAATACCCGTTTGAGAATTATTAGGGTTAACTACTTTATTAGGATTACCTCTTTCAGTATCAAAAGCTTTTTGCAAACCTGCACTTATTTCCTTTTGCTTTTTAGGAATTGGTTTTCTATAATATTTTTTACTAGGCATTAAAATCTTTCTCTATGTGGTGATATATTAACTTTATCTGCTGGTACATAATATGTACTGCAAATTATTGAATGATTAGCTCCAAAATTTTCTAACCCTGGGTTTAAAGGATTATCATTATTAGGATAATCTGGGTTTTTACCTACAAAATATTGGTTAGAAACTGTAGAATCTACTCCATAATATTTATTTTGGTATAAAATAATATCTCCTACTTGAGGGACAACATTAGCTTCTACTAAATCAGCACGTAAAAATCTAAATTCAATACCTTGTCCAAACCCAATCCCAGTATCATCTTCGGGGTATGCTTGATTTTCTCTTTCAATTAAACAATTAAATAAAAAAGGACCATCATAAAATTTTTCTCCAGCTGCTTCACCATATAAATTAGTTTTTGTTTCTTCTAATTTATATTTGTAAATAGCAGCTTGTTGGGTGATTATATCACCCATCAATTCTCTATTTAATTTTTTTATTAAACTTACATCTCTGGAGCCACCAAATAAAGCCATATTACCCTATATAAATTGTGTATGGAACATTTTTAAGTTCCTGATTTGTGAATTCTGCTTCTTGAGCTCTTCTTTCTAATAATGCTTTACGGGAAGTTTCATCAAGGTATCCTCTTAATCTTTCAATTAATGAATTTTTTTCTGCTGTAGCCGCTGTAATTAAATCACCTTGGTTTAATTGTACTTCAGCCCCAGGAATTGGTACTGTTTGATATTTACCTCTTACATATCCTAACATTTCTTTAGCTAGTGCCAGAGTATATTCAAACACCCATTGTCTACCTACACTATTAATATTAGCATAAGTTGGATTATCATATGGGGAATCAGATACATTAGTTACTCTATCTGGGGTTTGTTGTATAGATCCCGATATTCTATCATCTCTTTTTATGTACTCAAAATACATACTTCCACTCATAGTAGGAATAGGGAAGATTTTAAGTTTATTATTTCTTAATTCAAAACTAAAATTAGATCTTCTAATAGTATCATTTAATTCAATAGCTTGAAGTACCTGTATATCATAATTTAATGGCATCATTAAGAAATTGATTGCTGGAGACATACCTCCAAAACCAAATGAATCAAATAAATTTTGATATCCAAATCCAGTCCCGGCATAAGGATCATAATATCTTACAATAGCAGGATTAGATTCATAAAATACTCTTTTAATTTCTATACCATATTCTCCATTTACTCCACTTGCTGATGCCCAAGTTTTTAAATCATAATCTTGAATTGAAGCTGTTATAGGTAAAGAACCAGTATAATATTCAACATTACCACCTGATCCTGCTTCTGAACCATATTGTTCTGATAATCTTACAATGGGTTCAAAATTAGGAGTTATTATTGCTTTATTAATATTACTACCCGTAGATAAACCTTCTATTGTTAACTGATTATCTCGAATTTTATAAGCATATAATTCATTTCCATATGTAGTTACTGCTTCTTCAAATGCAGCATAAAATGAAATATCTTGAAGTTCAACATCAACTAAAGGATAACCTAATCTTCTAGCACAAAAATTAGATACTTTATCAGCATCAGTCTGAAAATCAGCATCAGTATCATAAAATCCAAATGGAGTTGAGCCAGTTGCAAAGGAACTTGATCCGGGCCAAATTGCAGGGTTTGCCATTATTAAATATTTTGTTATAAATATTGAATTATTTCCTATTAGTACATATATAAAAAAAGCCCGGCAAAAGCCGGGCTTAATTTATCAAAAGACTCTATCTAATTAGATAGTGTTAAGTCCTGAAATTTCTATTGTACCATAGAATTCTGGTCTAACAATCTTCTTAGCATATCTAGTCAAGAGACCTTTTCTTGGAGTAAAGGTATCTGGATCGTATACTAGAGGAGTCATGATTAATGGAATGTAAGGACTAAATACAGCACCACTTTCTAGGAACTGTCCACCTCTGTATCCTAATAAGATACGGTTTTCAGTCATATAAGGGTTTTTGTATACTTTAATCTTACCACCACCTAGAGCACCGATTTTCTGTACACCGAAAGCATAATCTTTCTTAGTTACATCTCCATCAGCGTCAGCAGCGAATCCAGGAATAGCTTCAAGTACAGTACCTACAGCAGGAGCAATTACCATAAAGTTAGCACCACCTCTAAGAGTTTTCTGGTGAATAACATTACTTAATTTAGTAATTTTAGTTCCTAGTGTTTGGAACCACTGTCCTTGTGAATTATAAAATCCTAGGTCAGTAGTAGTACCATTACCAGCAGTTGAGCTAAATGCTTGGTTATTTACAGCAGACCATACTTCAGTACCAGCAGAAGCATTTTCAATTAGCATATCAAGAATTTCTAGATCAATTTCTAGAGAGATATACTCACTTAACATAGAAGTTAATTCTGCTTCAGCATCAATACTGTGGTAAGCATTAAGGTCTTGTGCAAATTCAGGTGTCCATACTGCTTTTAACTTTCTAGTTTTAGCAACAATCGCACTTGATTTCATTTGTACATTGATCTCAGGAATTGAGATAGGGTTGTTTCCACCGTTTAATCCAGTGTTACCATCTTCAAAGTCACCTCTGTTATTATCCTTAGTTTGTTGAGAATAATCGATAGTAATATTTTCATCACCGGCAATAAAAGAAGAGGATACTACAAAAATTGTACTGTTATCAGCAGCATTTCTTCTTGTAAAAGCATCTTCTGCTATAGATAGACCAACGCTATCTTTTAAGCGGAATCCTCTTACGGCTTCAGTATCAGGCTCAGTCAATGCTGTATCAGCAATTGTAATTGTTCTATAATCACCAGCTACTGCAGATGCTGAAAAATCAGAATCAAAGTTTAAATCTGACCATGTAGCAGATCCAGATACTGTTGATGAATTAATTACAGCGGATCCAGTAGTGTTGATAGAATAAGAAAATCTACCAGCGCCATAAAGACCACCTGAAGTTGAGTTAGATGCAAATCCAGATACGTCACCATAAAGTGAATTACCAGAAGTAAATCCATCTTTAGTAGTTCCATATTGGAAATCTAAATAAAATACTAGCCCAGAAGGCAAGTTCATTGGCTGAACAGAAACGAATTCCTGAGCAGCAATTTGTCCGAATACTTTACGTACAAGTGGAAGAGCTACACCAGCCCATTGTGCACCATCACCAGCAGTGAAAGATGCTCCACCAGAATTAGTAGAAGAAGCTTCAACAACAAGTTGTTTTGCTTGGTTTTCAAGGATAACACCCATATTGGTTTTGTTAGATCCTTCAAGTCCTTCTAAAAGTCCTGTTTTTTCCCACTTTTCAGACAATCGTGCAGCGTCACTTTGTTGTGACTTAAAGTTGTTTGCACTTTCTAAAAGAGATTGAATACTCATGTCTAAAAAAATTTAATGTTTAATTATTTAATAATTCCAGCTAATTTTTTAAATCTTTCAACCATAGCATCGCTTTCAACGATTGGTTGTTTAGCAGCAGGAGCTGTGCCCGTTGCTTTAGACGCACTACCTTTTACTTCATTAATCCTAGGAGCTTTTTTAGAAATAAGTCCTTCATTTAATGTTTCAAAGATAACTTTAGCTTCTTTAACTGTAGATGCTTTGTCAAATGCTTTAAGCACTTTAACTTTTTTATCTTCAGTTAGATTCTTGTCGCGGAAAATTTTGTTAGTGTAAAGAAGTTTAGCATTTAAAAGGTTAACTTCATTAAGTTCTTTTTTAAGTTCCTCAATTTCAGCTAGTGCTTTTTCTACTTCTTCATTTACATCTTCTTCTGATTCTTTAACTTCATCTTTTTTATCTTTTTTCATCTCTTCGTCCATGTCCTTTTTCTTTTCTTTAGGTTTCATTTCCTCATCGACTTCTTCAGTTTCAGTTACTTCTTCAGTTTTTTCCATCATTGGCATATCTAGTTCATCTTCCATTTCGATTTCATCTCCGGCTTCGCCTTCCATTCCATCTCCAGCTTCTAATTCTCCAGATTGTACCATGTCTTTAATTACATCTTCGATAAATCCTTTAAGATCATCAGATGACATATCTTCAAGATCGATTTCCTCTTCTTCAGCTTCTTCTTCACCTTCTTCGTCTTTATCGTCTTCTTCTTTGGCTTCGTTTTTAGCGTCAACGTCGTCTTCTTCGTATTTTTTCATACCATATCCTTCGTCAACGTCTTCAGACTCTTCTATTTCTTTAGATTCGTCTACTTCTTCCTTAGATTCTTCGATTTCTTCAGACTCAGAAACTTCTTCTTTAGCTTCTTCTAATTCTTCAGATTCTTCCATCTTGTCTTTTTTGTCTTCTTCTTTCTTTTCAGATAGATCGAGTTCTGCAAGCATTTCATCTAAGTCGAGTTCTTCTTCAATTTCTTCAGATTCTTCGACTTTTTCTTCTGCTTCAGCAACTTCTTCAGTTTCATTTACTTCTTCAGTTTCGTTAACTTCTTCAGTCTCGTTTACTACATCTTCAGTTTCTTGGATTTCTTCAGACTCTTTTACATCGTCTTCTTTATCCATTTCTTCTAATTTAGCAGCTAACATAGACTTAAGGTGAGGAGTAAATGCTTCTTCCAAAGCAGCTTTAGCATTTGCTATAGCGGTATCTTTTACAGCTTTAGCATCAGCAATTGCTTCTTTAAGCAAATCTCTGTTGTTAGACATATCGCAAAATTTTTAATTTGTGAAATACGGTTATTAAGAACCGTAATAGGAAAGTTAATATTGTTTAGTGTTATAAGAATAACACATTATCAATTATACGTATATGTAGATTTATAGAGGATTAAAAAAGTGTGCAAGAACCTTTAGAACAAAGTATTTCTCTTATAATACCATTTACTAAAGAATAATCTGGTATTTGTTTAGTTTGATTTTCTTGCAAAACACCCATATAAGAACCTGGGTTTGAAGGTGTAGAAACAAAATCCCAACATAATAATTCGAAGTCATCTTGTACTTCCATTACATTACCATTTTGTTCTAATGACCCCATTCCACGTGAAGAAACACCTACAGTTACACCTGCTTTAATTAGTGCTTCTAATATTTGACCAGATGGGGTAGGTAATATTTCTATTTTTCCCATTACTTGGTCTCCATTCCACCAAAATTCTCTAACTAAATGTGATACATTTTTTAAATTTATTACTTGAGATTCTGGATGATCTAGTTCACCTGTAGCTGTTCTGTTATTAATAGATTCTTGGTATTTATCTAATTCGCGTTCCCATAATTCTCTTGGGTAATAACGGCCATTACCATTTTTTACTTCAGCGGTCGCTAAAATACCTTCTACCATGATATTACCATTTTCCTTACTAACATTTTCAGTTAATAAGGAATTGGTATTCCATAGATTAGTTTCTATTAAAAGTTGAGACATTTTATTTTACGTTAATGGCGTATTGAGGTGTTGTTTGACCTACTTTTTTAGGATCTCTTTCACCGGCAGCACCACGTGTTGGGTTATTTTTTTCATTCCAACTTACTGCATCCATTTCATCAATTTCTTGTTCATCAACAATGGGGGCAGTATAAGGAGATCCATTTAATTTTTCATACATTTTTCTCATTTTGCCACAACGCTTTTCTAGTAATTTAATTTCTTTACGCATAGCATTTACTTTACCTTTATCAAGTAATTCTGCCATTTCACTATCTTCATTTACTAGAGATAATCTTTCTTCCTTTTGTGCAATAACTTCGTCAATCGCAGCGATTTGAGCTTCTAAAGTAGTAATTTTACCAGCAGCTTCAATTTCAGCAAGTTTTGAATCGATTGTTTCTTTTTTCATTTTTTTCTTTTTTTCAATTTTTTCACCTTTTTTAACTCCTGCCCCAAATGCTTCTTCTTCACCTTTATCTTTTTTATCTACACCTTTAGCACCTTTATCATCACGTTGGAACTCATCATATGATTCTTTTACTTCTTCATCATTTTCTTCAAGCATATCTTTCACTACTTGGTTTTGAATAGCAGACATTGAATTAGGATTTCCAGTAGTAACTACTCCACCTACTAAAGATTCTTTAACTAATGCTTTTAGTTTATCAGAATATCCACTTTCTTTATGTTTACCAGATACTTCTTCGCTTTTCATTTCCTCGAGTCCAAGACCTTCAACTCCAAATGCAGCGTTTTTCTTATAATGTAATTGATCCTTAGCTAAATTTTTAGCTACAATTTCTTTAATTTCTTCAATTGATTTATCTGGATGTTGTTTTGCTTCAAAATATATTCCACTTTGAACTTCACTTCCAATTTGATTATCAAGTGATTTTACATCAGTATAATCATAAGCAGCAGTTTCTGCTTCTTCTACCTCTTTAGTAGCTTTTTTCTCTACAGCTTTTGCTTCTTCAGCTAAAAAGTTAGCAAATTTAGTTTCCCAACTTTCTTTTTCACGAGGTTCATTAGTATTAATTGGCTCAAGTCCTATTACGCCACCTAATTCTTCGGAAATTACACTTCTATTTTTTAAAATTTTAGTGGTTTCATTAAAAGTAGCTGAATTAGTGATCATATTTGGGAATTTAGCCTTAGCTTCTTTAAGGAAAACATCTTTGCTTCCTTTTCCCTCTTTAATTAAATTATACTGCTCTTGTAAAGTTTTCATATTATTGGTCTTGTGTGAGTAATTCTTCTATATCGTTAAAATAATCGTTTATCATATCTGTTCCATACACTACTGAATAGCTTTGAGGATTTTCTCTGTAATATTTAATAGTAGAAAGTTTGCCTTGACGTAATTTTTTCTTTAAAACATCTAATCTACTTTCAAGTTCATCAAAATCCTTTATACGTTGTTGATGAAAAACTTCAACGTTATTTTCAGCTTCAGCTAGTTTATATTTATACATATTAGCTTTTTCCATAACCTGTTTATAAGTTATAGCTTTTGATGGTCTATTTGGAATAGATGGTGCTAATTTATAACCAAATTTTTTAAGGATATAATTAGTAGCACTATTTTGTTTTTGTCCTTTTTTTCTAAATGCCTTAGGAGTAGCATATTGGGCACCAGTTCCAGGAGTGAATGTAGCTCCACCTGAATTAGTCATTGATGCTTCGTTTGTAGAAAATTTTTTATAAGAATCGGGGTAATTTTTTCTAATGTGAGTTCTATAGCGATTAAATTCAGATTTAATTTTACTTGCTATATCATCTACTACTTTATCATCAGTTTTTTGATCTAATTTTGCAATAGCCTGTCTTAGTTCATCAAACTCTTTAAATACAGAATCAAAAGCAGGAACATAATCAATATCCCAACTAACAGCACCTGTTTCTGGATCCACTGCTTTTACAGTAGACTTAACGCCCATGTCCGTTGAAGTATCTCCTACTTTAAATGGTTTTTCTTTTAAGTTATATTTATACTTTGCCATTTGCTACCTTAATCTCATTAATTAGTTCATAATATTGTAACAAATCAACTAAATTGTCATTTGAAACTTTATCATTTTTATCTAATTCAGTAAGAAGTTTTGAGATTTCTTGTACTTTTACTTTGGTAGCTTTATCAGTAATATTTTTTGCCTCTTTAGTTAATGAAAGCTTTAATTCATTAATTTTTGTATTGTAAAATTCTCTTAAACTTGGAGTTGAATCTACTGAATTAATAAATTCTTTTAATACTTGTTTTTGGTGATTTGATAAATCCTGATACTTATCATTAAACTTTTCAAGAAGAACTTGATATGTTAGTATTCTTAAATCTTTATCATATGTTTGAAATTCTTTAAGAACATTTTCTTTTACTTCTGAAGTTACAATATCTTGTTTTGTTAAGTATTCTAAAAGATTTACTTTATTATTTACTAATTGATTAGTATCTACTATCTCTTTATTATTAAATCCTTCAATTAAAGTATATAAAGAAGCTAATTCCTTATAATTTTTGATTTTAGCTCCAAAAAATTCATCTAATTTATAACTGTTTTTAATTTCAGATATAAGATTATATTTTTGTTTTCTTAAAGAAGAACGGTTAAATTTATGAGAGGTTTCTAAAATAGTACTAATAATTGCATTAGCCCTTCTTTCGGTTAATTTTTTAGATTTAATAACCGATTCATATAACTTATATTCACGACCTAATTCGCTTTTAACAAAATACTTTTTAATTAAATCGATAGCGGGGGAATCAGTACCTTTTAGGGTATCAGCAGTAGCTTGTCTAACTAGTAACTCAAAAAGAATACCCGTATTTTTGTACTTTGAGTGTTTAATTTTCATCAAAAAATATATTTATTTATAAATATGTAGAGGATATTACTCTTTTAATTGTTTTTCGTCTAATAAAGATTCACCCTTTTTGTCTTCCTCAAAAACTAAACGTTTTTTCGGTATTTTTTTAAACATATCCTTATTTTGTAAATAAACACTTTGGGCTGTTTCTAAAGTTATACCATTTTTATTAGTATTGGTTCTGCTATCTGCAGAATCATTTTTATCGGTGTCTTTCATACGGCTAACACCTAATCTATCCTTACCAAAATTACTATCTTGTTTACCAATTTTTGAAATAGAATCCTGAGGTCTGCCTACTGGATCTTTGTCTTTATCATACCCTGGGGGTAAATTACTTGGGTCAGAATACATTCTTCCTTTACCATATAAAGAAGCTAAGTCATGAGGAGTACCATATGATTTACCTGTTTCAATAGGATCATTTCCTTCACCTTCAATTTGACCTAATCTAAATGAACGTTTAGCATCTTGTCTAATTAAATCCCTATATTCATCATATTGGTCCTCACTTAAATTGTAAATATTATCATATATCCAATCAGTAGGAATAATTTTTTGTTCTAATAAAGTACTAGATAATTCTGCTTTTGATTTAAGTAATTCTACTTTTTCTTGTTCAAATATT
>Ga0163111_10003604_pt1 | contig 10032 bp, 4 predicted proteins | sample CRUFie1St18metaG_FD_109645 | JGI IMG/M metagenome (GOLD analysis project Ga0163111, IMG submission 109645) | Marine microbial communities from the Costa Rica Dome - CRUD Field 142mm St18 metaG | ecosystem: Environmental > Aquatic > Marine > Oceanic > Photic zone | place: Costa Rica: the Eastern... | reverse complement strand
TTGGAATGCAGCCTTTTCCGTGATGGGAGAAGAGCCTGCATCGAGTTGGCTCACATACATGATTCTAGGCTCTGTAATTTTGATTTCTTCAGGTCTCGCTATGGTTGTTAGATATTCACGTTCGGTATCCTCGCTCGAGAAGGATATTGCCGAGGAAAACAAAAGAGGTGATTCGAATGCGTGAGTGGTTTTTGATCGCTCTGATGTTATCCCTGTCTTTTGCAGCTAATGTTTCTGCTGAAGAGGAAGTAGACCCTTTCACAGAAGCAGGATTGAATTTGGTCGCCTTGAGAAATGACAGCTTGGACAGTAATCAGGATGGAATGATGGATGCCATACGGGTTGTTGTTGTAATCAATTCAACTAACCAATGGGTCGATTTGACCTTGACTCTGATAGGAGAACATTCCGGGTTTACGGTATATGAAGAAGTTCTAATGGCGTTTGAAAACCAAGAAAATGCATCTCTAACCTACGATTCTTGGGCAGCAGGCGAGCATCAATTACAATTAGAAATAAGTGATGCAGATGGCATTCTTCTCAAGTCAATAAATCTCGGTATATTCGACCTAAGTCCTGCTTTGGCAACACCTTCAGTCGATCTTTTGCTTTCAGGTTCTGAAATAATGCAAACGGGTGATGATTGTGAGATTACTAGAGATTTCATTGACGAAACTGGTCCTCGTTGGGATTTCGCAGGTACACGTTCTATTGTTGGAACTCCATTCATTGTATTGGATGGTGATATAGTTCTTGATTGTAGCAATTGGCCTGCTGGCACTTATATTATTACTGAAACATATCAGAATGGTTTGGGTCAAACTACCAGTGACACCCTTGAGTTGGTAATTGTCAACAAACCACCTCCATTATTCACTATTGAACTAAATGGAAATGATGCTCAGATAGGAACACCTTGTACGGTTTCTCACGTTCCGGCGGCTGGAGAAAACCATGAGAATTATGCTAAAGAGTGGAGAATCACTCCTTCTATTGGAATGATTGCAAATACTAGCAATTTAGATTGTTCAAGTTGGAAATCCGGTGTTTACAAGATTCTCCTAACAGTTACTAATGATGAAGAAATAAGCACCACAAATGGTGAGATGTTGATTAGGATGCCTTCGGAGGGTGATTCTGCAATAGATACAGAGCCACCAGCCCAGTCTAAAGGAGAGGATACTGAAACCTCTAGTGTTGGACTATGGGGCATTGCATTACTGTCCTTAGTATTGGGAATAGCAGTATTTGTCTTGATGATGAAGAGCCCAGAGGATGATGAGTTATTCGGTGGAATGCTTGACGAGATGGGTGAGCCTGATTCTGAAGGTTTACCTACTCACGTAGATGAAAACGGCATGCTTTGGAGAAAGCATGAGAATGGCGAAGTGGACTGGTGGGATAGAGCCTCGATGATGTGGAAGAGGTGGTGATTTGCTACAGACAATTGCCTTTTGGGTTATGATACTCAGCGGTTCAGGTCTTGTTGCAATGTTTGTTAATCTGATGTGGAAGAGGTATGTACGCCTCAAAGCACTAGAGCCAAGATTAGATTTAGATTGGGTTGCTGACTGTGCAAAGCATGCGAAAGCGTCATTCAGAGGAAGCAAGGTGACTCTGAAAAATGTCAGGGACTTTACTTGGGAAAATAAGCGAGAACATGATTCGAAATGGATCAACACCAAGGTTGACCTCGATGAAATAGTAGATGTGTGGTTTGTAATCGACCATTTCCATAAAATCAAAGGTCTGGCCCACACTATGCTTACATTCGAATTCAATGATGGTCAATTCATTACTTTCTCATTTGAAACAAGAAGAGAGGTTGGTGAACGCTATCATCCATGGAATGGACTTTGGCGTGCGTATGAGTTGTATTTGCTTGTCGCAACAGAAAGTGATGCTTTGCACTTGAGGACCAACGCAAGAGGTCACAAGGTTCACCTTTTCAGAGTTCAAACACCTCCTGGAAAAGATAAGGCGTTGTTCAATGCTCTATGTGATCGGTTGAATTCTCTTTCAGAGACACCAGAATGGTATCACACATTTGGAAAAACATGTACAACTGCAATTGTTGACCAAGTGAATTTAATCACCCCAGGAAGGATTCCCAGAATGTGGAGGACTTTACTCCCTGGACACTCGGCTCGTGCAGCATGGAAACTAAAATTGATTGAGGATTGGGGTGGATATGAATCTACCCTGACAGCATCTAGGATAGATGAAAGGGCTAGGAAGTGGGACGGTAAGGAAGAATATTCCCAATACATTAGAGCTCATTTGCCTCCCAAATGAACAGAAGATTGCCACCCTTGTGATGGATTGAAATTTCATCTGATATTGTACAGTTTCCAACACCCTTTGTTCCAGTGAAAAGGTCTTCAGAATCTAATTCAAATTTGGTTCCTTTTAGGTCGACTTCAGCAACTTTTCCAAAAGCCATTAATGAGCACATTGAGCCCTTTTGCATTTTTATTTCTAGCCCTGAAACCGGCACACGGCAGGCGTTCCAGTCATCGAAATATAGAATTGCATCTGACTCGGTTTCGAATAAAGCTGTGAATGCAGCAATTCTATGATCTAATCTTCCTCCGTCAATTCCTACAACTGCATCAACATCATATTGAATCAGGGCTTTTGCTAAGTCAGTGTTATCTTGATTCTCATCAACTATCATTCCTTCTTTGTTGGAAATAGAATCCATGTCACCAACAACGACATCCCATGAGTCAAATCTATCGGCAGCTCCATCCAAAGCGATTGTAAAATCAGCACTCTGCATTAGTTCCTCAACAAGTTCTCTTCGTGGCCAATCACCGTTTCCAACCACAAGAACGAAGCCGTCCATGTTACGGCGAAATGATACATAGATTCAAGCGGTTCGCTTCATTCGTTTTATCCGGCCCCCTATGGGGGCCGTGTGCTCAAACTTTGGGAATAGTAATGTAGGGTGGTGAATGTGAGAGGGGATATGTCATGGCGAAGCAAAGGTCTGCCACTTGCGATTCTCGCCATATTCTTGATACAAATTTCCGCACCCATGTTCCAATTCTCAGCACCAGAATTACAGGCCAATCGGTCTTCTGAGGCTGTTGAAATTGGTTTTTCATCGGGTTCCAGCCATGACTTGGAAGGGGATGTAATCAATGTTGATGGTAAAAACTGGACAGTTCGTGGCGAATCGATTTTGGATTATTGGTCACATCAAGTCCTAAATCTAACTGGAGTTGACTCTGTTGATGTTATAGTAACCGAATCAGGACTTGCATATGCTTGTTCCACATCAACCACTGGCTTTACTGAACAAGTTAACTTTCACACCTTGCACCAAAATGGCACTCTTGAAACATTAATGGTTCAGAGTCTGGACAACGAAACTTCAGATGGTTGTGCAATCGGCGTTACAAACGAAAACCGAATTCAGATTGTCTACGATATATGGGATGGCACTAACGACGAATCAGGGGGACATCTCAGGCTAGCAAGATTGGCCGAGGAAAATGCTGTTTATCTTGGCAGGACATGGCACATTAGGACTATCGTTGAGGACATCTACGCGGGTGGTAGTTCAGGTTTGAATCTTGAATTCGATTCAGAGTCTAGAACCCACATTTTCTTCAAGGACAGTATCACAAATGGTCTTCGGCACTTGTATTTTAACAAGGCATTCTGGAATCAAACATTGTTAGATGAAGGTCCTATTGGCAATGATCTCGAAATTAAAATCGATTCTCATAATATGTTCCATCTCGTCTATACTCATGTTCCCACAAACATCTCGCTTGATAGTGAAGTTCGCCTATTAAGGTTCAATGAAAGCGTTGAAACAAGACAAGTTTTAGCACGAGGATCAACAATTAGCGAAGCAATTGGTATGGATTTGGATTCGAATAATATTGAGCAAATTGCATACTCCAATACATCGCCTGCTGGTAACAATGTCACACTGCTTAGAAGTCTTGCAGGAAAAGACACTGGAAGGATCAATCCCACTCCAAGTAACGTAATCACATACGATGATGATTCACCCGAAGGACAAGTTCTCAGTGGAGATTTGAATGCAGATGGAATGGATGATTTGGTGTATACTGACCCTGAGGGTAATGGAACAATTTCCATTCATTACGGGTCGCCTGACGGACCTGGCGCTTCAGCAGATAGAATGCTAATCGGTTCATACAGCGACTCCAATTTGGGTACAGGTATTGCTATTGGTGATTTCAATTGTGATGGGTTTGATGACTTGGCATCCAGCGAGCCAGGAATGGCAAATAATAACTCAGGACATGTTTCAATCAGACTTGGTACTTCATTGGGTATATCCACTGATGTTTGGTGGGAAATGAATGGCAGTTCTGATGACAACTTAGGTTGGTCAATGGCCTCCCTTGGGGATGTAGAATCAGATGGCTGTGATGACTTAGCAGTTGTAGCAGACAAGATGATCGAAGAAAACGAGACCCAGCCAACGTTGTCAAGAAATGGGTTGGTAATGGTACTGAAAGGAAATAATACGTCGATGATTCAGCACTCAAACATCACTCAAACCGATTCAGGAACAATGTTTGGAAGGCAAGTCGCTGGTGGTGGCGATTTGAATGGAGATGGCTATCTCGACATGGTTGTCTCTAACACGGGATCGAAAGACAGCCCACTCGGGTATTCATCTGTCGAATTTTTCCTAGGCAGCGAATCAGGAATAAATTCTACTCCTGTAAAGATACATTCTGTACTGCAGGCAGGTAAATTGTATGGTTTTGAAATGGCATTTGTTGGTGATGTTCATGGAGATGGCTATGATGATCTAATCATATCAGAATTGTTCGCTTCCACAACTCCATACCAATCCGGAAAAGTCCACATGTGGTCTTGGGATGGAACATCAGCGACTCGAAATTGGACCTTGCAAGGACCTTTTGCAAACGCCCTACTTGGTCACACAATTTCGCCTGCTGGCGATATTAATGAAGATGGATATGACGACTTTATGTTGATGATGCCCTCTTCGACAAAATCCGGTACTGTAAATCTGTATTTGGGTTCCGAGAACGGTCCTCGTAGCGATGTTCAGGTGTTTGCCCAAGGAGCAAATGGAGAAAATGTAGGTATAAATCTGTTAACCGGAATGGACCTTGACGGAGATGGAATGGGTGAGTTACTATATTCTTCTAGAGATTTAACTCAGGGCGATAGTTTCGCACCAGTCTTGACAATCATGTCCGAAAGAGATTGGGAGAATATCAACTTTGGATTTGAACAACAAATAGAAACAATCGACTTACTTACTCCACAACGAGGAAGTCCTTCACTTATGATTAAATTAGTAAATTCAAGTCTAATGCTTCTGGAAAACACTCCGGATGGTTTATCCTCGGCGGGAAGTTGGAATCACAGATATTTGACAGATGTTGAATCGGCAACGATGGGAATAAGCGATGCGGGTAAACCTACAATCTTAGCAAAACGCACTATCTCTGGCACTCCGTCCTTGGTAGCTATGACAGTTGAAGGCAATACTGGATTAGATTACAGTATAGATACGGGTACAGGTGTTGGGAAAGAAATGGGTTCATCTCTTGATTTCAATGGAATGCAAAGAATTGGCCACGTATCGCCAAGTTATTCCTCAATTTTCTACACGGCTGAAGGCGATTATGGTTATTCAACATCGCTTGTAAGATCCTCTATTGATGTACTCTATCCAATAAATTTGCACGTTGATTCCAATGACAAAACTAGGATGGTATACGTTGACGACGACGACCACATGGTACGCCTTGCAACATTGGATGGGACGTGGAACGAAGTTTCGATTCTAAACACTACTGTTGGAGATGACTTTGACTCCGTATGGACATTTGGTAATGACCTTATTTTCGCACAGGTTGCTTTGTCGAATAACTCAACAAATCTTCAGTTGGTTGAATTTGATGGGACAAATCCTACGGTTTCTGATATAATTCCTGCTAATCCCTCATCAACATTTGAGCTTGAGTTGATATCGGGTAAACTGGTTCTTTCGGTAATTGATGGAGAATATCTGCGAGTATATGAAAGGAATTTGACGGGTGGTAATTGGAGCAATGTTTACCAAAAATGGATGCTTGGTAGCACTCTAAATGTCAACAACACTTTGGTAATGAATGGTGGATATGCTCTGTATGACTCAAATAATTCAGTTCAAGGTGTCATTCATCGTGACTCAAGCGGAAATTGGAGTTCTCATGCGATTGATGTGCCTCGCTCAGAAACCGATTACGATTTCATGGTTGAAGGAGATAGGTGGCACATAACATCTACAAGTTCTGGTTCAAACAATTTAGTTTGGACAACTGGGAGGTTTTCAGATTCTACAATGGTAACATCAACCAAATTCATGTCGATTATTACCGAACACATGGCTGCTTTGGAATCTGTTGATGGTGACATTGTTATTGCATATTCGCAATCTTCTACAAATGATTTCAATGCTATTAGATTGGTTAGCGACATTGACAGAGATTTGATTCCTGACACACATGACGCCCTTCCAAATTTAGGAAACCAGTGGGAAGACTCGGATTCTGATGGATTTGGTGATAACCCGCATGGTCCACAAGCAGACGCTTGTAGTTCTGACTATGGAGAATCCATGTATGATAGATTTGGCTGTGATGATTATGACAGTGATGGTTGGTCGGATGTTAACGACGATTGTGCCAACAATGGAGGAACATCATGGTGGGGCCAATGGGGTTGTGCTGATGATGACCAAGATGGCTGGGTCGACGACGCAATATTAGGTGACAGATTCCCTGAAAATTGGAAACAAGCACTTGATACCGACAGAGACACATTTGGAGATAACCATGGACCAGATTGCTGTAATGTTGAATTGGAGTCAATTCAGAGAACAGGCGATTACTTCCCATACAATCCTGCTCAACAAACCGACTCTGATGGTGACGGCTACGGTGATAACCCAGACGATCCGATAGATGGCGACTGGTGTTGGATGGTCGAAGGATATTCGTGGAGAGATAGACAAGGCTGTCCGGATTCTGACTCTGATGGTTCATCTGACCCTTGGGATGAAAATAACCCGTATGGTTTACAATTTGTCTGGACTGAGGAAGATGGTGCAGACTGGTGGCCTAACGACAGTACTCAGTGGGCAGATTCCGATGGTGATGGCTTTGGAGACAATTCATCAGATGGCGCAACATTGCCTGATAAATATCCTACAATTCCTGCAGCTGCAAATGATACCGATGGCGACGGGTATCCTGATAATTGGACTGGATTAGACGACGGGCAGAATCGCGGTGGACTTTTCTTAGATAATTGTCCCAACTTGTGGGGTAACTCAACTTCGACAATTATTCAATCCAATGGTACTGTAGTATCATATTACGGCTGTCAAGATACTGACGGTGATGGTAGGGAAGACTCTGCAGATGCATTCCCTACAGACCCAACACAAGTCGTCGATAGTGATGGCGACGGATGGGGGGATAATCAGCAAGGAAACGATCCTGACGCATGTCCTTTCGACGCCGGTGTAATCAACGGTACTAAGCCAAACGGACAACCTGGTGTTGGATGCCCTATTCCAGGACAAGTTGAAGACGACTGGGACCAAGATGGAGTTGACAATGAACTCGATGATTGTAATAACACCTTAGAAGGTAGACCTGTAAACGAAGCAGGTTGCTCAGAATACCAAATTGATGATGACTTGGATGGAGTTTCTAACGCTGAAGACAAGTGTGCAAATACTCCTTTTGATACTGCGGTGGATTCCGATGGTTGCTCAACTGCACAAAAAGAGGTTGATTCTGATGGAGACGGGATTAATGACCCAGTCGATCAATGTCCTAATACAAACCAAGTTGCTGAATTTATTGAACAGGCACTCAATAACTCAGGTTGTGCTTTGTATCAATTAGACTCAGATAATGACCAAGTTACTGACGATATAGACGAATGTCCGGGCACATTCCCTCCAGCAATCGTTCTGGCTAATGGCTGCATAGATGAATCCAAAACTGATGAAGATTTAGATGGTGACGGATTCAAAGGAAATTACACCTATTTCCCGGATAACGGGACTCACATTGGCGATGCATTCCCATTCGATGAAACCCAATGGCAAGATATGGATGGAGATGGGTATGGTGATAACAACTTAGGAAATGAACCAGATTCCTGTCCTTCAATATTTGGTAAGTCTAACCAGAAGAATCGGTTTGGCTGTTTAGATACAGATGGAGACGGTTATCACGATTTTTTGGGTGATGACGAGTTCCCAGAAAATCCAACACAATGGGAAGATGCGGACAAAGATGGGTGGGGAGATAACCAGAGCGGAACTGAAGCGGATCTGTGCCTTGATACAGACTGGCAAAACGAAGTCTATCGCTTAGAAGCGCAGGATAATTTCGGTTGCGCTCTATATCAATCTGATAGCGATAATGATGGAATTATGGATGATGATGATGCCTGTCCAAACACCCCAGAAGGGGTCGATGTCTATCCGAGTGGATGTAAAATCGAAGTAGAAGCAGAACCTACTGAAGAAGATGAAACGATTTTGGGCATGGATTCTACTATATTCTTCGTAGCGGCAGGTGGTGGAGGATTACTATTCCTTGGCCTAGTATTCATCATAGTTTCAAGAATGCGTGGAAACGATTTAGATTTCGATGACGATGATGATGACGACGATGATTGGTTTGAAGATGATTCTAACGAGAACGATTTCATGGCAGGCATCCTTGGAGGACGCAGTGCCTCGAGAGGGCCAACTTCGGGACCTCAGAGAGGCCCAACTGCAGGACCAACAGGTCGCGGACCTGGCAGGGGCCCTCCTGGCTCATCTCCATCAAGAGGTCCACAATCGGGACCACGTGGGCCACCTGGTGCATCCCCTGCGAGGCCTCCAAAGCAATCACCTCCAAGTACGGGCCCTATGCGTGGCCCAGACCCTAGGGGGCCACAACGCGGAGGCCCGGCTTCAGGCGGGGCAAATAGCGGTAAGAAAGTTGCAAAACGTAAACCAGTAACCAGTGATGGAAAGGTCCGTAAAGCGAAAGTTGTAATCGATCCTGATTTATTCGATAATGACGAACTCGCTGACAGAGTTGCAGCTGTTGACTGGAGCAGAAGTGCTCTCAAGCAAGGACAATCTGAGCGCTCTATACTTATGCAACTTCAGACAACAGGATGGTCAGCACCTCAATCGAGAGCGATAATTGACCTCTCTAAACAGTGACAACTAAAGCATCACAATCAAGAAGGGTAGGCAATTCGGGAAAAATACGGGGGGTTTCAATTTGAGTGAAGATGTAGCAGATGTCTCTATGCCGGAAGGTATTGAAGTAGACGATGCTGCTGCATATTTTGGTGTGTTTGAATCTTCAGACGCATTACACCAAATGATGGAAATGCCAAGAGAGCAGGCCTTCGAGAGGTTTTTCTCACTCCTTTCTGATTTGGTTCTGAAACCCGGAGATTTCGACTTTGAAGAAGCCAGTGAAAGAATAAACTGTGAAGGCGGAGAAATTTACTTTTTAGTTGCAGGCCACCTTGGTGTAATGTCACTTCCAGAACAATTGTCTTTAGCAATTAGTGAGGGCCAATTTTCAGATGCCGACTCTGAGGCATTACAAGAACTAGCAGATCCCATGCGCTTGCTAAAATTATTTGCAATCGCCCATCAGACTGGTGGCGAAGGAGAGGCTACAAAGTACCTCAATGGTGTTGAATCACTCCTAAATAATCCAGCCGCAAATAAGGATGCTTTGCTATCTCTGGCCTCCGAGATAAAGGCTTCATTCGATGTAGCAGGTCACGTAACTCCAGTTTCTAGCCTTGCTAGTGGAAACGCAACTGCTAAAGAAATAGACACGGCATATGTTGCTCCAATAATTACACAAGAGGAAGTTAAACCTGAACCTGTAGTTGTAACAGAGACGGAAATAGTTGCAGAAGTTCCTTTACCAAAAGTAGAGCCCAAAGTTACACTTCCTGAAGAAAAAACCGTCGCATTAC
>Ga0163111_10003601_pt1 | contig 10038 bp, 5 predicted proteins | sample CRUFie1St18metaG_FD_109645 | JGI IMG/M metagenome (GOLD analysis project Ga0163111, IMG submission 109645) | Marine microbial communities from the Costa Rica Dome - CRUD Field 142mm St18 metaG | ecosystem: Environmental > Aquatic > Marine > Oceanic > Photic zone | place: Costa Rica: the Eastern... | reverse complement strand
GGTGAACGAGGAGTACAGTTGAGTGGTGGCCAGAAACAAAGAATTGCAATTGCCCGAGCTCTAGTGAGGAAGCCAAAAATACTTCTCCTTGATGAAGCGACAAGTGCACTAGATGCTGAATCAGAGCACATGGTTCAATCAGCTATTGACCATATGATCGAAAAAGCCAGATCTTCTGATGGCGCCGGAATGAGTGTAATGATTGTGGCTCACCGCTTGAGTACTGTTCGTAACGCCGATATTATTTTTGTCGTCCAGGATGGAAAAGTTGTAGAGCAAGGGAATCACTCTGAACTGATTAAGAGAGAAGACGGACCATACGCATCTTTGGTTCGACGTCAAATGAATGTGCAAAAGAAGCTGGACGGTTGACGTTGAAGTTTCCATGATAAGCTTTCGTACGATCCAAGTATCATTGTTTCATCTCTGTAACACCACAATGCACGCAAGAAATTGAGGTCAGTGGAAATTTTGTTTCTGAATGCTGTTGGTAGCAAGAGTAATAAAGGAATAGTGATCGAAAACAATCGCTTCATGTATTTTGTAAACAAAGCTGAAGTATCATAATAATAAATCTTGTTTAATATTACTGAATTCAATTACACTTCGAAGAAGCTTATCGTTCGGAATACGCTCTCTTTATGTGATGCGTTTTGAAAGATGGTAATCAACTTACATCCATCTCGTCTGCGACTGTTTTTTTGTTTCGGTCTTTGTGAGAAGATGCGTGAAATACGGACAAGAGACGATTATTAGAGTTCTCATGTGATAAAGAATATTCCAACAACTCGATCAAGTATGCAAATATTTCACAATTCAATAAACCATGAGGTTTTCTTCCGCGAAATCCTAGACCACCTTCCTGATAGTAAGATCGAATTAAACGGAAGTCCCATGCATCCGCCACGCGGGTGTTGTATCCTCTATCAACTATGCTTATAGCACTTCGAAGAGCTAGATATAATGGGATCGCTTGCTGGGTGTCACGCAGAAAACATTCGTGGAGTATGCGACTGCAAAATTCAGCCACTGATTGCCCAGAATTATGTTTCCTGGTCTGAGGTTGACAGAAATCACAGAAGTGATTTGCAAAAGCAACAACCCGCTGATCGTCTGTGAACGATGAAATTAATTCTAATGAATCTCTTTTTTGCAAGTTGCTCATCTGTGTCAAAGACGTATGGAAATGCGGACGTTCTCCATACATATGAGAACTACGGCGCTTCACGTAAAAGGTTTTGTTTCCAAAATTGTTCTCAAGCGCAACTGTTAAAGGATAATGTTGTTTTGAAACAACTTGGAGCTTACATGGCATCTCGTCTGTATTAACAAGAAGGCAAGGGGCAGTGAGATGAAGTGGTCCAAGGGACTCACTGGGAAAGTGCACTTCGATAGGAGCAAAGACGCACTCCCCTGTGTCTACATCAATGGCCTTGAGCTCGCGCCTTTTAACAGCAAGTGCGTATAGATTGCGAAGTGCTTGCAAATGGTATTGATTATCAGATGTTGATGATGGGAATCTTGGAAAGAAGGCCATGATAAGAGCTGCAATATCTTTAGGGTCGCGTCCCAGAGTACAAGATCCACCTCCAAGAAACAGTAAGCCTATTGCTGTACCATAGGCCTGGTGGTTTCCAAACGATACATCGTCAGTGCAAGGCCATCTTAGGATTTTTAGAAGCCTCAACGCGTCTAGATTTCCAGTTCCCGCCAAGACCATTGACAGCGATATTGCTGCGCAACCAAGACACATTTCCAAGACAGGAGTTGGGGGACGAAGCGCTGCTGAAATGGGATTCGCTGCATCTCGAAGCTCTCGGAGTTCCATTACACGTTCGAAGATGACGGAAGCAGCGTCTGTGTTACCAGTGCCAGCAAACCGTAATCCAATAGAAAAGCACGCGGCCGAAACCACATGAGTGTATATATAACGCACTGCTTGGCGGTCATAGTCTTTATCATCGTTCATAACTGCAGTATCACCTCGCTGAATACTTTCAGCAAGCTTCTTCATTTCTTTGTATGCGGTGAGCGCTGCCTTTGGTATTTGAGCTTGAATCCATTCATCTGTTGCTTCAACCTCGTTCCACATTATCATAGCACGAGCTATGACACGAAACATCAAGAAGTCTGGCCGGACGTATTCGAGGAGAAAGTGTGTGTCTGGTAAAGCGATTGCAGATGCAATTGTTTTGTTACCGCTTTTCATATACATCAATCCCAATGCAAGTGTTGCCCCAGGAGCTGTTACATCAATATTTATCGAGTCTCCTTCGTAAACACAAGAACACTTATCAGCAGTATTTGATGAAGAGATAGGCGGTAGACTCAGGCGATCAGATTCTTCATATCGACGACGCATCTCAGCATCGTCGAGACCTCCGACAATGTATCGATATAGTCTTTCTTCTATCCTTAGATCTGCAAGCCCCGCACCAGAATCTATATTATTCTCGCTTCCTTTGCACAGGTTAACCATTCCTAGTGCAATTCCGCATGCTAAGGTGTACGCCTCACGATCCAGTACATTCCCATCATTCGAAGGACGTTTTCCAATTTCGTTCAAAAGGAATTCCGTCATCATTCGATGACTAGATCCTTCATAGAGAAGACCTGCCCCAGCAACTGCAGCTGCTTGGACAGTGCTTGCTACATCGATTGTACTAAAGTGTTGAGGAATCAATGATGGGATATGGAGGCAGAGCATTTTGGAAACAGAAATATCGCAAGAACCTCTCATACTATTAAATGGATTGAAGAGATAGGAATGGTGAGATTTCAAAGGGCACTAAAAAAGTTGGACGAATTGATGAACTTACTTTGCTGCCATTCCAAGCAAACATCCAATAGTAGTAGTAACAGAACCATGGGTAAGATAGTCAAATATATCAGTCATTTCAAGAGTTGTCAAATGACCTCTCATTCCGAGAGCCATAAGGAGACCTCCATGAGCATGGTTTTGGCCTTGTGAATTGCTCTCACTCGGTGTTGCATTATTTTGGGATTCTGCCCCGCTACTAGACGACGGTCTATTATAGACAATCCAGGTTCTTGTAATCTTCGTTACAGATTCCCCGGCTTCAAGCTGCAGTGGTAGTCGCAGTCCCGCTGCAACCCCATTATGAAATTCTGGCCAAACTTTCATGTCTACGGGGCATTCAGTAACATCTAATGCCATGCTCGTATTAGTCGGAGGAACTCTTCCTGAAAGACATAGATCTGGAAGCGGAAGAGGTTCTGCAGGTACTGGCTTGAGGTTTCCAATTGTTAACATTCCACGACCCAAAGGAAGAGCAAGGATTCTACGGCTAAGAAGAAGAAGTTTTTCTTGCTTTTGTCGCTCGTAGTCATGATCAGACACCTCAATCGCGCGTGGAACATGTAAATATGAAGGTTTGGAAGATCGAAGCAAACGACCAGCTTCTCTGATTCGGTTGTCATCTGGAAATAACATGGATGAAGTGAGTTCCAGCTGCAATATTCCATCTTTGTCGTTATTTTCTGAGTCATCAGCTCGATGCGGCATATATCGGCTACTTGAATAAGTAGTGGTAACTGGCGGTGAAGAAATTTCTCCATTTGCCAAATCTGATATTTTCTTAGTCATATCACCTCTTCCGATCAGGGACCATACGTTAGGATCGACATTGTTAACAGAACCTAATTCAGACGTACGACATCGATGGATTAACTCAAGAAGAGGAAGTGATATGCCCACTGGCAACTCGTCCCTCAAAGCCTCGGGATCAGAAAAACCTTCTTCTAGCAGAATTTGCAAAACTTCAAAATCTTTCGATAGGCTAAGCGCCGAATCGCATTCATTGCTTTTCCACAAAGATGGAAAAATACGAAGAAACGACTGCATTCTTGTACAAGTGGTATTTAAATCTGAACGGTTCAAATCAGAAAAGAGGGAAGATGTTGAATCACCGCAAATATTTTCTTCAATCCAGGTTAGAATTGAAGGAGGTCTCGCAAACGAGGAAATCCTAAAGTCATGACGACATTTCAAATTTTCTGGTTGTGCATGGGATCTCGTTAATTCCGATGTCTCCACATTGCTATCCAGGTCCAAAGAATAATAAGAAAAAAACTCGGCTGATAAATCATCCGAAATTGTTCCGTTGCGTGAGGCCATCAAGCATATATCGCGGAGAAGGGATCCGGTATAACGTACCCCTTCATCTTGTTTGCACCTATGAAGCTTCATTTCTTCATGTAGTAGATGAATAGTGTCAAATAAAGTAGTAGCAATACTAGACTCTGACGCCTCCAAGTGATCTACAGCTAACGAGCATATATTGGATAGATCAGCAGAGCACACGTGTCTACTCTTCGAAGAAACCCTACCTTCGTTGATCATTGATGAAGTTTTGTCGAAGAGATCTTGGTATTCAAATGAATATGGTTCCTCATCACTACATTCTAGAAGCATTTCCCAACTCGTTTTCTTTGTCTCCAGCGATTCATTGACAATCATATCAGTATTAAATTCATTGATATTGATCCCCAAAATATCAAAACGGAGAAGCGAAAGGATTACAATTTTTGCAATGTCAGCTCCACTATCCTTGACATGAGAATGACTATGTTCTAATCTGACACAATCTGCCCGTGTTTTCAAAGCAAGAGCGTCGAGGCCTCCGATATTTTCAAAAGCTGCTTCAACAGTCTGGATCAATTCCTCGCCGAAGGAGCTTTGATGTAGAATTAATGAAACTTTCCCTCGAAGACTTTGACCATTCCCTTGATTATCCATGAAAGCTATATCAATCATATTGCGGCAGCTGTTCTTCAGATTAAATATTCTTGTGTACTGTTGCTCTTCAAAGTGACCTAGTGCCGATGAAGAGTCATAATCAGTAGATATCGTACAATCGACTATATGGTGTATATTTCTGTAGAGTGACAACCGGCATTTGTCAGGGGCATAATTCCTCAGTAATAAAATATCTGTCGCCATGCCTGTCCACGCATTATCTCTATTTGTTCGATGAGGTTCGTAATTCTTTGGAATAGGAGAGGCTTCGATAGGTTGTGCCGTGACACAAGGAACCGTACCCTCCGACTGGACTCTGAAGCGCTGTCGAACCCCACTCGATAATTCGAAACCATTTTGTTTACTACCACTGTCAAAAATTGGTGTGAGAGAAAAAACTGTCAATTGTTTTGGATTTGTTGGCGTGGGTAGTGTCCCATTACCACAAGGGCACACCAGACATAGGCTTAAAGTTCCAGATCCACTAGTATTGGAAGCCAAAAAGATGGTATCCGCAGGCGGCATAGATGTAGGATCCATATGGATGCATACCATCGATGTCTTCGGATGCAGACTTCCAAACATCCCACTTCTCGTTAATGAGGTTCCTTGATCCTGAATAGATGTATCAACTTCCAGAGTGTTGCTCTCGTTTCCTTGCCTTGAGAGCGGCGAAAGGAGAGAAACGTTCGTCGTATTTTTCGCTTTACCATTTCTGTTAGACATAGTAGCAACAGCACCGACTCCAGAGGTGCGAGACGTTTTATTTGTAGTTGTATGGTTATCGGTATTAATGTTAGCAGTGACAGCACCGTTTCGAGGTGTAGTTCTCCGAACGCCCAGCGCGTCTGCTAATGCATCGTTCCTTGATGCTGCATCGTAACGGGATGTGTCAATATCTCCTCCCGGATTGCCTATGAGCTCAAAGTCTTCTAGATCCTGTTGAAGGACTCCTAAGTGACTGTCCCATCCATTTTTAGATCGCCACTGCCTACTCACCTGCCAGAGAGGGGCCTGCGGTGGTGGCGGTGGAGTTTGCTTGATTTCCCATATAGCGTGCCTGCGTAGTTGACTATTATACGTGACGCAAATTGGCTGCAACCGCTGCTTTCGATCCCGAGGAGATGCTCGATATTTTTCATCAACCCACTTGACAACACCCGTGTATAAGATTTTCTCGAAGACATCTGTGAAAGCTGCCATTTGATCACCCTGAGTAAAAATAGAAACAGGCAATATGTCACCTTGTGGATGATACAAAGAAAACAGAGTAGGTACCATAGAGGAAGATGATAAAAGAGCATTTTCTGCGCTTTCTCCTACTCCTCCATTCCCCATCATGGTAGGAGTAGTGGCAGTCGATACGTTCAGACTGGCCAGCGATGTACTCGCACCAGCAGAATCCCTTAGTCTTACAGGTCTGGGAGGAGGTTTAAGAATAAATCCATCATCGTCGTGGTTGGGTTCTAAATTGAAAGCTTCATCATCACCACTGGTTTTGTTGTTATAAGCAATTATATCCTCGGTAGACTCACTACGCTGTAGAAGCAACCCATGTTCCCCATTTCCCACACCATAAATAGCACAAGCTTCGAATGGCAATGCAATATTGTAGCCTTCTCCACCACCCAACTCTTCGCTCTCAATGACCTTTGCGTCGCTCTCGCTACTCTGATGACTTTGTTTAGATGAGTGGGAGGGGGATGGATAGACATCCCAAATGCACAATAGGGTTGGATTGGCAAGCACACAAAGCAAGGGATGGTCGGGGCGATCTGGAAATGAGGTCCAGCAGAGAGTCGATGGGTACGAATCATCGCTAGATTTGGGTGCGAACGACGAATCCTGTGGGAGCATATATGATGCATGGATTACCTGCCGAGGGGAAGATGGCCCACTTCGTACCACCACTCGTCGCCATAACACCGAACCATCAGGACCAACAAATTGTTCGAGACAAGACTCTATTTCTGCGAATTCTACTTCGTAACCCGTCGTCGATGAGAATTGTGAAGATGTGATCAATTTTTGGAGGACTTCGTAGCGGCCACAATCATGGCCGCTTTGGCTTGGAACATTTCCTTTGTGATCTCCGAAGTTTCGTAGCGTATTGATATACAATGGCGTCGCTTCTCTTTCGTGTGACACAGAGGTCATTGTTGTTTAGGTTGATCAAAGATCAGCACAGATTTGAGGGGCTATGGACATGGGAAGGTGATGGATGGTGGTTGGATGTATCCGTTAGTTTGAATTAATGCAACAACGCCGTCCCAAAAAAAGCATTGGAATTGCACGCTCATTGGGATTTTTTTGAGTCGAACGAGTCGCATTTCAATTTGCGTGACTCACTAAATCTTTGCTTGATTGGCTTGGCAACGAAGTTCCAAACGACGAAGTGTTCATTGTTGCATGGGCCAAAGCGACAACAACCACAGCCAATGTCGAAACCGGAAGAAGTCCACGGAGAGCAGCCATATTCCAAAAGGGGCCTAGCCAATGCATCGATCAAAAGTCTCCCAATCGATGCTCTGGCTATAATTTTTAGACACTGCCCTGACCTGGATACCCTACTGAATCTCGCATCAGCTGATCCTGTGCTTCGACGGGCAATTTACCATGGAAATATACTAACATGTGATTGCTGTGATAGCCCATTGTTTTCCAACGAAGACTTATCGGAAGCAGCGCCCGACACCAAGGTGTTTTCGTGTTCAGTTTGCCACGCAAAGCTCTGCGGTTACACAAAATACGACTACGACAAACGAAGATGCAAACCACAGGTCTGCCAAGGATGTGGCAAAATCGAGTGCATTAGGTGTATGGAAGCCCATTCTACCGACGAAGATGCAGACGGGTACGGCACCGAAAATTATTGCGAGGATTGCCAGGCAGAATTCGAATACGGAATGGGGGGATGCTAGGGTATTCGTGCGGCAAGCTCACTTTCTTAACTCCTTACGACATCACTGCTTACTGTTGTTTTGGTCATGAGAATATTACTAAAACGAAATCTTTATTTATATCTATGGCAATTTTCTTCGTTTTGTGTTGGGAGTTTGAGCATACTGACTTGATGCTGAGGCAGGTGAAAAATAAGACCGGCCATAATGATCTTCCATGACATTATTTTGCCGATCGTGTAGGTTTTTGACGTTATCCCATGTTCTATTCGGACTGAAACCACAATTATCGTCCTCTCCTTCCAGTAATGCCAGGGCTTGATTTCGCAAATCATTTGACATGTATTCTAACATGTTATAGCGCCTCAATATATTATATTCGAAGATGACAAAATCTTCGTCAGGCAAATAAAGGCATGCATCCGCATTCATTGGGTCGCTATATAAGATATTTTCTGGATCATCGACATTTCCGTCAAAGCCACCATAGGCATAGGCGCTGCATTCCATCAGTCTTAATACAGCCACGGCGTCCTCCAACGTGACATTGTTGCGGTACATCAGTCTTGCATGGGCTTGTGATAAACGGATTAGGCTTTCGAGGAATCTAACAGTAATAGGAATAGAAAATGATTGAGCGGAACGCACTTTTTCATAGTGTGCCTCCAAAAGAAGTGCAGCTTCATCATCCAAGACAGGCTGAAAACGGTCTCTGACTATGGCTATATAGGCCCTGAGCTTTTCCATAGACCAAGGGGTATCCTCACCAGCGATTCCGGTCGTAGTATTGGAACATTCAAATCCGGTGCCCTGAATTGCCCGGTTTAGTAGATATGTCGTGACATTGTTATCTCGTTCTGCATCAGAAGAGTCAACAAGTTTAAAAATTAAGTCAAATCTCGATAGTAATGGAGTTCCAAGTCCAGTGTTTTGAGCCAGCGACATCTGATTGTCGTAAATGCAATCTCGTGGGTTCATGACTGCGATGACAGTGGCGCGGCAGTTCAGTTTGCAAACGATTCCGGCTTTGGCAATTGAAAGTGTTTGCTGCTCCATAGCTTCGTGTATAGTAGTCCGATCTTCGTTCCGAATGCACCCAAATTCGTCAATGCAGCATATACCTTTGTCGGCTAATACAAGTGCGCCAGCTTCGAGAGCAAACTACAAAAAAGATTAAACAATATTCAATTATGTGAGTTTGTTCGAGAGACAATACGAGAGGGTAATTGATTTCATATCTTTGGTTCGAAGTATTCGTAGTTATCTTCCATTTTTTCCAACTCACCTCTTTCCCATTCCCTTCTCGCACTGCTGCACATGTCAATCCAGCTGAAGTGGTTCCTACACCTGTGGTTAGAACCGATCGAGGACAGAGTGCAGCTGCAAATCTTAGAACTTGAGATTTGCCCGTCCCAGGATCCCCAATCAGGAGCATATGCGACATTTCTCTCCGTCTAGTTTTCACGACGTTTCTTTTTTTCTTCTTTCGTCTCTGACGAAAAATATTGTTATCACTGCCCTCACCATTATTCTCGTACCTGATGGGATCTTGAGAAGACGCAACATCATTTTGCACCAATCGAAAGGATTCTGGTCGCATGTAATTGTTTGAAGAGCTCATCAAGATCCCCTTGCTGACCTCATTATCGGATTCTTCTTCATTTTCTTGCTCGTTGGCTTCAGTAGAGCTGGAAACCCCACCAATCAAAGTGACAAGAAGTGCGAGTTTTATGACCTGAAGACCGTAGAGCTTGGGGCAAACGGCAGTGCATATAAAATCTCTTTTTTATCATTGTTACATTACACAAGAAGCGAAAACAAAGAGAGAAAAAAGTGTTAACAAAAATAATTCCAAACGATTATTGTGCTCGTAGTTTGTTCCAACCCGTATCGACGCACCTTGACGCAATAGGGTACTCCCGGCGTCTCTTTTCTTCCCAAAAAGCGTCGAATTCTTTCTTGTACTTATCGAGCTCCCCAACGGACGATTCTAGAAACGCAGATGCTCCATTTTCTTGAGTGACTCGAACAGAATGTGCTTTGAGAGCCATACCAACTTGGCACTCGAGACCAGGCTGCGCCGATTGTTGCCATTGAGCCAATAGTATCCCCACAACCACAACTTCGTCTCCAGGTTGGCATTTATCTACTAAATCATGCTGCAATTTTATTAGAAGCGATCGAGGCATGCTGCCCACGCCAATCTTAGAGGCTGCTTCCTGAATTTTGATTTCTTGATAATCAGTATGAACCGATCCATCTTTCGTTGCCTTCAGGCTGGTTCCCCTGCATCGCTCGCCTTCTTTTGTGTATAAAGGACATCGATCTGGAACAACCATAGCATTATTTTTTTGCTCGAGATCGGCGTCTTGTACAAAT
>Ga0163111_10003600_pt1 | contig 10039 bp, 8 predicted proteins | sample CRUFie1St18metaG_FD_109645 | JGI IMG/M metagenome (GOLD analysis project Ga0163111, IMG submission 109645) | Marine microbial communities from the Costa Rica Dome - CRUD Field 142mm St18 metaG | ecosystem: Environmental > Aquatic > Marine > Oceanic > Photic zone | place: Costa Rica: the Eastern... | reverse complement strand
TGAGGCACCTCAGTGGTCGACGCCTGAATATGAACGGCAGGTGCGGGAAGAAATTGAGGAAGTTGTTGCTGGGGAAGCAACGGCGGCCATCGCCATACCAGAGCCTGAGGTCGTGACCCGGGATGAGCCAGTTCCTCAGGAAGCCCCTGCCGACCGGGGGGTGCTGGATGAGTCCGGTGTGCCTTATGCCTGGACGCTTCAGCTCGGAGCGTTCAGTCAGCGCGAGAATGCGCACCGCCTGCGTGATCGCCTCAGGGCGAAGGGGTATAAGGCCTACGTTCAGGAATTTCCGTCACAAGGCATTGTCCGGGTTTATGTCGGACCAGAGCTACGACGTGACGATGCAGAGCAACTGCGCGAGCGTCTGCGCAGCGAGCTGAAGCAGCAGGATATCTATATCCGCCGCTACGCCGCGGAAAGCTGAGAGTTTCCCTTCCGTCAATCCTTTTATAGCGCACTCTCTCTGGTATACTGCGCGCTTTCTTAATGACTGCCGGGGCAGTGAATGACCGTCATTGATTGGGTGATACTGGGTGTCATCGTGGTTTCAGGGCTGATCAGCCTGATGCGTGGCTTCGTGAAAGAAGCGCTGTCGCTGGTGTCCTGGGTTGTCGCTCTTTTTGTTGCCCGTTTCTTTAGTGGCAATCTGGCGACGCTGCTGGAAGGGCAGATTGAAACCAACAGTCTTCGCTGGGTCGTTGCCTTCGTCATTCTTTTTGTTGCTACGCTGTTTGTAATGGCGCTCATCAATTACCTGATTTCCCAGATAGTGAAGGCCACTGGCCTGACCGGTACTGACCGGGTTCTGGGGATGGTCTTTGGTATGGTCCGGGGGCTGCTGATTGTGGTTGTTCTGGTCTACCTTGGACAGATGACTATGCTTCCGGGTGATGCCTGGTGGCAGGAGTCCAGTATGATTCCTCATCTCGAGGTGCTGGCAGAATGGGCGCGTAAGACGCTGCCTGCTGCAGTATCTCAGGTGATGGCCGCTTCCAGTTAATAAAAGCTTGTTTGAGGTATAACGCGCATGTGCGGAATTGTGGGTATTGTTGGTAAATCCCATGTCAATCAGTCGATTTATGACGCTTTGACTGTGCTCCAGCACCGTGGCCAGGACGCCGCCGGTATTGTCACCAGCTATGGAAACAAGCTTTGCCTGCGCAAAGACAACGGCCTGGTGCGCGACGTCTTCCGCACCCGCCACATGAAGCGTCTGCTTGGTAACATGGGTATTGGCCATGTGCGCTATCCGACGGCAGGCAGCTCAAGCTCCGCAGAAGCTCAGCCTTTCTACGTGAACTCGCCTTATGGCATCACGCTGGCGCATAACGGCAATCTGACAAACACAGAGCAGCTTGCTGAAGATATCTATCGTGAAGATCTGCGCCATGTGAATACAACGTCAGATTCTGAAGTCCTGCTGAACATCTTTGCTCACGAACTGCAGGAACAGCGTCAGCTGAAGCCGTCACCGGAAGTGATTTTTAAAGCTGTTCGTGAAGTACATAAACGGATTCGCGGTGGTTACGCTGTAGTAGCCATGATCACAGGTTACGGTATCGTTGCTTTCCGTGACCCGCATGGTATCCGTCCTGCTGTGTTCGGTCATCGCGATACTGCTCAGGGGCCTGAGTACATGGTGGCTTCCGAGTCGGTTGCGCTCGATGCACTGGGCTTCCGCCTTGATCGCGATATCGCGCCGGGTGAATGTGTTGTCCTGACAGAAGATGGCCAGATTTTTACCGAGCAGTGTGCCGAAAACACGGAGCTTACTCCCTGTATTTTCGAACATGTTTACTTCGCTCGTCCTGATTCCATTATCGATGGTATTGCGGTGTACAAAGCGCGTTTGCGGATGGGTGAAAAGCTCGCCGAGAAGATTATGCGCGAGCACCCGGATCATGACATCGACGTTGTTATTCCGATTCCTGATACCAGTCGTTCTTCTGCACTTGAGCTTGCGAACCATCTGGGCGTGAAGTATCGCGAAGGCTTTATGAAGAACCGCTACATTGGCCGGACGTTCATCATGCCGGGTCAGCAGCTGCGTAAGAAATCCGTGAAGCAGAAGCTGAACGCCCTGGATCTTGAATTCCGCGGGAAGAATGTTCTGCTAGTGGATGACTCGATCGTTCGTGGCACCACCTGTGAACAGATTATTGAGATGGCCAGGGAAGCGGGCGCCCGCAACGTTTACTTCGCTTCGGCGGCACCTGCTGTGCGTTTCCCTAACGTCTACGGCATTGATATGCCGGCGAAGGAAGAGTTTATCGCTCATAATCGCAGCACCGAAGAAATCGCCAAAGAAATCGGTGCTGACTGGCTGGTTTACCAGGATATCGAAGATCTGGTGGAAGCCTGTCTTGAAGGTGCAACGACAGATGCACGCAGCTTTGACTGTTCCGTCTTTAACGGCGAATATGTCACTAAAGATATCAACGACGAGTACTTCCGCCGACTCTACGAGTTGCGTGCGGATGCTTCCAAGACCCTGCAGGTGATTGATAACGAAGCGATCGACCTGCATAACGAAACCGAGAGCTGATTTGTTATGGCGGACCATCCAGAATGGCCAGCGCGATACCAGTCTGACCTGAGCGATGCCGGCTTTGATACGCTGGCTGTAAGGGCCGGTCAGTTGCGCACTCCGGAAGGTGAGCATAGCGAAGCTATCTTCCCAACGAGCAGCTACGTCTTCTCGTCGGCTGCAGAGGCTGCAGCGACCTTTGGCGGTGAGCGTCGTGGCAACGTCTACTCCCGATACACCAATCCGACGGTGCGTGCGTTCGAAGAACGTCTGGCGGCCCTTGAGGGTGGTAAATTGTGTGCAGCGACGGCGTCTGGCATGGCTGCTATCTATGCGGTATGCGTTGCTCATCTGGAAGCCGGGGATCATCTGATCTGCTCCCGTGCGGTCTTTGGATCGACCAATGTTCTGCTCGAGAAGTATCTGCGCAAGTTTAATGTTGATATCACGTATGTGAATCCACTCGATATGGATGCCTGGAAGGGCGCTGTGCGCGAAAACACGCGCATGCTGTTTCTTGAATCGCCTTCCAATCCTCTGATCGAAGTCGCAGATATCCGCGCCATTGCTGCGTTGTCCCGTGATGCAGGTGCCATGCTTGTCGTTGATAACTGCTTCTGTACACCGGCGGCTCAGAAGCCACTGGCGCTCGGTGCTGACCTTGTCGTGCATGCGGCAACTAAATACATAGACGGGCAGGGGCGTTGCCTTGGCGGTGCCGTAGTCGGCTCAGCTGAGCTGATCGATCCTGTGATCGGTGTGCTGCGTTCGGCGGGTCCGACCATGAGCCCGTTTAATGCCTGGGTATTCCTTAAGGGGCTTGAAACCCTGTCGCTACGTATGAAAGCACACAGCGAGAACGCCCAACTTCTTGCTGAGTGGCTTGAAGCGCACCCTAAAGTGACGAAGGTTAACTACTGTGGGTTGCCGACTCACCCTCAGTACGAGCTGGCCAGATCACAGCAGAGCCTGTCTGGTGGCGTGCTGTCATTTGAAGTGGCCGGTGGGCGCGAGGAAGCATGGAAAGTGGTTGATGCGACCCGCATGATTTCTATCACGGCCAACCTGGGTGATACGAAAACCACGATTACTCACCCCGGCACGACCACTCATGGTCGTCTTACAGATGAGCAACGTGCTGAAGCCGGTATTTCTCAGGCGCTTGTGCGGATTTCCGTAGGGCTTGAGGATATCGAGGACATCAAGAAAGATCTTGCCCGCGGGCTTGATCTGCTTTGAGGCAGGAAAGCCCGGTGGTTACTCCACCGGGTTTTTGCACTCATCTTCGTCGGGTGTGAAGCGGCAGCGTATTTTTCTCGCCAGTTTCAGCATGTCGGCGTCGTAATACCCTTTATTCCGCAATTCAATTCTCACGCTTCGTGACAGTCCGGTAAGGCGCTCAGTGTCCGCCTGTGTTGGTGTCAGCCAGAAAGACGCCGGAAGATTACCCAGCTCCTTGTCCAGCAGACGTGCATAGTGGTGGAAGCGGAACAGAAAGTCTTCTCTCAGGATTTGTGCCAGCCCCGCCGGAAAACGGTCAGCGTGACCGACGAGTTGCAGGGTTGACTGGCCAAGGGGAATATCCAGCGCCACATTTGTTGTGTCCGTTAATCCGACGCCCGCCATCAGGTAGCCGATGTCCGGGGCGATCAACTGCTGACTCAGCCCGGCAGAGAAAGCCAGCACGCTGGCGTTCAGAGCGTTACTGCGGGCGGAACCACCGAACTTCTCAATAAGACGCACGTAGCCCTGGTCGGCGTCGGACACCGCCAGGCTGCTGTTCTGCAGAGCTGACGTTGATGCCAGTGCAGCCGAGCTCGCAAACAGATGCTGACTGCCAATGGTGATAACCCCCAGGGCAGTATACTTGTCGTTGGTCAGCTTGGGCGCAATAGCAGGCTTGGCAAGCACCTGAGCCAGTAGCTGCAGGTGGTCGCGGTCAGGCAGTGCGCCTGGTGCTTCCAGGGTCGACAGGAACGAATTGAACGGGCGGGCTGCGGCGCCTCGGATCAGAATGGCATCGCACTCGGTGGTATCCAGGAACGCCTGCTTAATCGCAGTTTCATCCTGAAATACTTCAATGCTGAGTTTCATACCGTAGTGCATTGATCTTAGAATCTGATCATTTGCGGCGCCGGCGATCGGGCCAGCTTTGCCCAGTGGATCCCAGATGCAGAACGTACGATTCAGAAAGCCGTCCTGCATTTCATCGGCCATCAGCACTTTCAGGGCTTTGACCCGCTTTTCCAGCGTGAGGTTCTGATTAAGAACGGTCTCTTCGAGTCGTTTGGCTGAACGGTCCTGCGACTGTCTGGCAGCTTCGTCTGCCGCTGCACTATGCGTCTGGCAGAAAAGCAGGCTGATCAGAGTGATCAGGCTGAAAAGGGGTCTCATTGTCTGTCCTTCAGAGTACTTCATCCAGTGGGCGCTATTTTGTTACCGGTCTCTGTCGATGTATAGCGTTTACCGGTCCGGGGCGGCGATTATATCCGTCCACACGCGCTGTGTACGCCGGTCAGGTCATGTTGGCGTAGATCACTACATCGTGGCGTTATGATGGCTGACAGCCTTCGTTTGCGGATGCATTGTATATTTCCGTCATGACAACCTTCAACAGACAGTTATCTGTCTATATCCTGTTAACGGCACTGTCAGGAAAAACATAAATGTCTGAAATAAATCAGGTTCTGAATCATCTCAATTCCGTTGTTCTGGGCAAGGCGGATCAGATCCGTCTGGCGGTCTGTTGTCTTCTGTCGGATGGGCATCTTCTTATCGAGGATCTTCCGGGGATGGGAAAAACCACCTTGTCACATGCGTTGGCGAGAGTATTTGGCCTCAAGTACAGCCGTGTTCAGTTTACCAGTGACCTGTTACCGGCCGATGTGCTGGGCGTGAATATCTTTGAGAAAGACCCTGAAACAGGACAAGGTCGGTTCCGGTTCCATCCTGGGCCTGTATTTTCGCAATTGCTGCTTGCTGATGAAATCAACCGGGCAACCGCCCGCTCGCAGAGCGCTCTGCTTGAAGCCATGGAAGAGCGTCAGGTCAGCGTCGATGGTCAGACCTATCCGCTGCCGGATCCTTTCTTCGTCATTGGCACTCAGAACCCGGCCTCCCAGGCTGGCACCTTCCCTTTGCCAGAGTCTCAGCTTGATCGTTTTCTGATGTGTATCCGTCTGGGGTACCCGGATGAGAAAGCGGAACGGGAACTTCTCGAGGGGAATGGGCGCCGGGCACTGGCGGATGCGTTGCCTGCGCTGCTCGACGCTGATGGCTTGCGGGCGTTGCGCCAGCAGGTGGCTTCCGTGAGAGCGGCCCCCGCTGTACTGGATTATATACAACGGATTCTGGCCTTTACCCGTTATGACGCCGGCTACCCTTATGGTCTGTCCCCGCGGGCGGGTCTTGCTTTGCTCACGGCGACCCGGGCGTGGGCATTTATCGACGGGCGGAGCTATATCACTCCTGAGGATGTTCAGGCGGTACTGCCAGCGGTGGCGGATCACAGGCTACAGAGCAGTGGGGCTGCTTCTCAGGATATTCTTACCAGGGTCCGGACCCTCGCGTGAAGCGGCGCTGGCGATCTGAAAGGTTCCGCCGATGGCTGGACCGGCGGGTACCTCCTGCAGCGGCACTGGCGTTGAGTCACCGCAATGTATTCATTCTGCCGTCCGCTGCCGGGTGGGTGTTTGCCTTGTTGTTAATCGCTATGTTGCTGACTGCGATCAACTATCAGAACAGCCTCGTGTACGCCTTGACCTTCTGGCTGGTGAGTATGTCGCTGGCATCCATGTGGCTGACCTTCCGTAATCTGGCCGGGCTGCACCTCCGGGCTGGTCATGCAGAATCCTGTTTTGCCGGAGAAAGGGTGTTTCTTCCACTCCGTCTGTCTGTAAAAAGTGGTTGTCGCGCAGGTCTGCTCGCAGGCTTCCCGGGCGATCCTGTTGAGCAGACCACGGTCGTACCTGGTGTCAGTCAGGACATACGTATTCCATTGACCACCCGGGAGCGGGGGGTACTCCGCCCCCGGCGTATAAAACTGACGACCCGGTATCCGTTTGGCCTGTTTACTGCCTGGAGCTGGGTGGCGCTGGAGTACCCTGTAGTGATCTATCCTCGCCCGGAGCATTTGCCATTACGGCTGAGCAGTGGCGCAGAGGATCCGGAGGGAGAGTCTGCTCGGGGAGTGGGCTCCGATCCTGAATTCTCAGGAATTCGCGATTATCGCCCTGGTGACAGCATGAAACTCATCGCGTGGAAACACAGCGCCGCGAGCGATAGCCTCAAAAGCAAAGAATACGAAACCGAAGAGGGTGGAACCTGCTGGCTGGACTGGGAGGCGCTCACTGGAGAGAGCACCGAGTATCGCCTGTCGGTGTTAACTTCCTGGGTTCTGCAGGCAGAGGAGGCCGGGATCCGCTACGGGTTGTCCTTGCCTGACGTTGTTATTGAGCCGTCGCGTGGCGAACAGCATCAGACCCAGTGTCTGCGTACACTGGCTTTATGGGAGGGGCGCTGATGGCTGAACTTTCGCCCTCCGTTCCACCGCGTGGCCTGCTGTTGTTAGCGCTGGCACTTACCGGCGCATTGATTCCTCATGTCAGTTATCTGCCGGGCTGGCTATACGTCTTGTCTCTGCTGGTTGTCGGTTGGCGCACCCTCGTCTGGCTGGGGCGGGTGCGGTTTCCCGGTAAAATAGTGCGCGGGACTGCGGTGGTGCTGGCGACGATTGCGATTGTTGAATCCAGCGGCCGGCAGATGAGTCTTGAGGCGGCAGGGGCGTTTCTTGTCGCTGCCGCATTACTGAAAGTGCTTGAGGTCTCTCGTCGACGGGATGCTGTGGTGCTTATCTATCTGGTCTTTTTTCTGCAGGCCGCAGGCTTTCTCTTTCACCAGGGTATTGAAGATGCCGCAATCGGGCTGGTCACTATATTTCTCGCTGTCGCAGCCATGGTTGCCGTTCAGGCGTCTGGCGCTCAGGGGTTGCCCTCCGGCCTGCCTGTTCTGAAACCTGCACTCTCGGTAATGCTGGTCTCGATCCCCTTTATGCTGGTTCTGTATTTTCTGTTTCCCCGGTTTGCCCCGCTATGGAGTGTCGCGCTTCAGTCTGAGAAAACTCTGACGGCACTGGCAGAACAGATGGCCCCCGGAGATATCGCGAGTCTCAGTCAGTCTTCCGGGCTGGCGTTTCGCGTGACATTTGAGCGAGGGCAGCCGCAACGCAGTGAGCTGTATTGGCGGGCGATGATTCTTGATCACTATGACGGGCGGACGTGGCGGGATTCCGGCAAGGATCGTGAGTCATCGCCTGCCAGACCAGCCGGCGATGCACGGTTCCAGTACGAAGTGATTCTCGAACCGACCGGTCAGCGATACCTGCCGTCACTTGTTGGTGCCGGGTCGGATGAGGGGCGGATAAGGAGAACGGACGCTGGCTTGCTGCGGCACCGTTCGCCGGTTTATCAGAAGTTACGCTACGTTGTCGGGTCGACCGGGATGGCAGTCACGGCGGATCTCGATGACGAGGCCTTGCACCGTTATCTTCATCTGCCGGAAGGAATGAATCCGCGTTCGGTTGAGTGGGCGTCAGAGTTCACTCAGGATCTGTCTGCGCAGGAGTTTGCGGAAAAACTGGCGCTGCATTTCAGCAGTAACGCCTATTTCTACACGCTCAAACCCTCTCGTTATGGCCGTAACGATATTGATGAATTTCTGTTTGAAGGGCGAAGAGGGTTCTGCGCTCACTATGCATCGGCCACCGCATTCGTTGCCAGAGCTGTCGGCATTCCTGCGCGGGTTGTTACCGGCTATCAGGGAGGTGAGTGGCATCCTGATGGTTACCTGACGGTCAGGCAATACGATGCCCACGCCTGGGTAGAGTTGTGGGATGGTGAGCGATGGCTGGTCTTTGACCCGACGGCCGCCGTGTCTCCACTCAGAATAGAGCACGGTCTGGAACGTGCGGTTGAAGAAGAGGGGACGTTCCTTACGGATCAGCCTCTGTCGCCGCTGAGATTTCGCGGTATTGATTGGCTGAACCGGTTACGCCTGGAAATGGAGAGCCTGAACTATTACTGGAACCGCTGGGTATTGTCCTACGACGGGCGCCGGCAGAATGAGTTTCTGCGAAACTGGCTCGGGTTAAAAGACTTCGCTGAGGGGCTTTATGTCCTGGCGGGTTCTATTGCTGTTATGTTCGGTCTCGCCATGCTTGTACTCTGGTGGCGCCAGCGTGAGGAAGCTGATCGCCCGCTGGTGTCTGCCTGGAAGCTGTTACGTGAGCGGTGTGAGAGCCTTGGAGTAGAAGCGCCCGAGGGGCTGACGCTGGGGCAGTTGCTGGCTCTGATTGCTACCCGTCTGCCCGCGCTGCATTCTGAGGCCATGGAACTCCGTCATGCGGTAGACCAGACTCTCTATGCTGGGGCAGGGGATGAAAACCTACTTGCCCGGAAGCTCAGACGGTTTGCGCTGCGGATCCGGCCAGGCGCAGAAGCAACCGCTGCCGGCAATATTAATAAACGGCCCATATGACTCTCCGGAAAGCAGAGTGGAGATCATGTTTGTAAACAACTTGTCGTCCGACAGGCTGCATAAGGCACCGAATCCATACGCTCCATAGTAAGCAAGATGATTGTCTGGTCCGAGAATGGCCAGCCCCGGACTCGCTGACAATGGAATAGTATCAGCGGGTAGTCGGATGACTTCAGCCCGGGGAGTTGCTTCCCGCGCCTTATTCAGCACCTCATCGGTAGTATCGGCGGGTGCGAGCATAATAAAACGCAGTTTGTCCTCAGGAATCTCACTCAGAATCCGGTTGATGTGACGTTGGCTGACATTGTTGCAGAGGCAGTCGGGATTCCACAGGTGATAAAGGGTGACCGCTTGCTGCTGCCCCATTGCAGTGGTGGGAGGATACCGCGTTGCGAAATCTTCGAAAGCGGCTTTGATCACCTTGCCGTTGCGCGAATCAGGATGATCTGTTGTGTCCGCAAATGGACGTGTCGCCTGCTGCTGGAACCACCATAATCCACCCAGAGAAGCCCCAATCCAGACAATAATCAGTAGTGAGACCAGGTAAACCCGTGTGTTTGAATGGGATTCGCTCTGCATTATTCCGGCGTCATAAATCAAAAAGAGTATGATAGCGACCTACGCCACGGATGTAAGCTCTCCAGCATGAAAGAAATAACTCCAACATTGTTATCCAGTGCGGTCAGTGACTCCCCGGAGGGGCTTCTGTTGTTGGTGACATCTGCCCATTGCGCTCCATGTAAGGCAGTGAGGCAGCTCTATGACAATGAAAGCACCGGGTTGCTGAATCGTTGGGCGCTATACACGTTGGCGGTGGAGGGTGCCCCAGAATGGGCCGGGCAGGAGGGGATACACAGTGCTCCCGTATCACGCTTCTACCTCAAAGGCTCTCTGGTCAGTGAGGTTCGGGGGCTTATCACACGCGACGCACTCAATACACTGCTGCGCCAACTCGACTCGGGTGAGCCAGCTGAGGGC
>Ga0163111_10003597_pt1 | contig 10041 bp, 10 predicted proteins | sample CRUFie1St18metaG_FD_109645 | JGI IMG/M metagenome (GOLD analysis project Ga0163111, IMG submission 109645) | Marine microbial communities from the Costa Rica Dome - CRUD Field 142mm St18 metaG | ecosystem: Environmental > Aquatic > Marine > Oceanic > Photic zone | place: Costa Rica: the Eastern... | reverse complement strand
TATAGGTTGTAGAATGAAGCGATTCTACGCCATTAATTGTTATAAGATCAGAACCAGCTCCTTTTATATTAGCTCCCATTGAATTAAGCATATCTGCAAGATCAACTATCTCAGGCTCCTTAGCTACATTTGATAAAGTTGTGATTCCATCTGCAAGTGATGCAGCCATCATTAAATTTTCGGTGCCGGTCACAGTGATATCTGGGAAGCGTATGTTTGTTCCATATAATTTTTTTGCTGATGCCTCAATATATCCATTTCTCAAATTAATTTCTGCACCAAGTTCTTTTAATGCATCTAAATGATAGTTAACCGGCCTTGAACCAATAGCACAACCTCCTGGAAGAGCAATCTTTGCTCTGCCATATTTGGCTAAAAGAGGACCTAATACCAAAATAGATGCTCGCATTGTTTTAACTAGTTCATACCTAGCTTCAATATCTTGTAAATTTGATGAAGATATTGTGAAATCCATTTTTTCATCTAACAATATTTCAGCACCCATTGAACCTAAAAGCTCAAACATTGTAGTTATGTCTTGCAGATAAGGTAAGTTTCTTAAAATAACTTTCTCATCACACAAAATTGTTGCAGCAATCATTGGTAAAGCTGCATTCTTTGCTCCTGAGCAAGTTATTTTTCCAGACAACGACTTACCACCTTTTATTAAAAGTCTTTCCATAATTAGAATGAACGAGTCTCTAAACTAAGAGCATGAAGTTCACCAGATTCAAAATCATTTTCTAGAAGTTTTAAGATTTTTCTGTGCTGATTTACTAAAGATAGATCTTTGAATGCCTTTGATACAACTATAAGTTTTAAATTACAAGCATCTCCTTCAAAAGAGCAAACAGCATCTGGAATATTCTCATTAATTAACTTTTCTATCTTATCTTGCATCTAAGAAATACCAGCATCGCCTGCATCAGAAACCCAATTTTGTAATGTCAGTTTAATATTTTCATCATGGGTTAAAGCTAGCGCTTGAAATTGATTTCTAAATGTCAGTCCTAGATTTACACCATTTATTATGATGTTAACTATTTTCCATCCCTCTTCGTTTTTTCTCAACTTATATGAAATTGGATATTTACTTGAACCTGTATCAAGCACTTGCTTAACTTCAACATTTTTTTCATATATTTCAGTTTTAAAATCTGGAAACTCAGTCATTATTGTTGAATCACCCCATTGAGCCAATGTTTCAGCATATGTGTCCAATAGTGAATCTTTAAAAATTATAATAAATTCAGATCTTTCACCTTTAGATGCAAGTGAGTAGTATTTTTTTCCCATGACACCTGCTGCCACCCTTCTGAAGTCAATCATTGGTTCAAATATATCTTTAATTTTTTGTTCATAAAGAGACCTATCAGTTTCAAACAAATCTGCCTCAGCAGTTAAAATTTGAGCCATTTCTTGAGCATTATTATCTATAAATACATATGGATCTTCTTCAGCATAAGATTCTATTGCAATAAAGAGTATAAAAAAAAGAAAAAGATTTTTTTTAAGTAACTGTAACATTAGTCTATTATAGCATTTGAACATTTGAATATTTTCAGATAATTATGGAAAAAAAATTTAATTATATAGCGTCTGCAAAAAGAACACTTAAAATTGAATCGGATTCAATATTAGGCATTACCAAGCAATTAAATAAATCATTTACTAATCTATGTGATGAAATAATTGCTTCAAAAGGGATTCTTATTGTAATGGGTGTTGGCAAATCAGGTCATATTGGTCAAAAAATTGCTGCAACCCTATCGAGTACAGGCACTGCGTCAATATTTATTCATCCAACTGAAGCAGCTCACGGAGACATGGGCCTAATTAACAAAAAAGATATTGTTTTATTAATTTCAAATTCTGGTGAAACAGATGAAATCATAAACATACTTCCTTCGTTAAAAAGGCATTCTAAAAAAATTGTCGCATTAACAAGTAAAAAATCATCATCTATTGCAAAAAACTCAAATATCTCAATTGAAATTAAGTCAGACAAAGAAGCATGCCCATTGGATCTAGCTCCAACCTCCTCAACCACAAATGCACTTGCTTTTGGTGACGCTCTTGCAATTGCTTTGTTGGAAGCTAAGGGATTTTCCAAAAAAGATTTTGCTTACTCTCATCCTGCTGGAAAACTTGGTAAAAAACTCATTACACAAGTCAAAGATCTAATGCATATAGGAAATTCAATTCCAAAAGTAAATCAAAACACTATTCTTGATAAAGCGTTAGTTGAAATGACAAAAAAAAGTCTTGGAATTACACTTGTTTTAAATCAGTCAAAGGTTGTAGGTATATTTACTGATGGAGATCTGCGAAGATGTATTAATAACAAAATAGATATTCATAAGACAAAAATATCTGAAGTAATGACAAGAAACTTTAAAATAATAGATTCTGAGGATTTAGCAGTTGATGCCGCTGAAGTTATGGAGAAAAATAAAATTTTTTCATTGGTTGTTTACAAAAATAAAAAACTTTCAGGCGTTATCTCGATGCATGATCTAATTGAAGCAAGGATTTTATAATTGAATAAAATATTTTTACTATCCCTAATAGCGTCTATAAACATTAGCGCGAGTATTAATAAAACAGTAAATATTGAATCAGACACAGTTGAGTATATGCAGGCTACGAATTCAATATCTTTCTTTAATAATGTAAAAATAACCTCTGAAAATATAAATGTGTCAGCAAAAGAGGCTATTTATGATAGTGAATTAGAAACTATCTCAGTCATTGGTTTTCCCTCAACAATTACTTCAAGCAAAAAAGGAACAGATTTTAGTGGAAAAGCAGAAAAAATAATTATCTATTCTGATGAAAAAGTTCATCTAGTTGGAAATGCTTCAATGAGTTATGAAAATATAAATATAACTTCAAACAAAATTGTTTTTAATCCTCAAACTGGAAACTTAATTTCAGAAGAATAATGTTAAGTGTTAATAAAATATCAAAGAATATTAAAGATAAAAAGATCCTCAATGATGTTTCATTTAATGTTGATTTTGGGAACATATGTGGATTACTTGGCCCCAATGGAGCAGGTAAAACTTCATCTTTTTATATAATTGCTGGCTTAGCAACCTCTGATGGGGGTCAAGTACAACTAGCAGGAGAAGATGTAACAAATATGCCAATGCATAAAAGATCAAAGTTGGGCATCAAGTATTTACCTCAAGAACCATCCATATTTCAAAATTTAACTGTTTACGAAAATCTTCTTGGACTTGCTGAATTAACATTTAGCTCCAAAGATAAAATAAAAAATTTTATTGAAGAATCTATCGAAGAATTTAGCCTTAAAAATATCTGTGATCTCAAAGGAAGACAATTATCTGGAGGACAAAGAAGAAAAGTTGAAATTGCAAGAACTCTTGTATCTGACCCAAAGATGATTCTTCTTGACGAACCATTTGCTGGAATAGATCCGATCGCAATTGAAGATATAAAAAGTGTTCTTAGGAAGTTAAAATCAAAAAATATTGGTATTTTAATAACAGACCATAACGTTCGTGAAACACTTGAATTATGTGACAGTGCTGCAATTATTAATTCTGGTGAAATTATTGCTCATGGTTCAAAAGAGGAACTGATAGCTAATAAGAAAGTTCGTGAAGTCTACCTTGGTAATATGTATATCTAAATGGCAATAGTTCTATCACAAAACTTAAAACAGAGACAGAAACTTACCCTAACCCCCTCATTAAAAAAATCGATTGATTTGCTTCAACTTTCACGATTTGAACTCATAAATAAAATTCAGCAAGAAATTGAAGAGAATCCTTTTTTAGAGAAAATAGAAGATTTTGAAAGTACTACTTTATTAGATAAAGAATTTTCTTTTGAATTAGAATCTAAAGTTGATTTAAAAGGCAGTCTTTTAATCCAAATAAATGACCTCAATTTAGATAACAAATCACTTCAAATATCAAAACTTATAATTGATAACATTGATGAAGCTGGTAAATTGATTGATCAATTAGAAGATTTAGAAGAGTTATCTAACTTTAAATATAGTGTCAAAGAAATAGAAGCTGTATTAAAAGCAGTAATACATAAGCTTAATCCTCTAGGCGTTGGCTTCAGAGATCATAAAGAATGCATAAGGATACAAATTGAAGGCGGAAAGCTAAAAAATGAACTAAAGGAAATATGTTTAAGTATTATTCTTAATGACTGTTTGGACGATTTAAATAAAATTAAAAATAACTTCATTGTTAATGGAGGGAAAGAATTAGCTTTTGAGAATGCTTTAAATGAAATCAAAAAGTGCGACCTTAGTCCTGGATTGAACTATCAAGAATCACAATATATATATCCTGATTTAAGAATTATTAAAGAAAATAATCAAACAAAGATAAGTTTTATAGAAAAAGATTTTCCTAAAATAAAGATCGATGAGACTCTTGCCAAAAATGTTAAAAAAAACGCAAAGATTGAGAAAAATACCGAGCTTTCGGAAAAGATATCTGAAGCAAGGTGGCTTTTATCGTCGATAAATAAAAGGAATGATACTGTTTTAAAAGTTGGTGAGCTTATTCTTTCAAAACAAATTAATTTTTTTGAAAATAATCCAATTAAAATTGAAACATTATCTAATAAGGAAATCTCGGAAAAACTAAATATTCATCAATCGACAGTATCCCGAATCTTAAGGAATAAATATATAGATTCTCCAATGGGAATAATACCTTTAAAATCGTTAATGGTGTCTTCTGTTTCAAAATCCAGAAATGTTACATCAATTCAACTTATGAAATTAATTGAAGATATAACTAAAAAAGAAAAAAAACCAAAAAGTGATAAACAAATAGCTACTGAATTAAATAAAAGAGGTTTTAATCTTGCACGTAGGACAATAACTAAGTATAGAAAGATGAATAATATTCCTTCATCACGAGAAAGATAATTATTAAAATAGGATCTTTAAATGGAAAGTTTTGATAAAAAAAATAATTTAGAGGCTATCTTGGATGATTCCTCTAATTTATCACTTAACCAAATAAGAACACTCTTGAACAGAATGTCTCCATCTGAGATCGCCCATGCCCTAGAATCTTCACCTCCAAAGCAAAGAAATCTTCTTTTTTCTCTTCTAAAAACAGAGGAGGAAGGTGATGTTTTGTTTGAAGTTGGGGAAGAAATTCAACAAGATTTAATTTCTAGCATCTCAAATGAAGAATTGACTGAAGCTGTAAAAAAGTTAGAACTTGATGAAATAGTTGATATTTTACAAAACCTTCCTGAAGAAAGAATGAAAAAAATTCTTTCGAAAATGTCAGAAGTTGATAGAAAAAGAATTGAAATGGGACTTAACTATGCTGATAACACTGCTGGAGGATTGTTAAATACAGATGTTATAAGCGTCAGACCAAATAATTCCATTGAAGTTGTTATAAGTTATTTAAGAGATCAAAAAAAACTTCCTGAAAATACAGATAAAATATTTGTTGTTAATAATGATAATGAATATTTAGGTGAGCTTTCGATAAGTGAAATAATAACCTCTAATCCCTCCATGATTGTAAGAGAATTAATGCATACTAAATTAACTGCTTTGAATGTAAAAATGGATGATAAAGATGTTGCAACTTTCTTTGATAGAAACAATTTAGTGTCTTGTGCAGTTACAGATGATACTAACAAATTAATTGGAAGAATAACCATTGATGATGTTGTAGCTGTAATCAAAGAAGATGCCGACCAAAACTTACTAGGAATGGCTGGTGTTGCAGAGGATACATTTGCTCCTCCCGGTAGAGCTGCCAAAAGCAGGGTATTTTGGTTAAGTATGAACTTAATTACAGCTTTTATTGCGGCAAATGCAATAAACTTATTTCAAGATGCGCTTGATAAAGTTGTATACCTCGCTGTATTAATGCCAATTGTTGCAAGCATGGGTGGTGTGGCTGCAACACAAACACTCACTATTGTGTTGAGAGGACTTACTTTAGAACAAATTAATATATCTAATATAAAATGGTTATTTAAACGTGAATTAGCTGTATCGATTATAAATGGTATAGTGTTGTCATTCCTTGTTGGTATATCTACATTTATCTGGTTTCAAGATAAAACATTGGCAATATTAATTTCATTTGCTTTAGTGATAAACCTAATTAGTTCGGTGCTTGCAGGAATACTTGTTCCGCTTGCATTAAGAAGATTTAATCAAGATCCAGCCATAGGTGGAAGTGTTGTAGTCACAACAGTCACCGATGTGATAGGTTTTATATCATTCCTAGGGCTTGCAACATTATATTTAATTTAATCTTGTAATCTCAGGATCATTGATATCCCCTATTACTTTAAATTTAAAAGTAGAAACGTTATCCAAACTGTCATCTATTATATTTTCAAATATAAATCCACCTGCTAAAGCAGGCACACCGCCAAATATTGCAGCATACCAAGGAATATTTTCAGAAACTTTAAGCCTCATATTTAAATCAAGATTAAGTTCATTAAGAATTCCATCAGGATCTTTAACGATTTCGCCTATCCATTCCATTTTTGCTTCATTTGTTTCTAACTTTATTGGCTTATTTATGTATGCTCTCTTTTGACTAACGTAAAAATCACCCTGGGCTCTGTTAATTACTAAGCTTGAAGCTCCCAATGATTCATTTCCAATACCCTCAATGATTGCATTAAGATTAAAAATTTTTAGTGCTCTTAAGAGGGCGGTATCAGGCATTTTAGATTTTGTTTCTAAATTTTTAATTAAAAAAATTACATCTCCTTCAAGATTTCTTAATTCTTTCAAGCTAATCCATTGAATATTTAAATCGGTAGATAAATAATTAAAATTATAATTGAGCGAATTTTTAAATGGGAAATCTTTGGTATTAATTGTGTATGAACCTCTTACTTTATACATATCATTTTTATTGTTATAGCTTATATAAGCTTTACTATTTTCTTTAAAGGGGCCGATATTAAAATTTTTACTTCTAATTCTAATATTATCAATTGTTGTAATATTTTTATTTCTTAAAAAGTAAAAATCTACATCCTGGAAAGTATCATCATATGTCTGGATATTTTTACCAACAAATCTCACATTGATATTTTCATTACTAAGTGATTCACCGGAACCTACTAAATTTACACCATCAAACTCAAACTTTGTGTCAAATACGTCAATTCTAGTAAAGCCAGTTTCATCTATTCTAATTTTCCCATTAAGATTTTTACTGGAAAAATTAGCTATTGTTTCTTTTTCATTCAGTTCAATTCTAAGAGTTTGATTATTGTAAATATTATTGAATAAATAAAATTTCTTTGTTTTGATGTCTATTAATCTTAAGTTTGATGAATTGTTTTGACTTGAGTCAATAAGAAAATCTTCAATATCAACACTATCTAGATTTAAATATATATAAAATCCGTCTTTCTTTGATTTTTTATAAGCTATATTTTCATTTGGCGCAGAACCATATGCAAAAAATCCATTACTATCTTGATCTAAATAAACATCAAAAAGCTGATTCGATATTGAATAAACTGGGTTAGATAGATCTATTATTTGTACATAGGTTTTAAGAGACTCAGAATATTTTTTTGATAATTCATCAATAACTGAAATAAATTTTGTATTTTTTAAATCGCTCTCTAGATATAAGTCTAATTTATTATTTTTTATTAGTAATGAAGCATCAAAATACTCTTCTCCTTCAATGGCAAAGTATCTTTGATCGGCTAGAATTCTATCGAGATTAATTTTTAATTTAGTTTTTATTAAAACGCCATCGGTTGTATCTATTGAACCAGAAGTACTTTGATCAGGAATATTTGCTTTAAACAAGCCAATCAAGATTTTCTCAATATTTTCATATAGCACAATATTTACCGAATCAATCTTATATTCCGATTGTGTTTTAATCATAGAATCTTTAAATTCATACTTGTTTAGGCTATTTACAATTTGTTTATTTACATTAAGGTAACCTTTGCTCCAAACTTTAAGATTGATCTTAGATTCCAGAAAACTTTCTACACCAATTAAACCCCGCTCTATAATCTCCTTTTCGTTAAAAATGAATGTTCCAGCGTAAAATATTTTTTTTGAAGATGTGGGTAAAAAGAAATTAACTTCTTCAAAAAACATGCCGTTGAGTTTGCCCTCCTCGTTATGTAATGAGGTGTTTCCATTTTTGGATATTAAATAAGTATTTGTGCTCTGTAATGAAAAATCTACATTTTCAATTTTGAGATTGTTTACATGTACCTTTATAAAATTAAAATTTGTATTTTGATATCCTTTATCTCCCTCAAATGAAATATTTTTTATCTCTAAATCATTTAAGCTGAAGAAATCTTTTTTTATAGTTTTAATTACATTTATGCCAATCTTAAAATTTGAAATTTTTATTAACTGCTCAGTTTTATCGTTTTTGATCTCTAAATTATTAAAGGTATATTTAGGAGAAAAGAATTTATTACTTGATTTTACAGACTCAAAATAAATACTATTATCAGATACTGCAAATGAATTATAAATTTTTATTACTAGCTGCGGTTTTAAAATAAAAACAGAATAGGTGGTTGCAAATAAAACAATAACCAAGAAAATTGAATATAAAAAAAATTTATAAAGGTATTTAAAAAATTCCACAATTAAATCTTCCTGCCTGGAATACTTGTGAAATATACGGATAGAATTGCAATAAAGATACAAAAGATTGTATTGAAAATTCCACTTAAAAATAATGTTAAGTAAGAAAAGTTATATAAGTTTAGAATTATTTGTGAGAAGCCTACATACGCTGTTGCAGACGCACCAAAAAAAATACATATTTGAAAGTATGAAAAAAGTTTAAAAGTATTTGAGTAAGTATTTATTAAATAAGATGCAAAACAAAAAAGAATAGCGTTATGGCCAAAATAGCTATTTGTTAAAAGATCCACAAACATTCCAGTTGCAAAAGATTCAAAAGGGCCAATATTGCTATCTGATTTATACAAGAAAAATGAATATGCTAAAAATGTTAGAGGAAGAATAACGTATATCTTTGATAACCCATATGAAATTTTATAGTCTAAATAACTTACTAAAATAATTAGTATGGTTTTCTTTATTAAACTAATTATCATATCTTAATGACTCCAAACAAATTAGTATCAAGCGGACTAGAGACTAGTTTTATTTCAAGCTTAGTGTTTGAGCTATCTATAATTTCTATAGAGCTTAATTCTCCTAATTTGATATTTTTAGGATAAATTCCACCGAGTCCAGAGGAATAATAAGAATCTCCTATTTCATGCTCATCTATCCAGACCAACTGGTTATAAGTGCATGAAATATGGTTTGCTCTCCCACTACCCATGGCATTACAAAAGAAATCTCCTCTTGAATTTTTAATGGGAATCGAGGATTTTACATCTGTAAGCAGAATTACTTCGTTTTGAGATCCATTACCAACAACCTGTCCAATAATTCCATTTAAGTTAAAAACCGCAGCTTCTTTAAAATTTTCTTTATTTTTATCTAAAATCTCAATATAGATCCTATGCCTGTCACAGCAATTAAAAATGTTAGGATCAATTTGTTTGAGTTTTGCAAAATGAAATGATTCAATTACAAAATCATCTTTTATTGCTTTCACTACCTCTGTGTGATCAGTAAAAAAACTATTTTCTTTTGTAATTAAAAAATTTTTTAAATAGCTTTCGTCTAATTTTTTTCTTAGTAAAGTATTTTCGTTAAGCAATTTTTGTTTTGATGACATCATTTCAATAAATTCTTTGAGTGAATTAACAGAAATATTCTTTATAACAAAAGAGGATGTTATTTTATAAGATTGAAAATTATTTTTTACGTTTGAAAATATTTTTGAGTTGATGTCAATATATAGAATTGAAATTCCAAGCGCTATAAAAATAAAATATATTATTTTTTGACCAGGAGTTGGCGTATTCCTAGCCATTAATATTACTCAGATGAAAGTAGGTCTATATTGTATTTATCCATTATCTCTAGCGCCTGACCACCACCTCTTGCAACACAAGTAAGCGGATCCTCAG
>Ga0163111_10003596_pt1 | contig 10041 bp, 4 predicted proteins | sample CRUFie1St18metaG_FD_109645 | JGI IMG/M metagenome (GOLD analysis project Ga0163111, IMG submission 109645) | Marine microbial communities from the Costa Rica Dome - CRUD Field 142mm St18 metaG | ecosystem: Environmental > Aquatic > Marine > Oceanic > Photic zone | place: Costa Rica: the Eastern... | reverse complement strand
CAAATGCTGGAGTTGCATCTGTAGCACCTAATGATAGAGAAACTCCACCATAAGAAACTGATGAGTTAGAAAGTTTTGCATTTGCTATAGAACCTGCAAGGTCATCGTTTGTAATTTGATTTCTTGTAATTACTTGTCCACTTATTGTAATATAATCATATGAACCAGCAAGTGATACATCTGTTGAGTTATCTGTACCAGAGGCATCTACACCAATTGCAGTTCTAAGTTCAGCTGCAGTAATACCACTTCTTAAAGTAGGTGTTCCACTATTATCGTAAATAGCTGCTGGATTAGTTGCTGATTGAGCATTTATTTGAGCCGAACCACTTACTACACCATCACCAGTTGTTCTTAATACTGTTGTATCAACTGCGATATCATTTGCATTTGCGGTTATACCATCTCCACCAACAACATTAATTGTTCTTGTTGATGCAATAGTACCACCACCAGTCAAACCATTTCCAGCAGTAATACTTACTGAGGAGTGGTCTATGTGTTCGTTTGCAACGAAACCAGTTGTTGAATCATGTGTTATTTGAGATGAACCTGAAACTATTCCTTGTCCTTCTGTTCTTAATACAGTTGCATCTACTTGAATATCATTTGCATTTGCAGTTATACCATCACCACCAACTACATTAATTGTTCTTGTCGATGCGATTGTTCCACCACCAGTTAAACCAGCTCCTGCGGTTACACTTACTGCAGTGTGGTCAATATGGTCATTTGCATCATAATCAGATAAACCACTTAAAGCGATTTGAGATGAACCAGAAACAACACCATTACCAGTTGTTCTTAATACTGTGTTATCAACTTCAATATCGTTAGCGTTTGCTGTTATACCATCACCACCAATAACATTTACAGTTACAGCTCCACTTGTTCCACCACCAGTTAAACCAGTTCCTGCAGTAACACTTTCGATATCACCTGCATCGTTTGTAAATGAAATTACACCAGTTCCACTATTGTAAGATAAATCTCCACTTACTGAGATAGCTGCTCTTGCTCTCGCATTTGTAAAATATAAGTTTGTTGAACCTTCAGATAAATCATCTGAATCTGATGAACTTTCATCTATTAATTTTATCCAATTACCACCGTGTCCAAAATATCCTTTTCCAGTCCCATGTACATGAGCAAACATACCATGATATGTACTTGCTGATGGTAAATCTCCTTCAGTTGAATATAGGTTTCCAAATAAAACTTTATTACCACCCATATCTAAATCACCTGCAGTGATGTGGGCTACTGATTGTGCAGAACCACTTACAACACCATCTGGTAATATTCCATCTACATTACCACTTGTAACTGTCCCTAAAGTTACTAAGTTTGAATCACCAGGATATTGAGTAGCATCTGATAAGTTAAGTGCTGGAGTTGCATCATTACCACCTAAGGCAATACTTACTCCACCAATATTTATTGAGTTTGTGGAAATACTTGAACCTTGTACTTGTGATGAACCTGAAACAACTCCATCTGGTAGAATTGCATTTATGTTACCACTTGTTACTGTACCTACTGTTGTAATATTTCCTTGTGTAAAGTGTTCATTTGCATTATATCCAGCTGTGGATGATAATGTTATTTGTGAGGAACCACTTACTACACCATTTGTTGAGTTAACTGTACCTGTAAATGTACCAGTAACCGAGGTAGGGTTTGGTAGAGAGAGCGAAGCTCCACTAGCAAATGTAAGTGAACCTGAAATTATGGGACTATGTATAATCATTTTCTTTTTTCCTTATTTTACTTATATAAATATAATATTTTAAACGGAACCTCCATCTATGTTAGTAATTACCACCGCATTTGCAGTTCCACTAACATCTCCACCCATTGATATCTGAGCCGATGATGAAAAAACTCCATCTGCATTTAATTTTGTTTTTACTTTAGCATCAAATCCACTAATACTCTCAGCTGATATTGAACCACTTACTAAGTGACCACCTTTTGCAACAACAACATATCCACTTTCATTGCCTGTAAATATTAATCTTGCTTGATTGTTATTAATAAGTTGTATTGAAAGAGGAATTACTTGAAAGTTGTTTGAATCGTATGCCTGAATAATTGGGTTTTCTGTATCTAAGTTATGGTCTACACTCCATGTATCGGAGTTTGTAAATTCTGCCTTTACTGTTGCTGTTTGTGAAACAGAAATATTAGTTAATTTTGAACCATCTCCTACAAAGTTAGATGCAGTTACAGAACCACTTATATTTAGTGAACCGGTTAGTGTTCCTTCGTGGTCAAGAGTAACAAATTCTTTTATGGTATCTCCAACAGCTGAACCTGATTTTCTAAGAAATACTCTTCCATCATTTACATTGATTGCTAATTCACCTACTGTTAAGGAAGAAGTCGTGGGTTTACTTCCACCTGATGTACTTCTTTTCAGTTTTACTATCTGAGCCATTTATTACTCTCCAATTTTATTTTTTAAATCAGTAACTTCTTTTGATAATTCTTTTATTCCTTCTATTAGTAATGATACTATTTTATCGTATTTTACGGCTTTGTATCCCCATTCGTTTTCTTTGACTAATTCAGGTAGGACTTTTTCAACTTCTTGAGCAATAACACCGTAGTCTTTACCTTTATAAATATTTTGTTTTTCTTCGTTCCATATGAAACTATTACCAGAAATCTCATTTATTTTTTGAAGAGGATTTTCTATTGGTTTTATTTCATCTTTTAATCTTTCATCAGATGATGCATATGCAATTACATCACCAGTTGCTTGTACATCACCAGTAAAGTGTGTACTCTTATTTATTGCTAATCTACTATTACCATTATCCCATGTAATAGAAGCATTTGCACCACTAATATGGAAACCACCACCATCAGCGGCTGCAGTTGTTGTTGAACCACTTGCAACTGATAATAATTTATCTTCTATTGTTAATTCTTGTGTATTAAGAGTTGTTGTAGTTCCTTGTACTGTTAGGTTACCTGTTAAAACTAAATCAGCAAATTGTACATTATCATTATTTGCTAAATCTTGGTTAATTGTATCAAGATTTGCTTTATTTGAATGTGTATGTGTACTACCTTCTAGTGAATCTATTCTTGAATCCAATGATGTTGATACCGCAGTACCAGCAAATAATGAATTTACTTGAAGAGAACCACTTACAACACCATCACCTTCTTTTTCTAAGAAAGTATTGAAGTTTGAAATTTGTGCAGATGATGAAACAACTAATTCATCATTTAATTTTGCTTTAACTCTTGCATTTGTATAATAAAGATTTGTACCTTCTGATAAATCTGATGTAGATTTAGTTGCTAATCTATTATCAAAATCTGTATTAGTATAATGGTCTAAATCTGATATTTGTGATTGTGTAATCGTAATCTGTGAAGAACCACTAATTACTGTTTCTGAATTTAGTTTTTGTTTTATACCATCTAAGAAATGAGCTGAACCAGTATCTAAGAATATACTTCTATTTGTATCAATAGTTCCACCACCACTTAAACCTTTTCCACTACCAACTGTAATTGCTGAGTGGTCGATGTGTCTACTAGCTGTATAATTTGTTGTAGCATTGTGGTCAATTTGAGATGAACCACTAACAGTACCACTTGGTAATTCTGCAACAACAGAACCACTAACTACTCCTAAATCATTAATATAAGAAAGTACATTAGAATCAAAGTTTGTTACTGAATCAGCATTTACTTGAGATGAACCACTAATTACACCTAAATCATTTACATAATTTAAAACTTTAGTATTTGAGTATTGATTTATTGAACCATAATTTGTTGTTGCAGTAACATCAATTTGAGATGAACCACTAACTACTGAATCTCCATTTGCATTTAAGAAACCACCAGTAGAACCAGAAACTACTCCTTCTGCATTTAATTTTTCTTTTACACCATCTCTAAAATGTACAGAACCAGTTGATACTGAAATATGAATGTTACCTTGAACACCTTTTACACCAGCAACATCTGTTCCAGTTGATAAGTGAACAAGACCAGTAGTATCAGGACTGAATGTGTTTGTTGGATTTACTTCTGTAATATCACCAGCACCTGCTTCAATTAATGCATCATTTACTGCTTTTGTTGTTGGTACTGATAATGCATCATCACCAATAGATGCCGATACATTAAAGAATGCCGCAGTTCCTAAAGTTCTTTTTCCAATACTTCCACCAGAACCACTTATAAGTGCAGTTTGGTTACCACTTCCTAATGCAGATAAATTAGTTAGAGTTACTCCTTGGAATGTTGGAGAATCAGTTGTTTGTAAAGCAGTATCTACATCTGTTTGTGTTCCATTTATAGTTGCTCTTACTGTACCTTGTGATGGAGAACTGAATACTGAACTTGAAACTATCGAACTACCATTAGTTATTTGTGTTGAACCACTCACAGTACCACTCGGAAGTGAAGATACTACTTGAGCGGAACCTGAAAGTACTCCTTCATCATTTAATTTATCTTTTACTTTAGTATTTGAGTATTGATTTATTGAACCATAATTTGTTGTTGCAGTTACATCTATTTGGGATGAACCACTTACTACTGAATCACCTTCAATTTCTAAATATCTTGTATCTAATGATTGTGTTACTTGAGATGAACCAGAAACTACACCCATTCCAACTGTTCTTAATACTGTACCATCTACATCTATCGTACCACTACCATAAGCAATACCATTTCCACCATCTAAATAATTATCAACTCTTGCTCTGAATGTTGCAGATTGAGTATATGCGTTTAATGGGCCTAAAATATCTTGTACTTGAGATGAACCTGAAACTACTCCTTGGTCGTGTATATAAGATAAAACTCTTGCATTAGTGTAATATAAGTTAGTTGCTTCTGTTACTTGGTCTGTATCGATACCTGTAAGTTCTCCACCTTCTCCTTTAAATCCTACCGATGAACTTACTTTTGCATCAAATACAAATTGTTGAGTACCATGTTCCCACTTCATTGATTTGTTAGCACCATCAATCTCTAAACCTGCACCATCAGCGGCTGCTGAATCAGCAGAACCACTTGCAACTGTAATAAGTTTATCTTCAATTCTTAATTCTGAAGTTTGAATTTCAGTTGCTGAACCTAAAACTGTTAGATTTCCATTAACACTAACATTACCTGTAAAATCACCATCAGCAAATGTTACATTATCAGTTGTTGATAAATCTTGGTCTATACTATCTAAATTTGATTTATTAGCATGAGTATGAGAATCTGTTTCTAAGGAATCTAAACGCGAATCTAAAGAAGTTGAAACTGATGTACCTACAAATAAACTATTAATTTGAGATGAACCACTTACAACACCATCACCATTGATTTCTAAGAATGTGTTATATCCGCTAATTTGTGCTGAAGAAGAAACTACTGAATCTCCATTGATTTGTAAAAACTCTCCTTCTAATTGTGATGAACCTGATATTACTCCATCATCATTCATCTTATCTTTTACATTTGAATCAAAGTTTACAATAGAATCTGCATTTACTTGTGAAGAACCACTAAATACTCCATCTCCATTAATTTGTAAAAACTCTCCTTCTAATTGTGCAGAAGAAGAAATTACTCCATCACCATTTATTTCTAAGAATGTATTGTATCCACTAATTTGTGCAGATGAAGAAACTACTGAATCTCCATTAGGTCTTAATACTGAACCACTTATTACTCCATCTCCATTTGTGTTTAAGTATCTTGTATCGAAGTCAGTTGTTAGTTGTGATGAACCTGAGATTACACCGTCATCATTCATCTTATCTTTTACATTACTATCAAAGTTTGTAATTGTATTAGCATTTACTTGTGAAGAACCACTAAATACACCCATTCCATCGATTTCTAGGAATGTATTGTAATCTGAAATTTGTTGTGAAGAAGAAACAATACCACTACCACCTAAAGTGATATCATCTATTGAAGCTGAAACTGCATAAATGTGTCTCCATTTTTTTACAGAAGAACCTATATCAAAATTATTATGACTATCTGGTATTAGTGAAGAACTTAGTTCTGCGTTTATAGTAATATTATCATTAGCAACACTATCTCCTAAAATAATATTCCCTTTTATTGTTATATCATTCTGAACATGAATATAAGATGCCGAAACAGTTCCACTAATACTTACTAAATCTACGGTATTGGAACCTGATTTAATTAATATTGAATGTGGTGCGGAGGGATTTCCAACAACAAGAGTATCTAAGCCTGTATGATAAAATAGTTCTGATTCTACAAGTGTTGGTATAGAACTACCTCTCCTTAATTTTAAAATAGCTGCCATTAATTTCTTTTCCTAATTAGTTACATATAAATATAGAATCCTTCAATTATTCTATAATATGATTTATTCTTCACTATTATAAATATAAAAAAATAAAAAGTATAAAAAAATCCCCCAACTTTCGAAGGGGGATTTCTTAATTTATTAGTATATTCTTATTAGAATGTACCTCCATCTATCTCATTACTTGCAACGAATGAAGAACCATTATATTGAATTACATCACCTGCTGTTGAAGCGGCAACTGATTCAAGAGATTTATCACCATTAAAGAATGCAAATGCATTAGCAGTTGCAGAATTTAATCTAAGTTCTGCAGTTCCACCAATTGTTACATTTGTACCATCATCAGTAATTTGAGAATCAACTAATAATCCACTAGCGTTAGCTTTTAGAACTGTATTAGAAGTTGGAGCCGCATTTAGTAATGCAATTTCCTTTTCACTTCCAAGAGCACCAGCCATCCAATAATCTGCACTAGCATCCCATAGTAATGAACCACTTACTGTGTTATCACCTACAGCATCCGAAACTAAGATACCAGCATCACCTGCTGCACCACCATAGTTAAGTTCTAATATTCTATCACCAATGTTTACAGTTGTAGAATCGATAGTTGTAGTTGTTCCTTCAACTGATAAATTACCAGTTACAGTTACATTACCACTAAGTGTTGGATTAGTTACAATTCCAATAGCAACTTGGTTATCAGTTACAGTTGTTTCAATTTCATTTGCAGTACCCGCGATTGTTAAAGTATTAACACCAACTTGTACAACATCATCTGAACCATTATCTGCACCAACTGTCAAGTTAAGTGAACCAGAAGTAATGTTAGAACCACCGAAATCAATCTTAGAATGGTCTATGGCTGCTGAAGAATTAATATGAGTATTTGTAATACCTCCACTCTTAACACTTACTGTTCTAGCTGCACTACCATTATAAGTTGTACCACTATTCAACGCTATTGTTGAATCATCAACAGTTAAGTTATTAAGGTTACTTCCTAAAGCAACTCCTGAGATTGTATTATTAGTAATTGAAGTACCATCAATTTGAGCTGAACCTGAAACTACACCATCACCACTTGTGTTTAGATATCTAGTATCAAACGCAGATGTTAATTGTGAAGAACCAGATACGATTCCACTACCATCTGTAATGTTTGCTAAAGATACTGAACCACCTAGTGCGGTTGAGTTTCCAACAATTGTAATTGTGTTATTTTGAATCGCCGTTCCATCAACTTGTGCTGAACCAGAGAATACTCCATCACCATTAGTGTTTAAGAAATCTCCTGAAATTTGTGCTGAAGATGAAAAAACACCTTCTGCAGTTAATTTAGCTTTAACACCATCAGTAAATGTTGAACTTGCAGTTGCTAATTCAATGTTATCAGCATTTACAGTAATACCATTGTTTGCAGAAGCTACATTGAATGTTCTTGTTGCTGCAATAGTACCACCACCAGTTAAACCACTTCCTGCAGTCATTGTTACTGAAGTATGGTCTATATGGTCATTTGCATCATAATCAGATAAACCAGTCAATGTAACTTGACCTGAACCTGATACTACACCATCACTATTTGCTAATAATACATTTACTTCAGAACCACTCTGTCCTGCCATCCATCTGTTAGTACCACCATTGTAAACCAATGAACCACTTTCGGTACCAGGTGCAGTAACATCACCAACTTGGATACCTGCGTATTGTGCAGCACCTCCAAAGTTAAGAGCTATAATGTTATCACCAATATTAACAGTATTAGAATCAACAGTTGTTGTTGTTCCTTCAACTGATAAGTTACCAGTCACGATTACATTACCTGTTAGAGTTGGGTTAGTTACTATACCGATAGCAACTTGGTTATCAGTTACAGTTGTTTCAATCTCGTTTGCAGTACCTGCAATTGTAAGAGTATTTACACCAACTTGAACTATATCATCCGAACCATTATCAGCACCAACTGTTAAGTTAAGTGAACCTGATGTAATGTTTGAACCTCCGAAATCAATTTTGGAATGGTCAATTGCTGCTGCTGCATCAATTTGTGAGTTTACGATTCCTGTTACTTGTGATGAACCAGATACAATACCTGTTCCATTGTAGTTAATTTTAGAAGATGCAATTGCAGCAGAATTATTTATATCTGCATTTACAATTGAACCACCTGCAATTGCTGCTGTTCCATTAGATGCGATTGTTATATCACCACTAACATCACTAAATACTTGAGATGAACCAGATACGGTTCCAGTACCATTAGTAATAGTAGCATATGTTATTGTACCACCTAAAGCAGTTGAGGTTCCAGCTATTGTTATAGTATTGTTAGTAATACTAGCACCATTAATTTGAGCTGAACCTGAGACTACACCATCACCATTAACTTTTAAGAATCCTAACGCATCAACTTGAGCAGAAGAAGAAACAATTCCTGTTCCATTTGTACTTGCCGTTGCCTTTACTTCAACATTACCATCTTTTCCTAGAATGAAAAGTTTTTCTTGTGAAGTATTATAAAACGGAATACCATCAACTGAATGTCCATAAGAACCTCCAGTTAAGTTAGGTGTTGTTGAGCCTGATAATATCTTGTTCGCTGGGGTTACTGTGGAACCATCGATTCCTACGAATAACAACCCATCGTTTGCGGCAGATATTCCTGTTGAACCAGTTATAACGAGTAATTCACCCGCTCTCTTTGTTGCACCAGATACAGATTCAAGACCACCTCTTCTGTGTTTAATAATTTGTGCCATTTAATTTTTCCTTTGTTAAAAATGTTAATTTAAAATATATAACCTTTATTTATTCAACAGGCATATGCCTAATTTAAAATCCTATATAGGATTACGATAATAAATATAAAAAATAATTAGAATTAACTAAATACTTCCTCCATCTATTGTTACTTTTTGTACTCCAGCAGTAAAGTGTGCCGAACCAGTGTCAACTGTTACTCCACCTACTAAAGAAATTCCATTTCCTGCATCAACTTCTAGTGTAGCGTTACCACTTGAAGCTCCACCAGTCAATCCATCTCCTGCAAATACTGCGGTAATATCACCACTACCACCACCACCTCCGCCTTCGAGAGATGATAAATCTATTGATTGTGAAACTCTTGTTGAACCAGAAACATCTTGTCCAAATAAAGTAAGGGTTGATGTTCCACTATCAAAAGATGCGGATACAAATGAGCCACTATCAAAAGAAAACTCAGAAAATGATACTGTATCGTTAAAAGTAAATGGTGGATTTGCAAGAGTTACATTCGCTCTATACAAAGAACCACTATCAGATAAATAGATAATCTGTCCATCCGAAAAATAATTCGGTGAAGTTGATTCTGCATCAGCTGAAGTATATATCTTAAAGGCACCTTTGATGTTATCAATATCAGCTAATACGATATTGTTACCCAAGCCATCTGCCGATATCCTTACTTTCGAATCAAAACTTGGCATTACCTATTCTCCTTTTTCTTTTTAATCGTTAAACTCATTTTATAAATATCTTTCATTATACTCCCCCACTACCACTTGATGGATTAAGACCTAAATTAATACTTGTTGCACTACTAACTTGGTCAGTTGAACCTACTATAAACCACTTGGTAAATCCAAGATGTGCGGTTGATAATGTTATTTGGTTAATTTCTGATGCTTGTTTTGTATTTACACCATCAATATCCGAACCATTTACTCCTACTT